>TARA_R110000823_G_scaffold14492_3_pt1 | contig 39585 bp, 46 predicted proteins | sample TARA_R110000823 | Tara Oceans TARA_R110000823 (sample SAMEA4397722) | marine metagenome | biome: Polar Biome; feature: [DCM] deep chlorophyll maximum layer (ENVO:01000326); material: water (ENVO:00002006), including particulate matter (ENVO:01000060) such as... | depth 20 m | reverse complement strand
CGTAGTAGCTCCAGCTAAGAGAGGTTCTGGTGGGGGAGCGCCACGCACAGTGAAGCTGACTCAAACCCAAGTTCGCATCGCGAAACGTCTTGGTCTCAGTCCGCAACAATATGCGGCACAGCTAGTTAAGGAGAACTAACAATGAGTAAAGATCGCGCACCAAAAGAAAAAAGTGGACTCGACACTCGCGAAAGCAGTGAGCGCCAAAAGAACTGGGAGCCAGCTTCCATTCTACCAGATCCCGAACCGCAGGACGGTTGGGTTTTTCGTTGGGTAAGGACATCAATGGTTGGACAGATGGACAACACCAACGCATCTAAACGGTTTCGTGAAGGATGGGAACCAGTGCGAGCAGAAGATCATCCCGAGTTACAAATTATGAGCGATCACGGCTCTGAATGGGCAGACAAGGGCGGCATCGAAGTTGGTGGCCTGCTTCTTTGTAAGGCGCCTGAAGAGTTTGTGCAACAACGGCAAGAGTATTATGCCAAACGCGCTCGGGACCAGATGCAAGCAGTAGACAATAATTTTATGCGTGAAAACGATCCTCGGATGCCGCTTTTCGCGCCCGAACGTAAAACCAGTGTGACCATGGGGGGCGGCAACTCTTAAGGGTTGTACCCTGATTGGTCACAAACAACTTAGGTAACAATCATGGCAGCTACAGCGACACCTTATGGTGCGCGGCCTATTGGTACCCTTAGCGCCTCTGGCTCATTTACGGCCAAGGTTCGGCAACTGCCGATTGCTAGTGGGTACGGTACCGCCATCTTTAATGGTGATTTCGTAAAGCTTGTTGCGGACGGTGACATCGAGAAGGATGCTGGCACCACCGCGCTAACAACTTGCGGAATCTTTGTGGGTTGCTCATATACGCCAAGCACGACCAATCAGAAAACTTTTAATACGCAGTGGCCTGCGTCTACGGTTGCTTCTGATGCGATGGCTTACGTTATTGACGACCCATTTGTTGTATTTCAGATGCAGGGTGACGAAGCACTGAACACTACAGATCGCGGATTAAACGCATCTGTTGTTCAAACTGCTGGTAGCACGGCAATTGGTAAATCCAAGAATGCTTTGGATGCCTCAACGCCAGCTACTACGAACACGCTTCCGCTTCGCATTCTTGACTTTGTTGATGGGCCGGACAGCCTTGCGCCCGTTGGCACAACTGCAAGTGATGCCTTCCCCGACGTTATTGTAAAGTTTAACGCAGCGTCGAGTGGGTCAGCCTCCAATCATTCATATTTAAACGCTACTGGCGTGTAAGGGGATTGATTAATGGCTATTTCACGCGCACAACTTCTTAAGGAACTTCTACCCGGACTTAACGCTTTGTTTGGTCTTGAGTATGCCAGTTACGACAATGAGCATTCCGAGATCTACGAGACGGAAAACTCGGATCGTTCTTTTGAAGAAGAAGTAAAGCTTTCGGGCTTTGGCTCTGCTCCGGTTAAGCCGGAAGGCAGCGGCATTTCTTATGATGCAGCACAAGAATCGTTCACGGCGCGGTACAACCATGAAACGGTTGCTATGGGCTTTTCGATTACCGAAGAGGCTATGGAGGACAACCTGTATGACTCTCTGTCTGCTCGTTACACCAAGGCGCTTGCAAGAGGCATGGCTTATACGAAGCAGGTTAAGGCAGTGGTTCCGCTTAACAACGGATTTACCGCTGCTTTTCAGGGGGGAGACGGCGTTAACCTCTTCACTGCATCGGGCGATGGCGTCACAGGTGGTGACGGTCACCCGCTCGTTAGCGGTGGCAAAAACTCCAACCGTCCGGCAACGGCGGTTGACCTCAACGAAACCTCGCTTGAAGCGGCGGTTATTCAGATTGCTAAGTGGACAGATGAGCGTGGTCTATTGATCGCCTCGCGTCCTCGCAAGATGATTATTCCGCCCGATCTTCAGTTTGTCGCTAAGCGCATTATGGACAGCGAACTTCGTCCGGGGACAGCGGACAACGACATTAACGCAGTTCGCGTAATGGGTGTTGTTCCCGAGGGTCATGTTGTAAACCACTATCTAACCGATACAGATGCGTGGTTCTTGATGACCGACGTTCCGAATGGAATGAAGCACTTCACTCGCGTTGCAATGGAAACGAGCATGGACGGTGACTTTGACACCGGAAACGTTCGCTACAAGGCGCGTGAGCGTTACAGCTTCGGCGTTTCGGATCCGCTTGGAATCTGGGGATCACCCGGAGCCTAAGCGCTTTAGTAGTATTTGGGGCGGGGGTGGCGGTAACGCTACCTTCGCCCCATTTTTATTATATAAATTATTTCCGGGTTTATTAAAGTTTTGGGCGACTGCCCCGGCAGACACTTACGAAGACCCCAAAACAAATCCTTTCGTAAGAGGGTACTCTTGTGGCTAATACAACTTTTAGTGGTGCAGTTCGGTCAGAGAACGGCTTTGAAGTAGTTTCTAAAAACGCAACGACCGGCGCCTTTACAACCTCCTTTACGCTTGATGGTTCGGGTATGCAAGTTTCACCCGTAACCTTGTCAGACGCTGACACCACGTTGACCGCTGCTACCCATGGTGGCAGGGTTGTTGTAGTTCCAGCCCTTGGCGGTAACCGCACACTAACGCTGCCAAGCCCTTCTGCTGGCGTAGCATTTAAATTTATTTACGGTGGCGCAGCAGAAGAAACAGAGAATCTGATTTTTGATACTGGTGCTGATGCTAATTTCTTCATCGGTGGTGTTATTCATCTAGATTCCAACGCAGACAACGTGTCTGTGTACGCAGATGGTAACTCCAACTCAATCTTGACCCTTACAGATTTTGGTCTTATGGAGATCAATATCGTGGCAAAGGATTCTACAAACTGGATTATCTGGGGTACCACTGAAGGCGCAGACGCACCTGCGTTTACAGATCAGTCGTAATTAATAGATGGGGTCACCTGCCTTGAGTGGGTGGCCCCGGTCTTTCACCGGAAAACAACATGGCTGATGCAGTAACATCACAAACACTTTCTGATGGCCCCAGAGTTGCCGTCATGAAGTTTACAAATATTTCTGATGGCTCAGGCGAATCTGCGGTTGCAAAAGTAGATGTTTCGGCGCTTAGTGCAGAACCGGGAACAGAAAGAGCCTGCTCCGAAGTAAAAATTCAACAAATATTTTATGCCTTAGAAGGGATGTCTGTTGACATTCTTTGGAATGCAAGCTCAAACGTAATTTGTTTTACCGTTTCTGATTCCAGTTCTGGTCACTACGACTTTAGTAATATGCAGTCGCTTACGAACAATGCTGGTAGCGGCAAAAACGGCGACGTTCTTTTTACTACGGTTGGTCACAGTAGTGGCGACAGATACACAATTATTCTCGTCTTGGAAAAAAAATACGGTTAACCCAAGGGAGGATAGATGGCTACCTCAAGCACAAGTACGTTTAATCTTGACATTACAGAGATTGCAGAAGAGGCCTTTGAGCGCTGCGGTCTTCAGCTTCGTACTGGCTACGACCTAAAGACTGCTACTCGTTCGTTAAATTTATTAACGATTGAGTGGGCAAACCGAGGCATAAACTTCTGGACTGTTGAGCAAGTATCAACATCGTTAACAGCAGACACAGCTACGCTGACACTGCCCACTGATACAATTGATATTATTGAGCATTGGATCAGAACAGGGTCCGGCGCCACGCAAAACGACGAACAGCTTAGTCGTATTAGCGTGTCTCAGTATTCAAGCCTGCCTAACAAAAACACATCCGGTAGACCTGTAAATATTTACATTGATAAGCAACGCGCTGCTCCGGTTGCTTACTTTTGGCCTACACCTGATGAAGCCTACACGTTTGCTTACCAAAAGCTTCGGAGAATTGAAGACGTAGGCCACGACGGTGAATACACAATGGATGCACCGTTTCGCTTTTTGCCTTGTATGGTGGCTGGCCTAGCGTACCAACTGTCCATGAAGTATCCACAAGCCAACAACAGAATGGCTGACCTAAAGGCAGAGTATGAGTTTCAGTGGGATCTTGCACAGTCAGAAGACCGCGACAGATCTTCTGTTAGATTCGTGCCCGGTGGGTATGGGAGCGTTTAATGGGCAGATACGCGAACGGCAAACATGCTTTTGGATTTTGTGATCGTACAGGATTTAGATACAAACTTTCTGATTTAAAACCTGAGTTTCGTGCAGGTGTAAAAACTGGTTTATTAGTTGGTAAAGATGTTTGGGACAAAGACCAGCCACAAAATTTTTTAGGCAAACTTGGGGATTACACGGACCCGCAATCCCTTAGAAATCCAAGACCTGACGCATCGCTAACTAAAAGTCGTGGCATGTTTGCCTTCGATCCAGTTGGTAGCGGAAACGCAAACATTGATGCTAACCTGACTACACAGTCCAGTGTCGGCACCGTAACTATTGCTATTTCATGACTTATACAGAACTAGTTGCCGCGATAAAAGCTTATTGCCAGAACACGGAAAGCACTTTTGTAACAAATATTCCTACCTTTGTTAAACAAGCTGAAGACCGCATTTATCGTTCTGTAAACCTTCCTGTTAGCAGAAAAATAGCTACAGGAAGCCTGTCAACTTCAAGCAAGTATTTAACCTTTCCGTCAGATCTTTTGGCGCCGCTTTCGTTTGAGGTTACCAACTCAACGAGCGATCAAGTCTTTTTAATTAATAAAGACTATAACTTTATGTCTCAGGCTTATCCTGATGATTCCGTAAAAGGATTTCCTAAGCATTACGCAATTTATGACAGCACAAACTTTGTACTAGGTCCGTCACCAAGCGCAACTTCTGCGTACAGGTTAAATTATTTTTACAAGCCTGCGAGCATTGTTACAGCATCAACCACATGGCTAGGAACAAATGCTGATAGCGCCCTGCTTTATGGTGCATTGATTGAAGCGTACACTTACATGAAGGGTGACGCAGACATGATGAACCTGTACACACAAAGGTACCAAGAAGCGATTGGGCTGCTTAAGACTCAGGCAGAAGGGCGCATGACAATAGACGAATACAGAGATGGCACCATACGGGTGCCTAGGGTATAGGAATGGCTATTACGCAATCTGTATGCAATTCTTTTAAAAGCGAAGTTTTAAAAGGTTTGCACAACTTTTCTGCTTCTGGTGGAAACACCTTTAAGATTGCCCTCTATACAAGTGATGCAACTTTAGATTCATCAACAACTGTGTACTCAACAACGAATGAAGTGAGTTCATCAGGAACAAATTATACTGCCGGCGGCAACGCACTAACCAATGTAGACCCAACAACTTCTGGTGGCGTAGGGTTTGCGGACTTTTCAAACAGTGCTTGGACAAGCGCCTCGTTCACAGTAAGGGGCGCATTAATTTATAACAGTACAAACGGAAACCGTGCTGTAGCTGTGCTGGACTTTGGAATCGACAAAGAGGTTTCTAGCGGAACTTTTACGGTGGAATTTCCAACTGCTGACTCACAAAATGCAATTGTAAGGGTTAAATAATGGCAACATATGTTAATAACCTGCGCCTAAAAGAAATCGCCACTGGTGACGAAGAGGGCACATGGGGAGCTTCAACCAACACCAATCTTGAGTTGATTGCTGATGCGTTTGGTTCTGGTACAGAAGCAATTGTTACGAATGCCAACACTCATACTACGACGTTAGCAGATGGCGCTGCTGATGAAGGCCGTGCAATCTTCCTCAAGTATACAGGAACATTAGACTCTGCCTGCACGATCACCATTGCACCTAACACCGTAAACAAACTGTGGCTTATTGAGAACGCTACAAGCGGATCTCAAAACATCATTATTAGTCAGGGCTCTGGCGCCAACATTACTATTGGCAACGGAAACATTGCAGCAGTCTTTACTGATGGTGCAGGATCGGGCGCTGCGGTACTAGATGCGTTTGCTGACCTAGAGCTAATGACAAGCTTAACGGTCGGAACTGATGCAATCGTTGGCGATGACCTTACCCTTAAGTCAGATGCTGCTGTTCTTGGCTTTGGTGCAGATACAGACACGACACTGACCCATGTTGCTGACACCGGCCTCCTGCTAAACAGCACGCGCCAGTTGCAGTTTTTTGACTCGTCGCAACGCATAGCCGCTTCATCAGCAACGGTCTTGTCTATCGCCGCAACAGATGAAATTGATCTTCAGGCTACAGCACTAGACTTAAACGGCACCGTAGATATGTCATCTACATTGACTGTAGCTGGCAATGCTGATCTTAATGGGGAACTAGACGTAGACGGGACCACCAACTTAAACGTAGTAGATATTGATGGTGCCGTTGATATGGCATCTACGTTGCAGGTCGATGGTGCAATAACAGGCTCTAGCACCATTCAAGGCACGACGATTACAGCAACTACAGCGTTTGTACCAGACGCTTCGGACGGCGCTGCGCTAGGTACAAGCTCTCTTGAGTTTAGTGACTTGTTTCTGGCAGACGGTGCCCAGATAGCGTTTGGTGACGACCAAGAGGTAACTCTTACCCATGTAGCAGATACAGGACTGTTGCTCAGTGACGATTCTGGCATAGGTACGACACAGCTACAGTTTGGAGACTCTGGAACATACATCCATCAGTCCGCAGACGGCGTTCTTGACTTGGTGGCCGATACTGAAATTGAAATTAACGCTACTACCATAGACATGAATGGTGCAGTAGATCTTTCAAGCACTATTACTGTAGCTGGCAATGCCGACCTTAACGGCGACTTAGATGTAGATGGAACCACCAACCTAGACAATACGGCTGTAGCTGGAACCTTCAATGTAGACGGCTCCAATCTTTCACTGGACGCTACAGCTACACTAAACATAGATAATTCCAACACTTCAAACGGAATTACCATAGGAACCGTTACGTCAGGCGTTCCAATCTCAATAGGTCATACCACATCAGAAGTAACAGTTAATGACAACCTGACGGTAACAGGGACGCTTACGCTAGGCTCAGGCGCAGAGTTAACAGAAGCCGAGCTAGAAATGCTTGACGGCATAACCGCTGGAACTGTAGCAGCTTCCAAAGCGGTTGTAGTAGATAGTAATAAAGATATAGGTACGTTTAGAAATTTAACAATTGACGGTGTTTTTACAGACGGAAACTATACCTTTGATACAAGCGGCAATGTGACTGGGTTGGGAACGGTTGCATCAGGTGCAATTACTTCGTCAGGAGTTGTTACAGGAACAGGGTTTACTATCGGCAGTGCTGTTATTAACGAAGCAGAACTTGAAACAATAGACGGAGTTACTGCCGGTACGGTGGCAGCATCTAAAGCGGTTGTGGTAGATAGCAACAAAGATATTACAGGCTTTAGAAATATTACGCTCACGGGCGAATTGGATGCAGCTACCCTAGATGTGTCAGGCGCCATAGACGTTGCAGGCACGGCAAATCTAGATGTCGTAGACATTGACGGCGCAGTTGATATGGCTACGACATTAACCTTAGCTGGTAATGCAGATTTTAATGGTGATCTAGATGTAGACGGAACAACCAACTTAGATGTAGTAGATATCGACGGTGCGGTTGATATGGCTACGACACTGACCCTTGCTGGCAACGCTGACTTTAACGGCGACTTGGACGTAGACGGTACAACAAACCTAGATGTGGTAGACATTGATGGTGCTGTAGACATGGCATCAACACTAACACTAGGCGGCACACTTACAGTTAATGCTGGAGCCGTCTTTAACGAAGCTTCTGCTGATGTTGACTTCCGCATTGAAGGCAACGGAGACGCAAACCTTTTTCGTGCAGACGCAGGAAATGACCACATTGGTATTGGCGTAGCAACTCCCCATGCCAAACTTACAATTAAAGATGCACAAGACATCTCAATGGATGCTAGTGCAAGTGGTCAGCTTGCTATTACAGGAAATGGTTACAGTGGTGCTATCGCACTAGACGGTAGCAACATGAATATCTACAACAATGCTGGCTCAATAGGCATGGTTTTTGGCACCAATGAAACTGCTCGAATGAGCATTTCAAGCGGTGGCACAGTCAACGTGGTTGGGGAGCTTACCGCAGGAACGAAGACGTTCCGAATTGACCACCCTTTGCCAAGCATGACGGACACGCACACACTGTCTCATGCAAGCATTGAGGGTCCGCAAGCCGACCTTATGTACCGTGGCAGCGTTGATCTTCAAGGAGGTGCTGCAACAATTGACTTAGACGAGGCTGCGAGAATGACTAGCGGCACATGGGCGGTTCTTTGCCGCAATCCTCAAGTTTGGGTGCAGAACGAAACAGGCTGGACTCAAGTCCGTGGGTCTGTGTCAGGTTCTACACTTACTCTTTCTGCACAAGACAGTGACTGCACGGATACTGTGTCATGGCTAGTAGTTGCTGAAAGAAACGATAGTCACTACACAGATTCAAAATCAACTGACGACGATGGACTTTTCAGACTAGAAAGAAACAAGGCAGAGTCTAAGGAAAATGGAGAGTGATATGACCACCTTCCTGTCTTTACTTGCCATACCAGCCGCCGCAGGGGCCGCTTATGGTGGAGTAAAGGCGGGACTAAACGGCGCCAAACGATCTCTTGCTCAAATTGAACGCACCGTAAACCGTATCGGAACAAAAGTAGATACGCATGGCGAGCGCCTTGCATCGGTTGAAGCAGAGACAGCAAACATCAAAGAAAGACTCGCAAGGAGAACGGACCACTAATGGCTATCACATATCGCGGCGAAAGGTTTAGCGGGTACAACAAGCCCAAGCGCACTCCTAAAGCAAAAAAGTCTCATGCTGTACTTGCAAAAGAAGGCGACAAGGTAAGGCTAATTCGCTTTGGTCAACAAGGTGTGAGCGGCGCAGGCAAGAATCCGCAAACTAAAAAAGGCAAGGCTCGGCGTAAAAGCTTTAAGGCTCGCCATGCTAAAAATATAGCTAGGGGCAAAATGAGCGCCGCCTATTGGGCGAATAAGGAAAAGTGGTAGTATGCCTCTGCTCAAGATTGCGCCTCGCCCCGGAGTTTTTACTGACGGAACAAGGTATTCCGCAGAAGGAACTTGGTTCGACTCTGATAAAGTCAGGTTTCGTAAAGGCTTTGTAGAGAAGATAGGCGGCTGGATTAATTATACGTCAGGAAAAATATTTGGCGTTGGGCGCAAAATTTTTAATTGGGCTACCGGAACCGGCGAGATTTACATTGGTGTTGGGACCAACAACAAGTTGTACGTCAACAACACCATTGGTTACTACGACATTACGCCAACAAGATCGACGGCTTCTATAAGTAGTAACCAAATAACAACGACAGACGGAAGCGGTCTTGTTGTTGTTTCGCACACCAACCACGGAGCAAAGCGTGGCGACTTTGTAACCTTTTCTAGTATTAGTGGCGCCGTAAACGGTATACCTGCTGCAACACTTAATGCCGAACACTACATTGCGTACTTGGGAGACTTGGCGGGTACAGACGAAAACAATAAATACGTTGTCTTGGTAGACGATTTTGCTACTAGCACGGGCGCCGCAGGCTCATCGTTTACTGCTACCTATGAAATAAACTCTGGGCCAATTGATGCAGCATTGCTTACAGCATGGGGTACCGGAACGTGGGGCAGCGGACCTTGGGGCTCGACGCTATCTACTCCTGAGGAAAAGATTCGTTTGTGGTCTATGGATTCTTTTGGAGACGACCTCCTAGCAAACAACCGTGGCGACAAAGTTTATTATTGGGACGAAAGCGCAGGAACTGACACAGTCGCCGTTCCCTTTGCCGACCTAACAAGGGCTTCAGTTACTCTTGGTACAGACCCAATTACTACAACGTCAGGGTCTCCGACTGTTGAAATCTATGACGATGGTGGCCACGGATTAGCTGTTGGTGATAGCGTTACAATTGCAGGTGCGCCTTCTGTTGGTGGGATTAGCATCGACGGCACTTATGATGTTGCTTCACTCGTAACGTTTTCTGTTTTTACAATTACGTTTGGTTCAAACGCTTCTTCGACAGCAACCGGAGGAGGCACGGGCATTACCGCAACCTACAAGGCTGGTACCCACTACCCGCCAACAAAATGCTTGCAGGTAATGACAAGCGAAATTGCTAAACACGCCATTTGTTTTGGATGCAACCCAGTTGGGTCAAGCACAATTGATCTCAATCTTGTGCGTTGGTCTACTTCTGAAGATGCTACGGACTGGCAACCGCTTTCTACCAATAGCGCCGGTGGACAGGAACTGTCTCTAGGGTCCACAATTATTGGAGCCCTTAAGGCGCGTGGTGAAATTTTAATATGGACTGACGCGGGTCTTGTTAGTATGCGCTACACGGGAGATCCATTTTACTTTTCGTTTAGCACTGTGGGGGTAGGAATGTCCATGATCTCCCCCAACGCCGCTGCGAGCGCCAATGGTGTAACATTCTTTATGGACCGTGGTGCCTTTTATCGTTATACGGGAACGGTGCAGAGGCTTACATGTCCGGTTCTCGGCACGGTCTTTAATGACTTTAACTTTGCTCAAGACTACAAAGTTGTCGCAGGTACAAACGTTGACTTGTCTGAAGTGTTTTGGTTCTACCCATCAAACTCGTCAGATGGGCGCAATGACCGTTACGTAGTGTACAACTACGATGAAGACGTTTGGTATTTTGGAACACTCGCCAGAGGTGACTGGGACAATGCGTTTTTAATTAACAATCCTTTAGCAACATCAATTAATACGAAGTCCCTTGGAGCAAATCCTTTTGCTACCTCAAGCGGCTCCTCTTCGGTTACCGTCACAGACACTAGTCACGGGCTGGCAACAGGAGACAAGGTAATCTTTAAAGCTTTTTCTGAATTCGGTGGGCTTGCAGAAAAAGGCATAAACAATATGCACCCTGTGGTTGTCACTGGAGCCAATACTTACACGCTAGAAATGGGATCTAATGCGACTTCAACAGCGTCAGAAGCTGGCGGATCGGGCACTGTTATTTATCCTAATGTACTGTATAGACAAGAGTCTGGGTGGAATGACGTAGACACTGCGTTTACCTCATACGTTGAAACAGGAGACATAGATCTGGGTGAGGGTGACCAGTTCATGCTTCTTAATAGAATTATTCCAGATATAAAATTTTTAGATGCTTCTTCAGACGATGAGGTTACCGTAACAATCAACGGACACGACTACCCTCAGGAAGCGCAAGCAGAACTTGCAGCGTCTGCATTTACGCCAACAGCATCGCAGTCAGAAATTCGCGGAAGATCGAGACAGGCCTCAGTAAAAGTATCTAGCACAGGCGCCGGTTACGGATGGCGTGTCGGCTACATACGAGTTGACGCAAGAACGGATGGTCGCAGATGAGTGACATTGGAAACAAGTATCTAAACATTGAGGTTCCACCACAGGAGTATGATCCCGTGGAAGCCCAGTCGTTTCGATACACGATTCAACAAAATTTTAGAACGGCTGGATCAGAAGTAAAAAGAGCAATGGACCATACGGAATCGACTTCATCACTGTCGCTCCGTAAGTACCAGTTTATGACAATGGGTGGTGCCAGTGTCTGATGCGTTAAAGGTCTTGGGACAGCTAACTAGCACAAACACTAGCGTTCCTGCAAACCTGTTTACGCTTTACACGGTTCCCGGTGGGTCACAAACAACCATTAGCTCGTTGGTAATTTGCAATACTGGTAGTGGAGCAAAAACATATGATGTTGCTATACGGGTCAAAGGAGGTCCTTTAGCAACAGAACAGTATATTTGTAAGGGTCGTAGTATCGATGCAAATGCTACAGCAGCATTGGTAATTGGAATTACACTTAGTGATGGCGACATTGTGTCAGTAACAGCAAATCATGATCAAGTGTCATTTAATCTTTTTGGCGTAGAAACTTCATAGGTATTTAGATGGAAGAGTTAATTAGAAGGCTGTTTGGTGGACTGCGAGGCTTAAGGCCTGAGCAAGAGTCTGATCAAGCGCCAAGCCAGCCCTCTGGGTCTACCCTTGCAGAGATTCGTGCTGAAGAAGAAATGCAAAGAAAAAGGTTTGCATATTTACAAGAAATTTTAAAAAAAATAATTTCTGGTGAACAAATAAGTCCTCAAGAAACTCAAGAAATTCGAACCCAATTAGAACAACCATTTAATCCGGGTGATCCACGCTTGATAGGAGTGGGCGATTTTGATCCCGGCTTGGCAGCATCGCCAATTCGTCAACCATTGCCTCCGATATCACCCGAGGGAGACTTGTTTGATCGTGTTATAGACGATGTTCCTGAGCCTGACGCAAGTGTTGATCGCATATCTGGCAGGGAGCTTGCAAGCTACGCTCCGTTTGGCGAAGAAATAACATTAATGGCGCAAGGCATTAAGGATGATGATCGCCAAAGCGCATCAAGAAGATTGCTGGGCGGCAACGTGCCAGACAGTGTTGCAGCAGTTGACTCACTAAGAGCAATGGACCCTTCTATTCCTGAAATGAGGGTAAGCAATGCTTTTGACATGTTAGCTGGTGCTGACAGCATTCGGGGCGACCGGCGCGACAGGCGCCGAAGCGAAGCTGCTGCCCAACGGCGCACAGAAGGCATTCCGTTTCTTTCAGCGGCTGATGAAGGCCCAAGTGCATTTGAAAATCTTATTAGTCAGTCAATACAGGGTCTCGAAGAAAACGTTTTGCCGTTGTCTATGAGGCGCATGGGTGAGATGGGTCGCATAGACGCTGACGCCAGAAGAGCAGCAAGGCAAGAGGCCGGAGAGCGTCCTGTATATGCAACAGACTACACAAATAGGATGGACGCTGTTGGACCCTTGCCAGCACCAGACATAGACCCGTCGATTGATCGTGGCTCACCATTTGGATTGCCCGATGATATTTCTCGATTAAAAGAAGCGGTGCGCGAGCAAGTTACGGAGGCGCCTGTTGCAAGCCCGGTCTTCGACCAAAAGCCAGAAATATTTGAAGATATTCTTTCTACATTGAAACTTACTGGTCCTGCTGGAATTTCAATAAAAGACAGGCCGCTTGTTCCGCAGATGCGTCCATTGTCAGAAGAAGAGAGACGCTTCTCAACGGATCGCCGCATCAATGTTCCATACGCTGGCAGATCTCGTTTTCATAACATGAAAGAAATTCCTAGAACAGCAATTGTACCTCAGGCAGAGTCGTCTGCAATGAGAGCAGACAGGGCTAGGTCCCGCCGCAGGCTACAACCTACCGCACCCGGCATTTTTGGAGAATTGCTTGACGAGTCAATTACAGACTTTCAAGGCGCTCCAATGATGTCAGAGCGTGAAATCCTTCGCATGATCAGGGAGAGCAGGTAATGGCTGCCCCGGCTGTGGCTGCTGCTGCTGTTGGCATACGAGCATTAGCCAACCCAAGGGTTGTTGTTTCTATTATGCAGAAAGCGCCTAAGCTAATGCGGTGGCTTTCGCGAGGAAAGAAACTAAAACTTGACGGCAATCGCTGGGACGAGTTAACGGCACCTCTTGATGCTTTTGAAAAAAGAATTCTTAGAGAAAGTTTATCTGGCCCAACTACGAACAGGGCACTAAGAGAAGGGATGAGGAGGCAGTTCAGGTTGGGGGTGCCTGACAGGCTTCGTCGCAGTGGTAGCCCTATGTTAGATCAGTTGGGGGGCATACCTGCACGACCCGCGACCGCTCGTCTTCAGGACGCATTGCTTGGCGCTAGAAGTGGCTTGGCACCGAGAGGTGTGCCTGCGGCTGCACGAAGAGGTACTGTTGGTGCAAGGCGGGTTCGGTCAACCTACCCGCCTGATGCTGTTAGACCCTTTATTCAAGTATCTGACGACACGTTTTTAGGTGGTCCGGGCACTGGTACACGGTTCCCAACGGGAACAAACCTACCCGATGTTGTTCGGCAAACTTCAAGTGGTGCGGGCAGGGCTGGTGCAAGAGCAAGAGCAGGCAAGAGTGGTGTTCCGGCAACTTTATTTGATATGCCTGCTAGGGCATATCCAAAGCCTAATCTTCCTAACAACGCAGCGTCAGGCGCAGCGCAAGCAGCAAAGAAAAGTAAGCTAGGGCGCGGAATTCTTGCACTGCTTGGTCTTGGTGGCGCAGGACTAGCGCTTCTTGGTGGGGGCGAAGATGAGGTAACGGAACCGTTAGAAATACCTTCTGCGGGCTTTGCTCCTAACCAAAGAAGACCCCCCGGCCTTGATGAAGTTCTTGCTATTTTAAATCAGGAAAATGTGCCATACCGAGATGCTAGTGGGCACAGGCCGCTCAGCGAGGAAGAAACACAACAGTTCGTAAATATGATGCTGAGTAAATAAAAATGAATAGAACAAACTTTCCTGAACAAATGGGCTACGCTAACGGCGGCGATGTTGACCCTGAAGATTTTCTTGCTAAGGCAGACACTCTTAGCACGGCAGACCGCACAAGAATGATGGACGGTGAGCCATTTACTACTCACGCTGACTCTGTGTATTCGGTGATTGCCAGATCACCAAGCATGAATGCAGCTAAACGGCAGGCCAAAGCAATGATGTTTCAGGCGTTAGCGCAGGGTGAAGCTGGTTTGTTGCCCGGACAGGAAGGTGTTGTTCAAGGCAACCTGCGCCATTCCGGCTTAGCTGAATTGACCGGCGACGTGCGAAGACCAGAGGACAACCCTTCTCTTTATGAATATGAACAGTACTACTCTCCTGACATGAGAAGACAACTCATGGCCAAAATGTTTGGGACAGAGGGTCGTGCCGCTGGCGGTTTGATAGACGGTTATGCTGGCGGCGGTATCTACACGATGCCACACCTCGCGCAAATGGCTGGTGGTGGTATCTACACTATCCCCATGGCGGGTGGTGGAATGTATGTACCCGGATATGGATGGGGTGGATTTTTTCGCGGCCTAAGTAAGGTTGCCTCTGTAGCTTCCATGATTCCCGGTCCCCACCAAGCATTTACAGTTCCTATAGCAGCAGGTTCTGGTGCAATAGGTGGGGCAATGGATGGGGGCGGTTTGAAAGGCGGCTTAAAGGGTGGCGCACAAGGATTTATAGGTGCTAAGGCTGGTCAATCTTTATCGGGGGCAGGTAGCGCAGCGGCAAAAGGTGCTGACATTGCTAGTAAAGCGGGGACGCTCGCAAAGGGTGCCGATGTTGCTAGTAAAGCAGGGCAGCTTGCAAAGGGTGTCGAGACAGCAGCCCAAGGCGCAAGCACACTTAGCAAGATTTTAGATGTTGCTCAGCACCCCGCTATGATGGCAATGGGGTACCCACTGCTTGGAGAGGTGTTAGGCTCTGTCGGCGGCGGCGGCTTGGGCAGAATGGGAGCGCCTACAAGCTCTAGGGGTGGCGAAGAAATCCAGCGCGTTATGCCTAGCTATGTTACTGATCGTCAAGCTGCACAAGGGTACACTGATCCTATCACGCTTCAGGGCAGGCAAGAAGGCGGCATGATAGGAGAGTTTGAAGAGGAGCGGCCACCTAGGCGTTCGCGACGAAGAACTTCAAGGCGCAAGCCAGCACCAAAGCGCCGTCCACCACCAGTGGTAGAACGTCCAGTAATGCCACAACCTTTTATCCCACCTCCTGTAATAGCACAACCCTTTATTCCACCCCTAGAACAAATGCCACAGCCAGTGGCGCCTCCAATGCCTCAACCTGAGGTAATGCCACAACCTTTTGTTCCACCTCCTGTAATAATGCCACAACCAGTGGCGCCACAACCAGTAGCACCTAGGCCTCGTAAAGAACAACCAAGAGAAAGACCACAGCCAATAATGCCACAACCTGCTGTGCCGTCAGAGGAACGCCGCAGAGAAACGTCTGAAATTGAAGATCGTTTTGAAGAGCTTGAAAGAGAACTTGCCCCACGCTCAGAAAGGCGTACCGAAAGAGAATCAGATACCGAAAGAGAAAGAGAGCTAGACTCAGACTTTGATAGAGAAAGAGATTCCCAAGAACAAGCGTCACCTGACTTTTATCCGTCAGAAGACCGCATGGACCCAGAACTAGAAAGGATGCGTGAAAGGTTTGAGGTTTATGATGAAGTTGGTAACCCTGATGAGTCTGACGAAATGGAGACTATTCGGGCTATCGAAAAAAATCGTCCTACGGATGATATAATGACTACTGATGAGGTGCTTATTGAGCCTGAGAATCCTCTTGATCCAACACCTACATCTATGCCAAACATTCAAAACCCAGAGTTGTTAGCGCGAAGGGATGCAGAGTTGATGGCAAACCCGGTCACTTATCAGCGTCCTACAATGACCACCGTAGGTCCACCTGCTACACAATTTGCGCCACGACAAGAAGCAATTACAGACATTCCAGACTGGTATCGTGCCGGTTTGATGTCTGAACAAGCCTTACAGACGGGTCAACCAGAGACCTTTTTGGGACAAGACCCATTCTCTGTGTTTGCCGGACAACAACAAGATCCAATTTCTATGTTCCGTGGACCTGCGGGATCTATGAGTCTAAATACTCCGTTACAGACTCCGAACATGCCATTCTTGCAAAATCAAGGTCCAGCGCAGATGGGGCCACCTCCTCCAATTGTTGACCCCGGAGATAAGTTTTCTCGACCAAGAATAGAAGCGCCACGGCGAATGGTTCCTGCTGAGCAGCAAATGCGACCTCCTATGCAGATGCCCCAGCCAGTTCAGCCGTCGCCCGACTTTATGCCACAGCCGGTTTTGCGCGAAAGGCCTCGCAGGGCAGCGCCAAGGAAGATAGAAGGCGGTCTTGGTGGACTAAAGAATCGCCAAGGCCGGAGGTCTACAGATGCCTTAAGACTACCTGACGAGTTAAGGGGTCGCGCCGATGGTGGAATGACTCCGCAAGACGTTCCGTTTGAAGGTTTCATTGAACCCTTTGAAGATGGCACCATGGAAAGCAGTGGCGCCGTTGATGACCGCGTAGCTGTTATGAAGCCAGATCTTTCTGAGGTTGGCCCCGAACAGATGCAAATGCTGTCAGCTTTAAAAGACGCATTGCGTAACCCAAATAGCGAAGTGTCTCGTCGGATTATTGAACTGGCAAAAAATACATTTGGTGAAAAATTTATTACAAGCTTGGTGCAAGACATGCTGTCTGCTGGTAATAACAAAAGTCTTGAAAACCAAGATGACATGGACAGGGTTGTAGAGATGGAGTTTCGTCAAAACCTAGCTGAAGGTGGGTCTGTTCGAGTTGGCGCTGCGATTGCCCCAAACGAATACGTCTTAACCGCTAGTCAGGTACGAAATGTTGGCGGCGGCGACACAGAAGAAGGTGCTAGGCGAATAAAAAAACTTGCAAGAAATATTGATATTGCTGGGTCCACAACAGACAGACCCTTGAACGTTGAGATTGTTTAAAATGATGCGAGACGACGAGTTACAGGCAGAGGGTGTGGGTCGTAGCGTAATAGACGCTATTAGGCAGAGCCGTCCAAGAAGGCAAACTAACTACCCAGACGGGCCGCCTGCGCCACCGAAACAGGGCGTGAGAGCGCTTTTGGCTTATCTGAGTACAGTTATGGACCCAAGTCACATGAGTCGTGGGGACAGAGAGGTACTGGAAGCCGCTCAGGCGCGTAGGGCTCGCGACGAAGCCCTTCGTGAAATGGAAAGAAGGCGCCCAATCCGGCGTCCACTGCCGCCGCTGTACACAGCAGAGACAGCGCCACTGCTTACCGAAGAAATGATACAAAAATTTGGCATTGAGCGAGGATATGCCGGTGGCGGCAAGATACTCGGCTACCAAGAGGGCGGTGAGATTGATGAATCTACGCAACAGGTAACAGAAAGTTTTGTGTCACCTGAGGTTGCTCCGGCGTATGCACAGCTTACAGATCGCATTGTTAATGAAAGTATGCGGCCCTATCAAGGCTACGGAGGACAAAGGCTTGCAGGGTTTAGTAGACCTGAGACATCGGCTATGCGCGGCATGTACCAGTATGGCATGAGTGGTGGCCCCGCTGAAATGAATGCGGCGGGACAGGCAATGATGGGCTCTATGGCAGGCTATGGTGGCGTTGGTTACCAGAGCCAGCCCGGATCCCTAGATCCTTACATGTCTAATTATGTGCAGGGCGTAGTTGATCCTCAGGCAAGAGAGATTAGGCGCGAGTCACAAAGACAGATGCAGCGCCTCGGCAGTGACGCCGGAAGGGCTGGTGCCCATGGCGGTATGCGTCACGGGCTTGGAGAACAAGCAATTCGTATGAACACCAGTCAACAGATTGGTGATGTTTACGGTGCGGGACGACAACAAGCGTTCCTAAACGCACAGCAGGCGCATGCCGCAGATCAAGCCCGACGCATGGCTGCATCCCAAGGTTTATTTAATGTTGGAGGCGGCTTGGCTTCGCTTGGTGGGCAGCAACAACAGATGCAGTTTGGTCGCTTTGGCCAGATGATGGACGCAGGACAACGTGCCCGTCAAATGCAACAACAGTCGCTTGATATTGGGTACCAAGATTTCCAGAACCGCATGAACCAAGAGCGTTCAAACATTGGCTTCCAGTTAGGCGCTATGCAACAGCTTCCGTACCAGAACACCACGGTACAGCAGAAAAACTTTGCACAAGCTGGTCCGTCAGCCGGACAGAGATTCCTTGGAACAGCAGTCGGCGGGTACGGTCTCTACAATCAAATGAGAAACCAACAAGCCAGAGGTCAAAATCCAATGACGGGCTACGGCAACTACGGCCCTAATCCTCCGAATAACTCTTACGGAGGGGGCGCAGCGCCGGGGTACGGCGTAGCTAAACCGGGCGGCACTTACGGAACTAAAGGCGGACAGCAGTACACGAAGGGAATGGGACTCTAATGCCTAATATTTTAAAGCTGCAAAAAGAATTAGAAAGCATCCCTGACGAAAGATTAATCGCAGAGGTGTCTGCTCCTAATATGTACCCTGCCTATCTGAGCGCCCAAGAATTACAGCGCCGTCAGGATTTTCGTAACGCAACCATGCAGAGGATGGTCGAAGAAGGCACCATCATTGATCAACGTATTATGGAAGCGCGGCGCCTGCCCGGAACTGACTTTGCCGGACAAGCTCAACAAACGGCTGACGCAGCGTTGCAGGGCATTGGCAGCATACCAAACTTACAGCAGACGCAACCTATGCCTGCGGCTATGGTCGGAGCGCAAGACCCGTCCATGATGCAAGACCCGTCTATGATGCAGGGTCAGCTTCCTATGGGTGCCATGGTTGAAGGTGGCCTTGTTGGCTATTCAAACGGCGGCAGTACCGACGACCCTAAACTCATCTACAAAGACCCAAGATTAAGAGACCCGGAAGGCGACTATTTAACGGGTGACCGATCTTTGATTGGTGACATTAAAAGAGGCTATGGACGATTTAGCAACTTTGCGGAGGGCATAAATCCTTTTTTAATCCATCAATTTAAAAAAGGCGCGGAAGCGTTACTTGAGGGCCAACAATTTGGTGATGAGTACCGTGATCCAGAAACAGGGGAGTTGTTATACCAAAGAGTTGATTATGACACTGGCAAACTTGGCGAGGTTTACAACCCAAGAACATCAGGCCGATCTGGTAACATGATGCCTGCCAGTGACTTGCCGGGCGCCACCCCTATTGAGCCTAGTATATCATACGAAGAATTGTTTGGGCCGTCAGACGCAAGCAGTGCCGACCAAGGCCCAGACCTTTCAACTTATGAAGATATGGTTGGTCGTACCGACGCTTCTAACCTTGTTCAAAGGATTTATGATGAGCGTGATCGCCAAAGCAGACCAAGCCCTCAGGATCTACATTTTATGGGCTTAAGGGAGCAAGCGGCAGACAGAGACATGGAGCGTTATGAACGGCTTGCTGCCCAAGATACCGCAAGAATGGATTCACTCAGGGCGCGTCAGGCGCGATTTGACGAAAATGAACGACTGTACCAAGTGGAGTTAGACGCAGAGCGTCAAGCTGCGCGAGACCGTGCTGAAGGAGATCAGATGTCAGAGTTGGCCAGAATTGTTGGTGGCTCAATATCCAGTGGCAGATTCCAAGAAGGTGGAATCGGTGGTGGCCTTAGCAGAGGTATTACAGATCTAAGGGATCTACAAGAAGGTCAGCGTGCAGAAGATCGACGGGTTAGAGATGAGATCCGTGACATTGGCCTGCGTAGATTTGAAGCAGAGTCAACAGCAGAAGAACGACTATTGCAAATAGAAAGAGATATAATTTCTGGAAGAATTACAGCCGAGCAAGGTTCGGATCAAGCTCGACTCCTGAACGCACAGCTTGCTTCAGAAAGATCCAACGCACAACTAGACACTAACGCAATCGTTCAGGCCCATCAAATAGAGTCTTCAGAAAGACAAACGATAGCAACAATTGCCGCAGAGATGCAGATGCAAGAAACAGGCAGGAGGATGCCCGACGAGAAGCTCTTTGAGGTCTCCCAAATAGCAGCCGCAAAAATTGATACAGCGATACAGAATACTACAAACGTGTCTGATCTTGTTAATTCTATTCGGCGTGAACTAGAATTTGATTTGCAGCTCTATCCTGAAGAAAGCAGACAGAGCGCGATACAATCTGCAATACGAGCCGCGCTAACAAGGGTCAGGGACACGGGAAGCCCAGAGTTACAAAGAGACCTGCGTCGAATCATGGAACAGGGCGGAGACGGGACAATCCCCGGAGGTGCTGCTGGTGGCGGGTTTATGGAACAGGGACTTGGTACACTAATTCCAAGGCCGTAACAAATGTCCATGGAGCAACGCATAGCATTGCGCCGGGCCGGACTGTCAGAGGAACAGGCTGATCTTGTTTTAAACGAGGCCGGTCAAGGAAACAGGGAAGCCCAAGGCATCCTTGATTCTATTGGTGAGTTCGCTGAAGGCGTGGCCCTTGGTGGCGTCAGGTCTGTTACAAGCCTTGGCGAAGGTCTTGGTTCTACGCTTTTGCGTCCGGTTCCGTTTGTGGGCCGTGGTCTTAAAAGGTTGTCTAGACGGACTGAGCGTGGCGCGGAAAGACTTTTCGACCCTGAGGGTGGGGCCGGTGCCGCAGGTGAGTTTGTGGGGCGTTTAGGCGGCGAAATCGGTACTACAGTTGGTACGTTAGGTGTAGGAAAAGCTATTACAGCATCAAGGTTTCCTGCTCAGTATGCGCGATTTCAAAAGTACATGTCAGGAAGCCCCTTAAAAGGCGCTGTTGGTGCCACTGTTGCAGAGTCTCCGCTATCTGTTTTGCGTGCAACATCATACGCACAAGAACGAGGCACCGACTTTGGATATGAACTTGGAATGGAGGTCGCCGGTTCAGCCTTAGGTGGCGCTTTCGTTGGTCGCAGGACTCGACCTGCCGACCCGGTAACAAGGGGGCGCTTTGGACGGATTCACAATTTCCCTGAACCCGGAAAAAAAGTAAAAGAACCAACGGGTCGCCGTCAGTTGTTAGGTGGGGGTCGCCTAAAGAGCATGTACCAAAAAGGCACCCAAGGTCTTATGGACAGGTACATACCACTACGGTTGTTAGCCAGACAGGTTGGTGGCCTAGAGGGCGAAAAGATGATTTCTGGCGCGTTGGCCCAAATGCTTGGGTCAAACAAGCGCGGACAACAGTACCTAAGCACTAACCTTGTGCCTTGGCTGGACGAACACGGAAGCAACCTAGACGATATCAACAACGCCGCAAAAATAAGGCGTGAAATGGTGCTCAGAACGTTGCCCGCAGACCGTTCGAGGGGGCCAAGGATGGCGCATGTCAACGACGCAGAATTAAAAAAACTCTACGATGAAGTTATGTCTGACGAGTATTTGGTTGACAGAACTAATGATCTGCACCGTTTCTTTAGGAACAATCTTGAGACGCGAAGAGCGGCAGGCATTGATCCTGAGGAACACTATCAAAAAATTATAGCGTCCTCAAAGTCCAGTGTAGACGACTACTACACACCAATGGTTCCGATATCTACCAGAGAATTGGATAAACCAAAGATATTAACAAGGGTAGATGCGTTTCAGCCCAGAGGGTTGAAGGGAATGAGGGACTCGCCTACCAAGGTCGATGCAGAAGGCAGGGTCATACGGTCTGAGCCGCTTGAAGATCCAATTGAAATGTTGGCCCTTGAGACGCTTCAACTGTACGACGACATCGGAAGAAAAAGAGTTGGCGATACCCTCTTTGAACTTATGGGTGAAGAGGTTGAGCTTGACGGCATCGTGCGAGCGGTTACCGATGCAGACATAAAAGCACAGAACATAAACCCACAACGAATCTGGACGTACAAAGACAGGGGACAAGAGTACAAGTTTCATGTGCTTGATGAAGACTTGTTTGACCTTCTCAAGATGATGCCTGAAGCAGAAAAGGGCGGGATGATGAAACTAGCGTCTAAGGCAGCTAACTGGAAACGTCGGTTTATTACATTGCTTCCTGACTTTGCCGTTATGGCGACGATGAGAGATGTACCCCTCTATGCCCAACAAAGAGTTATTCAAAGAGGCTCTCGTTCATTTATGGAGTCTGGTGCAGGTGGCGCCATTGGGGCTGTTGGGGGTGCCGCTACAGGCGATACGCCCGAAGAGCGTTTAGAACGAGCAGTGCAAGGTGGGCTTGCAGGTCTTGGAATTGGTTTGGTTGCAAAACCCACGGCAGAGATTGGGCAGGCGCTTGGCACCATTACAAGAGCAAAGATTAACGCAAGCAACGGCGCCTTAATAAAAAGAGTTGCACCAATCGCAGAGTCACTCTTGGGAGGATTAGGCGACGAGCTAGGTATGGACCCTAAGCTGTGGGAAGAGTTTGTTAGGGAGGGCGGCGTTACAGCAGGATTGAGTTACGGCAGAAAGGATGCGGCCAAACTTGTTAAAAACCTAATGAACAAGGAGGAACGAGCTACAATATTCAATAGTGTAGGTCGTGGCATAGACATTCTTGAGTCCATTGGAATGGTAGCAGAAAATGCGCCGCGCCTAGCTCAATACAGGGCGCTTCGCTCAGGTGCCGCAGGCACCCTGCCCGGAGCCTCCACCCAAGAAGCTATATGGGCGGCACAAGATGTAACCCTGCCGTTTGCTTTGCGAGGAAAGTGGAAGTCTATACAAACCATGTCTCAAGTGACTCCGTTTTTTAACGCAAGTCTACAGGCTTGGTCTAAACTGTTTCGGGTTTTCCGAGGTGACCCCAAGAAAACCATGGGTCGCGGCGTATCGGAAAGCATGCTCGCAATGGGCACCGCTATTACCGCCCCAACCCTTTCGTTGTGGATGGTAAACAAGGACAACCCTGAGTATTGGGACCGCCCACTCTGGGAAAGAAATATGTTTTGGTTGCTACCTAAGCCTGAAGGTGGGTTTTACCGGATACCAAAACCGTTTGAGCTAGGCTATGCCTTTGCGTCCCTTCCAGAAAGAGCGCTAGAAGCAGCAGCTAGGGCTGGAGTTATTGAAAGCGCGGCGCCTGAGGGATCAGAGGCGGCTAAGGATATGTCAGAATCAGTTCGTGCTATGGCAACATCGCCAATCACTGGAATGCTACCTATTCCTGCCATAGCGGCCCCGCTCTTAGAGATAGGATTAAACAAGGACTTCTTTAGGTGGAAGCCAATTGTGCCCGAGTACCTTGCACAAAGGCCCATTGAAGGACAAGTGAGACCTACTACGCCTCTTCTGGCGCGAGCAATCGGTGAGGCTTCGGGTGTGTCCCCGTTAAAAGTTCAGGCTGTTGTGAACAGCATGGGCGGCACCATGGGAAGAAGGGTGATGCAAGCCGTTGACATAGCTGGCGCCGTAACAGACTACCCCACTCCTGCTTCACAGCTAGATGTAGGAGAAAGATGGAGTCAGGTACTTGGCGTATCTAGGTTTAACACTCAGCAATACTCACAGGGCAATATTGAGTTTGCGTCTTACCAAGTTTTACGAAACTCAAAAAATATTTTAGATCAGTTTAACAGGATGGTCAGAGCCAACGTAGACGAGAGAGCGCTACGCCTGTTTGCTGAAGATTATGCAGACGAACTTAGGATTGCCCGAGCCACCGGGTCCAACCTCAAAGCGATGAACAAGCTGAGAGAAGAAAGGAATAAGATCATGGGAGACCATAGTGTGCCACAGCAAAGACTTAGGAATGATCTTGACGAGTTTAATCGTCGTGGGTACAGGCTGGGAATCCAAGCATTCCGTAACATTGACAGGATTGTCCAGTAATGGCGGTTAGCGCACCAGTATGGCATCTACGCAGAGAGTTAGAGAAAGGTGATGCCGTGTGGGGAAGGCTGTATAGCGACGATGACGGTGTAAGCTTTTGGAGTATTGAGAACTCAGAGACGCTGATTCCCGAAGGACTGCACGCCTGCGTCAGGGACTACTACCACCGTGGCGACTACCCCACGTTTGAAATTATTGTTCAAGGCCGGGACAGGCTGTTGTTTCACTCTGCCAACTATGCTAATGAGCTTGAAGGGTGCATCGCCCCCGGTAAGGACAGAGGTGAGACAGACGATGGCAGGCTTGCCGTATGGAATAGCAAAAAAGCATTTAACGAGTTTTGGGAAATCGTAAAAGACGAAGAAGAATTTTTACTTTTAATCAAAGACGCAACCGAGGACAGCAACAATGAGTAGATTTCTAAGTGTCTTTAAGGACAACAACGATTGGAACGAGAAAACCATCATTGGCGCAATCTCTTTTGCAATGATGGTTGTAACGGCTGTTGTAGATGTGACGACCGGCGTGTGGGGTATGCAGCTTGAGGTGCAAGAATTTATTTACAATTCTTTTTTAATTATTACGCTGGGTTGCTTCTCCATTAGCGGCATAGAGAAGTGGGCGCCCAAACGAGATGACTAATGCCCGCTCGGCTGAACGATAATACCGAACTCACCATGCCCCTTCGCAATCTCCTGTCCATTGTGGCAGGAGTTGCCTTGGGCGTATGGGCATACTTCGGGATAGTCGAGCGCCTCAACACCATCGAAACTTCTTTGATGATGATGGAAAAAGAAGTTGAATTGAATTCTGATTTTAGAGTGCGTTGGCCTAGAGGCGAGCTAGGGTCATTACCCGCAGACGCCGAACAATTTATGTTATTAGGTCACCTAGAAACGCAACTTGAAAAGTTAGTAGAGGAAGTGGAGTCAGGTAGCGCCCCATTTGATCAACAGCAAGAGCTTACGCTTCAATGGTACGCGCAACGCATTTCTGAACTTGAGTCTCAAGTTGAAGAACTAAGAGCACGCCGCTAGTCTTAATCACACCATGATTGACGACACAACATTCTCAAAGTCTACCGGCGTTAAGCTTACCATTGGTGCCGTTATCGGACTAATGGCTTTCTCTGTTTTTATTGATCGCCGCTTTGGCTCCCTTGAAGCTGACAGTGCGAGCCAAGCAAGTAGCGTAGAGACTATAAGTAGGCGCCAGAACACTTATATCGACCGACGCAACAATCAACACCAAGGCTTTGTTGATGATTTGCGTCAGATGAACGATAGGTTAGACCGCTTGTGCGAAGCGCTGGCGTCCCGAGAGTCAGAGGTAATATGTAATGACTAGCTGTCAGAGGTGCGCTACACCAAACCCCGACCAAGAAAGATTTTGTTGGATGTGCCAGTGGGACAGCACTAAAGAATTTATTGAATGCCCCAACTGCGGAGACGCAGTAAAAGATGACGGGCGATGTTCTACATGTGGCATAGATCCCGTTGACCCCGAAGAGGACAAAAGCACTAATGAATACCCGCAAAACAAACGATAGGCACCTAGTAGTATTTTTAGGTGACACCCATTGCGGATCTACTGTTGGGCTTTGTCCAGACGAAGGACTTGAGCTAGATGACGGTGGCTGGTATCAACCCAATAAGTCGCAACAATGGCTTTGGGAGAACTGGCTAGAAGCTTGGGATCGGGTAGCGAAAATAAAAAAAATTGTTCCGGGTACAAATCTTCACATCGTCATGAACGGGGATGCCGTTGATGGCGACCACCACAAGACAGCGCAGATTGCCAGCAGGTTGACAGGCATTCATGTCAGATGCTTCATGGAGTCAATACAAGTCCCTCTCTCCTTGGGGCCGGACTCTATTCACATTATTCGCGGGACAGCCGCACACGTTGGAGAGTCAGGTAACGTAGAAGAAGGTATTGCGAGGGCACTGTCAGCGGGTGGGTGGCCTGTCGTAGGAGACCCTGACACTGGTCAGAAGTCTTCGTACTGGCGCAAGCTCACGATTGGCGATGTTAAGATTGATGTTAAGCACCATGGTCGCATGGGTAAACGTGCCCATACAAAGGGTCCATACATACGGTGGTATGCTCAAGACATCTTCTTTAATTACGCCATGGATGGGGAAACCCCGCCAGACTTAGCGGTGCGAAGCCACTTCCATCAGTTTGCTGACAGCGGACAAATCCACAAGATTAAGACAAGAGCGGTTGCACTACCCGCTTGGCAGTTGGCTACAGAGTATGTCCACCGTGTCGCCGAAAGCTTGGCTGACATCGGGCTAGTGTGCGCCATCATCGAAGATGGGCACTATACCATAGAACCAATTCTATTCCGTCCACAAAGACCAACGGAGGTCGTAGTCAAGTGAGCAATATTACCGAGGCCGAGATCATTGACCAGATCAAGCAGTCTCTAAAAGAAAGGAATTCTGACACACCCGACGAAGATGTTAAGACAATGAATGAGTTGTGTGAGGCGCTCGACATGACCGACAAGGCAGCAAGGAGGCATGTGAAAGCAATGATTCGGTCCGGGGACGTTGAAGTTGTATGGGTCCGCAGGCGAAACATGATTGGAGTCTCGAACAAAGTTCCTGCATACAGATACATGACGAGTTAATAAAAAAAACTAAACATGAAAAATATTTTTTGGGGCCTGCTGGGGCTTTTTGTTGTTTCTTTTTTTATCACAAATTATTTTTTTAGTGGCAGCGATGCAGCCGTGAAAGAAGCAATGGTTGCTGTGGCCGAAGCAGATAGTTTGCGAGAAGAAGCTGAAGCGAGACTCGACCTAGTGTCGATAGAGTATGATCGCGTAGTGGACAGCTTGTCTGTTGTGCAGGACAGCATATCGGACGTAGTTGTAGTCGCGCAAAGCGATGCTAGGCGAGCGTCTGCAAGGCTCAACGAAGAGGCCCAGACGCTACAGGACAGCCTAGCTGTTATTGATTCGGGCCTAGCTCAAGAGCTTGACCGAATAATGGAGTCGCATGAGGAGGTTGTAACAGCCATGCAGACCGAGATTGATGCGCTCAACCATGACAGAGAGTTGCTGTGGCGCCGCATCGAAGTGTCGGACTCTTTGCTTACTGTACAGGTAGAGGTGAACGATGCGTTGAGAGGCTCTATAATCGCCCTAGAAGGCGAAAGAGACGCTTGGAGGGCGAAGGCTTCTCCCTCACTCCCCAAGCGCCTCCTAGGCCACACTACGGCTGTTCTGACAGGTGCGGTATTGATCGCTACCCTGCGTTAACCAAGGTCAGAACTCATCTACCCTAGCTCCTTTGCAAAGCTGATAAATCCGGGCGTGCCATCACCCATCCATGCACCTAGCTGATTGTACTCGAAAAACTCATAAGCCTCTTCTTCGGTAGCGCCGTCCTGCATGAGCTTTTCAATGACGCGCTGTTTGTTGTACACAATGATTGGCTCCATGCCGAACCGCTCTAGCACTCCTGCTATGCAGTCGTCGTAGCCGTCCATCGTTAGCGCCTTGGTGTCATCTCCAAGCATTTCATAGATAGTCATCTAGATACGCCTCCATATCATCACGGGGCGTGCGTGGCACTCAGGGCGCCTGCTCTTGATGTACTTGCCGGTAGAGGAGACCAAGCCCTCCTTCTTTGCCCTCGTCATCACAGCGCCCATGGCGCGTGGTTCATTGGGCGTGGTTTCAACTTGCTCCCACAGATAGTCCGTGGTAAACGTCTGATAAATTGGAATTGATAAAATTATTTTTATCACCGAATCTATCCAGCCGTCGTAAGCGAAGTCGAGATTTGCAACTGCTTCGTCCCGAGCGGACTCCCCCGCAAACAACGATGTTTGAAGGGGGTCGCTCTGGGCCTCTGCTAACCAAGCAGGGGTAAGACTCATTTCGTCACCATCCTTTTCTGAAGTCATTCGTACTGCTTAGACCATTGCAGGGTAAGCAGAGCTAATGTTATTGGGCTGTAAATCAAACGTGCGGCGCCCTGTTCTCTTGGCGTTCCACGCTCTTATTACAAGCTCGCCGACAAACTCAGCGCGGATAGACCCGGAAGATCTCAGCAGGTGATCTCTGAGCTTCTTTACTATAGACCGAGGCCCCAAGTTGGCGCCTGTCGCAAGAGATACGAAGAACTCTTCGGCCAACTCAGCATCAAGACCCTTAGCTATGAAATGCATCGCGGCCACTGTACCCGGTGCTGACAACTTTTGCTTTTGACACCTCTTGTAGTGACACACTGAGTCCTGCACGGACTCTGAGCCTAGCGCCAAGTAATAGTCATAAGCCTCTGTTGGAGTCCTCAGCATGGGCGCCTTCTCTCCCGTAAGCGGATGTGGCAATCCAGTCTTTTGATTGTACTTCCAAACCTTGCGAGAAATCGTTGCGGCGTTCTTTGCGTTTTTTACACCCCTAATAGAAAAAATATCACTTGGGGTGCGCTTTCTTCCGATGTCGTAAAAAGCAAAATTGTCTTCGGGCTGACCAAAGAAGCACCACGCAGGAATGGGCACACCGCTTTCGACAACTGCGTGCAATCGGTGCTGTCCGTTCTGTGTACGCCCTTTCACATCGAATGAGATTGGATCGGGAACAAGTGGCCACGCTTCCTCTCTCATCCTGCGAGCGTACTCCTTTATTGTGTTAGGAGTGAGGGGGCGCTGAAAGTTTTCATCGTTATGTATAAGCGCCTCGTAAGCCAACTCAGGTGTTATGAGCAAAAGCTTTGGATCCTTGGGGGCCGTTAAAAGCCACCTCTTAAGTTGCCCGGCTGTCACGCTCTTTGCTGCAATGTTCATCTTTTTTTTCCCAGCGTTAAAGAAATTATTTCCACCAAATATTTTTGGTTTTTTTGCGGTCCTTTTCTGCTTCAGTCCCACGGCGATCATAGAAATCACCTTCATCCAGATATAGCTCAACCGCGTCTGCTATAAACTGGTTCCTGCTAATCCCTAAGCGCTCAGAATGCTCATCCACCCCCCGCTTTACAGCAGGGGGCAGACGAACAAGGATGCTCTTCCTGTTTACCACGGCATGTCGTCGTCGTCGTCATCCGACGCCACGGCACCTGACTCTTCGGGTTCGTCGGGAATAACAGGACTGTCCTCCTGTGGCATAGCGACCTCAAGCCGCACGAACTGGTATTCAACACCCTTCTTCGATTTACGATTCCATGCGGCGGCTTTCAGTGTCGGCATAACGCCGGTCTTGGCCTGTTCGACCATAGCCTTCAGGAACTCGCGTTCGATCTCAATGTTGCCAACTTCGGACGGATGCCGATCAGTCTTTGCATACTTGTTCTTGAACAACGCAAAGTCCTGTCGTGGTCCGGTCTTGTACTCTGTCATTACTGAATCTCTCCTGAGAGTTGAAGTGCGGGATTTCCTACTGTTTCCATGTCATGCAAGACTGCCTTCAGTTCGTCTACGTCAGCCGCCTGTACTGCGGCCTTGACGCGCTTCTTGAAGTCAGGGTCAGGCTCCCACCCCGCCTCGTTCAGGCGGTTTGCAAGAGACTTCACAGTGCGAAGCATCTCTTGGGCGTAAACCTCGTCGCCGTTTTCCTGCGTTGGCTCCGTCGCCTTTGGCTTGGCTTTGGCCTTTGGCTTTGCTTTTGCCTTCGGCTTTGGGGCGGCCTTAGAATTATTTTTCTCTGCCTTTTTGTTTTCACCGGGTGGCAGATCCTCACCGGCATAGATGTAGTGGCCAAGACCAAACAGCGCGAAGCACTTAACCATGCACCTCATCTTTGCGTCACTGATCGACCTAGCATCCGGGTTGGCAATCGCCTTGTGCCGGTAGTCCATCACCGGAAGCCACATGTGCTGTGCCACGGCACCGATAGACACAGTGCAGGACACAGCGGCTGTGCCGCCGGGGTACACGATGTGATCAAGATGATCGCCGTCACCGTGCCAAGTAACCTTCATGGTGGGGTAGTTGTCCATCATGATTCCCCACGCCCAAGCCCACGACAGATACGAGAGACCATTACGGTCCTCCGTATGCTCATCTACGTTCAGCTTAGATAGTGTTTGCCAAATCTCTCCGGCTGTTGCTTCCTTGCTCACAAAACCTCCTTCTGGTATTGAGGACAAAAATCTGATACTGAGCAATAATTTTCACACCTGATGTACCTGCCGCCTGACCGCGCCCAACGCTCATCATCTGTGCAGGGCGCCGGATGCTCGGCTGTATGAAGATCAATTCGCTGACGAACAAAATCTTCGGCAACCCTAGGAAGCCACAACGGAATGTCCATAGGTACAATGGGTGAATCAGGGTACTTCCTGTGCGACTTCTTGGGGTGCGGGTTCTTCTTCATGGCCGACCAGTCCCGACAGATTGCACAAATCGTCAGAGACTCAATCGGCATATCGTTCTCACGAAGCAACCAAGCGTAAATATTGAGTTGCTGTTCCCACTCCGGCTTGCCTACCATCGTGCTGTAGGTGCCGGTCACCTTGTAGTCGGTAACATGGCCGTCGTGGTATAGATCAATGGCACCTGAGACTACATATCCATCCATCTCAGCAAACCAACGCTTCTCCACCAAGGCGCCTTCGGGTGCGTGCCCCTCTAAAACAGCATGAACACCTGTGCCCAATAGCGCAAACAACCTATCCGCAACGTCATTAGACAGCCTGTCTTCGTGTATGGATTCGAGGCGGCTTATTTGGGGTGGTCGCAACAGGCCCGTGGCACTGAAGTCCGCTTCCCCCTTTGAGTAGCCGTCGTTTTGAATCGCACGAACAAACTGCTCCGGCGCTCCGTGTTGGTTGGTAATATTCACTCTACCCTCCAGACCCCAACGGTGTCGCTATCTCTCCTGAGAACACGAAACCTTCTGGTGTCACCCTCGTCACGCATACGCTTGTGCATTCGTGAAACAAGGGATCGCAGGGTGTTGAGTTCAGTTGCCCCCTTGATCGTGCCCTTACGAGCATCCACAAAGAAACAATCATCTATTTCCATCTGATCAAACGGGTACTTGGCGCCTATGCGCCTAGCTCTCTTGGGTATATCGACACCCTTGTGAACCTCGTAACTGTCGGTCATCTCACTCTCCAGATGCCAATGCCAATATTATTTCTTTTCACAGAGAACTTTTTTCTCGTCTTTTGCGAAAACCTCCAGACGTAACTGCTGAGCGCTGACACGCTTCGGTCAGCGTCCTCCTTGCTCATCGGCAGTTCGATCATGTCGTCCACATCAATCTCATCCAGTGGTAGGTGCCCCCACCTTCGCTTCCTTCCCGAAGTCTGTGGTGGTGCCCCGACATTTTGAAGCACACGAAATCGTGGCTCGTTCTGCACGGCATTCTCCTGTTGTTGATGATTAAACAAATTGGCCTTATACTGCTAAGCCAATGGGGGTGCAAATGATAAATAAACTGAAAAAGAAACGCAATACTCTTGACGAAACTCCGTGTATCATTACCGTTCGCGGCGAGCCAGCGTCAAAAGCTAATTCACGAAGACTCGTAATGATGGGTGGTAAACCTAGGTTTATTAAAAGCAAAAAAGCATTAGGATATTCCTCTGGTTTTAACACACAAGTTGGTTGTAGAAAAGAACTTATAGAAGATGATGTATGTATTGCTATAAAGATTTTCTACAAAAGTAGAAGACCAGATCTAGATGAAAGTTTAATACTTGATCTATTGGAAGACAAAGTATACAAGAACGATAGACAAGTAAAACTAAAACATATTGAGTGGGGTCTCGACAAAGAGAATCCCCGCGCTATAATCGTTGTCGGTCCACGGGACCAGAAGGAATTAGTAGTAGACACCCTGCACCAAGCCCTAAAGGAGGAGTCTTGAGTGAAGTTGTTCCACAGCAAATCAGAGATGTTTGCTCAAGCCTAGGAATAGGCCAGAAGAAACTCCGGTGCCCGGTGTGCCAAGGCACCAGACGCAAGAACAACGCTGACCGTCCGCTGTCCGTAAAGGTTGATAGCGTTGGGGTCCAATACACTTGCCACCACTGTGGGGAAACCGGAGGTTGGGCGCATCGAAAGACGCAGTACACGACACCACCAGTAAAAAGGAAGAAGATTACGATGGCAGACAAGGACAAGAAACAGACGAACGAAAAAGCTAAGAAGTACATGTTGGCGCGTGGCATTTCAGAGGATGTACTTAACTCACATGCGATACTTGATGAGTATTCTTTTTCTGGCTCGCGCCTTCCCGCTGTAGGCTTCCCGTACCGAAACGGTTCTGGCGATGTAACGTCAATCAAGTGGCGTAGCGCTGATAAGACGAAGCGGTTCAGCCAGCAAAATGTTTGTGAAGATTTTTTTAATATTGAGCAGTACGCCAAGGGCAACGACTTGCTGATCTGCGAGGGCGAGGTTGACGCCTTGTCTTGGATGAGCGCTGACCTGCCGTCGAACATTACGGTCGTGTCGATACCCAACGGTGCGCCGCCCAAGGTGAAGGATGGTCGCATTGATCCTGCGGACGACAACAAGTTCCGGTACATCTGGAGGGCAAAGCAACATCTGGATTCGTCAGGGCGCATCATCATCAACACCGACAAGGATGGTCCGGGCGATGCCTTAAAAGAGGAGATCATCAGGCGCATAGGTCGCTCCAAGGTGTGGACAATCTCATTAGGCGATCACAAGGACGCATCGGAGGCCCTGATGAAAGAGGGCACCGACTATCTGCTGAACGCTTACGAGTTGGCAGACCCCCTTCCGGCTGTTGGTCTGCACACGGCAGATGTCTACGATCAATCCTACACAGATCTGTATGAGAAGGGACAAGCCCGTGGCGCCTCTACGGGAATCGCAAGCCTTGATAAGCTGATCCAGATTCCTACAGGAATGTTGACGGTCGTGACGGGCTTCCCTAGCTCCGGCAAGTCTGATCTTGTTGATCAGATTTGCTTGAACCTTGCTAAGACCAAGAAGTGGAAGACCGTTTACTGTTCGTTTGAGAAACCGCCAGAGTTGCACATGGCCCAGCTTGCACAAAAAATAATTGGGAAACCGTTTTTTGACGGGCCAACGCCGAAGATGGACACCGAAGAAAGGGACTTTGCGTTTCAGTGGATCAAGGAAAACTTCCTCTTCATGGACTACCGCAGGGAGGGGCCGACCGACATCGGTGGCATCCTCGACGTAGCGAGCGCCGCAGTGATGAGGATGGGGTGCCGTGTCTTGGTCATCGATCCCTACAACTACATTGATGTTGGCCGAAGCCTGCGCGAGACTGATGCGATCAGTCAGATGCTGACACAGGTTCAACTGTGGGCGAAAGAGCATGACGCACACGTTTTCTTTGTGGCGCACCCGACGAAAATCAGCCCTGACCGCAGATCCGAACGGAAGACAATCGTGACCGGGCACGACATAGCAGGAAGCGCGGCGTGGTTTGCTAAGGCAGACATCGGAATGTCCGCTTGGCGCCACCAGAGAGACGAAGAGCCGCCGGAGGCCCATGTCTGGAAGGTGCGATGGTCGTGGTTGGGTAAGAATGGTTCGACTCCTTTGTCGTTTGATAAGGCTACGGGGCGGTGGACGGACTACAACTACGAAGAAGACTACGATTGGGACTTCTAGCTATTGCGCCGGACCCCCCAAGGCGTGTAGCTTAATGAATCCTTAGACGACGAAACGCAATTCCTGTCTTGAGGTATATGCGCCGAAGGTTTTCTCCTCCTTTTCCCTTCGTCGCATTTGAGGGGTGTCGCTGACCGGGCGGGTCATGTGGCACCCCTCTTTTCTTTGCGAGTTATTCGGGCGAATCAAAAATAAGCTCGGAAATAATATTAAAAGCTTCTCGTTGTTCCGCCTCGGGTATGCTACTCCATGCAACAGAGTCTTCGGGAAGAGGCTTGAATGAGATGGTCGAAGGATCGAACTCTGAAACAGATAATATTTTTGTCAGAGATTCAATCTCAGCAACCCCAAGTTGCACACGGTAGCCCTTGCCGACCAAGAATACCAAGAGGCCATCCTTAGCCATTCGGCTCATCGTCTTTCCGATATACCGCGAGCTTTTCCAAGCGCCTCGATCTTCTGTGTCGGTATACACAACAAGACCAGAGGGATTCCCATCAAGGAAGTTCTCAATCGTGAGGACGGCCCCTAGTCTGTCGGGCCTGTCGTTCACGTCTCCCTTGCCGCTCATCCACAGACAAGAAAAGATCTGGCAACCAACGGGGCGCTTGTCTACGGGGTCCTCAGGCGTCGGATAGATGCCACACCCACCCTCTACTAGGTGTTTGCACTCAACACCGGCGGGCTTGTCTAGCTCCGCAATGTGCATTGCTGTGCAACACGCGGTGCAAGTCCCACACTTCCTCCAATGAACGCGAGATAACTCGGACGGTACAACTTGCCATTTTTTTAACACGTCTGTCTCCGTTTATTTAATTTAATTTAAATTCGAAAATTATTTTTCGTGCCTGCGGGCGGCTGCGGACCTTACTTAGAATCCGTGACGCCGACGTTTCTCTTAGCCACTCGCAGAGCCGTAACGTGACCCTGAGCTTTGCGCTCGGTCGTGTGAGTGTGCAACTTTTTCCACTTGCCACCCTTCTTCTTCATGACGTATACGGTTTTGCCTTCGCGTTTATAGGGCATTCTCTTGCTCCTCATTGGTTAACAGAATGCGCCACCTAGTGACAGCGCTACGAACAAACAACCAACAGCCTGTACAGATGCGTTCTAAGCGCGTTCGTGTAGCGCCTCTGCATCGGGTGCGGGACATCGGGCCGTTGACTACGGCAGGGTTGTCCCAACAGTCCATGACTACATTGCAGTTCTTGCATACCCACAATTCCATTGCTCCTGAGTGAGTGAGCCTCTGTGGGTCGTGCCCCGAAAAGATGGCAGAAACCACAGCCCTATCTCTGGCCCCTCTCGCCTTGTGAGTCCTCATGCCTTTTCCTTAGTCGAATTGATCTGGAACGGGAAGCATTAATCGTTCAATCTGATTGATGCAGAAGTCCACCATGTGAACACGACCTTCAAGTGCAGAGTCTTTTCTTGCATCCCCTTCGCTCCAAGCTTTTACGACGACAAGAATGTCGTGAATTGAACTTAAAATTATTTCTTCAGTTTCAATTTCTTCTCGGTCAATGCGGGAAGCGCTCATGTTGTTTGCAATCACCCCTTAGTCCACGGCGCCAAGTCAGACAGATCTATTATCGCTGACCGCACCAAGTCTCGTTCTGCGGGGTGCATTTTATACCATGCCTCCGTGTCTTGAAACTGTGTAAGAAAGTCCTGCAACGACGACCTAGACTTCTCTGCTTTGGGCACCCACTCATCTAGCAAGTTGACGACATCGACCGCTTCGGATATGTGGTCTTCAAACTTAAGCCAGTTTACTGCCGCCATGCCATCATGAAAAATAGTCGTAGCGTCTGTCTGCAACCAATCAAGTGCTTCTTGGGCACGGCTAAGAATGCTTTGCCCCCGGTGCGATGAATTATTTTTAGTCATGTTTTAATTTACCACTCTTTTCCGTTGATGGTTTCTGGGATCATAATGCAACCGCGCCCGTCTACAATAAACTTTTCACGAAATTCAGGCGCTTCTGAGTCTATCTTTTCAACATCGTCTACATAGATCACTTGGGTACCGTGCCCGTCTGCCGCCTCCTCTAGGTGCTTAACCATCTTACGAAAATCTTCATCTTGATCCATGATGCTCATGTGTTGTCCTCCCCATACGGCTCAGGGTGTTGATAGTCAACGTCAGCGTTTTCGTAGAATTCTTCTAATTGCATTTGCAGTTCGTGGTCGCCCCTACTGCGAAGGCTCTCATCAAGCACTGCGGCATCCACCGCTCGCCTCACTGTGTGGATAGCCTTTATCGCTATCTCTGCCTCTCTGTGAGTTAAGGCAATGAACGGACCTTGGACAACGCGCTTAGCGATTTCGTAAACTGGTACAGCCATGATTGATTTCCTTTGTTTAAGTCAACTAGTGATTAGATGTAAGCTATCTCGCCCCACTGCCCTTGGTTCACAAACGTCGGTGCCCAACGAGTCGTTACCCACAGGACGGGGAAGTCCGGCGCCGGAGCGGTCACGCTTGCGAGACCATCCGTCAGGTAGATCAAACCCTTGATGCGTTCGTTGTTCTCTTCGATGTAGTTGAAGATCGGGTCAAACGTTGTCCCACCCCCACCCTGAGGCTCGAAGGAAGCATCCTTCGCTCTGCTTCCACGATTGGTCCGAATCACAAACCACGGGTCATTTGTCTCAGGGTTCATGTGAACCTTAGTGTCTACATAGCAGATCCGAATCTTGTCGATCCGAAGCTTGGCACAGTTGGTTACAATCGTGTCCCTAAAAGCTTTCTGCTCATCCAAGCCAACCGAACCCGACGAATCCCAACACAAGATGATCTCACCCGGCACAGCGGTGACGCCCGGCAAATAAATATTTTGCGGAACAAATCTTTTGTTCGGTCTCGCAAAGGACTCATCACCAAAGGCGCTGTTGGTCAGAAACTTTTTCAGTTGCACCTCTGGTATGGGCTTGGCCAGAAGGTCAGAGTTATCGACAACATTGCGGCTGTTACCCGCGCCAGTGCCGACATACTTCTCTGCAATCCTAGACCGAACCTCACGGTCGTGAATCTCGTTGATAAGCTCTTGGACTTGCTGTGTGTCGTCGATGTCAACATTTGGGATCGGAATGATGTCGCCACACCCACCTCCAGTGTCTATATCTCCGGGTCCGGGTTGGTCACCACTCTGGCCACCTTGCTGATTGCCAGACCCACTCCCACCCTGTGGCTGATCATCTTGATCACCCTGAGCGCCACCCTGACCAGACTGTTGCTCATCCCCTTGATCGCTCTGACCGCTACCCTGACCATCCTCATCTCCGTCTTCATCTCCGTCTTCCTCAGAGATATCCTCTTCGGGGTGACCTTCATCTGACCCATTGCTTGTGTTGTCTCCACCATCCCCCTCGCCGGGCTCGCCGTCGTCGCATGGCTGTCCGATACCGATAGGCCCCTTGGGTGGGGGCGGCATCCTTGGCTCCTCTTGTTCCTTGCTGAGTTGCTCGACAACGTGCTCTAAGGTGTACTTGTCATCGGAGGACCAGACATCGTGGAAGAGCGCGTCTTTGGGCAACGTGATAAAGTCCCCGTAAGCGGCAAGCCTTCTCATACGACCGTTCACGATATAGTCAGCGGCAACGTTGATGATCTTTGCATCAAAGCCACGGCGCATCAACTCTATCATGCGTAAGCAGTGAAGCAAATCAATGTGAAACTTTTCGTGAACAATAATTCCACGAATATCACTAACAATTCTCATACCCTCTGTGAAGACAGAGTTTAAGTAGATCTTGTAGTGATCCGTACACCACGTTGGTTGCTTGTTGTTCAGCACAAGTGGAATGTTTGCAAGTTGCAAGCCACCACCCGGCGTACCGTACAGTTCTGTTTTATGAAACAGCGCCCTCTTGAGTTGGGTTGCCATCTCATCTTCGCTGTGTGTCACGATTGGCTCAGAGTGAGCCGGACTCAGGTGTAACATTTTTTTCCTCGCTTTTTATTTACTAGGGTCGTCAGTCGTCGAGCAGGTCGCCTAAGGCAAACGATGCTGACTTGTTGATAGACTTGAGGCGGTCGCTCACTTCATCTCTCGCGGCGCTGTCTTCGCCACCAAGGATGCTTCGGACCTCATCCATGTTGTTACCGGACAGCTTAACCAAGCGATCATGCAGTTCGGTCAATTGCTTAGAGACTTCGTGCATGGGACCACCGGATCCGTACAAGCTTTTCTCCCACTCAACAAGATCGCTTGCCATCTCAGGCAGTTTCTCCCAAGTGTTCTTGTACGGGAGCGGGTTGCCGTTGCGCTTGTTCTCAGACTCAGGATCGTACTGAGCGATGTTGGCAACTTGATCAGACGCCATCTCGACAACGCTACCCACAAGCCCGTTGATGAGATTCTTTACGCCATTCCTGTTCTGGTCATGCGCGGCCTTGTGCATACGATCTAGCAAGTCACCCCAACGGCCACGCAAAACACTATCCACGTTATTAATTTGTTCAGACGGGTCGTTAAGCAACAGCGCTTCAACCTTCCACAGGAATGATTCCTTCACTTCGGAAATATCAGGGTAGTGCCTGCTTGACTGCTCCTCAGTCATGTCGTGGCCGGTAAGCCCCTTGTACACGCGCAACCCGTCCTTAACGTGCATATCGTACAAGCTGATGATGTTGCGCTCGACGGCCTTGTGAAAAGCTTCTTCGTGCATCTGGAGCCTTTTGTCTAGCTTGTGAAACTCCTCTAGCTTCACTAGCCACCCACCGTTACTCAGGGATGTGCGGCCTTCGCCGGGCTCCGTAGTTGTCCACGGTAACCCGACCTCCTCAATCTCTGCCTTGGCGCTTCGCACAGCCTTGTTAATCTCTGTGTAGTAACTGGTGGGGATTCTCTGGAACCCTGTATTCATGCGCTTGACCACGCTACCGGCGGTGGCCAATTGCTCACGCATAATCTTGTCACTTTTTATTGGCTGATGAATTTTTGTTGAGAACACGAACGTGCCGAACCGCTTGAACACGGTTCCTGCGGCATCGTCAATACTAAAGTTGTCCATTGTCTTTTCCTTTTTTTAGGACTGATGGTTACCCGTGGCGGGACTTGAGGCGATGAGCGCCACCCACATCTGTGTTCTGTAGCTCGGGCTGACTGATGTAGGCTAGGGCGTGGAGGTTGTTGGTCATCTCACCGTCACCGATGATCGAAACAAACAAGGCGGCGGTCTCGAACGCAGACTCAATCGCTTGCCTAATTTCCTCCGAAGACAAGCTGTCATCCTCTCTGGCTATACGAGCCGCAGAGTTGACCCTGTTCACAAGTTTTGCGAGCACCGTAAACTTGAAGTCATTGATGTTGTCGAACCCAAGAGAGTTGCCCACGAAGATAGATGTGATCCGCTCGCGGTGCGCCTCAGGGTCATCCATGTACTCCAACACATTATTCAACTCCGCACTGAAGTCCGTAGATGCGGCGAGAGTAGAGAACGCCGCTACCCCGACAACTCCGGCACCCGCACACCTGAGGTGAGGCTCCTGCCAATCCCAACCCTTAATAAACTCACCGTTGGCGCCCTCCCATCCCTTCAACCGAATGATGTCGTTGAAGGTCTTCATGCTACGGAAGGTGCACTCTGCATCTACGGGCGTGGGATCGTCACCGTAGTCGAACAGAGTGTTGGTCGCCGGATGCTTCTGGGTGCCCCCACCAAAAAATAAACTTGCAGTTGAAATTAAATCTTCGAGGTTGTCACCTTCGTGCTCCACAAAACTCTGTGCCGTACCCACAACATTGAGTCCCATGGATCGGTTGTTCACATCCGTGGTGAGCGCATAGGCGTCGGCGCCATCCCCCTCGCGGTTACCCGTCAAGAAGAAGCAAGTCTCATCTGACACCTTGTGTGTCCACCCTAGCGTGCGCTCCCTGCCAAGCTGTGCAAAGATTGCATTAAGCTCTGGGGACTTCATCGC
>TARA_R110000823_G_scaffold70583_1_pt1 | contig 40206 bp, 35 predicted proteins | sample TARA_R110000823 | Tara Oceans TARA_R110000823 (sample SAMEA4397722) | marine metagenome | biome: Polar Biome; feature: [DCM] deep chlorophyll maximum layer (ENVO:01000326); material: water (ENVO:00002006), including particulate matter (ENVO:01000060) such as... | depth 20 m | reverse complement strand
AAACTTTTGTTTCGGAACAATAAGTTTTTCTTACATTTATCACTTCCGAAAAAAATAATTCGCCTATTATTCTAAAACTACCTACCCTTATTATGAAATCCTTACTTTCCCGAATCACCCTTCTCTTTGTCGCGGTTCTTGCGCTGCAGGCCTGTAAAGACGATGAAGGCCCTGGGTATATTCCCCTAAACATTGTTGCCAATGCAGATAGCGGCGAGGTTTTTCAGAATGCCACTTTGGACATTCCCGTGCTGGCCAATGACAGCAATGTGCCCACCAATGGCGTCATCACACTTACGGCCCCGCAGAGCGGAGCAGTATCCGTAAAAGACAACGGAACGCCAACGAATATTCTGGATGATACCGTGGAATACCGACCTGATGGAACCTTTGTGGGGGAGATTACTTTTGATTATACGGTTTGTGATCCATCGGGCCTTAGTTGTGCTACCGCGACGGTAACAATAAATGTCCTGCCATTTTCACCGGTGAATTTTGACCTTGCCGCGGTGCCGTATGAAAAGCTTTCGGACTATAATTTCTTTGAAAGTAATCTTGCCGCTCAATCGCCCGTATATGGTGTTTTGCCCTACGAGCCCATAAACACGCTCTTTTCAGACTATGCCCATAAAAAACGCTTTGTGTGGATGCCGTACAATGTTTCGGCAACCTATGTTTCTGATGGCGACAACCTAAACTTTCCCACCGGAAGCGTATTGATAAAAACTTTTTATTACGAAAACGTGCTGCCCAACAATTCTACCCAAAACATAGAAACGCGCTTGCTGATTAAGAAAGAAGAGGGGTGGATTTTTGCCAACTACATCTGGGATGAGGCGCAGCAGGAGGCCCTATTGAATACTACGGGCTATGGCTTTAACGTGCCCATTGAATGGATTGAGAACGGGGAAACGAAATCGGTAAACTATCGTATCCCTTCCGAAACCGAGTGTTTTATCTGCCATAAGTCCTTTGACGAAATTATTCCCATAGCGCCAAAGCCGCAAAACCTAAATTCCATTTACAGCTACGCCGACGGCATGGAGAACCAGCTTGCCAAATGGGAGGCACTGGGCTATATTGCACCTGATGAAATTCCCGGAAATGTGGAGACCGTTCCCAGTTGGAAGGATATTTCCCAAACCTTGGAAACTCGGGTACGTTCCTATTTTGATATCAACTGCGCCCACTGTCACGTATATGGCGGCCATTGTGGTGCTCGGTCGCTGCGTTTGGCGTTTAGGGAAAGCCACGAGCACGATAATCTGGGCGTGTGCGTAGAGCCCGATCTGCAGGTGCCGGGCTATGACGGCGCCAAGCTCATTACCCCCGGCGATGCCGATAATTCCATCCTCTATTTTAGAGTAGCTACCACTTTGGAGGAATACCGAATGCCCATGAATGGACGAACCTTAACCGATGAGAATTTTCTGCCTATCTTGGAGGAATGGATCAACTCGCTTGCAGAACCTTGTGATTAAACTAAAAACTAACTATTATGAATAAAATTTCTACCCTATCAATGCTGTTGCTTTTCTTTGGAATGGCACATGCCCAAGTATCTTTTACCCCGTCCCCCATTTCAACAAACGGTGCAGAACGCGCCGCCGTTGATATGAACGGCGATTTTCTGGATGATGTGGTTTCCGTAACGGCAACCAACGTTCAAATATATTATCAGCAACCGGACGGCAGTTTCGTGGAGCGGAATATTACTACCACCCCTGCGGACAACACACCTTCCTGGAGCCTTTCGGCCGCTGATTTTGACAAGAATGGCAAAACCGACCTACTGTATGCCGGCGGTAATGGCGTTACTTTTATGCAGGCCAACAATAGTGATGGTTTTGATGAAATCAGCTTTCCGCAGTATGTCTTTTCACAGCGTTCCAACTTTGTTGACATAAACAATGACGGCCATTTGGATGCCTTTGTTTGTCACGACGTGGCGCCGAGTGTTTACTATATCAACAATGGGGATGGTACTTTTACCTTTCATCAGGGCGACATTGGGGACTATCCGTCCGGCGGCAATTATGGTTCCGTATGGGTAGATTATGACAACGATGGCGATATGGATTGTTTTATTGCGAAATGTAACGTAAATGGCGATGTGAACGAACGAAGTGAAAACCAACTATATCAAAATGATGGCGCGGGCAATTTTGTGGAAGTGGCAGAAACGGCAGGATTGAAGGACAATATGCAAACGTGGTCTTCGGCGTGGGCAGATTTTGACAACGATGGCCATTTGGATGTATTTGTAGGCAGCAGCAGCGCCAACTTTACCCATAAGCTAAACAGAAACAATGGCGATGGCACTTTTACGGATATTTCGGCATCCACGGGCATACACGCCTTGACAACTACTGGAATTGAAAACTGCACCTATGATTTCAACAATGATGGGTATGCGGACATTGCTTCTAACGGAAATATACTGTTGAACAATGGCGACCTTACCTTTACCTTGATTCCACTGGCTTTGCCAAATAACAACGGTTCCTTGGGCGATCTGAACAATGATGGTTTTATTGATTCCTTTACGGGCGGACAGATTTATTATAACGATGGAAACTCAAACCACTGGCTTACTATCAATACCATAGGCGTGGAGAGCAATATTAACGGTATTGGGGCGCGGGTTACCATAACCTCAGCATTGGGTACACAGATTCGCGAAGTGCGCAGCGGCGAAGGGTTTAAATATATGAGCACGCTCAATACACATTTCGGCCTTGGCCAAGATACCGAGATTGCCACCCTTACCATTGCTTGGCCTTCTGGCATCGTTGACACTCTGGAAAACGTTGCGGTAGATCAGGTTATTTCGGTGGTGGAAGGCTCTACCGTACTCGGTTTGAACGAGAGTGTTACCAACAATCTTATCCTTTATCCCAATCCGGCAAAGCACGTTCTAAACCTTGGCGATACAACAGATTTTACAAACCCTTCTTATTCCATTTTTGATATGCAGGGCAGAAAATTGATGGGTGCGCCATTGGATGCAAAAGCGATTGACGTTTCTACCTTGGCAACAGGCAATTACATCCTAAAAATACAAGACGGTAACACCTTAAAATCGCAGCGTTTTATTAAAAGGTAAATTTTCAGAGGAATGAACACCAAAAAAAAGCTTACAGATCTTTTTTAAATCACTGTAAGCTTAAAATAATACTATCAGAAATGTGTTTGTTTTTTAGCTTAGTTCTTTGTTGGCGGTAGTTTTTATTTATCAATTCCACACTACTTGACTTTGATTTTTATCATTAAGTGAAACCAAAAAAGGCTTTGGGGTACTTCCATCAAAAACCAGTTTGGATGAAAATAGTAATTTTTCATCGTTCCAAAATGCTACCCAATGTGGCGTGAACGGTTTTGATTGCTCAAGTAGTGTTTGACGCGTTCCGCTTTTATTTATCCGCTCAAAAGTCCTTTTTCCCCAATAGGCAAATAGCAGATTTCCGTTTTTATAATCGGCATCAAATATTTGGTTTCTGTTCAAAGGTGCGTCTCTAATATTGTTGTCTATTAATTGATTCCATTGTTCCACTATGCTTCCGTCTTGTCGAGTCAAAAAACATGCGTTATTTCCTAATAAGAGAATTTGATTGTTTTCAACCGCTCTAATTCTCTTTACGGGTTGATCAAAGTCGAAATATTTTTGGGGTTTTTCGCCTTTTTTTAGAGTGTGAATTTCAGGATATTTTCCAAAAACCATTTGATTGTCGGATAGCATAAAAAAGCCACCTTCTCCAATTCGCCAATCGTCTTTAAACCAGTTCCAAATAATTTTGGGCGTTTTACCGATTGTTGTTTTCATCAACCTTACTTCAAATTCTTGGGTAGCTTGTATATGCCTTCTTTCAATGATATAAATCTCGTTTTGCTTATTGTAAAGCATATAATCACTTGCAGGATATTCTGATTGGATAAAGACTTTCGGCTCTGATTTTTTATTCCAAACCATAATACAGGCGTGGTGGTTGGGGTCGTTAATCGGGTTGATATAAGACCAAAGAACATTCTCTCCTACGGTTATCATATTGCCCGTTGGATGTGCAAAAGCAAACGGCACTAAAGTGAGCGTTAATAAGGTTAATAGTAAGGATTTAATTTTCATTGTATTCTATCGGTTCTTAAATTACCGCCGATATGCGGATAAAGGCAACTTTTGCTTTTATTCCAATTATATGCTATACTGTTTAGCTCCAAATATAAATAAAAACTCACCTACTTCTCCTCTACCGCCATAAACGTTTTGCCCACTGTGATAGTATAGTGCCATCAACCAATGTATATTTTATAGGGCAAAGTGATTCGAATATTAATTCTTATCGGTTTTTGCTCTTCGAGGTCTGGGGCGTTGGGGGTAGATGTGGGCGGTTTAACGGACCGTTACCGCCATAATTCCACTAAGTATACAATGGCGAAAATCCAACCGAGGTATAAAAAAGTATAGCCTAGCGCATATACTACAGCGATTCCCAAATTATCTTTTGTTTTTAATGATTTGGAAAAAACCAGTCTCAACGCTCTAAAAAAGACCCAATAAAGCATTGCTAAAATGATGAATATAGATATCCAGAAAAACGCTTCAAGAACTAGCAAAAGAAAGAAAAAAAGAATAGCCATCGCTACCCAGAGCAAAATGGAAATTATGAAGCCACTAACGCCCTCATCAGAAACGATGCTGGGCATATCAATATCTGGCAATTCTCCTGAGGAAGGAATAAACTCGCCTGTTTTAAAATTTCTAAATTTTGGATAGTCATCCTTTAGATTGATTCCTTTGTAAAGCCCATAGGCCATAAATAAAAAAAGCACCACACCTATAATGCTTAAGGAAATATAGAGGTTTGAAGAGATGCTTCGATAGTAATTTACACCAGTAAGATAAACGGTTAAAAAGGTTACTCCTATTACAACAAGCGAGACTATAAAAACAAAGCGTCCCTGTAAGTAAGTGTGTTTTGGCCTCAAATTAGTTTAAATGTATTAGAAGTTTATAAATTATTTCAACCTTTCCAAAACGCCCTTGCGCTTCACTATATTTTTATAATCCCACTGTATATCCCTGGATTTTTCAAGCCAACGTTTTAACTCCTCGGTATTTATTTCCGCTACAGATAGGTAAAACCTTGAGGCATCCTTAAATTTTTTGCCCCTTGCCGCCAAGCCTTCCTCCTCAAAGTCGGCTCCGCTCCAGAACATCAACCGTAATCCTTTTTTCTCCTTACTGTAACCTACAATGGGGTTGCCTTCCAAAAACCAAACGGGATGGCCGTGCCAAATCTTATTATCGGCTTCAGGCAGATGCGTACTGATTTCTCTTGAAAGCACTTCGCAAATAGCTTTATCTGCTTCTGTTTGCGAATGGTTGTAGGCTGAAATGTCTTTTGAAATGGCTGTCATAAGCTTAAGGTTTAGATGAATTTTTCGCCTCAATCCACCTGCTCAAATATTTTGTGCTCTGCATACTGTGGTGCTGAAGAATTTGCCCAATAAAATTTTCTTGGCGATGTTTTTCAAGTTTTAAAGAAAGCGTGCGAATTTGTCTTTTAAAATCTTCTGAAAAAAGGCTTTTTTGAAAACGCTGTTTTATGATTTCAAAACCGTTGTGTTTTGCTTGGTTCCAAAGGTTTTCCTCGGAATATAATTTTACGGCAGCACTTATAAAATCTTCACTTGAAGTTGCAATAATACCACCAAAAGAATGTTCGCCGTGCATCCCTTCCGCTCCTATTGCTGTAGTTATCGATGGCAGTCCAAAGCGCATCGCATCCAAAAGTTTTCCCTTTAATCCCGCGCCAAATCGCAAGGGGGCCAATTGCACCCGATAATTTTTCATCACGCCTTCCACATCCGGTGCCCAGCCTTTTACAATAAAACCTTCTTTTACATTGTGCAGTTGAAGGATTTGCTGGGGAGCATAGGCTCCATAGATATGGAGCTCCGCTTGGGGAAGCTGTTTTTTTATTGTGGGCCAGAGCTTTTTCAATTGCAATACGGAATCTACATTAGGCGCGTGCAGCAAATTGCCGATTGCGAGAAAATTTTGCCGCTCCTCAAAAGTGGGAGTGCTTTCGGAAACTGCTGCTACCAAAAACGGCAAATAATAAAGTATCTCCGAAGCAATCTTAAACCTGTTTTGTAACAGTTCCATTTCATATTCTGAAATGATAAGCGACAGATCGCATCTCAGGATGCTGGCCAGTTCGCGTTTGGCGGTTTCTGAAAATAGATTTGCTTCAGAAATAGTTTTGACATTCTTTACCGCCTCTTCCCTAGCCTTTCGCAGAAAATGTAAATCTTCGGTATCGAGAATTTTTAATGCGTTGGGGCAGTTTTCGGAAACCCGCCAGCCGAATTGTTCCTCGGTTATGTAGCGGTCAAAAACGACGATTTCGGGGTTCAATTTTTTTATAAATTCATCAAAGGAAACATCGTTCAACTTAATATTTTGTATTGAAATATGCTGCCTTTGAAGGTTTGCAGTCTTTTCGGAAACGGCAGCTGTACTGGCAAAGGTGATTTGGTACTTTTCTTCTTTGAATAATTCGATCAATTGCATCATCCTACTACCCGCAGCAGTGGTGCTGGGCTCGGGAAAGGTGTGGCCGATTATTAAAAGTTGTTTCAAGTTTTTGGTTTCGAATTACAGGTTTCGGAATAAAAAAATCTATCGGTTGGTTAAAATCCGTAAAGCTCGCACATCATTCCGAGATTGAAGAAAGCCGTAAGTGCTCCGAGAAAAAGCATTGCACTTACAAAAAGCGTGGCCAATATTACGATTTTATTTTTTGAGTGGTAATTTATATAATTGAGCGCCACTTGAAATAACAGTGCAATTGCCTGGGCAGACAACATACGCTGGGCACAGACAATTACGGGTTCTTTGTAGTAAAGAAAATAAGTGGCCACCATCAATACGATATAAAGTGCTGTTATTCCGAAAAGGACTGTTTTTGGAAATTTGAAGCGTTGGGAGTTGGTCATAGCGCAAGGTTTTATCCAAAGATAATTATTAAACGTAAGTATCGCCAAAAAACAAAAGCCTTTCGGAGAAGTAAGTCTTCCGAAAGGCTCTTAACAAAGGATAGTGAAACCTATTGTTGCGACTTATATGGGCTATTATTCAAAAAATTCAGAACACGGGGTGTTGGTAAAGGTAAGATTGTAGGAGGAATAATTGGGGTTTGAAGTTTGGCCGCCAAGCAATCTGCCGTACACACCGCAGGATGCAAGATCCTTAAATTGGGTATCGTGTACGCTCAGTTTGGCATTGTACCAAAGATCAATTGCACCTTTGTTGGTACTTGGGTCTTCCCCTGCATTGCTTATGGTAGCAAATGCGATTTCATTCATCGGGTTGGTGCCGTCTATCTTAATGCCCACCCAAGAGCCGGGGGTATTGGACACCCCTTTAATGGTTATGGGATTCGCTGCATTTCCTACCATTTTCAATCCCCCTGTGTCACGGATATTTATCTCGGTGCCGGGCGACATTTCTATGGTTACTCCCGGTTCAATGGTCAACTCGCCTCTTGCATTTACGCCACTAATACCGGTATTGAGCACCCGGTAGGGTACATTTACTTTCTTCCAAACGCTTGAGTTCTCAAATTCAGCCGAATAATTGTAAAGCAAGACCCTGTCCAGATCGTTACCCGAATAATTATCGGTTGCCGAAGTCTGGGTGGCATAAACGGTATTTATAAGCAATGGATTTGCATTACCATTGAAGACGTTGTTTTGCAGCGTGAGACGTGTATTTCTATATACCGCATTTAAGCCAGAGGTTTGACTGTTAATTACAGTACAATTTTTCAACGTTAGAGCTCCATCGGCATATACAATAACATTACCGCGGTCGCCATTGCTATTAAAAGCTTGACCGCCACCATAACTAACGGTGACAAATTCCATAATATTTGATGAATTTTCACTTTCCACAAAAATCCCACGCCATGAACCACGGGTTGGCTGGGTTCCAGTAAATACGATGGGTTTATTGGCAGTACCCACTGCTTGGATTGAAGATACATTTTCTCTCAAAATAAGTCCGGAATCTGGGGTGAAGGCAATAACAACACCTGGCTCTACAATTAAATTGGCTCGAACCTGTGAAACACAGCTCACGATATAATCTATTGGAGCGTTTGGATTGTCTACCAAAGTTCTGTTCTCGATGAAATAATCACAGTCCAATTGGATAGGATCTACGTTCACGGGCGGTTCAACAGGATCGTCGCTGGAGCAGGAAGCCGCTATCAAGGCAAGTGAACACAACACTAAAAGACTTAGCTTTTCGGAAGCATTTTTCAGTAGTTTTTTCATAATTAAGTGTTTTATTATTTAAAGGTTTTCAATATTCTTTGCACAAACCTACTCATCACCCGTACAGAAAAAAACAGCCACTTAGCATATGACGGTTGTGGGTTAGAATTTGGAAAAAAGCAAATAGCAATACCAAATACTCAATAAAAACCACCAAATACTAAAATTTCAAAAAACCTTAGCAAATAGAATGGTATTTTAGCTAATTGATGAAAAAATCCTTTTTAATAGTCTTCATTGTCTTAGGAAATCTATGGCAACTTTCTGCACAGATAGCAGCAGATTCTATCGTGGGAGAATTGAAGCTACTTAATAATTCTGAAGTAAAAGCACAGCGTACTTCTCTTCAAGCAACATTTGAAGAAGTACAAAATACTCCCGAATGGAAACCTTATGATGCGAATTACGAAAATGAACCCGAAACCGCCATTTGGTTAAAATTTGAACTCGAGAACCGATCAAATGATACGCTGCCCATTTATTGCTTTACCGCACACGATTATGCCTACGTGTATCAACAAGTAGGTACGGATTTTAAAACTTTTAAGAATGGTAATTTAGTCCCCCTCAATAAACGCAGCAATAAGAGAGAATTTTATATCACTGAACTCGTGCTGCCACCTTCCCAAAAATCGCAAGTTTTCATAAGAGTCAACAGTACTAGAAAAATAAAAAATGGAAATGTCGCGCTTTTTACAAAAGCATATTATTTAGAATTTGCCAATAACTATATCGAATCCGAAAAGCATTCGGTAGCGTTTATGGTTTTTTATATACTCTCATTATTTACCATTTTTCTATTTGGAGTGGTTTTTTGGTTGCGTACGCGTCATAACCTCTATGCCTATTATTTGGCCTACATCTTCTTTCAATTGGTCTTTGCATTTGCTGCCTTGAGAGGAACAACCGTTAGCGTTGGCAATTTCTTTCTCCATATATCTTATCGTGCGGGTACGTTACCAGAGGCTTCCCAGTTTCTATTTATTGGCTTTTACATCTTTTTTATCATCAATCTGCTGGAAATTAAAAAGTATAACCAATCCCTCACTAAGGCCCTTAACTATTTTGGATGGTTCTGTTTTCTCTACGGATTAACTATTTTTATTTACTTAATATTCTGGAAAGATGCTGCCATTTCTAGTGACATAACCACCACCATACGGTTTATAGTATTGCCATTGAATTTGGTAATGCTCATTTGGATCATTTATAAAGTAAAGCATCCTTTATTGAAGTACTTTGTAGTGGGCCACAGTTTCTTTTTTATTGGTGCGGTTCTGGCTTCCTATGTTATGATAACCAAAAGCAATCACCACCCAGAGAGCATTTTTAATTTTCCCTATGCACCCACTATAATTTTTCAGGCAGGCTTACTTGCCGAAGTTTTCTGTTTTGCATTTGCTTTGGGAGAAAATATTTTCCTGCTTCAAAAAGAAAAGGAAACCACCAGCCAAAACCTAATTACACAATTACAAAAAAACCAACAGCTTCAAGAGAATATGCGCGTGGAGCTGGACAGAAAGATAAACCAAAAGACCGAGGAGTTGATCCAACTCTATTCAAAAATTGAAAAACAAAAAGAAGAACAACTTAAAAACTCTTTTACCCAAAAGTTGCAGGAAATGGAAATGCTTGCCCTTCGATCGCAGATGAATCCGCATTTTCTTTTCAATAGTCTCAATTCCATAAAACATTTAATTATGACCTCGCGCAATGAGGATGCCATTTCATATTTAGATGATTTTTCAACCTTACTACGCAGCATCCTCTACAACAGCAACCGTGAAATCATTTCGGTGGAAGAAGAACTTGAAATAATAAAACTTTATCTTTCCTTGGAAAAAAATAGAATGGGCGATGCCTTCAACTATACCATCGATGTATCTTCAATCGAAGAACTCTCGCAGTTCAACATACCGCCCCTTTTACTCCAACCTTTTGTTGAGAACGCGATTTGGCACGGGTTAAGGCCGAGCCAGAGCGGCCAAAAGTTGCTGAAGATTACCTTTGATACCAGCGATATTTTAAAAATAATAATTGAAGATAACGGCATAGGCAGAAAAGCGAGCAGCACTGAAAATAAGATGCATAAATCCATGGGAATGGAGATTACCAGAGAACGGTTGGCGTTGTTCAACCATTCAAATGAAACGTCCATAAAGCTTGAAATAATAGATCTGGAAAGTGAAAATAAACCCTTGGGTACAAAAGTTGTATTAACCTATTTTTATTCATAAAATGACTAAAGTAATCATTATTGACGACGAGGCACATTGTACGGAGGTCCTTGCCAATCTCATCAAAAAGGTACATTCAGATTATGAAATATTGGGCATTTTCACCAACCCGATCGAGGGACTGCTATATATTCAGAACAACCCGCCAGACTTGCTTTTCCTAGATATTGAAATGCCCAACTTAAACGGTTTTGCGTTGCTGGACAAACTTTTGCCCATAGATTTTGACATTATATTCACAACGGCTTATGACCGATATGCCATTCGTGCTTTTAATTATAGCGCCATCAACTATCTCTTAAAACCCATTTCGGAGCGAAATATAGTGGCGGCACTCGCCAATTGGGAAAAGAGAAGAAAGAAAATCAGTACTGAACAGTGGCGATTGCTTCAAAGCAGCTTTGAAAAATCGAATAAGGAATGTACTAAAATTGCACTCCCCACGGGAATAGGTTTTAATATTGTAGAGATAAAGAACATAATGCGCTGCCAGTCTGATAATAACTACACCAACTTTTTCTTACAGGACGGTACAAAAATTTTGATTAGCCGCACCCTGAAAGAAATAGATGATATACTTTCAGAGCACAAGTTTATAAGAGTGCATCAATCACATCTTATAAACCCCAAGTTTGTAAAAGGAATTTTAAAACAGGATGGCGGTAGTTTAATTATGAGCGATAATATTGAAATACCCGTATCCAGACAGAAGCGAATACAGATCAATGAGATTCTGGAAACCATGCTTCGCTTTAAATAGATAAGTACAATCAAAAACTACAGCGGAAAAGGAAGTTATTTTAAACCCTCCAAATAAAAATCCATTCCGCATCTCTTCAAATTCGCTAAATACTATCTGCAGGGAGTGGCAATTAAACCACCTCCGCGTAAAGGTCAAAATCTTCGGCGGCAGTAATTTTTACAGTACAGAATTCGCCGGTTCGCAGATAGCCTTCTTCGGCATTGATCAATACTTCATTGTCCACGTCGGGACTGTCAAATTCGGTTCTTCCCACAAAATAGCCGCCTTCTTTTCTATCAATCACCACGCGGAAGGTTCTTCCTATTTTTTGTTGGTTCAGTTCCCAGGAAATCTGCGATTGTATTTCCATAATCTGATTGGCGCGGTCCATTTTAACATCTTCCGGCACGTCATCCTCAAGATTGTAGGCGTGCGTATTTTCTTCGTGGGAATAGGTGAAACAGCCCAAACGCTCAAAGCGCATCTCTTTTACCCATTGTTTTAGGGTTTGGAAATCTTCTTCAGTCTCCCCCGGATAGCCGACGATTAACGTGGTTCTGATTGCCATTTCTGGAACTGCCGCCCTAAATTCTTCCAATAATTTGGTAGTTTTCGCCTTCGTGGTACCGCGACGCATCGATTTCAAAATAGAATCTGAAATGTGCTGCAGCGGAATATCCAGATAATTACAAATCTTGGGCTCGGTGCGCATCACTTCCAAAACATCCATCGGGAAACCCGTTGGGAAGGCGTAGTGCAAACGGATCCATTCAATCCCTTCAACCTTTGCGAGCTTTTGGAGCAGTTCTGCAAGGTTTCGTTTTTTATATAAATCTAAGCCATAATAGGTTAAATCCTGGGCAATCAAAATGAGTTCTTTTACCCCTTTGGCTGCAAGTTTTTCGGCTTCCGTTACTAAATCCTCCATAGGCGTGCTTCGGTGCTGTCCACGCATAATGGGGATTGCGCAGAACGAACACGGCCGATCGCAGCCTTCGGCTATTTTGAAATAGGCATAATTTTTTGGAGTAGTTGTAATTCGTTCGCCAATCAATTCGTGTTTGTAATCGGCGCCCAGCGCTTTTAAAAGTCCGGGAAGTTCGGTAGTGCCAAAATATTCATCCACATTCGGGATTTCCTTTTGCAGATCTGGCTTGTATCTTTCCGAAAGACAGCCCGTAACAAAAACCTTGTCCACCAAACCGTCTTCCTTTTTCTGCACAAATTCAAGAATGGTATTTATACTTTCCTCTTTTGCATTGTTTATAAACCCGCAGGTGTTTATTACCACAATATTCCCTTCCTCTTCGTGCACTACCTCTTTATTGCTGGCGCGCAACTGGCCCATCAGAACTTCGCTGTCATAGACATTCTTGGAGCAGCCCAGGGTAACTACGTTTATCTTGTTTTTCTTTAGGGTTTTGGTACGCATTGTTGAATTTTGGATTTACGAATTACGATTTACGATTTTTGAATTTCAAAAAGCGTGCAAAGATACGACTAAATAAAATAAACAAATGCCAAATTCCAATTACTGCCAACTGCGACTGAACACTACGACTTTTTAAGTAACTTTACATTTCAAAAAAATAATTAAAAATGAAAAAAATAACATTCCTGCTGGTCTTTCTCTGTGCCGGCTTCCTGTTCGCACAAAAAACAATGACACCCGAGCTTTTATGGCAGGTGAAAAAAGTTAGCCCTATCGGGATCTCTCCTGACGGAAAAGAACTTTTTTATAAAGTTTCAATTCCAAATATGGAGGAAAACAGTTTTGATTCCAAGTATTATAAGATGCCCGTTACTGGTGGTAATTTTACTGAAATTTCCAAAGAAGAAGCAAAGGTAACCGACAAAAATCTTTCGCCAAACGGACAGTACCTTTTAATAGACAAACCCGTTCAGATAAAAGAGGTGACCGGAAAGGATATCTATAACGACCTCCCAAAAAGTGATGCCTATGTTTATACTTCCTTGGATTATCGCCATTGGGATACGTGGAACGACGGTACCTACAATCACGTTTTTTATAAAGATGTAAACACCGGTGCCGAAACCGACATTACACCAGGCCAGCCGTATTACACGCCCCAAAAACCTTTTGGTGGCGACGAGGATTACATTTGGGGTCCAAAGGGTGAAAATATATACTACGTAAGCAAAAAGAAAGCAGGAACCGATTATGCCGTAAGTACAAATACCGACATATATAAATACAATCTAAGCACCAAACAGACCGAAAATATTACAGAAGAAAACAAAGGCTATGACACCCAGCCTGCATTTTCAAAAGAAGACGCTTTGGCGTGGCTACAGATGGCAACCGATGGCTATGAAGCAGATAAAAATGATATTGTAGTATTGCAGGGCGGTGTAAAACAAAACCTAACCAGCCAGTGGGATGGAACTGTAAATGGTTTTATTTGGGCAGATAATAACAAAGACATTTATTTTACCGCTCCCGTAGATGGAACAAAGCAAATTTTTAAGGTTGATTATCCCGGGAAAACCCGAAAAATGCCAGTTGTTGAACAACTTTCAAAAGGGCAATTTGATGTTACGGGCATTGTTGCGGAAAATAATGGGCAGCTGATTGTTACCCGCACCGATATGAACCATGCTTCGGAAATTTTTTCTTTTGATTTAAAGAACAGGACTTTTAGACAGCTTACCCAAGTGAACAATGAGTTCTACGGAAAACTTGATTTGCCAACGGTTGAAAAAAGAATGGTTACTACTAAGGATGGCAAACAGATGTTAGTTTGGATAATTCTTCCGCCAAACTTCGATAAAAACAAAAAATACCCGACCTTGCTTTATGCACAGGGTGGACCGCAATCGGCGCTTTCCCAATTTTATTCTACGCGATGGAATTTCCAGTTAATGGCTTCACAAGGTTATATAGTTGTGGCACCCAACCGTCGCGGAATGCCCGGGCACGGCGTGGAGTGGAATGAAGCCATCAGCGGCGATTGGGGCGGCGGCGCGATGCAGGATTACCTTGATGCGATTGATGATGTTGCCAAAGAACCATATGTTGACAAGGACCGATTGGGCGCTATTGGTGCAAGTTTCGGGGGTTATTCCGTGTTTTGGTTGGCAGGAAATCACGACGGGCGTTTTAAAACTTTTATTGCACACGACGGCGTTTTTGACACCCGTGCTATGTACGGAACAACTGAGGAATTATTCTTTGTAAACTACGATATGGGCGGTGCTTATTGGGAAAAAGACAATGCCAAGGCACAGAAAGCCTATAATGAATTCAACCCTACAACCTATGTTGATAAATGGGACACCCCGATTATGATTGTGCAGGGCGGAAAGGATTACCGTGTACCTATTGAACAAGGCTTGGGTGCTTTTCAAGCAGCACAATTAAAGGGAATAAAGAGCAAACTGGTTTATTTTCCCGACGAAAACCACTGGGTGTTGCAGCCACAAAATGCACTGGTTTGGCAACGTGAATTTTTTAATTGGCTGAAGGAAACCCTTTAAATAGACGTTAGACAAAAGTTTAAAAACAGCCACGAATTCACGAATATATCTATTCGCGAATTCGTGGTTTTATTTATCCGCCATACGGATTGAAGGTATCAAAAAGATTGAGAAGGCTGGTTTGTGATAAATGAAAAATTAGAATGAGAATAACGTAAAAAATAATGTACCCTTTTTTAAAATATTCCTTCTTAATAAAATAAAGTCCTAAAGAAATTAAGAATAAAAGAGGTGGAATAAAAGACAAATAAGGAAAGGCAATATATTTATACAAATCCAAAGGCATCAACGGATTTGGAAGAGGTTTAATATAATATTGAAGTATTTTGATAGCGTGATAACCCGTAAGAATACCAATGTAGCCCGTTAAAACCCATATTATATATTTAAAGAGCTTACTATCTTTGTTAGGGGTTTCTGTTTTCATCTATTTAAAGAATGAATCTACAAACTCAAACTTGTTGAATACCTGAAGATCCTCCATTCCTTCTCCTACTCCAATATATTTTACCGGAATCTGAAATTGGTCACTAATTCCGATGACCACTCCGCCCTTTGCAGTTCCGTCAAGTTTTGTAACGGCAAGGGAGGTAACTTCGGTTGCAGCGGTAAATTGCTTGGCTTGTTCAAAAGCATTTTGACCCGTAGAGCCGTCCAATACCAAAAGTACATCGTGCGGCGCATCGGGAATCACCTTTTGCATTACGCGTTTCACCTTTGTAAGCTCGTTCATTAGGTTTACTTTGTTGTGTAGTCGTCCTGCGGTGTCAATGATAACAACATCGGCATTTTGGGTTACAGCGCTTTGTAATGTATCAAAAGCCACACTGGCAGGGTCACTGCCCATACTTTGCTTTACAATTTCAACGTCAGTTCTGTCTGCCCAGATCTGCAATTGATCAATTGCCGCTGCACGAAAAGTATCCGCAGCACCCAACACTACCTTTTTTCCAGCCTTTTTAAATTGATATGCAAGCTTACCGATAGTGGTTGTTTTTCCCACACCATTTACTCCCACTACCATAATAACATATGGTTTTTTGTTTATTGGAATTTCGAAATCTGTGGCGTTTCCGGAATCTATTTCGCTTAAAAGACCAGCTATTTCCTCACGGAGAATTCTATTCAACTCATCGGTTCCAACGTATTTATCCTTGGCAACACGACCTTCAATCCTATCAATTACCTTAAGGGTTGTGTTTACGCCAACGTCACTGGAAACAAGAACTTCTTCCAAATTGTCCAAAACATCATCGTCAACTTTGCTCTTTCCCGCAACAGCTTTGCTTAGTTTATCAAAAAAGGAAGTTTTGGATTTTTCAAGCCCTTTATCGAGGGTTTCCTTTTTCTCTTTAGAAAATATTTTTTTGAATAAACTCATATTAAAAATTCAAGGTTTCAGGTTTCAAGTTCCAAGTTGTTTACTCGGTTGCGCAACTTTTTCAAAGTTTAATCTCGCGTTCCTTCCCTTAAAAAAGGAGAAGGTGGCTTTGAAATTGCCTTTAGGACGATTTCAAAGACGGAAGGGGTCAGCAAAAATACGAAAAGCCACCTTCGCAAAAAAGTGGCTTTTTCTCAATATTTTAAGCTGGTTATTTTTTGTTCAACCAGTCGTTTACAAATTCTGGAGCCATGATAGCTTCAGTAAATGTATAAGCTCCTGTTTTTGGCGATTTAACCATTTTTATTGCTTTGGTTAAACGCTTTGAACCTGTTTGTAACGATGCTACTGATTTCTTTGCCATGACTTATATTATTTAATCTCTTTATGAACGGTCATTTTCTTCAAGATTGGGTTGAATTTTTTCAACTCCATTCTGTCAGGGGTGTTCTTCTTATTTTTGGTGGTGATGTAACGTGAAGTTCCTGGTTTTCCAGACTCCTTGTGCTCTGTGCACTCCAAAATCACTTGTACTCTATTTCCTTTTTTAGCCATTGTAACAGACTTTATTGATTATTGCAATTATTTAGTTAAAAAGCCTTTTTCGCGGGCTTCTTTCATAACCGCAGAAATACCTTTTTTATTGATGTCTTTTATAGCAGAAGCTGAAACACGTAGGGTAACCCATTTGTCTTCTTCTGGAATATAAAAACGCTTTTTGAGCAAGTTTACATCAAACTTACGTTTGGTTTTATTCATTGCGTGCGACACGTTATTTCCAACCATCGCTTTCTTTCCGGTAAGTTCACAAACTCTTGACATTCCTTAACCTTTTTAAGTTATTTTTAAAACAGGGTGCAAATTTAAGTAATTCTTTTGTGATGTACAACAAAAGAAAATTAGTTTTTTGAAATTTCTTTTAGAAGCATTTCGAAAGCTTTATTTATTGTCTTTTTAATAACGCGAAAACGGTCATTTCCAAAGCTGAACTTTTCTGAAACAATTCCTCTGGGCGAAGCAATAGCAATACATACCGTGCCAACTTCATCTACGGCATCGCCTTTTGTTGGGCCAGCAATTCCAGTGGTTGCAATAGCAAAATCTGTGTTGAAAAGCTTGCAACAATTCGCCGCCATGCTTTCTGCCACTTCAATACTCACAACAGTATATTCTTCTATTAAGGAAGAAGGAACCCCAAGAATCTGTGTTTTTAGTTCTGTTTTATACGGAACAATACCTCCCAAGAAAAAAGATGATGCGCCTGCTTCGGAAGTAATCTGTTCGGCAATAGCGCCTCCAGAACAACTTTCAGCTAAACTTAAAGTCTGATTTTTTTGATTGAGAATGTGCGCAATTCTGCCAACAATACTGGTTTCGTCTTCATAGCCAATGGCGATATCCGAAAGCATTTCACTTAAAACTTCCATTCTTGAATTAACACTTTCCTGTAAATCCGACTCATTATTTCCGCTAGATGACAATCTTAAACGAACTTTTCCCAAGGAGGGCAAATATGCAAGTTTTATATTTTTTGGCAAGCTGTTTTCCCAATCGGCGATTCTTTCAGCAATAGCACTTTCGCCCAATCCATAGGTTAGAAGAGTTTTGTGATAAATATGCGGCCTATTGAAACGCTTAGTTACTCGCGGCAAAACTTCTTCCTGTAACAAATGCTTCATCTCATAGGGCACACCAGGGAGTGACACAAAAACACTTTCATCATTTTCCATCCACATTCCTGGAGCGGTACCATAAAGGTTCATTAACACAGTAGCTTTGGAAGGAACCATTGCTTGGCGAAAATTTGCAGGCAAAGGCTTATTGAGCTGGTATTTTTCAAAAAGATGCTTTACGTTTTCAATCACACTTTGATTTTCGATCAAAGTATCACTAAAAAAATCACAGAAGGTCTGCTTGGTTATATCGTCTTTGGTAGGCCCCAAACCCCCAGTGATAATAACTAAATCAGCGTGCTTTTTTGCATCCTCGAATGCTTGCAGAATATGTTGCCTTTCATCTTGTACCGAGGTAATCTGATAGACCTTTACCCCAATCCTGTTCAATTCTTTTGAAATATAAGCCGAATTGGTATCAACGATCTGGCCTATGAGAATCTCATCGCCTATGGTAATAATTTCTGCGAGCATGTTATAGTTGGAAGTCTTCTCTCAGTTCGTCAAACACGTGGTTTAATGTGCCAAGCACATTTTCCAGGTGCGGAAGAACTGTAGCTTTGCTTTTGGATGTCTTTGACCACGCCTCGATACTTGTAATATCCTTCAGCGCATCTATACCGAACATTTCAATGTTTGGTTTCATTTTATGGGCAAATTGATATGCCAATTCCCTGTTTTCATTCTCAATAGCTTCTTCCATGGAATGTAAATCAGGAGGGATTTCATCTAAAAATGTTTGTGCCAAAATCTTTAAGAAATCTTGATCCCCATCAGCGATTTCACTTAGATTTTCCTTTGCATAATATTTGGTCATCTTACTTAACTTTAATGGAAAACATTTCTGCTTCCCCAATGTATCCCGTTAACATATCATCAGCTTTAACGCTACCAACGCCTGCGGGAGTTCCGGTAAAGATAATGTCCCCGATTTTCAAGGTAAAATATTTTGAAATATATTCGATTAAAGCATCAATTTTCCACATCATCAGCATTGAATTGCCATTTTGAACATTTTTTCCATTCTTTTTTAAGCTAAAATTTATGTTATTTATATCTGCAAATTGCTCCTTATCCATGAAGTTTCCAATAACTGCAGAACCGTCAAACGCTTTTGCTTTTTCCCAGGGCAACCCCTTTTCCTTTAATTCTGTCTGTAAATCGCGTGCCGTGAAATCAATTCCCAAACCGATTTCATCGTAATATTTATGGGCGAATTTTTGGTCAATGTGTTTCCCAATCCTATTAATCCTAACTAGCAATTCTACTTCGTAATGTACATCATTTGAAAACTCTGGAATAAAAAACGGCTGTTTCTTTAATAATATTGCAGTGTCGGGTTTTAAAAAAATAACCGGGTCGGTTGGTTTTGCGTTGTCCAGTTCTTTAATGTGGTCTGCATAATTTCGACCTATACAGATTATCTTCATTATAAATTTAGAATTTTGTATTTAACTTTTGAAGCCGAATGCGGGTGAGCACCTGCTTAGTGTACAAAGGAAAATCGGCATTCAGCAACCAGCCAAAGTAGCCGGAGTCTTTTTCCAAAATTTCGGTAACTAAATTTCCTTTGTATTTTCCAAAGGAAAAAATCTCAACGCCATCCTCGTTGTAGCTTATGAAACCTGCAAAATCTGCATGGTCACGGTGCGAACTAAAATCTGCAAGGAAATTTACATCATTTTCCAAATCAGGATATTTGTCAAGCTGTGCCTTTAGAACCTCGTAGGTTGCGTTTGTATCAGCAGCGGCACTGTGCGCATCGGTTAAATCTTTGTTGCAATAAAATTTATAGGCTGCTTCCAGAGTACGCTTTTCCATTTTGTGGAAAATAGTTTGCACATCTACCGAAAGTGCTTTTTTCATATCAAAATCCACCTCAGCACGAAGCAATTCTTCGGCCAGCAATGGAATGTCAAAACGGTTTGAATTAAAACCACCCAAATCACTATCTTTTATAAGCGCATATATTTTTGGCGCCATTTCCTTAAAGGTTGGTTCGTTTGCGACCATTTCATCAGTAATTCCGTGGATTGCGGAAGCTGCTGCAGGAATGGGCATTTCTGGATTTACACGCCAAGTGTGACTTTCCTTGTTTCCGTTTGGAAATACTTTTAAGATTGCTATTTCAACAATTCTGTCTGTTGCAACATTGATTCCAGTGGTTTCAAGGTCGAAGAAACAGATTGGTTTTTTTAAATTGAGTTCCATTGTTTTTTTTTGTTTTGCAAAGATACTTTTTATTGAAGTTTTGAAGGAACTTATAAAAAAGAAAAGGGGATTTTGCTTCCAAAATCCCCTTTTACATTATAATATATGTGAAATTAAATTTCTCTGTTCACGTCCCATGCTTCCAAATATTCGGCAACACGTTTTACAAATTGTCCTCCCAAAGCACCATTCACAACTCTATGGTCATAACTATGCGAAAGGAACATTTTATGGCGAATACCAATAAAATCACCTTCTGGGGTTTCAATAACCGCGGGTACTTTTCTGATAGCGCCCAATGCGAGAATACCTACTTGCGGTTGGTTGATAATTGGCGTTCCCATGATACTACCAAAGGTTCCAACATTGGTAACCGTGTAGGTTCCGCCCTGTATCTCGTCTGGTTTCAGTTTGTTTTCGCGCGCACGGTTAGCAAGGTCGTTCACCGCTTTGCTCATTCCAACTAGATTTAATCTGTCTGCATTTTTTATTACCGGAACAATTAGATTTCCGTCAGGTAAGGCCGCAGCCATTCCCAGATTTATGTTTTTACGCTTAATAATATTGTTGCCGTCAACCGCAATATTCATCATCGGGAAGTCTTTCAGCGCTTTTGCAACCGCTTCCATAAATATTGGCGTGAAGGTTAAATTCTCTCCTTCGCGTTTTGCAAAGGCATTCTTCACTTTATTTCTCCAGTTCCAAACGTTGGTAACATCGCACTCCACAAAAGACTGCACGTGTGCTGAAGTTTGCGTACTTTCAACCATATGGTGGGCAATAAGTTTGCCCATTCTGGTCATTTCAACTATTTCATCCTCACCACTAACCGAAACCGGAGCTTTTGGTTTTGCGGGTTCAGCAGTTTGTGCTTTTGCAGTTTCAGGATTTTTGGCCTCCACTACTGTTTGTGGCTGGGGTGTTTCTGTTTTTGAAGAGGAACGGTTTTCAACATATTCCAAAATATCGTTTTTGGTTACGCGCCCGTCTTTTCCGGTGCCCGAAATTCCGTCCAGTTCTTCCTGTGAAATATTCTCGGCAGCTGCAATATTCTTCACCAAAGGTGAATAAAACCGGTCGCCCGTATTTTCGATTGGAGCTTGGGTAGCTTGTTTGGCGGTTTCCACTTGCTTTTCCACTTCCCTCACAATTTCGGGCGAAGGAGCGCTTTCCTCAGTTGTCTTTTCCGTTCCGTTGTTTCCGGCAGTTTCAATTATGGCGATGGTTTGGCCTACTTGCACCACATCATCAACGTTGAAAAGTTTTTCAATCAAAACGCCATCTACCTCGCTGGGCACTTCGCTATCCACCTTATCGGTAGCGATTTCAAGAACGGCCTCATCAGCCTCAATGGTATCTCCCACTTCCTTTAGCCAGTTGGTTAAAGTTGCCTCTGCAACGCTTTCACCCATTTTGGGCAGTTTCAATTCAAATTTTGCCATAATACTTTTTCAATGTCGAATTTGGTAAGCACAAATGCGCTTGTTTTAAAAACCTTGCAAAATTAGTTAAAATTTGTTCGTTCTGGGTTTCAAATTTCTTAAAAAACAACCACGCCGCCCTTTTCGTCGCTTTGGTCGCTCCCTATTATAAAGTTGCAGCCCGAAGGACGTATGCGGAAAAGATTGTTTTTATTCTTCAATTGTTTCATCAATTTGAAAATTTCAGCATAAGAAATATATTCTGCATCAAACACCACCAAGCTATTTTGTAAGGAAATCAGGGGATGCATATTTTTTGAAACCATTTGGAAAACAGTGGCTGTACATTCTGAAAGGTTTTCCAGCAATTCAATATTTTCGGTGAAGAAGTAATTCCGTTCCAAATTTGGAAGTGGTTCCACTTTTTTATCGAAAGAGATTTTATGTGCCGCTTTGGCCAAGGCAACCCCGGCAGAAACGGAACTTCCCAACAGAAAATTTTTGTTGAAATGCTTTTGGTAAAAAATCTGCATTGCGCCATAGAAACGTTCAAAATAGGCATCGTCCTTCTTGGTGCTTTCGCCTTTATAGTGAAGCACGGTAGTGTCACCAAAATAATGGTTTTGATATCCTGCCTTTGTTATTTTATATGAAAAATCTATGTCTTCACCATACATAAAATAGTCTTCATCAAACCCGCCCACTTGGTTGTAAATGCTTCTTTTCAAAAGCATAAAAGCTCCCACGAGCACCTCAACCGAGCCTTTTTCACTTTCAATTATATGATTTGCATAATATTTCTGTGTAAAACCGGTAAGTTTCATCAAAGAAACCTTTGGGGTAGGAAGGTTTCTTTTGCTTTCAGGCAGGAAGTTTCCTGTTCCATCCATCAAATAAACACCGAGCACACCAATATTTTCTATACTTTCATAATATTCAATGGTTTTTCTGAAGGTGTTTTCAGAGACGGCAGTATCTGGGTTCAGAATACAAACGTACTCGCCCTTTGCAACGGCTACGGCTTGATTGTTTGCTTTACTGAAGCCTACGTTTTCTTTGTTTTCAATTAAAACTACATTTGGAAAAAGGGATTTTACCATCTGGCAGCTATCGTCCTTGGAGTCATTGTCAATAACAATGATTTCAGCATCCCAATATTTGGTAGCCTTTTGAACCGAACGAATGCATTGTTCCAAAAAATAACGAACATTATAATTAAGTATAACGACAGATAGTTTCAAAACTTACGTGCTTTTTAAAGAAGATTCAAAAGGAATACGATGTAAAATACTTCGGCCAAGGGTAACCTCATCTGCATACTCAAGTTCATCGCCTACCGAAATTCCACGGGCAATGGTGGTGGTGGTTATATTGTAGGGTTCAATTTGTTTATAGATGTAAAAATTGGTTGTATCGCCTTCCATTGTGGAGCTGAGCGCAAAAATAAGCTCACGGACGTTTCCGGTCTTTACTTTTTCAACTAAGGAAGGAATCGTCAAATCGCCTGGGCCAATGCCGTCCATCGGGGAAATTTTTCCGCCCAAAACGTGGTAGTGTCCACGATATTGACTCGTATTTTCTATGGCCATTACATCGCGAATGTCCTCAACAACACAAACCAGTTGTTCATCGCGACGCGGATTTGCACAAATTTCACAGAGTTTTGTATCACTTATATTATGGCAATTTGCACAGAAGTTTATTTCCTCGCGCATTTTTACCAATCCAGCTGCTAATTTTTGTGATTGCTCCTTGGGCTGTTTAAGTAAATGAAGTACTAAACGAAGTGCCGTACGCTTGCCAATTCCAGGGAGTTGGGACATTTCATTCACCGCATTTTCAAGAAGTTTTGAAGAAAATTCCATAGCTTAATTCGTGCTGGCAAGTTAAAAAAAATGCTTCAGAAAAAGTGACTTTTCCTGAAGCATTCCTATTATAATAAAAACCTTTTATTTTATAAGAAGTTTTTTGGTTGCTGTCCCTTCTTCACTGTTAATGCGAACAAAGTACGTTCCGCTTGAAAGTGACGAAACATCAATTGAATGTTTGTTTGAAATTAATTGTTTTGCTTCCTTAAGGAGAAGTTTTCCGGAAATATCAAAAACCCTGATTTCAGCTTTCATCGCCTTTGGTAAGGCAATGGTAAATTGAGAGTTTGCTGGGTTTGGATATAAAGACACGTTATTTTCAGAAATTCTATCTTCAATTCCCGCAACACCAGTCACCAATGGAGATGCCCAAAGGCCTCTTCCGTAAGTTCCTGCATACAGCAAGCCATCAACTTTGTTAATTTCCAACTCATTTACATATACATTTGGCAACAGGTTACTGTAAGGCTGCCAATCTGTGAAGGTATTGTCTATATAATAAATTCCGTAATCCATACCCAGATACAGTCCATCTTGACCATTATCATCCCATACTACCGCAAAAGCACTAAAATTTGGAAGGTTCTTTTTATAGTTTATCCAAGTTGCGCCTCCATCATTTGAAACCATTACACGGTTAGTTGAAGTTACGGCTACGGCAATTTTATTAGGGTCCGTAGGATGTATTGCTATTGAATTAATTGCTCCGCCAGCGCTTGTAGTTTGCACCCAATCGGTTGCTCCCCCATCAGTTGTTTTGAAAAGAAATGCCGATCTGGAAGCATACATTATTTGGTTATCGGAAGGTGCAATTTTTAAATTATCAAGATTTGCACCTAAATTTTGTGAAGCTGCCGTCCAGCTTCCACCAAAAGTTGTAGACTTGTAAACTACATTGTATCCTACATATATTACGTTATCAGTAATCGGATCTTGCTCAAATGGAGTAACCCAATTTCCTGATCCATTTCCAGGCTCGTTAAGGCCAGTATAGGAACTTCCTCCGTTATTGGAACGATAAAGTTGACCTCCCTGGGTAGTACCGTAAAATAAATTATTGTTGGTTTTATCTATAAATGATTCCATACCATCTGCTCCCAACCAATCTCTCCATCCAGTAGCGGCAGTATAAAACGAGGTGCCATTATCCTGGGAACCTCCTGAAACTATAACATCAGCTGTTTGTGAAACTCCTATTTTATAAAATTGACGAATTCCTAAACCATCGGTTAAATCTTCGTAATAATTGGCAGTAACTGTTCCTGTATTTGCAGCTTTAAAAACACCTCCATCGGTAACCGCAAATAGAGAAGTTCCGTAGAACTGAAGATCATCTACATCGGCGTGGCAGTAACCAATATTTTGAGAAGAAGCGTTTCCTGGAATCCAATCTGAAGTACACGAGAAATTAACACCCCCGTTTGTGGAGCGCCAAGTAAGGATTCCTGCAATATGCACTTCATTTACATCAGTGGGGTTAACCGCAATCCCCATATCGCGAGGAGCTTGACCGCTATTGTCATTTCCGCTAGTGCTATAACCAAAGAAGTTAAGGCCTCCGTGATTTAATTTTGTGAAGGAACTACCGCTATCATTGGAAGTATAAAACCCACCAAATCTACCACCGTTTGCTTCCAAAACATACACCACGTTTGCGTCATCTGCAGAAACACCAATCATTTTTGCCCCAGAGGTAAAACCGCCAATTGTAGTGAATGTGGCTCCACCATCTGTAGATTTATGAAAACCGCTTCCTGAAGCGTATACTACTGAAAGATCGCCTGGTTTAAATTCGACATCATAACCGCTATTGTCTCCTGAAACTACTTTCACCCAATTGGCACCGCCATCTGTGGTTCTATAAATTCCAGAGTTTTCAGAAGTACCAAATATCATGTTAGTATTAGACGGGTTGATTACTATCTTGTTTACCCTACTGCTTCCAATAGTTCCCAGAACATTCCAAGTGGCTCCAGCATCGGTTGATTTAAATATTTTTCCACTATTTGAACCAAAAAAATAGGTGTCAGAATCTGTTGGATCTATAGCAACTGAATAAACCGATAAGTTAGAGAAATAATCACTTAAAGGCGTCCAAGTCTGGGCGCCATCGGTGGTTCTCCAAACACCGCCGGTATTTGCGCCAACAATCATATGGTTTGCATCTCCCTCGTCTATAGCAAGACCCGTAATTCTACCTACACCTGGGTTCCATCCTGATGTAGCGTTCCAAGATGTTGGACCTAATTCTTGCCAGTTATCCGGAAGCACACGACGGCTGGATGCCGTTTCATTTAAATAAGCATTCCATTTTTGAAGTTCGTTTAAACGCTCCTCGGTTGTAGGAAGATACCCATCCTCTTTCACTCTTCTGAGAGCGTTGTACTCCCATCTTTTAAATTGTTTGTACCCACTTCCACGACCTTTGTCTTTATCGGCAAAGTAAGCTTCGGCACTGTCAATAATCTCTTGTACCTTATAGGTACCCGCATCAATCATCTCAAGGTATTCCTGTGCCTGAACGACAAAAGAACCAAAAAATAATGTAAAAAGTAGAAGTAATTTAAAACGCATCTTTTTAATTTTAAGGAAGTTATATAATTATTTAATCAAAGTTTTCAAATGTATTAAAAATTAAAATGTTGAAGTACCCATTCTTTGTATTTTTACCAAAAAAACTGCTGTAATAATATTGAAGTCTTAAATTTTATGCAATCCTTACACATTCTGCTACTTATTCTTGGATATTTTTTGGTTTTAATTCTAATTTCCTATTTCACCAATAAAGGCGGCAGTAATGCAGATTTTTTTAAGGCAGGAAAACAGTCGCCATGGTATTTGGTTGCCTTTGGAATGATTGGCGCCTCGCTGAGTGGCGTTACCTTTATATCGGTTCCCGGATGGGTAGAGGCTTCAAAGTTTAGTTATTTTCAGGTTGTACTGGGCTATATTGTGGGCTATGCAGTTATTGGCACGGTGCTGCTTCCGCTGTATTACCGTTTAAATTTGACTTCAATTTATACCTATCTGGAAGGACGATTCGGAAATGCTTCATATAAAACGGGTGCTTCCTTTTTCTTACTTTCAAGAGTTGTCGGGGCTAGCTTTCGACTGTATTTAGTGGCAGTGGTACTGCAAAGTTTGATTTTTGACGCCATGAACATCCCTTTTTGGGTAACCGTAACCATCACTATTTTGTTGATTTGGCTTTACACTTTCAAAAGCGGGATAAAAACAATTGTTTGGACAGATACACTGCAAACTCTTTTCATGCTTATAGCCGTTGGGGTTTCGGTATATTATGTTTCTACAGATTTAGGGCTTTCGGGAAGTCAACTATTCACTTTTATTGCCGATAGCGATATGAGCCAGATTTTCTTTTTTGAAGATTGGAAATCTGCCGATCATTTTGTGAAGCAATTTATCAGCGGAGCCTTCATCGCTATTGTAATGACGGGACTGGACCAAGATATGATGCAGAAGAACTTGACCTGCCGTAATTTGAAAGACGCTCAGAAAAACATGTTTTGGTTTACCATTGTCCTTACCATCGTGAATTTTGTGTTTTTGGTACTCGGTTTGTTGCTGACTGTTTACGCAGCACAGAACGGGATAGATGCCCACAAGGACCAATTGTACCCAACGCTTGCAATGCAAAACGAATTTGGGATTGGAGTGGCCGTGCTTTTCATTCTAGGATTGATTGCTGCGGCATATAGTAGTGCAGATAGTGCTTTAACAGCCCTCACCACTTCTTTCAGTATTGATATACTTGAAATTGAAAAAAAATATGACGAGGCCAAGCAGATACGCGTACGTAAGTTAATACACATTTTGGTTTCATTGGTGCTGATAGCTGTTATCATCATTTTTAAATATGCAATTGCTGATGATTCGGTAATTGCGAAGCTGTTTGTTTTTGCCGGATATACCTATGGCCCGCTTTTGGGTTTATATGCCTATGGGCTTTTTACGAAGTGGACCGTAAAAGACAGGTTAGTGCCTATTGTGGCAATATCGACTCCCTTTTTAGGATATTTAATCAGTGCCCTTAGTGCGGCCTATTTAAATTTCGAATTTGGGTTTTTTATACTTATTTTGAACGGAGCGCTTACCTTTTTCGGTCTAATATTGATTCGTTCCCAAAAGAACTAAGGTACAGGCAACCTCACTTTTAATATTGTTTTTTTTAAGTATTTCATAAAGCGCAGGGTTTTCAGTGCCCGGATTGAAAACCACGCGTTTTGGTTTTAACGAAACGATATAATCGTAATATTCCTCTTGGCGTTTGGGGTTTAAATAGAGTGTTACGGTGTCAATGTTTTCAAATTGTTTCTTTTCCGTGGAAATTTCCACACCCGCCACAATACCTTTTCTTAAACCCACTGCTTCTACGGCATGTCCATTACTTACCAATCGGTTTATTGCAAGGTTGGAATAGCGTCCTGGATTTAGGCTAGCGCCCAATACTAGTGTTTTCTTCATTTTGATAGTTTTTTTATGAAAATACAATACTCTTCAGCAACATTTCATAAATGTTCGTTAAAATGAAAAGAGCGATGAAACATTACTAAAGTTTGAGCGTCTATATAGTAGTTAGAATTTCATTCTTTACTGCGACAATTTTTACGTTGATGGTTAGTGTTAATAATTGCAGTAAAGATTCAAACCCGAAGCGCTCGCTTCGGGTTTGTTTTTTTATATAAAAATCTCCACTTTAGGTGTAACAGAAGAAAAAATATTTCGTCTTGTATATATAAGCTCGGTAACATTTGCGCTTTTAGTATGTTATACAAGATACTATCTAATGGAACATACCGCTCTTATTTAATTCATTAATCATTAACATCAATCAATCACAAAATGAAAAACATTTTTTTATTAATCACATTCATCACATTTGGCACGTTACACGCTTTTGTTGACCCTACAGAAAAACCGGGCAATATCTACGGTAGTGTTACGGACAAAGTTCTAAATGAACCACTTCCCTACGTAACTGTAGTGGTAAAAGATTTAAATGGCGAAATTATTACCGGTGCAGTAACCGACGATGCTGGTAAATTTGAAATCCACAAAATACCGGAAGGCAAAAGCCAGGTAATTATTCAGTATATAGGATATAAAGTTTTTACAACTGAAATAAACATCACGAAAGGAAATGAAGATATATACTTGGGCAATATATTGCTTGAGGAAGATATAGCATCGCTAGATGAGGTAAATATTGTAGCCGAAAGGTCCACCATTGAACAACGTTTGGACAAAAAGGTAATAAACGTGGGCAAAGACCTATCTACGGCTGGCCCCACTGCTTCAGACATCATGAACAACTTATCCACAGTGAGCATTGACCAACAAACAGGTGAACTATCAATGCGAGGCAACGGAAACGTACGCGTAATGGTAGATGGCAAACTTTCAAACATTCCCGTAGCACAATTGCTAAAGCAGATTCCGTCGTCATCCATAAAGCAAATTGAACTTATTACCAATCCTTCGGCAAAATACAATCCTGAGGGCATGAGCGGTCTAATTAATATTATTCTTCATAAAAATGTGAACGTGGGTTTTAACGGGAATGCTTCCGTTGGGCTAACGTATAGGGAAAACGCAAAATTCAATGCGGGTTTGGATATGAATTACAGAAATGGAAAATTTAATTTCTATGCCAACCTTAGTAATAATGTTTCCAAAAACGAGAATGACGGACTCATTACACGTTCCCTGAACAACTCAAAAGAAGTGATACATTTTTTGGACGATAGTAAATCCAACCTTTTTAAAGTGGGAATGGATTATTATTTAAATGACAAAAACACGATATCCTTCTTTACCAATCAAAATTTATACGAAGGAAAAGGCGACGGAAGTTCCACAATTTTTTATTTGGACCAACCATCTCTCAACCAACAACAATTATTCTATTTTGCCAATGAAAATGTATCATCACAATATAATTTCGACTATAAAGTAAATTTTGAAAAAGCGGATCACAGTCTTGAGCTAGAAGCAGATTATAATATATTTTCAAATGAAACCATCGGAAAATATAAATTTCGCGGAGCTTCACCTTTAGAAAATTTTTCGGACAATGATGAAACGGACCGCAATCAACTAACCGTGAATCTTGATTATGTAAATCCAATTTCAGAAAGTATAAAAATTGAAGCAGGGGCCGAGGCACGGCTTTTTGAAACTACCATAGATTATGCCTCCAACGGCAAAAGTTACAATGCCAATGGCGAGTTAACAGATACGCCGTCAACGCGCTTTGAATACGTTCGCGATATCTATTCACTTTATGCCACTTTCGGAAAAACCTATGAAAAATGGTCTTACCAGCTAGGCGCACGAGTTGAAAACGTTAGCGTAAAAGCCGATACAAACAAAGTGCGTGCCTTCACCAATGATTATTTTCAGGTGTATCCCAGTGCTTTTGTAACGTATTCTCCCAGCGAAAAAAACCAGTATCAGCTTAGTTACAGCCGAAGGGTAGATCGTCCGGGACTCGATCAGGTAAACCCCATTCGAGAGTTTAGTACACCCTTAATTTCTTCTTTCGGAAACATAAACTTGGAGCCTCAGTTTACCAATTCAATAGAGGCCAATTACACCCGTAATTTTGAAATGGGAAGTTTCACTGGCGGATTGTTCTACCGATTGGTGGATAACGAAATAAATCGTGCAATACTCGTAGATCGCACAAATTTAGATAGGTCTATTCTTACCTTTCAAAATTTCAGCAGTACCGATTTATACGGAATTGAACTTTCCTCAAACTACAAACCCGCAAAATGGTGGAGTTTTAATACCAGTTTTGAGCTTTACAAACAAACCCAAAAAGGTATTACCGAAACTTTTGAAAACGCTACGGGAACTCCAACTGAGGACGATATAATAACACAAGTTGTAGAAACAGATAACGTTGCCTGGAATGTTAGAATGTCGAATAATTTTACGGTTACCAAAAACCTTACTTTATCGGCCTTTGGACTTTACCGAGCAAAAAACAAGGGAATTCAGTTTGAATCTGAACCCCTCTATTTTGTGAATTTGGGCGCGCGATATAGTTTATGGGAAGGCCGCGGAACCTTTAGTGTAAATTATAATGACGTTTTTAATTCCATGAAATTTGCATTTAGCGGAAACACCCCCTATCCACAGAGCGGGGAATTTAAAAATGAAAGCAATACCATTTATGTAGGATTGGCCTATAGATTCGGAGGAAGCAATTATCGTGCAAAGAGCCGAAAAAATAGAGACGATAACACCTCATCTGGAGGCGGAGGAATTTTCTAGTCCGTTATTATTTTGTTAAAAAGCCATTAGTAGTGAAACTATTGGCAATTTCATTTCGTCTATTATAATGCAATACCTAAAATTTCATTTTATAATTTATTTGAATTAGCCTTTAAAAAATTATACCTTTTTTGGGTAAAACAAAAGCCTTTCAGTTTTGCTGAAAGGCTTTTTATATTTTTCATTTTTTTTTGGGGCTTACCATCTAATAATTGCGCTCCCCCAAGTAAAACCACTCCCGAAGGCTGCCAATACCACCAAATCTCCTTCTTTTATTTTACCCTCTTCCCAAGCTTCGGTCAATGCAATTGGGATAGATGCTGCAGTAGTATTTCCGTATTTTTGAATATTATTAAAAACCTGCTCGTCTTTCAATTTCATTTTTTGCTGTATAAACTGCGAAATGCGCAAATTAGCCTGATGCGGAATAAGCATATCAATATCTTTCACTTCCAGATTATTTGCTTCCAATCCTTCTTGAATTACCTCGGCAAAACGAACAATAGCATGCTTAAAAACAAACTGTCCGTTCATCACCGGATAATATGGAATATTTTCCTTCGGGTCTTCTGCAATAATTTTTGGCACCCAATGAGCGGTGCTCGGCCCCTGCAATGAAAGCTCGTTTTTATGTTGCCCTTCACTGTGCAGATGTGTAGATAAAATCCCACCTTTTCCTGTTTTATTTCTCGAAACAACAGCCGCCCCGGCACCGTCGCCAAAAATCACGGAAACATTTCTTCCGCGGGTGGTAAAATCGAGTCCGCCACTGTGGTTTTCACTACCAATTACCAAGATGTTTTTGTACATTCCCGTTTTTACAAATTGATCGGCCACCGAAAGCGCATACACAAAACCGCTGCATTGATTGCGAACGTCCAGTGCCGGAATGGTGCGCATCCCCATCATTTCCTGCACTTCCACTCCCCCCCCCGGAAAATACATATCTGGACTTAGGGTGGCAAAAACAATCATATCTATATCGTTTGGCTGTAGATTGGCGCGTTCCAAGGCAATGATGGACGCTTTTACGGCCATAACCGAAGTGGAATTGCCATCGCCCTTTTTAATATGTCTGCGTTCCTTAATGCCAGTACGTTCCTGAATCCAAGCATCGTTGGTATCCATCAATTTTGAAAGATCGTCATTGGTAACCACATTTTCGGGCACATAATATCCCAAACCGGTAATTTTTGAAGTGTACATTTATTTCAGTTTAAAATAATTTGGAAAGATAAACATATACCGCTTTTAACGGAAACAAAACACAGTTTATATAGTATGCGTGCATAACAAACTTCTTCCATTAATTTTGAATATCTTTATCCTTTAAAACTTTTGAATATGAAAAAACTCATTGCTACCATTGCATTTTTTTTACTCGCTACGCCTTTTATAGCTCAGGAAAAACTAACCTATCAAAAACCGCCAAAAGAAATTTTAGAACTTGTTGATGCCCCTTTGGCGCCTTCGGTTTGGATTGATAGTAACGGCGAAAATGTAGTGCTTTTTTATCGCGATGCCTATAAATCTATTGCCGAACTATCGGAACCAGAAATGCGTTTGGGCGGACTTCGCATAAACCCCAATACCAATATTGGTAGCCGTACAAGGTTTTTTAACAACTTAAAAGTAAAGAAAGCTACTGAAAAAGATGCGCGGCAAGTTTTGGGGATACCCGAGAATCCGAGACTTTCTAGTTTTACAATTTCACCAAACCAAAAAATGGTTGCTTTTTTAAATACCACCGATAGTGGGGTGCAGCTTTGGCTTGCAGATATTGAAAGTGCCTCCGCCAGACAGCTTAGTACTTTAAAAGTAAATGCGAATATGGGCAACCCTCTCAACTGGTTTAAAGATGGCAGCGCACTATTGGTAAACGTTATTCCGATAGATAGAAAAGATTTAATAAATACAGATGAAGCCGTGCCCGATGGGCCAACTATTACCGTTAGCGATGGCGAAAAGGCGCAAAACAGAACCTATCAGGATTTGCTGAGCAGCCCAAACGACGAGTATAATTTTGAACAATTGGCACGTTCGGAAATTAAGAAGATTTCGGTGGATGGAAAAGTTGCCGATTTTCTTCCGACGGCCATGTACGACGAACTTGATTTTTCGCCAGACGGCAATTATGTAATGGTATCAACAATTAAAAGACCGTTTTCTTACATAGTGCCGTACAGCCGTTTTCCATTTGAAACCAATATTTATAGCAATGAAGGCAAACTAATTAAAAAAGTGAATGATGTACCGCTGAACGAAGTAGAACCCAAAGGTTTTATGGCAACCCGAATGGGAAAAAGAAGAATGAATTGGCGCGCCGATAAACCTGCCACTATTTATTGGGCCGAAGCTTTGGACAAAGGCGATCCCGAAGTAAAAGTAGATTATCGCGATGCGGTTTATGAATTGCCTGCACCTTTTAGCGGAAACGAAAAACTGCTTATAAAAACCAAAAACCGGTACTCCGGAATTAACTGGGGAAATGACAATCTTGCCATTGCTTCAGATTATTGGTGGAACGACCGAAATACAAAATCATATATTTTTAATCCTTCAAATGCTTCGGAAACGCCGAAGATCATTTTCGACAGAAATTATCAGGACCGTTATAACGATCCCGGCAATTTTGTAACCACCCGAAACGATTTTGACGAAAGAGTGCTCGAAATAGTTGACGGCAATGCATTTTTGATGGGCGATGGCTTTTCGGACGAAGGACAATTTCCTTTTATAGATGAATTCAATTTAAAAACACAAAAGACGAAACGCATCTATAAATCTGAATATACCGATAAGCTCGAAAACTTAAATTCGGCAATCGATATGAAGAAAGGGAAGGTTTTAGTGCGCATAGAATCGCAAAATGAGTACCCCAATTATTACTTCAGAAATATTAAAAAGAAAAATGATTTAACGCCTGTAACTTCTTTTGAAAATCCATTTAAAAGCATCCAAAACGTACACAAAGAAGTAATTACCTACAAGCGCGATGACGGACTGGAATTGGAAGGAACTCTATATCTGCCAATAGGTTACGATATGCAAAACAAAGAAAAAATGCCAATGATTCTTTGGGCATATCCGCGCGAATTTAAGGATAAAAACAGCGCGTCGCAAAACACAACAAACCCCAATGAATTTATTTACCCCTATTACGGATCGCCTATTTATTGGGTAACCCAGGGCTATGTGGTGTTGGACGATGCAGCATTCCCAATTGTAGGCGAAGGCGACGAAGAGCCCAATGATACTTTTAGAACCCAATTGGTGGGCAATGCCAAAGCGGCAATTGACGCTGTTGACAAAATGGGTTATATAGACAGAAATCGGGTGGGCGTGGGCGGACATTCCTACGGCGCGTTTATGGTTGCGAATCTTTTGAGCCATTCCAACTTATTTGCAGCCGGAATTGCCCGCAGCGGCGCTTATAACAGAACGCTTACGCCTTTTGGTTTCCAAAGTGAAGAGCGAAGCTATTGGGATTCGCCGGAAACCTATTATACCATGTCGCCATTTATGCATGCCGACAAAATGAAAACGCCTCTATTGCTCATCCATGGCGAAGCAGATAACAATTCGGGCACCTATCCGCTGCAAAGTGAGCGATATTTTAATGCCTTAAAAGGGTTGGGAGCAACCGCCAGACTGGTAATGCTGCCAAAAGAGAGCCACGGTTACAGCGCAAAGGAAAGCATTCTGCACGTGCTATGGGAACAGGATCAATGGCTCGACAAATACGTAAAAAACAAAAATGAAAACCCGGTGAATGTTTCCGAAGAAATGAAGCAGTAGCTTTAAATACAAAAAAAGGGCGCATAAAATGCGCCCTTCTTAAACAACCTAACCAATTAAATAATAGAATATTTTTACTTTTTCATAGCAATTTAATATTCGATTATTCTCTGTAAAGATACCACACTTTGTTTATTGTAATTGTTAAAGGATTAAACAAAGTTTTGTTAAAGTTTATACGTAATTTTTATAATTATTTATTGCCACTTTGGCTCCCAAATCGTTCATTAAATTATAAAGGCCAAAAAAAGTTCGGTTTATATATAGGAAATGTTTGGAACCACGATTGCCATTCATTTTTCTAATTTCGGTGTCTTTTGAATATTTATTGCTCAATTCGGCAATCTTTCCGAAGAATTCTTCGTCGGAAAAATCAAAACTTTCGCTGTGAAAAGGTTGGGTAAACAGACTCAGCATTTCGTGGAACAGCTCTGAAAAGAACTTTGTTTCCTCGGGTGAATCTTCCATCTTTAAAATTTCCAAAGCGTACATTTTTTCCAAAAACACTTCGGGATTGTTTATATTTTCTGGTCTTGCCAACTCAAAATATGGCACGTAAAATTCTTCGGGAACGGTTTTTACACAACCAAAATCAATCGCAATCAAATTTGCATCTTCATCCACCAAAAAATTTCCGGGATGCGGATCGGCGTGCACGCGCTTCAATTGGTGCATTTGGAACATATAGAAATCCCACAGCGTCTGCCCTACTTTTTGGGCTTTTGTCCTATCTGTATTCGTTTGGGTGAATTCCGAGAGGTGCTGCCCCGTCATCCAATCCATCGTGATTATGCGCTCGCCGGAAAGTTCTTCGTAATACTTCGGAAATTTTAAATTTGGAATGTTTTTACAGGCATCCGTAATTTCCTTGCTTTGTTCCACCTCCAACAAATAGTCGGTTTCTTCCAGCAATTTATCTTCCACTTCCCTGAAATATTTGTCGCTGTCCTTTCCTTTTATATTGAACATTTTCATCGCAACCGGCTTCACCATGGCCAGATCGCTGCTGATGCTTTCCGCAACGCCGGGATACTGTATTTTTACCGCCAAGTTTTTACCGTCCTTCGTGGCCTTGTGCACTTGACCAATACTCGCCGCCGCAACCGATTCGGCATTAAAAGTGTCGTAAAGGCTTTCGGGCGTATCGCCAAAATATTTTTTAAAAGTTTTGCGGACCAAAGGCGCGGAGAGCGGCGGCACCTGAAATTGCGCCAACGAAAATTTTTCAACATAGGCCTTTGGCATAATGTTTTTTTCCATACTCAGCATTTGCGCCACTTTCAGCGCGCTGCCCTTCAGGTTTTTCAGGCCGTCGTAAATATCCTCTGCGTTGCTTTCGTTCAACTCGTCTTTTGTGGTTTCGGAATTGACGAGCTTTTTGCCGTAATACTTCAAATAATTGCCACCAACTTTTACGCCGGTGGTCATCAATTTTGAAGCGCGCTGGATTTTATTCGTGGGAATTTTGTCTATCGTCTTCATTAGGCCATTTTTTCTTTCCATAAAAATTTTCCGAAGTCAAGGACGCTTTCCAGCGGTTGGGTATCGAAAACATCAAAAATGGCGCGTACCGATTTCTCGATGGCAATATCCGTGTTTTCAAAACCTGCAGAATTATCATCCATCCAATATTTCAATAGGAAAAGGGTTTGTATCCAAGCCCCTTCGGAAAAAACGGTTACCGATTGTTTCAGAATTTTCAGATTTTTATCTTCATTATTTTCACGAATCAAATCTGCCGCGAAATGCTTTACATTCTGCCGAAGCCCTTTTAACTGGCTCAAATTCCTCATCATATTTTGATGCTCCCTTAAAGTGAAAAGAATATAGCTGCGGTTTAGGGTTACCAGTTCAAAAAAGGTATAAAAAAACGTGAGCATTTTTTCTTGATTGGAATAGGCGGAATAATGCTCGTCCTTATTCGCCAAAAGAATTGTTTTCTTGTAAAACGAATTCCAAACTTCCATTTGCAGTCCTTCAAAAGAGCCGAAATGTTCGTAGAATTCCGCTTCGGTAAAATTGTTCTCTTTACAAAATTTAAAAACGCTGAGCGGTGCTTTTTCCTTGGTTAAAACCCAATCCATGTATGCAGAAATTATTTTGTCTGCACTCACGCTTTTTTTTGAAGTTGATTTTTTTGGTTTTCCTGTTTTGTTTGTTGCCGTTGCCATGGTGTTTGAATATTTGTTGTTATGGAATAGGTCGTTATTCTAATGCAAAGATAACTACTGTTCAATGTTTTTATCGTTTAGTTAAACAAAATGTTCTGTTAAAGTTTGGCAAAGAATTTATGTTCATTTTGAAGTGACAACGTGGCAGAAGTGAGAGGCTTGGTATTTTATTTGACTATTAGGAAATGAATTAAAAGCATTATTAAATAAAATATAAGAAATATGAGCAAAGGAACTATTAATGTATCGGTGGACAACATTTTCCCGCTGATCAAAAAGTTTTTATACAGCGACCACGAGATTTTTCTTCGTGAATTGATTTCAAACGCAACGGATGCTACGTTAAAAATGAAGCATTTGGCGAACATCGGCGAAGCCGAGGGCGTGGAATACGGCAACCCAATTATTGAAGTGAAGCTGGACAAAAAGAAAAAGGAACTTCGCATAATCGACCAAGGAATTGGGATGACGAAGGAAGAGGTTGAAAAATACATCAACGAAATCGCTTTTTCTGGCGCCGAGGAATTTATTGAAAAATACAAGGACAAAAACGGAAAGGATGCCGGCATTATTGGGCATTTCGGTCTTGGGTTTTATTCGGCGTTTATGGTTGCAAAAAAGGTAGAAATCATCACCAAAAGCTACAAAGACGAGCCAGCGGTGCACTGGACGTGCGATGGTTCGCCTGAATTTACTATTGAAAAAGCCGATAAAAAGGAAAGAGGAACCGAGATAATTCTTCATATAGCCGATGATTCTACCGAGTTTTTGGAAGAAAACCGAATTAGTGAATTATTGGTGAAGTACAATAAGTTTATGCCTATCCCGATTAAATTCGGAACCCGCACCGAAACCCTTCCAAAACCCGAAGGCGCAAAAGAAGACGATAAAGCGCCAACGAAGGAAGTTGACAATATCATCAATAATCCAAACCCGGCGTGGACCAAGCAACCCACTGAATTGGAAGACAAGGATTACAATTCATTTTATCGCGAATTGTACCCAATGCAGTTCGAAGAGCCGCTTTTCCACATACACCTGAACGTTGACTACCCGTTCAATCTTACCGGAATACTTTATTTCCCGAAAATGACGAACGATATGAGCATCCAAAAGGATAAAATCCAGCTCTATCAAAACCAGGTTTTCGTAACCGATAACGTGGAAGGAATCGTGCCAGAATTCTTGACGATGCTCCGTGGGGTAATTGACAGTCCGGACATTCCGCTGAACGTTTCGCGTAGCTATTTGCAGGCCGACGGTGCTGTTAAGAAGATTTCGAGCTACATAACCCGAAAAGTTGCCGATAAGTTGAAAAGTCTTTTCAACAACGATCGCGAAGGTTTTGAAAAGAAATGGAACGATATTAAAATCGTTATTGAATACGGAATGCTGACCGAAGATAAATTCTTCGAAAAAGCGCAGGATTTTGCGCTGTATCCAACAGTTGATGACAAATATTTCACCTTTTCGGAATTAAAGGAAAAAATAAAAGACGTACAGACCGATAAGGACGACAATCTTGTGATCCTTTACGCTTCCAATAAAGAAGAGCAGCACAGCTACATAGAAGCCGCAAAAGACAAAGGCTATGAAGTATTGCTTTTGGATTCGCCAATAGTTGCACACTTGCTTCAAAAAGTAGAAAGCAAAGAGGAGAAAATTTCCTTTGTGCGCGTAGATAGCGATCACGTGGAAAACCTCATCAAAAAAGACGATGCACAGATATCAAAACTTTCCGATGAAGAAAAAGAAACGCTGAAAACCTTTTTGGACGGCGTTATTCCGAAGGAAAAATTTAGCGTACAATTAGAAGCAATGGACAGTAATGCCAATCCGTTTATTATTACCGAGCCCGAATTTATGCGTAGAATGAAAGATATGCAAAAAACTGGCGGTGGCGGTATGTTTGGGATGGGAGGATTTCCTGAAATGTATAACTTAATTGTGAATACCAATCACGAATTGGTAAGCGAAATTTTAAATACGAAAACCGAAAAGAAAAAAGAACGTTTGGTAAACCAAGCGCTCGATTTGGCAAGATTGAGCAAAAATTTGTTGAAGGGAGAGGAACTTACGGCTTTCATAAAGCGTAGTTATGAGATGATTAAATAGAAATCAATTAAATAAAAATAAAAAAGGCCATTGCGAAATATTTCGCAATGGCCTTTTTTATTGATAGTTCAATGTTATATTAAAATATTTTTTATAAATCTAATAATTAACATAAAAACTTAATCATAAGAGTATTTATTTAAAAAATTTAACATACTTTTAATGATCTAACTATAAATCATTTTAATTATGAAAAAAATTACGTTACTCTCCATTGCATTTATGCTTTTGACATTTACGATTGCTTTAGGGCAGACGTCACTGTCAAATTCTGGCCATTATGGAGGACTTCCCGTGATCAATGGCCCTGCAGGTAGTTCTTCTATAGAACTAGGCCACATCAATAATATGGCTCCAGTAGTCATAACGCATAGTGTCTCTCAAACTATCACGCCCGGAACAGTCACTTGCAATGCAGGAGGAATTCCTGATCAAAATAGTTTTTACAGAGATTTTGATCTTACCAATGATTTTGGTATTGTGAATGACTTTACAGTTTCAAGTGTGGAGTTTGGTGTAGAACAAATTTTAGGACCTGTGTCCCTTACATTGAACATCTACTCCACGGCTGGTCCCTTTCCTAGTGGATTTCCGGGATCTTTAACCTTACAAGGCACTTCAAATTATATTGTCGATGTTCCTGACAATCTTACAATAGTTTCAGTCCCGTTGAGCGCTACTATTCCCGCAGGATCAATAATGGTCTACGAATTGCGAATTAATTTAGGCGCAACAAACTCATTTTTCCCTGGGTCAAATGCCGCTGGACAGACTGGTGTATCTTGGATTGCAGCTCCCGCTTGCGGAATTTCAGTACCAACAAATTTTTCCTCCATAGGATTTCCCAACGTTATGATGATCATGAATGTAGTTGGCGAAGAAGTGACATCTGGCCCTCTCTCAGTTTGTAGCACTGGAAACCCTCGCCCAATTCCAGCAGCTGGCACAAGTGGATTAATGACACCCGCAATTGCTTCAGTTGCAGATGTAGGGTTAATAGGCACCAATTATACTTTAGATAATATTACCCTGAATGGCATTCATACATTTGCTGGTGACTTAGAAATTATCTTAGTTTCTCCAGCGGGAACCCGAGTAGCATTATGTACCGATAATGGTGGATCTACAGGACTTGATGCAACTGCAAATCTAATTTTTACCGATGCATCTGCTAATAATATTACTGGATGGGACTCTGGCGCCCCTCTGGCTAATTATCGCGCAGAAGGAGGCGGAAATACTTTTCCTGTTGCCTTTGGCGATGGACCTGGCGTGGATCTTAATACTATATTTGCCGGAGAATCTATAAACGGAAATTGGACATTAGAAATTAATGATGATGCAGGTGGTGACTCAGGAACCTTAAATAGTTACTGTATCACGTTCAATCCAATAACAACTATTGGCGACCCGCCAGTTATCGTGTGTCCTGCAGACATTACGGCGAAC
>TARA_R110000823_G_scaffold1464_1_pt1 | contig 40289 bp, 60 predicted proteins | sample TARA_R110000823 | Tara Oceans TARA_R110000823 (sample SAMEA4397722) | marine metagenome | biome: Polar Biome; feature: [DCM] deep chlorophyll maximum layer (ENVO:01000326); material: water (ENVO:00002006), including particulate matter (ENVO:01000060) such as... | depth 20 m | reverse complement strand
CGTCGAAGTAATCCCGCCCCACACCGTGCTGAACACTTCGCCGAGAGTCTCGACCGCTGTACCCGCAGCAGAGAACGCCGTACCGAACGTGTCCTTGAAGAAATTGTAGACCGGCATGACGACGGTGTTGAAGACCGTTTGGAGCGCCGTCATGTAAGTCGAGAACGCCGTGCTCAAAACCTCAAAGTAGACACCGGCAGCTTCGATCGCAATCTTGAACGCACCGACAAAGAAGTCCTTGATCGGGAGCAGCACGTCGTTGTAGACACCCTGAAAGAACCCGCCCATCTTGACAAAGAACTCGCCGACATCGACAGCGATCTCACCGATCTTGGTCAACGCCGGTTGGAAGTTCTCGTTGATGAAATCAACTACCGGGATAATGACTTCCTCCAAAAGCCACGTCAGCACTCCGGTCAAGAACTCGACAGCGACAACCAGGTTCTCGGCGATGATGACCGCTGTGTTCTCCAGCAGCGGTGTGAGCTGCTCAAGGATCTGAACGAATACAGGCAGCAGCGCTTCGATCAACAGGACCAGCGTCGGGACAAGCGGCAGGATCGCCTCGATCAGCGTCAGGAACAAGTCCACGAGGATCGGCAGGATCGGGACGAGGGCGTCGATCAGAAGCGGAGCGATTTGTGCGAACGCATCGAGCAGCGTGAAGACCAACGGGTACAACCCTCTGATCGCTGTCATGAGGCCGTCAATGATGATCGGGATAAGTGGAGCAACCGCTTCCACTACAAGCATGAAGATGTCTGCGAGTTGCATGAACACTCTGGCGAACGTTCCAGCGATGAACTGGGCGATCGTTCTGAAGAGCGGAGACAACTTTGAGATGATCGGCACAAGAATCTCAAGCGCCTTGACAAGCACGTTCGCAAAGACACTTGCGATCATGGAGACGATCGGAGCGAGGTCGAGTAGTGCCTTTCCAAGCTCGCCGACAATCAGTTCGATGACCGGAGCCAACGCATCCAGCACAGGACCGAACGCTGCCGCCAGCACCTCGATTGCTGTAACGAACACGTCAGCGATCAACTCGATGATCGGAGCGATGATCGGGATCAGCTTGCCGAAGATGGCGAACAACGGTTGCAGTCCTTCGATCAAAGCAACGATGGAAGGCAGCAGAGCCTTGAACGCATCGCCGAGCAACTCGCCGAGCAGGACCAGCGCAGGAGTGATCGCCTCGATGACTTCAAGAATCACAGGGGTTACTTCATCGAGAGCACCGATCAAGCTCTGACCAACGTTCTCCTTCAACGCTGTGAACGCCGCACCAATCTTTGCTGTCGAGTCAGCAGACGCCTCGGCTGTTCCTTTAAACTGTCCTTCCAATTCTGCGAGGACGATGTTCTGAGCGCCGACGATGTCGCCCGACTCCTGCAAAACCTTGATCTGTTCTTTCTGCTGATCCGTGAACGTGACACCGGCCTTCGACAACGCAGACACGCCGACAGTCGGATCGTTCAACGCCTTGCCGAGCTGGACCGCAGCGCCCTTCGCATCGCCACCGAGCACCGCCGTCATGTCGAGTGCCGCCGCCTGCGTCCTCTCAAACGCTTCGGCACCGATGTTCTTGAACGTCAAGAGAACGTTTGACGCTTCCTGAATATCGACAGCAGCGACACCAGTCAGCAACGACAGCTCCTGAGACGTTGCCCGAATAGCTTCGCCTGTTACGCCAGCAACGCCACCAGTTGCCTTGATGATGGTGTCGGTATTCGCCAGCGCCGAGTTTAGGCGCTGGGCGTCAAGCGCTGCGTCCTTGAAGAAAGACCCAAGCTGTACTCCGGCAAACGCCGCAGCTAAACCGCCAGCTATCTTCTTGACGTTGATGCCGCCGAGCGCCCGCTCAGATGAACGGGCGGCTTCCTTAAACGAATCCTCGACCTGCTCACCGGCACGATCAGCACCGGTCACGACTTCACGGAACGCTGATTTGTCTAACCGGTTGAACTCGTCAGCAGATTGTTTTGCTGCTTCGGTGAACGAGTCTTCGATGCCTTCACCGGCACTCTCTGCCAGCTTCTGAGACTTGTTCAACTCAGTCTTCAGTTCGCTGTTGAACGCACCGAACTGAGGAAGGATCTCAACGTATGCTTCAGCAATGGGACCAGCCATCCTCTAAGGCTACTGCCTATCGTTGTCCGGAGCCGGGAAGTCAGCTCGTCAGAAGCAAATCGAGACCGTCCAGCTCATCATCGATTCCCCAGGCGTAGGGGACTCCTGTAACCGGGTTGACTTTGTTTGCCGGTGTCAGAGCTTCCTCGATTTGGTCAGCCGTGTCTTTGCCGCCACGCTCAATAACGATTGCCAAGAACAACGACAAGAGCCTGTCGAGACTCAAGCTGGCTGCGTCGATTCCTCGTGCTGTGCAGAGGCCGTCGAAGGACTGCCAGTCGAGGGCGACCCATCCGCTGATGACGACGACCTCATGGTAGGGCGTGCGGCGACTGCCGAGATTACTGCCTGCTGTACATCGACAAGATCGTTGATCGTCATGATGCCGTCAGTGGAGAGTTGAGCAATTAGTTCTCCGGTCTCTGCGGTTGCCATGACATCGACAAATTGGACTAGCCAGTCGAACTGTTTCATCACGTCGGTTTCCGGTGCGTTCTGAACTTGCGAAATGATCTGAAGCGCAGGCTGCGTCAGAGTCGGCAAGAACGTGAACGTGAACGGTTCATCGAAGTAGGTGCGATCAAGTGAGATGGCCGAACCGGCAACCCGGTCTTTCGCACGCTGAATGGCTGTGAGTTGTTTCGGAGTCAATGTCATCCTGAGCGACTGTAGTCGCTCTGGACGCAGAAACGGCGTTGGGCGGCGAGTAACCGTCCAACGCCGTTGCCAGGCTTAGATCGCAGCCAGCGGGTGTACCGGAGCGATCAGAGCGCCACGCCGTCTTCGTCTTTGGCGATGAAGTAATCAAGTTCGTGGATGATCCCACGATCTACCTGCGACTGCCAGATCGCATCGGCGTCGAGGCAGCCGCCGGGGTCGCCCTTTAAGCATCGGCGGCAATCGCAGTAGCGGTCGGAGCCGACGTTGGCCTGACGTTCCAGATCGTCGTCGTCCTGCGTGAACGCCTCTGGCGGAGCCGGGTTCCAAGCCTTCAGCATCATCTCCATGTTCGTCATTTCTTGTCCTTGCCTTTCGTGTTGTCGCCCCGGTAGTTCCAGTGGCGGTTGGTTGCGAATCTGGTAGCGGTCCGGTTGTAGTGCCGTTCTCCGGCGACGATTGGCTCTTGGCCTTGATTGCCGGTCATCGGAACTCTCCGAGGTAGCGGGCCGCTTCTGCTTCCAGATCGGCGTCCGGCCCGAGACCGTAAGCGTCAAGACGGGGGTGGCCGATTCCGGCCTCCCGGCAAACTCCGCATTTCCAATCAATCTCGCACTCGCAGCCGTACTCCTGCTCGTCAGAAAAGTATTCGTCTGCGGAGATCGTGCCGGAGATCGGCGGGATGTTGTCGGTGTAGTTCTCGTTCATGTGGACAAGCTATACCGACTCACGTCGGAACGACAACACGGCGGACCAGAAAGTTGTCACAGGTTATTTGACCGAGCAACCAACCGGGTTTGCGCCAGAGTCGATTTACCGGGCCGCTTCCAACGCAGGTCGCAAAAACGGTTGAGCCTTCATCCCTTTGATCTTCTTGGCATACACATACTTCGCCGTCTTGCCGCCGGAGTACCGACGATTGCCGCCAGTCGTTCTGTAGGCGTTGTTCTTGTTCGGCCAACGCATCAAGCCGCCGCCCTTCGCCGTGATCTCTCCTCGGCCTGCGTAGATGCCGGTGCCAAACTCAACGTAAAACCCGTACTTGAGATTCGTCCCGACACGACAAGCCAAAGTCTTGCCGGTGCCCCGAACCTCGGTCGTGATCGAGGCCCGCAACGTGCCCTGATCGACAGGAGCCAAACGCTGCGCCAAGTTCTGTACCCGCCGTCCACGCTTTAACAGATCAAGCGCCACCGCTCCGGACGGGCCGGTGAGCTGGTCGATGATTTGTTTCTGGTTCAGCTTGATATCGACCTGGGCCATCAGCAGCCCGTACACCAATCCTCAGACTGAACGCCGATCGTGACACGAGACTCGATCGCAATACAGCCGCCCTGATTCCCGACAAACGTCTGAGATAACGCAGCCCGATCCCACTCGGGATCTATCGGCCCGCCCATCGACTGCCAGACAATCGCAGCGTCATCAAGAATCGCCTTGTGAGCCAGCGACAAAGCTGCGGGCTTCGGAGGGTTACCCCGGTCGTCAGGACTCGGCACGCAGCGAACCAGAGACGCCAGAAGGGTCACGGCAATACTCCCGGCGTGACAGCGTTCGTCGGTCGTGTCTTCATTCGGGAACTCTTGCGACCGGTAGATGCGCTCAGGCGTCACGACAAGCTGACCGCAACAGTCATCCCAGGCGATCAGGCCGACACCGTTGTACGTGTTCGTGATCGGTTCGGAGCCGCAGGCGATCAAGTCGGCTTCGATAGATGAGCGAAGCCACTCACACAATTCGTAAGGACCAAGCGGCGTGCTCATACACGGCGTCCAGTATCAACCGAGATCACCTTGGAACGTTGCTGCAACTGTCCAGGGTTCAACGTCCTGATCCAAGCATCGCAAATAGGCAACCCGGTCAAACCGTTGTCGGCAAACTGTTGAGCATCTTGCATCTCGATCGAGACGCCCTGCCGTGACACGGAGACAGCCCGAGACGGCAAGCGGCAAGCCTGACCCGTCATACCGGCAATGAACTCGCACGTCAGTTCTGCGCACGCTTCCAAGCCAAGAACATCGACAGGGACACCCCACGTGTAATCCACTTCAATCGGAGCGGCCTGACAATCCAAGTCGCACGGCCAGCATTGACCGAGCCGAACAATCGTGTTGCCTTCAAGCACGTACGAAGCGGCATCGAGGACCACGCCAGACAACCGGACTTCAGTAATTGACTTGACAGGCTGAGATTCCAAAGTCAACGAACAACAGTTGATCGGTTGTATCCCGTTGCGCCAAACGCCTGTTACGTCTTTGTACGCACCGGTCGCACAGATGCCACAATCAGAAGATCCTCTATACCGATCTTCGACAGTCGTGAACGCTCCGACCCTACGACCAGACAGCGCCCAGAGCCACGTAGAGGCCGATGTAAGCGCCGCAGACAGCACCGCAGGGGTAACGCCCGACACGTCGCACGGATAGTTAACGACCGGCCACGCAGATTGAACAGTTCGGCTCATGGCCTGAGCCTAGAGGATCAGTCGTCGCTGGCGGGCGACTTGTTGGACGACTTCTTGGACGCAGCCTTTTTGCGGGCCGGTGCCTTCTGTGCAACTTTCACCGGCGCTGCCACTTCAGCTTCCACCGTGACGTACAAATGATCGAAGCGTCCCATCAGGCGAGAGCCACGCAGCCGACAGTTACAGCAGGCGGCTGAACCGTTGTGCGGACGACTGCCCACAGGTCGCCAGTCGGCATACCAGCAGCGGTCAGAAGCGGGTTGTCTGCGTACGGGTTGACGCCCCAGTCGGCGACAGCCGGTTGGCCTTCGCCCTTCAGGCCGATCGTCAGGACGCCGTTCTCAATCGTGACGCTGCCGTCAAGCGAACCGTTGATACAGAACGGAGCGAGGAAGTAGCCCCACTCCGGCGTGCCAGCAACACAGGCACCGCCAGCTTGCTTCGTCCACACTTCAACAGCAAACGCTTCAAGGTTGTTGTACTGACCGAAGGATGAGCCGATCGTGTCGGTCCCGTTTGTGATTGCGTTGCCGCCACCAACAAGATCGAGCACGTCGGGGTTCACTTCACACATCGAGATGTTGACGTTGACCCACTTGTTCCAGTCGCCATCTTTCTCGTCAATGCAGAAATCGCCCCACGCATTCTTTGACGTGTACTCTTCACCGGCTTCGACCTCAGGCGCAAACTCGACCGTGATGAACCCTGCCGTCACGATGGACGAACAGGCACCTACGACAGGCACGCCGCATTCATCGAGACGGGTAAGCCGCATGACTCGGCCTCTTAATGAGTTCAGAATTTGAGTTGCCATTGCTTTGCCTCCTCAGGCGATTTGTTGGTTAGAGCGTGACCGACGAACCGACCACGCCGCAGTCCCACCCAAACGAGTAGGTCCGCTGCACGATGATCGAAGCGTCGTTGACCGACAGATCGCCGGTCCCGTTATAGACATCGATTTCACCACGAGCGGCTTTGACAGGGCCAGTCCCGTAGATGACATCCTGTGTTATCAACGTGTTCGCAGTCACGTCCGGCCAGCCACCCATCGCAGCTACCGGAGTCCCGAGGACCGTGCGAAGCATCCCGCCCGATGTCGTCAAGACAGTAGACAGCATCGACGCTGCGAACCGAGACATATAAATGATTCCCTCGTTGCCAGTCAGGACCGACAACTGTGATTCGACATGAGCCAACATCGTTTGGTATTTGTCGGGGATGCTCTTCTGAGCATGTACCAGCGGAGCGATGTCGATGACCGAAGCAGCCGCAGCTCCGGCAGTCGCCAGCTCCGTCGCAATCTTGTTCTCAACCCCCCACTGCTCGGCAGCGATGAAACGATTGCGTGCTTGAGTTTCGTGTTGCGACAGCGGCACACCGGCCAACGAATCCTCGTCAAGAATGTAGGCCGTGAACGCTTCGGCGGTGCCGATGTAGCCACAAGCTGAAGGCGTTAGGGCAGCGACAGCTCCTGGGTCTTTACATTCGCCGACCGTGATTCCTGGCTGCTGACAAGCGTCAGAACGCCACGTCATACCAAGCCGGTCGTGTTCACCGATCTGGTCAAAGTTGACCGCAGAGAACAAGCCGTACCGGTACGGCACACTTGTCGGTGCTTCTGTGAGATTCAGTAGTGCAGAGTATTCGACCAGTGTTGCCATGTTCGCTCCTTCGATCAGATCAGTGGAAATTCAAGATGGGGGCGAGCACTTGCGTGCGGGAAAGTGCCCGCCCCCAGACAAGAATCAAGCTCCGACGAACTCCGGACCACCGGTCTGACCGTTGACCGAAGTCGTCACGGTCACTTCACGGGCAGCAGGTCCACGTTGGATAACCGTGTAGAACTGCTCAGTCCAAGCGGCGGTGAAGTCGTTCGTAGCGTTCAGAACGCTGTCACGCACGACTCCAAGGTCCAAGGTTCCACCGTCACCGAAGACGTAGCCGCCGGTCGGGTAGAGCAGGAACTTGGTCGTTGCAGGCCAGACCGTCGCAGGGGTGACGCTGAACAGGTCGCCGTAGTTCGCAACGAACTGAGGCCGGATGTTCCTGACCGTGAAGTAGAACACGATCTCATCATTGCTAACAGCCAGCTTGTCGATGCCTGCCCGCATTGCGAGCGTCGAACGAATCGCCTCGATGACCCACTCAGGGAACACAGCGTCAAGGACGGTGCCGTTGCCCATCAGGAACTGGTTGCGGTAGTCAGCAACCTGCAAGTCGATTGCGTTCAGCAGATCGCCAGCGATGTCAGACGGGACCGTGGTCACGGTGACTGCCGTTGCCGTCGCCACGATCTTGGCGATCTTGGCTGCGGACAGGCGGTGATAGTGAGCCTTGACAGCGAGGTCAACGAAGTACGAACCCATCTCAGGGAACGCACGATCCATCAGGTTGCCGTTCGTGATGCAAAGACCCTCAGCCTCAAGGCGGTAGTCCATGAACGACGGGCAAGGGATTTGCAGGCACTGCTTGATCGCCTGAACGATGCCGGTGGCGTTGGTCGTGTCAGCTGCCGTAGTCGTGAACGAGAACGTGTTCGCATCCACAACGTTGATGACATAGCTGCCATCGAGCAGAGCGACTCCGGTGCCGGAGACGGTGACCGTCTGGCCCGTGACGTAGCCGTGAGCTGCCACCGTCGCCGAAGCAACAGTAGCTGATACATCGAGATCGGTGATTGCCTGCGGACCGCTGAGGTCGGTTGTCTCCGTCCAGGTCCAGAGACCGGCAGTTGCCTGGTCGATACCTACGAACGAGGGAACGTTCAAGCCACCACGGCTGACGCCGACAGCAGGAAGGTCAAGCAGACCGTCGTCAGAAGCGACTCCGAACATCTCATACAGAGTCTCAGACGGAGCACACCAGCCGCCAGAAGCGACAAGAGCGGCAGCGTCTTTGCCCTTGAGCTGCGAGTCAACCGACGCACGGATCACGTCGTCAGCGACATCATGATCGCCAATCGTGAACTCGTTGTTGGACTGGATCGAGGCGACCGAGAACTTTGCGGACTGACCCTTGCTGTCAGACAGGTTGCGGGACCGAGCGTGCATCGCAATGGCGATGCCCTTCTTGTCTAGCGCCTGACCGTTGGAATAGCCGGGAACGTCAGCGGCAGCGGTGATCACTACTTCGTGATCGTTCGTTGACGGAGCGACCGGAGTGACGGTGCGGCGTGCGATGCTGCGAGCAGACGGAGCAGCAGAAGCCGTGACCGGCTCAACTACTTCGGCGGCCTCTTCTGCGATTGCTTCAGCTTCGGCAACCACGTCAGCTTCGTCGGCGGGGGCCGGAGCGGTAGATGCGATCTTGTCAGCGAGAGCAGAACGCTCGGCGGCTTCGGCTTCAGCGGCGAGGCTGCGGCCTTCAAGCTCTGCGTCGATTGCTTCGACACGGCTGGCGATGTCGTTCAACTCTGCGAGAGGAGCTTGCTCGTCATACAGACGGGTGAACTCTTCACGAAGCTCAGAAACGGTGTTCTCAAGCTCAGCGGTCTCGATCGAGTCGAGGTTGGTGTCTTCGGGGATTGCCGGGGTATCGGCCATGACGTTGCCTCCAGGGGCTGTGATGTTGGAATATGAATTCGTCACAGCGTCCCCGGTACTAGGCCGGAGTCGCAACGGTAGGGCTATGCCCTGAGGCCGTCGTCGTTTCTCTGTCAGGAACTGTAGCAGACGATTATTAAACCGTGCGGACTTTCCCGTCAATTGCTTTTGAGTACCTGTTAGCCGACACTAGGGAAGTGAAGCGTCTGCCAGTAAAGGTATCGCCCTTCCAGACTTCGTAATACTTTTGCGACCCAGCTTGAACTGCCATCGCTGATCTTGAAACTGGTGCTGTTCCTGATTGTGGACTACGCACGGCAGCCGCCCTTCTGTTGCCGCCTCAAGCCACGACTCAAAACGCTTCCCGTTGAACCTGGCGGAGTAGAGCAAGCCGTCGTTGTGACTGATGAACGCCGACAGACAAAGCGAGCCGGTCCCGTTCAGCGTCGATCTGCCAACGGGCTAAACCGACCGTGGAAGCAATCCGTTCAGCTATGTCTGCGTAGCCAGGCTCACGCTCAGCGTCAGTACAGATCGGAACTGACGCCACGAGTGAGACACGATCGCCATCAGAGAACTGTGCTTTGGAGAAACCAGGAACGTTGACCGAAGCGATGCCGACCAGTTCAAGATTGCCCTTGATCGCACGCCAGTCGCCCGACACGTCAGCGCCCATAAACGCACGGACAGCGTTCGCCGACAAGCCAGGACGCATCGCCCCAGCGATCCAAATACCAAACGCATCTTCACCGCACCGGACATCGGCAGCGGCCCAGCCAGTGTGGTCGTAATGCTCTGAGGCTTTCTTGGCGTCGGATCGGAGCGAAGCGTGACCGCAGTCCACAGTGATTTGACCGACACGTACTGTTTCGCCTTCTGAGGTCATCAGCGATCCCGAGTGAAACGCTTCGTAGGACGAAGCTGACCGTGGAGGCTGAACGCAGCGGTCTTGAAATCCGATGTGGCAAGAATCGAACAGCGCCAGGTGACCAAATACACGACCGTTCTCACCGACAGTCAGAGGAGTCGGGCCAGACAGATTTGGATTAGCCATCCACCCGACAGGAGGATTGGCAGGCGGAGAAATGAGCGACAGTTCGTCTTGCTTAATCGTCACAGACCCTGCTGCGGCTGTAAGCGAAACAGAAACTTGTTGAGCTTCGGCAAAGGCCGGGAACGGCACGACCGTCGCACCCATAATTCGACCAGCCGTAAAGATCATCCGCTCCCCGCCTAAAGGCACGGTCATAATTTCCTTGCCTTCAGCGTCCGTGCTGATTGCGTTCTCGTCTGGGGCGATGAATTCCATACGCCCTTCAATTTGATCGAGGTCAACCGACACCCCACGGAGGTCGCCATCACGGATCAACTTTTGCAGTGCTTCAACCCGTTCGTCTTCTGAGTAGATCATTTCTGAAATGGCGTACACCTCATCGCCGTCTCGTTTGATAGCAACGATGTTTGCGATGAGTTTCGCTCCCTCGTGACCGTGACTGGTTTCGTCAGTCGCCATAAGCGGCAGCGGCAATTCTCGCCACGTCAGCGAACCTCTCTCAAACTCACGCCCGTCTCCGGTCGGAGAACCCTCGACCGCTAACAGCCAGCGGACGCTGTCCGCACCATATTCCATTTCGTCGTCGTCCATGACGGAGCCGTCGGGCATGATGTGAGTGCCGTCCTCAGGTTCATCCTCTTCGATGACTTCGATGACTTCGACCGGTTCGCCGGTTTCGTCGTCGATGCCATCGCCGTTCTCGTCAGCGAGCGTGACGGTGACGGAGCCGGTGGACTTGTCATTTACAAGTGCGAGTCGCATAGCAGACACGGTACTACGTGATCGACTGCGATCAAGGAGATGTTCATCGACAGCCATCGAAGCATCCCGATCTCTGACATCCATTTGGTTAGCCACCTTCCTCGCCCATCTCTCACCGGGGTCGCCTCCCCATAGCGCCCAAGCGATACGACCGGCAGACGGAAACCCGTCCTGACCGGGCGACCAACCCTCGCCCTTCTTGTCTACTTCGTGACGGGCAAAGTACGAATTCATTCGCCCGATTGTCTCCGGCGACAGGTTCGCTCCACGAGCGATATCACGAGCACGAGCCACGCCGACTGCGGTGCCGCCTCGTTCGTACTCCGCTCGCCAGTCCAAGCCTCTCTGCGCCTCCTCACGTGCTCCCTTTGGAGCAGAGAAGTCGATGTCGTCGTAACGGGCCGGAGCAAGTACAGAGGCGTCCTTCATGGACGACAGCGTAGGCACATCCGATTGGTAAGGCTACGCATCCACGTCTTCGTCGTAGAGGAATTGAATTACACAACGACAATTTACGACCTCGGATGCGGGCGCTCCAGGGTCAAGAGGACGGTCCATCGGAGTTCCCCCGACCAGGAACGGCTCTGCGATCGGGACTGTCTGACCGTCAGCATCTAAATGGCTTTCACGGGTTCGGGAGTCAACGGCAGAGAGCCAACGTTTGTAGGTCGGCCCGTACTCGCCGAGCGCCCGAGCACCGTCCATCTCGCCGCCGGAGTAAGCACCCTGGACTTCGGTCCTGCCAATCGCATCCGCACGGAACTCGCTGTACCCGGTGATTTCTTCAATCGCAGATTTCGTTTGTTCAGTAGACATCCCGGCTTGAATGTTGTTCGTCACTTTGTCACGCACGTCTTGCCACATATTCAAAGATGAGCCAACGATCCTGTTCGTTGCCGTCGCTTGATAGGCAACAGCGTTCTCGTTCACAACAGAGGCCCACGCAGCCGAACTTGCAGCGTCAGGCCCAACTCCTGGAACTGATATCCACGCAGACAGGTTGCCAGTCAAGTACATCCCTGCCGTGTACTCCCCGACGACCTCGGTGACGAAGGTGAACCAGATTCGTTCAAGACCGTCAAGAGCGGCAAGATCGCCCGTAGCAACCAGAGTCGTGGCATAAGCAGTAGCAGCAAACTCGGTGATCTCGCCAGCGGCACGGGCCATCAGCTCACCCAGACGCTCCGATCTTTCATCTACCCACTCACGTTCCTCTTCGGAACCAGCCGGGAAACCTTCAAGAGTTTCAAGCAGATCATCGATAGCGGACATCAGATTGTCGCTTCAACCCCAAGAGCAGCTAACAGCCGCAACCGCTCATGCTGATGTTGGGCGGCGAGGAGTGACCGGCAGTACGCCTTCATCGTCGCAGCCAATGACTCGGCGTCGATGTCGAGGGCGTCGGCGATCTGAGGCACACGATCAAACGCACCTTCCAGCAGCCAGTCAAGATCGCTGTAGACAGTCGGGTCGAACGACAGGTGTAGCTGATCGGACGGGATCGACCGGGTATCAGAAACTTGCGGCCCGTTCGTTGATCTGCCGATGGCGTTGCGGAGTCTTCCACCAGCACGCTCCATCGCACGGTAAGCAATACCGTCGCAGGCCATTACGATCGCTGACGCTTGGTCGCCTGACGGTCGGTTGTCTGCCGATGGCGGACCGTTCGCCGGTGGCGTTGCGTCTGCGGGTTCTTTAATGACTTCGATGACTTCGTTGACTTCGGTAGCAGCGGCGACCTCTTCTGCCAAGATCCCGGCAGCGGCCAGCATCTTCGGTGCGAGCGTCGGAGCGCCCTTCGCAGCATCGAGGAGCACCCGCTTCTTGAACTCTTCCTCGTCTGGCTGATCTTCAACCGAGAACCCTTGCTCACGGAGGTATGAGGCAGCCGACATTTGCAGACGGTCGTATGCCGCCGTTGCGTTGCCGGACTTGTCGGGCGGCACTTGAAGATCGGTCGTGTCATACCAGACGATCGCCGTGTCAGGGTCGTAGCCCTCTGCCGCTAACGCAGGACGCAACCAAGACTCTGTAAGTGCGTTACAAACCACTTCAGCGTTTGGTTCGATGTGAAGCGTGATCGCTGTTGCTTCGACCTGCCAGGCAGTCCAATGATTGACGCCTGCCATCCCGGTTAGAACCTCGGGCGGCAAGTCGAGACCCAACGCAAGACGCTTGATCGCTGCTTGCTGCAACGCTTCGACTCGATCATCAAACGGAGTCGAGAAAGTGATGTGTTGAATCTTGTCGATGTATTCGCCTGGGATTGCTAACGTCAGCGGCACGACGGCAGCCGCAGAATCACGGTCCTTAATCGGCACCGTCATCATGTCGGTGAGTTCGTTGACGAAGCGATCGAACCCGTCTTGCTCTTGATCGGCGGCAGGCGCTCCGGCAGTCGGCGGCGGCGGCGGCGGGAACTCGGCTTCAGCAGGGATTGCGAGCAGCCCTGCTCCAGCAAGGCGGCTGCGAGCGGTAGCTGTGACGTGAGCGTTCAGTAAATCGAGCTGTTCTAAGACACCGAGCACGGCACGAACCGGTGCGTCTGGTTCCCACGGTCGGCGAGGATGCTTGCGCCACACCTTCACGACAAGAGCGTTCGGATGTACGTACCTCCATGCTTCTGTCCCAGATCCAGTACCGACCCGCACCTGAACAATAGTCTTGCCAGCCTTGTCAGTAATCCGCACTGCGTCCTGAGACATGACCTGCCAGGTTTCGTACACGTCTGACAGGTCGTCTTTAAGGTCGGGTTCAGCGACTAGCCAGCCGAACCCTGCGACGGCAAGATGCTGTCCAAATTCGCCGAGCAGTTGGCCTTGCCCGGCTGCGCCACCGGCGATTAGGTCAACGAGTTCGACAGCACGCTTTTGAGCATCTGTCGTTTCAGATCCGTTGTAGTGAATCGGGCTTGGCTCTTGACCTGATGCTTTTGGCGGAGCCGCAGCCGTAAGGTTTACACGTGACAAAGCGTTGCTTGTCCAGCCGACACCAAACCGGAGTTCGCCAACGTGATCGTAGAAAGTCCAAGCAGCTTCCTGCCACGGCAGAAGCCCGACAGACTTGACTGGTTTGGTTACGCCTCGTGAAGTAACAATTTCTGCTGCTGCAACAAGCGAGTAAATGTGGGGCTTAGAAATTGCCCGTGGACGATCGGCCATATCAAGAGCGTACCCCGACCGTCATCGTTGAAGAGGAACCCCCCGGTCAGACAGCGGACGACCCCGCCTCGGTTTCGTCCGGAGCGGGGTCGTTGACTTGATCGGGGTCGGTCTGTCAGGCGGCGACTTCGGCGAGGTATGTCTGTGCTTGAGCTTCGGTCGTGAAACGCTTGCGGGACTTCTTGCCGTCGATGGTGACGTGAGCGATGAACCGCTGCGACTTCGGTCCCCAGACGATCTTGCCGGAGGCGTCTGACGTAGCTGTCTTGGCGTTCTGAATCTTGCCGGGTTCGATGTACTTCGACGGAGTAGCTTCCCCGATCTGCGGGAAGCTGTTCTCGGCGGCGAGTGCTTTCAACGTTTTGCGAACCAGCGTCTCAACGTGATACTGCCGGTGGCTGCTGGAGTGAGCCACGCTCGCTTTGTGAGCGAGGCAGGCGTGGAGGAAAGTCTTGAGTGCGTCCTCGACTGTCTGCGCTCCGGTAGCGGAGTCGCAAGGCTTGAACTTGATCTGGCTCTTCTGAATTTCGATGCCGCCGGTCTGAGCGCCGACGATTTGTGAAAGCGGCAGAATCGCCAAGTTCGCCGTTGTCGATTGTTCCGGAGTGACTGTGAACTTTTGCATTGGTTTCTCGTTTCGGTAGTGGTACTTCGTCCGGCTGGACTAATGATCACATTATCGACTGCCGTCGTTTCTTGACACGTCTTCGTGCAGAAACCTTCACAGACCGGTTCGGACCGGTCCGGAGCGGTCCGGCTCAGAGCGTCGGGAGGCCGTCGTTCTGTAGCAGAATGTTGATCCGGTACAACCACTTCGCCCGGTGGTAAAGGCTCCAGGCGGGGTCTTCCAACATCGCCGGGAGCATCTCCTGAATCTTGCGCAAGTCGCCAGCGATCATTGCCGAGCGGAACTCGCCTTGCGGCGTATCCCAATCATCGAGCCAAGCGACTTCGTCGGTGCCTGGGTAGGTCTTCTGGTACCGAGGGAGGGGCGGCATCATTAGCGTCGCCGTCCGCCGGTCGTCTTTAGCTATGCCTGTCTTGGCGAACTGGGCGGGGGTCTTGGTTTGGTTCTCGTTCATATAGCAACACTAACCGACTGCCGTCGTACTTCGACACGTCTTCGTGCAGAAACCTTTAAGAACCTTCACAGACCGGTTCGGAGTCGGAACGAGTGTGCTCCGGCAACGTCGTATCGGAACCGAGCCGGAACCAGGTGCGCTGGCAGGTCGGACAGATCAACGTCGGGCCGTCAACTTCACCGTCAAGTTTGGAATCCTCGCAGATCACCTGAACGCCCCTACGACAAGCCACGATCTCTGATGGACCGGAGAACCAGAAACACCCCGACCGCAAAAGCCATCGACAAAGCAAATCCCATTAGCGGTCCAGCCGGTCTTCGATCGTCTGACCTAGACCGGCAGCAAGAGAACCGCAAAGCGACATGACAACAATCCACAGCCACGGGTCTTGAAGGTCAGACCAGAGAACCACCGGGACGGTTACGACTGGAGATATCCACACGCTGACGCACCACGGACAGGTAACAAAGTAGGCCCACGTATCGCCACGTTTGCCGACACGTTCACGTAAGGGCAGTGACACTTCGTCAACCGTGACCAGGCGGGCGAGCCTCCAGCAAGACAGAACGGACAGAACGATGAGCAACGTCATAATCAGATTCTACGGTTCGTGACATTGCCAAGTCTGGATTTGCCGCTGGTCTTCGATGGCAGCAACTCACGGATCATGTGGATTCTTGCGTCTAGGCGGTCAGGCGACCTTGACTGATTCGGCACCCACGTCACCATTTGGTCTTCCAGCTTGGGCAGCATCCCGACGTGATGTATCCAGCCTTTCTCATCGAGCGCAGCGACAGGTTCAGCACGGGCTTGCTTTGAGATTTGAGCAGTGATCTTCTTGACCGGCACGGAAGGATCGACAGCGTGAATTGTCGCACGGCACATATCGCCGCCTTGGTTGGACTCCACGAAGACGGCCTCGGCACCCCACCGATTGAAAGCTGAGACGACTGCGGCACCCCACGCTTCGGGTCGTCCGGCAACCGACTCGTCAGACAAGACCACGCAGTGATCCATGCCTGACCGTGCGCCGACCGGAGCGGAGCCGACCGTGATGCCACACTCGGCGGTTTCGCCAGGAGGGTCAACTGCCACGATTGTTCGCCACCTACGCCGGTCAGGAGCAGACGTTGGCTTGCCCATCGCCATCAGGTTTGTTCGCAACGACAGATCAGGGTTGTCTTGATCCCATTCCGTGAATCGGTTTACTTCGATTGTCAGGAGCGACCAGAGCGCACCTTCCACGTCATCCAGATACTCGGCGTGAAGCTCCTGCCGACCTAGCCGGGTTCCTTCGAACCGCCCCAGGATCACGTCAATGAACGATGACGCAAGGTTTGACATATTGTCGTATGTCGAGCCGGTCGTGACGGTTGTCGTTCTCTCTGCTTCCAGAGAGCGCAGCCACGGCAACCTCTTCGGAGTACCGGTCACGACAAGACGTGGATGTGCGCCAAGACGTAAACCGAGGCGAGCCATGTTCAACGTGTCTTCGCCGTTTGGCATCGACGCAGGTTCATCGATCCACATGAACTCGTGCTGCGGACCACGGAGCCGGTCAGGTTCCTCGCCGGAGAACAGCGTCAGCTTCGCTCCGTTAGGCCACGTGACTCTGCGCTTCGACGGTTCGTATTTCGGACGGTTCCACGGAGGCGAAATTGCCATGATGCCCGATTCGCCTTCGACCAGTACGTCACGTGCGTCTCCTTTCGTCGGAGCGACAGCGCCAAGCAGACCGACACGCTGCGACTCGACTACAGCACGAACAGTTTCAGCACCGGTCCTTGTCTTACCAAAACCACGGCCAGCACGGATCATCCACACATTCCAAGACTTGCCGACCGGCTGACGTTGCGCAGGACGTGACCAGAACTCCCAATCGAACGCAAGCTGCATTGCTTCGTCGTCATCCAAGGTGTCGATGAACTCGACTAGCTTCCCGGCCTCAGCGAATCGTTGCGCCTGCGAGCGGACATCAGGAGACGCTGTTGTGTCTGTCACTCCCCGACCGCTTTCAACGCTTGCGGCATCTCATGTGACTCAGCTTCCACGATCCTGTTCTCCATAAGTTCCGCCTTCGACCGAAGCTGTTCGACCGTGGCAGAGAACTCACCGACCGCTTCGGCGTGACCGTCAATCGCTGCCGCCATCCTTTCGATTCCAACCAGACGGGTGATCTCAGAAGCGGCACGGAGCCGGAGCGCATACGGCACGTCGTTCGTCATGTCGATGCCGTACATGAACACGTTGATCGCTGACCGTGCTCCGGTCGCTGCTTGCCGAACCGCTCCGACGATTAGATCGTGCTGTGCTTGTTCGATCTGTTTCCGAACCATCGCCTTGCCGACAAACTTTGTGACGGTCGAGCGTGCCACGTCGAGGCGGCTTGCGATTGCTTGGTCCGATGCTCCAACGAGTTTGAGTTGGATCACTTCGTCAAGTTTTGAGTCGAGGACCGAAGCACCCTTCACGTCTTGCGTCAGGGCGTAGGCGGTCTTCTGGTCGTCCGTGCCCGCTCGTTGTTTTGGCATCTGTTCTCCGTTCCGCTATTTGCGACGGCTGTCGGTTCTCGGATGGTAGCGGATGTTTGCCGTTTGAGCTGCTTTAACGGCGTTTGACGGTGGTTTGACGCCGGTCTCGGTGGTTCCGGTCGGTCAGGTAGCGGTTCCTGCGGACAGGAGAGCAAGAATGGCGTCCCAATTTTTGGGTCTCCATACGTAGTAGCGGAGTCGGCTGTCTGTGTTTGTCTCCAGAGTTTCGAGGGTCTGGCCCCATTCGATTTGTTCTGTGGAGAGTCGGCCTGTCTCGGTTTTGAGTTCGGCGGCGATCAGGATTCCACGGTCAGCGTGAATGAGCGTAAGGTCGGGCCATCCGGTGCCGTCGTATTTCCAGCCGGTCGCCCAGCCGTGTTTCGTTCGCATCGGACGGTGGCCTACTACCTTCCAACCGAAGACGTGAGCCGTGTCTACGATGACTTGCTCAAACTCTGCTTCGTTCATGGTGCCCGGTGCAGGGATCGAACCTGCTGCTCTGCCGTAACCGGGACGAGTCTCGACTGATGTTAGTCAGCGTTGGCTCAGAAGGGTTCTTCCTCGGGGAACGACCGTGCCGGTGGATTCGTTCCGCCACTCGTTGACTTGTCTCGTTCGATTCGTTCAACGATGACGGTGGCGAACCGGAGTTCTGCGGCAACCGAGTCGGCGATGATCTCGGTGACGTATTTCGTGACGCCTTCTCTGTCTTCGTACTTTCTGGTGGAGAGTCGGCCTGCGACCATTGCCCTGTTGCCTTTGTTTAGGGACGCTGCGACGTTCTCCGCTAGGTCGCCCCATACCGTGACGTTGTGCCAGCAGGTTTCTTCTTGCCACTGGTCGGCCCGGTCTTTCCACTTTCGATTCGTGGCGACTGAGAACGAGCAGACGGCACGTCCTGACTGAATGTATTTGAGTTCGGGGTCTTTCCCGAGTGTTCCGGTGATCTGAATTATGTTGTCTGTTGCAGCCATGTCAGGCTCCTTCTGTTGTCTGGGTATTGAGATTGGTGAGCCACTCGATGTCTTCGCCGTTCCACGTCTCGGCGTCAAACATGTCGTTCAGCTCTGCGAGTGTGCCCTCGTGACCTTCGTAGGGCGAAGAGTAGAAACTGACCAGCCGGTCGTAGTCGAATATTGCGACTTGGTACTCGGCGTTTGTCAGGAAGACCGTGTTCGACATTGGGTTCAGCATCACGGTCACTTTGTCGTGATCGAAGTCGGCTGGCAGGCCGGTCTCGCACCAGGCGTTCAGGAGAGCGGCGGCAATCCTAATTTCTCGCTGTCCGAAGTCGGCGAGGTCGGTCGTGTTCTCTTGACGGTATGTCACAGCGACCGGCGTCCTGCTGCGATGTCACGGAGCGCTTTGACCGACCAGTTACGGGCGGCGGTGTTGCCTCCGAACGACGGAGCGTTGATTGCGTACCGGAGACCGCCGGGTGCGTAGCCTCCGGAGCTGATCCAGTTGGCGAGGTCGGAGCAGGCTTCACGCCGGTCTTCGATCTCGTTCACTTCGTCCGTGATAATTGCGAGTGTTGCTTGTGGGTCCATCGGTTTCTCGTTTCTTGGTAGTGGTTTGATTAGCGGTCGGCGTCGGCGGCGATGACTTCGACGGGCGTGACGGAGCGAAAGTGGCGCTGAATGGTTTGACCGAGGGAGTTCAAGGTCTCGATCGTGATCTGATCGCCGCCCCAGACTTCGATGACTTCGTGAGCCGTCACGTCGAAGCGGGTGCGGTTGATGAGCCGGTCGCCGGGAACGATGTTCTCGGCGGGAAGGAAAGTTGCTGTCTCGTTCATATGGCAACACTAACCGACTGCCGTCGTATCGACCACGTCGCACCTAACATTTCTGCAAATTCATTTCGACCGCTCCGGACCGGAACCGCTCCAGGCTCCGGAGGACTCCGTAGTTCGCCGCCTGCGGCCCGTAATTCGCCGTTTGCGGCTGGCAACCGCTCTAGCCGGACGGTCACGGCTCACTTCCACGTCCACCGGTTAATCGACGGCGGTGCGATCTTGTCGCCCCGCTTGTGAGCCTTGCGGAACGGCGGGACGCTGACACGCTCCACGACGATCGCCCGCCACCGTTCGTTCGTGTTCGCCCGCCGACGATGCCAGACACCGTTGATCTTCTGAAACTGCCAAGGCCAATCGCAAGGGTTCGGCATTACTTGATCTCCGGCCAGAACGAGTACAGAGCCAACAGCAGCGAGGCGACTACGCCGGTCAGCCCGCCGATCGTGTCTACTGCCGTTACGGCAATCACGTCGTCACCTGGTGAGAGTCGAGCCACGTTTGCGCTTCGGTCTGATTCGGGAACCGGCGGCGGCAACGCTTCCCGTCAATCGAGATGTCTGCGATGTAGCGGCCCTCGACTTTCTTCGATTTGCGGATGACGCCACCCGACACTCGATTTACCGCTCCTGGCATCGGTACCGGGTCGGTTGTCTTTCGACCGGTCCGACGCTCCGACGCTTTTGCTTTGAGCCGGTTGATCTCGCTGGTTAACCGGTTCGCTTGAGCCTGACCGAACATCTCGGCAACGATCTCGATGTACCGCTCCTGAAACGGGCGACGGTGACCAACGTGACGATCTCGCTGGTAGGTGAGCAGGTGTGCCATTTCGTGAGCTACGACCACGAGACCGGCCTGCCGTCCCATCGTGATCGTTCCGTCCCAAAGCTTGGCGTAAGAGGCGTAGGTACCTCGCCTGCCGATCAAGCAACCGTTGAAGCGGATGTCGAACTTGTCTGCGATCTCGGCTGCGAAGTCGGCTTGTTGCTTCGGCGTGATGTTCCGGTCCTCTATCGACAAGGCTCCGTCTTTGCCGTTCCAAGCGTGAGCCTCCGCTTCGTAGATCGATGGCCCCATGTACCGGTAGCCCTCCGGAGCGGTGTCCGCTTCGACCGAAGAGATGCGGGCGAGGTGGGTGGCGATTGCGTCGGCTTGCTGTTCCGTGTACCGGTGCGCCCGACTCGGGAAGAGGCTTAGGGAGAACCGACCGCCGGTGCGATAGTCGGTGAGATCGGTGATGACGTAGCTGGTCTTCTTGCTTGTCTTGTACCGGAGAATGTGAGTGGTCATTGGCTTGTCGTTTCGTTTCGGTAGTGACGGCTCAGAAGTCGCTGTTCGAGATGAACTCGATGAGCCGGACGATGCTTGGCTGCTGCGGCGAGGAGAGGTCGTAGTGATTTCCGTTACGACCGCTGGTGGCGATGTCGTTGCCGTCGGCGTCGGACACGATCGTCCAAATGATTTCCTTGAACTTGCCGTTGTATTCACGGTCTTCTGAGATCGTAAGGATCGTGACTTCGTTGAAGTCGGTGCGGTTGAGGATTTCGTAGGTGCTCTTGGTCTCGTTCATATTGACAAGCTATACGACCGGCGTCGGAAATGACAACACGTCCGACCAGAAAGATTTTGAGTGAGCAACGGACCGGGTTTGCGCCGGTCCGAACTCCGGTCAGTTCCGCTCAAGCCGCTTTGCCGCCTCGATAACGTACTTGCGAGTCTTGACGCCAAGACGACGGCGGTCAGGCTCCGCCAACCAATCGACAACCCGAACGATGTAGTTCAAGTCAGTCTCGTCAACTTCGGGCGTCGGAGCGTCGTGCCGGATCATGACACCGACACCCAGCGCATCGCCGTTGCGAGGACGTTGTCGTAATCGCCCGAAGTGGCCTCGGTCGCAAACTCTTCACGCACCTCTGGCGGCAGCGCACGCTTGACTTTGCCGATCACGGAGAATGCGTTCCCGTCGCTGCCCGTCAACTCGACTTCGATGTTTGGAAATCTGATAGTGATCATCTGTTCCTTTCAGGGGAGCAAGAGGCTCCGTCCCCGGTCGGGCGCTACTCCGACCGGACACGCAACTGCTTACTCGGGGTCTGTGTGATTCCAGCTTTGGAGACGGTCCCAGAGTTCGTCGTATTTCAACGCCGCATCGCCTCCACGCCGTTCATCGACAACGTTCGCAGCGATTGAAAGTGCGTGCTTGACCAATTCGTATTCGCCTGCGGAGAGAAAAAGGTTGAACGATATGTCCGGTTGAATAATCTGCGTGGAGATGTAGCTGTTGCAATTGTTGAACGGGTAGCCAAGTATTTGAGTTACTTGCTTGACAAATTCGTCGTGTCGTGGTGTGTCCATGTCGTGTCTCGTTTCGGTAGTGGGGTTTATGCGAAGCAGGTCGAGCAGGGAACGCTGACCTTGACGTAGTGATGTGATTCGTGAACGTCGCTGGGTGCGATCTGGTTGCAGGCCGTACGGGTGGCCCGCCCTTCGTCTCGCTTGTGCCGGACAAGAGTGCTGGTCTTGTCGTCGGCGGTCCGGCCGTGAGTGATCTGGATGTAGTTCATGTCGTGGTCTCGTTTCGGGTGGTAGTGATGGGCTTAGAAGGATCGGCCGGTCCGGCAAACCTGGTGCATTTCCAAGAACAGGTCGGCGTCCCAGTACTTGCTTTCGTCGGAGTGCGTGTCCTTGATTGCATTCTCGATGCGCTGCCGTGAAACGTCTTGCAGGTTGCTAGCGGTTCGGAACTGAGAGGCGGCGTTGTTAGCTACGCCATCTTGAGAAACGATGCAGATGATTTGCCGAAGGCTTTGGGCTGTGATTTTTGCTGTCTGGTTCATGTCTTGACACTAACCGACGTTCGTCGGAAATGACAACACGCAAGACCAGATTTCTGCAAAGTCATTTCTCGGGTTAATTGGATCGTGCGACGGAACCGGCACCGGACGGTCGAGCGAACACTTCAACTGGTGAGCCGCCATGTCGCCAATCCACCGGCCACAACCGGAGCACTGCCGCAAGTTCACCGGAACCACCGCCGATCGGAGAGCAGGAGCGGATCATCTCCGTAGATAGCGCCCGTCACGAGATCGCTGCGGGCGCTCTCTGTCCGTTTGCGCCTGGCAACCGGGGGTTCCGGCATCGTCGTCTCGTCAAGCTCCCAGACTGACGCTCGCTGGCGGAGCACGGCGAACTCTTCACGGATTTGAGCTTGAGCCAGATCGCACTCATCTAAGACTGACCGCTGGTCTCCGGTCACGACGCAACAGCTTCGACTTCGGACCGGTCGAGCAAGCGAGCCTGCGACGTGCCAATCGTCCGGACCACTTTAAGTGTCCCGTTGGCGATGAGCCGCCCGACGTGCCGTTGCGATACGCCGATCAAGTCGGCTGCTTCGGCGGTCGTGATTTCGTTCGGAGCCTGAGCGGTCGCAGCGATCCTCTGCCTGACCGCTCCGTCGGCGACCTTGAAGTTGCCACGTTCGTCGGTTGTCGAGTCGAGCGCTCCCCGAGTAACGAGACCGAGTGCCGCCTGTCTGGATATGCCGAGCAGTTGCGCTGCGTCGGCGAGGGTGTGGGTTGTCATGCTGCTTCCATTTCTTGAACGGCCTTACGGCCTTTGATTTTGCGGTGAATAGTGCGGATGCGGTCCGGCCTGAATGAGCGGCACGAAGCCTGCTGCCGGTCTATCGGACCCCAGCAGGTGATGGCTCCGTCAGGAGCGGTTCGCTTGAACCGGAACCGGCCCGACTCCCCGCTGATCGAGAGTTCGATGCCGGGAACAAGACGGCTGTCGATGTTGTCCGGAGTCGAGCTGTCGTCAGCGACTTCGATCGGCGGCTGCTTCGTGCGGCCTGCTTGTTTTGGTTTGGCGTTCGGAGCGAACTGCATCGCTGCCGCTTCGGAGTCGAACCGCTTCGACCGCTTCTTGCCGTCGTCGTCCCAGAAGCGGATGACCCAACGCTGAGAGCGGTCGGAGAACCACACGAGCGGGTTCACTTGCCGCCACCGAACAATGCCTTGGCGACTCCGGTGCCGTATGCCGCACGGTCGGCGGTTTGCGGACGCCCGCAGGAGCAGGTCGTGCCGAGGAACGTGTCGGTGATACAAGCTGGGCAAGTGGCGAACCGCTGAGGAACTGACCGTGGCGGGTGGTCGAGCGTGGCGTGAATGATCCGCTCTTTGGTCGTGCCGCAATCGAGGCGACAGATTTGGCAGATCGTCTTGCCGGGGTGGGATGAGTACGTCATGTCTTGTCTCGTTTCTTGGTAGTGGTCTCTGTCTCGGTCATATGGCAACACTAACCGACGTTCGTCGTATTGACAACACGACCGACCAGATTCTTGAAGGTTTCTGAAACCGGACCGGAGCGGACGATCAGAACGGCGGTCGATCCTCCGGCCACGGAGCCAAGTCAGGAGCGTCCTCCCGAGGATCGAACGTGCCTGGAACCGGCGGCACGGTCGCCGTCCAGTCGTAATTAGCAACCGGCCACTCACGATCCATGTCGAACACGTCTGACGGGTCGGGCCGGTTCGCCACGTCGTAACAATTCATCGGGCGATCTCCGACGCCGGGTTGCGACCGATGCGGAGGTACCCGCCGAGCGTGACCCACTCTTCGGTGTAGGTGCGAGCGCTTCGGATGCGGACCCGCAGGCCGGAGTCGAAACCGTGACGAAGCTGATGTACCTCGACTGTCTCGCCCGCCGCAAGCACCCAGTAGGTTTCTTCGCCGTTGCTCCACTCGGGGTAGATAATCAAATCCTTTGTCGAGGTCTCCGTCATCCGTAGCAAGTCGGGCGTCCCGTCGTATGTCGTAAAGCTGACAAGCGACTCAGAATGAAGCGGAGCGGTGACGCTCCGGAACTCATCCGTCATGAGCGTAGGGAGCGAAATAGCTGGGCGTAGGTTTGTGAGTTCCATGTCGTTTCTCGTTTCTTGGTAGTGGTCGGTGGATCAGGCGTTGCCGAGAACTTGGAAGCAGTTGCCGGGGCTAGTCGAAAGCGTGCCGTTGATCAGAACGTCTTCGCCTTCGAATGCGAGGGACTCGACTGTCGTGTTCTTGAAGCCGCCCCTCCAGTCCTGAAGTGGGAAGGTGTCGCCGAGTCGAAGCTGGTCGGCTCGGGTAACCGTGGTAGTGGTCTCGCACCGGGCGACCCACTGAACTAACTGCTTTGCCGGGTTGCGGTCGGGCGCTCCGACTGTCGGGCTGGTGGTCTGGGTGCTGGTCTCTGTCTGGTTCATATCTCAACACTAACCGACGTTCGTCGTATCGACAACACGGCGGACTCGATTTCTGCGAGATTTCTGCATACCCCCTGGTCAACGCTCTGACAAAGGTGCCGCCCAAGCGCCAACTACCACCCAAGAGTACCAACGGAACAGAACGACCGGAGACGACCAACCGGCCTCCTCGATCTCCCGATACAGACGATCAAGCGAGACCATCAACATTGTCCCACGCAAACTCCGTGCCTTGACTAGCGCCTCCTCCGGAGTCACGCCGTGCTTCGTCTTCCAGTCCGCTGTCGCAGCGTCAGCTTGCTCTTGCCAGCGAGCATCAGACAGACGAGTCTTCGCACCTATCAGTAACAGACCGTCCTCCGCAGACGCATACCTCGCACGACGCAAGACACGCTGCCACGACTCCGGCGGCAAGAACTGCAACGTCCACAACAGAAGCGTCACGTCAGCGTCTTCGTGTTCCAACGCATCTGCCGTCAAGTCCATCCGACGCAATTCCAACGGGATGCCCGAACCCGCCATCCTCTGCTCAGCCTGATCGAGCATCGACTGATCCAAGTCATACAAGTACGCCGAGAACGGGCGGCCTAGCAAAGTGTTGTTAATCGACTCCACTGCGTAACCGGTGGAAGCACCTAAATCAGCAAGCGTGCCGCCGGGACGCAAGGCAAACGAAGCAGCGTGAGCGATCGTCTGATGCGCACGTTCGTACTCCGGCAGATGAGCATGAGCGTGCTCATCGAACTCGGGGCCAAAATCTGTGAACGTCCAATCAGTCATTTAGAGCCTCAGCAACTTGTCGTGCGACGTGAGACATCATGACCGGCGGCACCGCACGACCAAGACGCTCCCAACGTTGCGGGTACGAACCTTTCAAAGCAAAGTCATCTGGGAACCCGCAGATGCGACGGAGTTCCCCGACTGTGAACCGTCGAAGCTTGCGGCCTGGGTAATAGCGGCGCAAGACTTTCGACACGTTGCCAATGTTGTACCCGGTTTCAGGGTCGATGATTTTGCCGTCAAGCATGAAGGGCCTCGGCACTTGGTCGGACACGATTGCTACTCGGGCGTGCGCTGACGCAGCGATACCGCAAGAGGTCAGAGTCGGCACGGGGCCGTCTAACGAGAACTGCTCTACGCCGTGATAGTTGGACGCTGTAGCAAGCTCTGTAACCATCGGGGGGAAACGACCGTTGCCAGTATTCTCGCCAGCGCCAATCGTCCTGCTTGGAGACCCTCCGTCAGTCCAGCCAGGCTTCGCAGACCACGATCCATCTCCGGTCTCACCGGCAGCAGGAGTGACCTGCCCGTCTAGGTACGGCAGAGCGTCACGCATCGAATAGAAATATGGGAGCGGAGCCGGATACTCAAAATCAACGTCAAGATCGTTTCTGAAACCAACGATGATCACACGGTTTCTTGCCTGTGGGACGCCGAGCCAATGACCAGCAAGCTTTGCGGCACGGACCTTGTAACCCGAGTCGGTCAGGTCACGCATGATCCGCTGGAAGTAGCCCTTTGCTACGCCAGTCGTTAATCCTGGAACGTTCTCGGCGACGAACGCACGGGGCTTGATCTCACGGAGCAGACGTGCGTATTCATAGAACAGATCATCAGAGCGCTGCTGCGTATCGGAGTATGACTTGACGACACCCCACGACTCCGACCGCTTCCCGGCCAGAGAGAAAGCTGCGCAGGGAGGCGAACCGTCAAGCACGTCGAGGTCTCCCACGTCGATGCCGAGGGAGTTAATCCACTCAGCGCCGTTCACGTCTCTCACGTCGGAACGGTTTACAGGTGCGTCAGAGTTCAGTTCGTACACGTCCGCAGCGAGCGGCACAAACTCGGCAGCGCCACGGACATCGAACCCGGCCATGCGATACCCGAGAGACGAACCGCCGCAACCGGAGAACGTCGAAACACACGTCAGACCATTCGTAGCGTCAAGGGCCCTGACCTCGGCCATCGTCGGAACTCGATACGCAGGTTTGTCACTCATGGTGTTTCCTCTGTTTGTCGGAGCAAATGGTTGTACGCCGAGACCGCAGCTTTGGCGTTCGGTGCGTAACGGAGCCGGACAGCTTCGCCGACAGTCGATGCGATACCAGAGTCGCCGACTTGAAAGTTGCGATGCTGCGTCACCTTCAACGGGACAAGTTCAGGGAACTCACGCCGCACAACTTCCTTTTGCCGAGGCTTGTTCATCTCTTCCCACGTCAACCCAATCCACAGATCGAATACGTCAGACGTGGCATACGGCATCGACACTTCGACTCCGAACGCACGGCCCATCGTCGGCAGCGACACTTGCTGCGACTGATCTGGACGGGCCATTTGCTCACGCCGATATTGACGAAACAGAGCAGGCGTGTGGCTGTAGTGAATCATCGCCTTTTTTGACAGACCAAAATGAACGTCAGCGCAGTGACCGACAAGCAGACGATGAAGACCGGCGTCAGCGATCTTAGGGAACGCCGAGACAAACGGGAACAAGCACTCGACCGTTGTCTTGCGGCTGGTCTTGAACGACTTGATGATCCAAGCGACTTGAGAGTTGATTACGTCATCGTCAGTCGGCAAAAGAATTGGCAAGAACGGCAGCCCGAACTTGTCGGCAAGACGACGGGCAGCCTGGAAGTCCGATGACTCACGATCGTCAAGGGTGAACGAAACAACCGTCACGTCCTTACCGGCGTCAATCGCAGACAAAACCAGACTGGACGAATCCATGCCGCCCGACCCTCCAACCGCAATGTTCTGCTCCGGCATAGCAGCGATCAGACGGCAGAGTACGTCACGAATCGTTTGGCTCATGCGTAGCCACACCGGGCTTCGGAGCGCCAGACCATTCGTACTGACACGACGGGCAACGGAACTGGGTGCCCATGTCGTCTGGGTTGATGTCGGGGAACCCGTCTTCTGGTGGGGGAATTGGTGACGTGGGTTCGTCCAAATCAACAGCGGCACGGAGCAGAGCAAGAGCCACGTCGTCGTAACCGGTGCCGGTCAACTCCGGTTCGTACTCCGCTACGTCATCAAGAAGACGAAGCAGCAGTCTGTTGTCGTATTCAGCAAGATCAGACAAGCGGTTGTCGGCAAGCAGAATCCGTGTCGCCGTTTCGTCGTCGCAGTCGAGAACAAACGTCGGGACAGTCTCCGCACCTTCCTCAATTGAAGCACGAAGCCTCGTGTTACCAGCAATCACGAAGCCCGTAGATTTCTGAGCAATGACGGCACCGTAGAAACCGTTGGCTTCAATCGACTCTGCAACAGCGACATCGTTACCACGTCTGGGATTGTCGGGATGCTGTTTCAGATCTCCGACCGGGTACGACTCGTGAAACTCTTGCTCAGCGACTTCCATTGTCGTTCCATCCTTCGATCGAGGCTTTGACTTCGCCGTTGCGCAGTCTCTTGATGGCCTTGTGAACAGCACCCTGAGTGAGCGGTAGATCGCCGACCGCTTCGGTTGCGCCGTTCAGAAGATCACTCAGCTGGTTCTGACGGTAGCCAGCGGAGAACATGCTGAGCAAAAGTGCGTTACGTTCGATGACAGCCAAGTTTCCTCGGCTTACATCTTCCTGAAGAGCAACGAGCGTGCGCTCCTCATCGGTCGTTGGATTTCGTATCATGTCAAGCAGCGTAACCGACTGTCGTCGCTGTTCGGCGATCATCCTAATCTGGGGTCGGTGACCGCACGAATATTGGCAGCAAGAGTTCGGAGCGCATCGAGCCTTGCACGGTGTGCTCGCAAGGATTCACGCAAGATTTCTAACTCTGCTTCTGCGAAAGCGTGAGCCTGTTGTTCGTCTTGACAAGCAAGTTCAATTCGTGCATCCCTAGATTTCGCATCCATCTTGACGCCGCCAGGCGGATGCTCGGTGACCGCTAAAGTCATGAGCGCCTTCTTGCGTCGGTACTCCGAATTTGCAATAGCTGCACGTCGCCCGGTTTCTCCAAGATCACCGACCAACTCGTCAAGCCGATCAACAACACTCATGATCGCTTGTTCAACTTCTGTCTGAGCTAAATGATGCATCAGAACAACTGCCCGTCTTGGTGGAGTTCGATAAGTGTTCGAGGCTCAGAGTGTGCGTCTTCGTCATCCGTCTCGCACTTACACGACGGACAGTTATGAACCTTCGTCTTCGTTGCTGGTCGCACGTCCTCCCCGGCCAACGGCAACCTGAAATGCAATAGCAGCGGGCCACGGCCCTTGTCGGAGTGAAATTGTTCACCGACAACGAGACCTTTCGCAACGAGCACCGACAGATTCTTAGAAACGTGAGACCGTTGCCTCTGATCTCCACTAGACACGGTTCGGTTCCAAGCGTCAGTGATTTCGTCGCACGTGTACCACCGTCTGCGTTCCAACCTTTCGATCTGTCCCAAGGTTCTCAATACCTGCTCTTCACGGTTTAAGCCTTTGGTGCGCCACCTGTGATTTCCACTGCTGGACTCTGGGTCTGTTGTTCTCGGCATGTAATCGTCTCGGCTCATTTGATGTTCTGCTTCCTTCTGCGTATGACGCCGGTGTCCTCAGCCTCAGATCGTTTGCTGTTGTGCGCTAGATCGTGATGACGTTCACAGATCACAATCAAATTTGATTCGTCATGCTCGCCGCCCTGCGAGCGGAGAACGACATGGTGAATGTGACCCCGGCCAGAGCATCCGTCGCCAAGAGCGAAACCGAGACGATGCGCTACGCAACCCTGGTCTCGTTCGATGACCGCCTGCGCCGTTTCCGGCGTAACCGAGCCTGACCTTGCCTTGGACCGCTTAGGGAGCGATTTAGGTGTCTTTGCCGACCGTACGAAGTTGGTTCGCTTAATCGGAACGCTGCGTTTGATCACTAGGTGTTCTCCTTGCTTAGCGCCCGGTTGAAGTAGGTCCAATTTGGTTGCCGACCGGTCAGACCGCACTCGACTTCGTAAGCCTTCGCTGCGATTCGCTTGCCTGCCGCCGGACTGATGATCTGCTCTTCAAAGTAAGGCAGACAAGGAGTCGGCATCCCGAGCGTGCGGTTCGCAATTCCATTAGTCACGGTGAAGTCGGATGGCAGCAAGACGTGGCTTGGAGTTCCAGAACGGAACCGGTCTCTGAGCAAGTCGTCTTGCCAGATCATGTCGAGCGATGGATTGCAAGCCGGACACGGTATAGATGAACTGTCGTCGTGTTCGATCCAACCGACGCCACCGCAAGTACCACGTCCGATCTCTCTGCGTGGTCGTACCGGTGCCATGCTTCTGATTACTTCGTGTAGCCGTCCGACAGTCGGCCAGTAGTCAGGCTGTACTTCGACAAGCTGTGCGATTGCCGACCGTGCATGATCGAAGTCCATTCCGATCAGAGCGTGCGTCCAGAGTTCCGCAATGTCATCCGTGACTTCGGTGTTGACCCAGTTCGCTTTCATCGTCCGGAGTAGTGCTGCTGCTTGTGTAGGGGTAGTCATGATGTGAGTTCCTTCGGTAGTGGCTGCTGTTCGTACTTCAGTCTTATACGTTCGATGGCTGCGTCGCCAGCGGACTGTTTTGTTTCTGTCTGTCTCGTGCCGGAGCGGACGGCAGCAATTTCGTCGTCCCAGGATTCGCCGTGAATCCAAGTCGTCGGGTGAGGAATGGTTTCTGAGCTGCGACCGGCTCGGTCCCAATAGTCAACGTGGGCACCGATGGCTGTTAGGGCCGATGATCGTTCAGCCTGTGTCAAGTTCTTCCATGCAGTCCGGCATTTCTTCTTGCCGACCTTGCGGGGGTACAGATTCCAAAACTGATCGAACGAGTCGCTGCTCATCTCCGAAGGAGTGAGCAAGGAATATGGTTCGTTGGGTATTGGTTCAAGTTGGGTATTGGTTTGTGCGAAGTCTGCTTCGGTACCGGTTGCGAAGTCTGCTTCGGGGGATGGCGTAGCGTGCTTCGCAACGTTCCGGACAACGAGGACGGTGTAGATGCTGCTGCTATGTAAACCGGTTTCGTCAACTCGGCGGTCAACAGTAAGCGCTCCAATCGAGACCAACGCCTTGACGTAGTGATCGACCGTCCTGTCAGAGCACCCGATGAAACGAGCAATCGATGATCGAGATGGGTAGCAGGTGCCGCCAAGACCGTTAGTCCACTTTGACAGAGCGACATAGAGCCGGAGCGCTTCTGGCTGTTTGGTCTCGACTAGATCGGTGAGAACCCACATAGGGACGATCGAGAACTGCCCTATCTGAGACTTGATTTGGTTATTGGACACGCTGTGCTTTCTGGTTGGTAGTGGTCGTGGTCTTAGGTTCGATGTCGTTTGCTGGAACGGTCACAAATAGTCACCGTGTCCCATAGCTTCGGCTCTGGCATAACTCTCATCGAGAGATGTCCACTGAGGCGGGTCGCATTCTTCGCAGGTCCAGTCGGCAGAAGCACCACAGTCGCACGGGCCAGGATTGCTGTTGATGCCTCCGTGCGGCTGACCGGTGTATCGGCAAAGCCCGAGCGGTTCGTCTTCCCACGGCTCAGATTCTTCGTCGCACTCTACGCAGAAATATGTAAGCGGTGGGAAGTTTGTTGAATGGGTCATGTCGTCTGCTTTCGGTGATCGGCTGTTAGTCGCCGTGGTAGTGATTACGTTCGCAAGCGTACCGCAGAACGACGATCGTCGCCAAGGGTTGCGCCGACTGTCGTCGTACCTGTATGCTTGGAATTGCGTTTGTTTCCTCTTTCGGTGACACGTTGTTGGTTCATTTGGTAGTGGTCCTTCAGGAACGGCCCCGGCGGTGTCTCGCCGGGGCCGTTCTCGTTTTCGGGTTACGTCGCTGAGGCGAACATCTCCGGAGCCTGAACGATGTTCCAGAAGTTTGATTCCATCTCTGATTGCCGGTCGCCGTCGTCAACGAGTTGAGCTGCGGCGGTTACTGCGTTGCCGATGCCGAGGACCGTGGCGTCGCCGCCCCGAGCGAAGCAGTCGAACACGTTCCGGCTTTCAGTCTCTGACAGACCGAACTTGTCGGTGACGATCTCGATGGCTGCTGCCGGGGAGTCGATATCAACACCCTTAGCCGCTCGCATCTCGTCAGCCAACGTTTCTAGGTATCCGACCGACAGGTACTGTTTCATCACGTCGCCGACTTGTGAAGCCACCAGCGAGTAAAGGTTCTGACGAGTTTCTGATGACCAGTCGATCTGACCCTCAGCGAGCGTGCCGCCGATGTGTGCTCGCTTGAATTCGATCGGCCGTGTCAAACCGTTTCGGCAAACGCCGACTACCGCCCGAGGCGAAACGAAGAATGTGCCGTGACCGGTCTCGCTGTTTCCGATCTCCACGCCAGCGAACAAGACCGGCGGGGTTTCTCCGGCGTCGGGACGGTCGTGAATGCCGTTGCTGTCTCGCATCGAGAACGGCATCTTGTAATCGCCGAGCAAGTCCGGCACCAGTAGTTCGATCTGCGGTACGTGAATCCGGAGCCTGAGGCGGTCCGGCGTAACGTCACCGGAGACTTCGCAATCACCGAGACCGAGGTCGTGCGTCCCGAGTCCTTCGATAAGAGCTTGAATTGCGAGGTCGTTGTCGAATGCTTGAAACCGATCAGACAGGATCGACCGGAGAACGAGGTCGCCCGATTCATCTCGCAGGAACCGGTAAAGCGCACGGCGGCTGTCGTTCGTGGCGAGCCAGTTGATCGAGGTCGATGCGAGTTCCCGATTGTCTTCGTCGGTGGCGAGACGATCGAGGTATGGAACTGGGATGCGGAGACGTTCGGCGATCTGACGCCAAGCTGTGCGAGTGAACTCGGCGTTGAATTCGCTGTCTGAAACTCCGGTCTCAGTAATCGTTGCTTCGCCGGTCGAGATGTTGACTTGTGATAGGTCTTCATCGATGGAGAGTGCCGACTGATCGGCGACGATGTCGAAGCGGCTGTTGGCGAGGTCTTCAAGACGACCTGCGATCTTTTGCAGATCGGTTTCTCTCCTCATTGGCGTGGTGAGTTCTTGAATCGTGGTCACGGCGTGTTCTCCTTCGTTGTGCCGCCAAAGGGTTTGACGAACGACTGGCAGAGTACGACCGGCGTCGCAGAGAAACCACTACTGCCCAGCGAAACCGGTCGGGCGCTGACCAACCTTTCCATCAGTAGCCAGTCCGACTGTCGTCGTAGTAGACTGAGATTTCAGCCACTACTACAGAAAGAATCAGATGCAACTCGACACGCAGATGGCAAACACCATCGAACTCATCGGCAAAGAGGCCGACCACTCCGACGAAGGGACGCTGGACGAACTCGCCCGACGCCTCGATCTCGCCGAGCAGCTAAAGATGAGCGCCCAACAAATCATCGACATGACAAACGAATCGCTTGTAGATCGCATGGAAACAGATCAAGTAGTCATAGCAGGCGTCGGCTTACTCCGTCGCAAAAGCAGCCAGCGCTCCGTATGGGCTTCCAAAGACGCAGGCCAGCGGTTCCGGTCCGACGTTCTGTATGCGATCCGCACACGAGCTTCCATCGACCCAGAAACCGGAGAGATCAACGAGGTCGCCGTTTCCGCTACTCAGCGGGCGATGGAACTTATCAACCAAGCACTACCTGCATTCTCCTCGATCAAAGTAGAGGCACGTCCACTACTCGACATCGACGTGAAGGACTACCGCACAACGCAGTGGTCAAACAACATCCAAATTGAAAGAGGAATCGTGGTCTACTCATGAGTGACATCAACGCAAAGTTCGCCAGAGCCGTCTCGCACGCAGAAGCCGTAACGAAGAGCAAAACAGCGGACCTCGGCAAAGATTTCAAGTACAGCTACGTCACCCTGAACGACGTTCTTGAATCATGCAAGTCAGCAACCAGCATGGAGGGCTTGTCGATAACGCAACACGTTTCGCCGCACGGAGACGACAGGCAGCAAATCAGAACGGCAATCATCGACCAGAACAGCGGAGAGATGATCACCTTCGGCGGTCCCGTCTTTCCCGTTACCGGCGACCCACAAGCAGCCGGGTCTGCGATTACATATCACCGCCGGTACTCGCTTGTAATGCTATTCGCTTTGTCTGTGAACGATGACGACGGAGCGCAAGCCAACCGTGCGGAGACACGACCGCACAAGCGGACACCGGCAGAGCAGACTATCCGTGACGGTCTGGAGACCCTTGACACAGAACAGAAGCAAGTTTTTGCTAGAGCGTTCAAGGATTACTTCAACTCAACTTTGACGAACCTGCCGGAGTCGAAGCACGGAGATGCTCTTGGCTTTTGGGTTGAATGGTCAACTCCCCTTGAACAGGACGCAAAGTGAAAAAGACAGAACCCGACACCGCAGCATTAGCCAGTTGCCTAACCATCATGATCTTCGGAATCTTGACGAGTGTCGGAGCGGTCGCCGCCGCCGTCATCGCAATCCGACTTATCACATGATAAGCAAATTGGAACCAGCCGCAGCCGACGCCTGTGACCGCTTGCAAGGTCAGTTGCACAACAGTCCTCGCCGTCAGTATTTCCGTATCACCAGAGCAGAAGCTGAAGCCCTCGCAGCGCTTGTCATACCCACAAACAAAGATCACTACACCCAACCAGAAAGCAGAAACCAGTAATGAAAAGCAATGCACTTCCTACCCGCCGTCAAGAACGAATCGACACGACGATCTGCAAAACGTGTTTCGTAGCAATCCCGGCAAAGCAAACAGATACACACGCCGCATGGCACAGCGAACGGAACACGACTTCAGAAGAGGTCAAATCTTGAGCCGCAAACAGTGGGCAGCGGTCCTCGCCGTATTCGTTGTCACGTTCACCACGGTCGCCGTCTTCGATTCGCTCGCAGCGAAAGCAGCGCCGCAAGAGACGGTCTGGCTGGACTATGGCGAAAGTGGCTCACAAGTCAAAGAGCTTCAGCAGTACCTCGCCGACAACGGGTGGGTGATCGACGTTGACGGTCAGTACGGCAAAGTCACAACTGCGATCGTGACCAAGCTTCAGCGGATGTCGGGGCTTCTGCCTGACGGCATCGTTGGTCCGGTGACGTGGGCGGCGACAGTCGGCAGCTACTCGCCCGCCGTTCGAGGCACTCAAACACAAATCAACCCACCGACTCAAGCCTCAAGCCCGACCGACTGGGACTGCGCTTCATGGAAACCGTTGCTCGCAAAATACGGAATGCCATACGACCTGTTTCAGCCGATCATGTACCGGGAGAGTCGCTGCACGAACGGACGCAACTACAACCCTCGCACCCGTGACGACAGCTACGGGCCGCTTCAGGTCAACCGGTACGGAGCGCTACACGCCGGATGGAACAGCGTCGGCATCAGCCGGTCATACATGGCGACACCCGAAGGAGCAGTACACGCCGCCTCGATGCTCTTCCACTCATGCGAGAGCCTCGGGCCGTGGACAAAACCGTACTCGTGCAAGAAGTGGTTGTTCTGATGTACGACTTGATCGGAGCAGCGTCGATTGGCGGTCTGGCCTTCATGATCGCAATGTCGGTTCTGCAACGAACGCAGGAGACAGAAGAAAGCTGGTCACGCAGCCGCATCCGGTGGGAAATGGATCACATCGAACTGACTAGGCCGGATCAGATGGCGTACGTGGAAGACGAAACCCGCTGACTAATTGTTCTCGTCCTCGGATGGAAGCGGGCCGTACAAGGCGTAGTACCTGTCTAGCTCAGCTTCCATCGCTTCGACCCGTTGTTCAAGTTTGTCGATGCGAGTTTCTAGGCGTCCGATGAGCTTGTCCGATGCGGTGAGAGAGTTGATCTGATTGTCCGGCCCGTTGAGTCGAGCACGGTACAAAGTAATTGCCGAGGTGATGATCGTGGAGATCATTGCCCCAAGGAAAAGCCACATTGCCTCAGTCATCAGAATTCACGGCACCGATCAAGCTCAAGCGCTTACAGCGTGTAGCCGACAACATCAAGAATGATGTGCGTTGGAGACTCGTTGAACATCTGGAACTGTCCACTAACGACACGAACCAACGTTGTGTTTGCGACCGCTTGAGGGCCAGCGGAATAGTTCAGGTTGGAAACGGTCGGCAGCGAGCCTGATCCCCACAACGTAATGAAGCCAGGCGACTCAGCCTGCGTTGCGGTAACCGTTACGAAGATCGCAGAAGCAGCAGCAGGAATACCATCCGGTAACTTTTGCGGCCACGTGCCAGACGGCAGCGGCGTCGCAATCTCGTTACGGGTGTCTAACATGCGAATCGGCTTGTCAAGTGTCATCATGGCATCGTCTCCAGTGCTAGGCGCAGGCTGAACGCTTTGACCAATTATGCCAGACCGAACTTGCTCGACCATGCCTGTGCCACAGCACGACGTGTAATCCACGTCAGCATGAACCACAACATCCCAGTCCGGCTCCAGAGCAATGATCTCGTTGACTTTTGCAACAGCCGCATCCGACGCCGGGTTCTGCCCTGATACGGCAACTTGGATTGACATTGAGACAGCGTTGAAGTTCGGGATCTCCGGCGTCATCTTGCTGCCCTTGTTAGCGGCGTTGTTGATATCGAAGCCACGTGCCTCATACGCCAGGCCAGACTGACTGACAACGAAGGAGTAGCCGATCGAGTAGCCCCTGTTGGTGACGTAATCGTTCTGCATGTTCTGGCAGTACAAGATCATTTCGTCATCGCTTAAAGGCTCATCGAAACCATCGTTGCCGGGGTAGTGAATGACCCAAGCGTTTCTCACGCCTTTTGGTTCTGGCCCCGTTACGGGCTGAGAGCAATCCTCCCAGTGCAATCTTGGGTAATACAAGGTCATGCGAACTCAGGCGGCGGGATCGAAGCGACAGGCGTGACCTTAGAGCGGAGCCAAACGCCGAGCAGCCCAACCCATCCGGCAGCAGCGACGTTCAGTCCTGCGATCAAATCGCCGGACCAGCCGAGCGTAATCCCGAGCACGTTGATCGTTGCCCCGAGCGCAGCGGTCAGCGCCGTGCCGATCCTGACCGGCTCAGATTCCAAAGTTGGCTTCACGATCATTCGTCGTCCCCTTCAGGTTCGTCCGCATCGGCCTCTATATCGCCATCTAAGGCGTTGGAACCGGAATCAGGCGTATCCAGAGCGTATGCGTCGCCCAAGACCGCCAAGAGAACGGCAAGAGGATCGGTTTGACTATCGGTCGGGTCACCTTTGTACGTAGCCAAGTAGACCACAGCGTTTGCGTTAGGTTCGACCGGACCGTCAGCGAGCAGCCAGACACGACCACTACGTTCGATGTACGCAACCGCCCGAGCCGGAGCGACGATGTTGTTGATGTCATCGGCACCCTCATGACTTACACCGGTCTTGGTTGGCAGCACGTCAATACCAGCAACTCCAAACGTATGCCCAATCCCTGCACGTCCTTGAATCACGGTCAAACCAGCAAGACGTAGTTCAGATGCAATGTCCATGAGTCCAGGTTACACCGCTGACAATGATCGTCAGCGGGATTCAGCCCAGCGACGTGATCTGAACGAAACCAGCAAAGACATTCTCAGACGGCATGTAGAACGCTGAGTAGGCGGTGCTGTTGACATAGAAGCCCACAGATTTTGCGGTGCCGTTTGAGAACGCAGCAATCGCAGCAGCGTTAAACGCTGGCTGATAGGTAGAGCTTGTTGACAGATTTGGATAGGCCACAATGTTCTGCACGCTTGGAGTTCCAGAAGCACTGACCGTTGCTGACGTACCCATATACACAGTCTGAATCGAGTTGCCGATGCCGGGAACTCTTGCGACCAAGGCGGTCATGCTCTGCACGGTAACTGTGCCACCGAAAGTTGAGGTGGCTTGGATTGCGTTGTAAATTGCGTTGGTCGCAAAGAAGTACAGGCCGGTGTAGATGAAAGACGGGTTCGAGAAATAACCCTGGTATGGGCGAGAGTCCCCGGTGTAGGAGTTCCAAGCTCCCTGACGGAAGTTGCCAGACGAGTTAGCAAACACGTTCTGCTGGTAAGGCTTGATCGTGTAGTCGCCGCCAACGCCAGCGCTCGTGTTGTAATACTGGTCACGAACTTCAACGTTGCAACTGGCAATCTGGCCTTCAGCGAAAGTGCCAGCAACGAACGAAACTGAAGCGCTGTTCCCGACCGAAGTCCATGCACCGTAAGACGGGAACCCGTTCGTAAGGATCGTGATTCTGTACTGGAAGTTGTCTGAGCTGCTGGTCGTGAACCGAAGGACCATTCGACCGTAGGACGCTTCGGGCTTCCAGCCTGTGATCGTCGGCACAGCCGGAGGCGTGTTGTCCCACGTCGGTGTCGCTGACACGGTGACGTATGCCGAAGCGCCGCCATCCGACAAGGTTCGCACTCGCATCGAGCGGGTACCCGACCCCGCTGCCCACGTGTACAACGCCGGTGAAGTGTTGTCGCCGACATCGGCCCAGCCGCCGTCATCACGCTGCACCTGGTAGCCGGTGTACGAACCGGCCGGATTGCCCCACGTCAAAGAAAGCTGACCAAGCGTGGCAGTAGGAACAGCAGTCACCACGGTCGGGACGTTCGCCGGAATCGAGGAGGTAGCCGTGTTGGAATACGGGCCAGGGTTCCCGGCAATGAGCGCCCGCACCTGATACGACTCGACCGTGCCCTCACGAGCATTCGTGTCAACGTAACCGAACGATGGAGCAGACAAGTACGCAAGCGAAACTCCACCACGAACCACTTGAATCTGATCGTGATCGCCGACCAACGCCAAGCTCCAAGCGAGCGTCACGTCGTCGCCCGAGGCTGGAGCCGACGCAGTCAGCGAGGTAGGAGGGCCAGCCAGCGTCAGGACGTTCGATACTCCCGCCCCGCCGACACTGCCGCCCAGAGCGAGAGCCAGGACAATGTATCCGCCGACGCCAGGCTGCGGATCTGTGTCCTGAAACGCCAGTCCAGCAGTCGAACCGATGAACGTGCTGTCCGGTCGGTAAACGTTGTATGTCGCTGCGCCAGGCGAATCATTCCAAACAAGGTCGATGATGGATGAGGGTCCGCTGCCGTCACGGACCGCCACGATCCCAGTGGGAGCCGGAGCGACGGTCACCGTGTTCGTGTTGATCGAAGTGGACTGGACGCCGTCGATCAGCGAGAAGATCGTGTACGCATGAGTGCCAGCAAACGGTGTCGAGTCGGTCACGGAATAGCTACCGCCCGCCGCTGAGACAGAGCCAACAAGTGAGTTGTCGAAGCGCCGCACGTTGTACGAAGTCGCCACCTCAGGATCTGCCGTGCTGCCAGCAGGAGCATCCCAAGTAATGTCAACCGTGTCGTCACCCTGAAGGACCGCCAACGGGTTTACGGCAGGGGTCGCTGTTTCAGCCCACACAATCCGCCAGGAACCAGCAGAGTAAACCCAGACAAGCTCAGGGTTGACCCAGCTACCAGAACGATGGACCCACGGCGTAGCCCATTCCCGCCAGACGCTCGCCACACGGCCATACGCCACGTTCGGTGGGAACAGAGGCATGTCAGGTCACCTGAATGTATAGATCGCCTTCGACCCCGACAGCAGGCGGGCCAGACGTGCCGACTCCATACGGGTACGGGCCGAGAGGCCGTGCGTCGGTAATGTCAGCGTCAAGAATTGCTGCGCCTGCCGAGCGAGCGATCGTCGCAAGCAGAATCGCAGAATCGCCAATCGACGTGCCGGAGATCAGTTCAAGTGTTGCGTTGTCGCCAGCGGCACCACCCGACGAAGAATCGTTGACACGAATCACAACGCTGTCCGTGCGGACGCCAGAGCTAGGAGGTAAAACGATGTTCGACGTTTCCGCAGCAATGACCTCCACGAAATACATGCCCTGATTGCTTATGTTGTCGCCCTTGATCGCTACTGAGCCAACAGCAAGATTTACGGTGTTGTCTCCAGTGCCGGTTTGCGAAATGACGCAGCCCTCAAAGACACGCTCGGCACCGTGAAGCACCTGCTCAATAAATCCTCGGTCAAGCCGTGCCGGGTACGTTCCAGCCTGCAACCAGATGGGTACTTGAATGGTCATGCTGTCAGGCTACATCCCTTAACCCGAGCGTCGGGCGATCAGTCTTCGGTCGGCTGAGTAACCCAGCGGACTGTGCCGTCAGCCATGAACAGCATCAGCAGCGGAGGACGTGCGCCGTCATCGGTCGCTGGAACTTCCATCGTCCCGGCAACGGCAAGAGAAAGCGTTGGCTGCTGGTCAGGCTCCACGGCCGTCCCGTCGTTGTCCATGCTTGTCGCTGCGATCAAAGCCTCGTCAACAATCTCGACTGTCGGCGGAGCAAGCTGTTCTGTTGGCATAGCGGCCAGCTTAGCAACTTCGGTCATTCGGTTGTGTCTAGCAATGCTTAGAACACAACGCCGATCACGTCGAAGATGGTCAAGTTGCCTGCCTGCGCTCCGAACATGTACCTGATGCGTCTTGAAGTGTCCATCGGTACTGTCGCTTGGACGTTGCCAATCACGTTTGGTGTCAGGTTGACCAGCGAAATGCCCGGCAATGTTTCACCGTATTTCCAAGCAACGAAATAGGCGTTGCTCCCCGAGCGCACGGCAAAGTTTATGATTATCGCTTTTGCGCCGCTCAGCGAAACGCCACCGATAGTGGCCGGGAACGTTCGAGAATACTGGGCGTTGGCCGTACGGGTGCCGCTGTAGTTGAACACTCGGGTCGGTGGGCTGCAAAACTTGGTTTGGTCGGCCACCGAGATACGGAAGTTTTCCAACGTCATATATCGGACAAACGAATCCGTGCCGCCGTTGTTCGTGTAGATCCTCGAAGGCGTAGCCGTGTTGCTGCCTGACACGGTGTTGAGCCAGCCGAGGTACGTGTAGCCGTTCGTATGCGACTTCAGCAGTTCCGAAGCGCCAGGCGCAGATCCTGTTGTCTGAACCATCGTGCCGGTGATCTCGCCAGTGCTGGCGATCGTCAATCGAGTTG
>TARA_R110000823_G_scaffold119998_23_pt1 | contig 40413 bp, 45 predicted proteins | sample TARA_R110000823 | Tara Oceans TARA_R110000823 (sample SAMEA4397722) | marine metagenome | biome: Polar Biome; feature: [DCM] deep chlorophyll maximum layer (ENVO:01000326); material: water (ENVO:00002006), including particulate matter (ENVO:01000060) such as... | depth 20 m | reverse complement strand
CACTTGTTGCAGGCGGCGGCCGCCGGTAAATCGCTGTCACCAATTTACATCGGCGTAGACGATATGCCCGCGCCGCGCTTCGAAGTGGAATCGTGGCTCGCAGACAAACTCGGCGTGGCGGTGGAGCAAGGCGAGGACCAGATTCAACACAACAGCGCCGGGCACAAGCGGTGCGCCAACAAGGCGCTGCATGCCAGCGGTTATAGGCTCAAATATCCGGATTACCGCAGCGGCTACCGTGCCCTGCTTGGGCTTTAGGTTCAGTCTGGAATAACAGGTTCCCGCACAGCTAGAGCGCGAGGATCGCCTCAACTTCAATTGCCGCAGCACGCGGTAGTGCTGCGACCTGAACGCAGGCCCTTGCCGGAAAAGGTTCCTTTACGAAAGCGGTCATTACTTCGTTGACCACGGCGAAATCTGCCAGGTCGAGGAGGGAGATGTTGATTTTCACCGCGTGGTTCAGGCTGCCGCCCGCTGCCTCTGCCACGGCTGCCAGATTCTCAAAAACCTGTGTTGCCTGTGCGCGAATATCCCCCTCTATCATTTCTCCGCTGTCTGGAACGAGCGGAATCTGCCCGGAGAGCCATACGGTGTTGCCGACTTTGACAGCTTGGGAATAGGGCCCGATCGCTTCTGGTGCAGAAGGCGTGGAAATCACAGCGCGATTGCTCAACAGAGTCCTCCATTTGTGCGCCGGAGATGCCGGCGGTTCAGTTTTTGGTGCGTATTACCTTGCGCACATGCGGGATGCTGCGCAAGCGTTTCATGATGCGTGCCAGATGCACACGATTCTTTACCAGCATCTCCATGCTGACAAGGGCGAACTGATAATCCTTGTTGTCGGTGGAGATCTTTTCGATGTTTATACCCATGCTGTTGATGCGTGTGGCGATCACGGCAATCATGCCGCGGCGATTCTCCACCTCCACGCGCAGTTCCACAGGATATTCGCCCACTACCTCATCATCCCAGCGCAGTGCCACCAGACGTTCGGAGGTTTCGCGCTTGTCTGCGATGTTTTTACATTCCTCCCGATGCACGACCACGCCCTTTTCCGCACTGAGATAGCCCTCGATGGCATCGCCCGGTATGGGGTGGCAGCAGCGCGCGTAGCTCAGCATGAACCCCTCGGTTCCGCAGATCGCCACGGGGTGATCTTCATCTTCCGGGCGAGGAGCGGTGCCCAGCTCACTCAGCAATTGCTGCGCCGCTATGGTGGGCAGGCGATTACCGCGGGCGACATCAGCCAGAAAATCTTCCAGTTGCGCATAATGGTGCTGTTGCAGAAAGGTGCTTAGCCTTTCTTCGGTGAGCAGATCCATGCTACTGCCGAAGTTCGCCAGGCTCTTCTCCAGCAATGTGCGACCGAGCGCGACGGCGTCTTCCTGCGTCTGGCTCTTGAGGAAGTGGTGGATATTGGAGCGCGCTTTGGCGGTCACGGCGTAATCGAGCCACGACGGGTTGGGTCGCGCGCCGGCCGAAGTCAGTATCTCTACCGTCTGCCCGCTTTCCAGTGGCTCGGACAACGGCGCGAGGCGCCGGTTGATACGGCAAGCCACACAGCTGTTGCCGACGTCTGTATGCACGGCGTAGGCAAAGTCGACCGCAGTGGCACCGCGCGGTAGCTCGAGAATGCGTCCTTTGGGTGTGAACACATAGATTTCGTCGGGGAACAGGTCAACCTTCACGCTTTCGATGAATTCCAGCGAGTCGCCGGCGCGTTGCTGCATTTCCAGCAGGCCCTGCACCCATTCCCGTGCGCGCGCGTGGCTGCCGTTTGCCATTCCCCCGTCGCTCTTGTACAGCCAGTGCGCGGCGATACCGTTGTTTGCCATATCCTCCATTTCCCGGGTGCGGATCTGCACCTCTATCGGCACGCCATGCATACCCATCAGTACTGAATGTAGCGATTGATAGCCATTGGCCTTGGGGATGGCGATGTAGTCCTTGAACTCTCCGGGGATGGGCTTGTACAGACTGTGCACGCAGCCGAGCACCCGATAGCAGGTGTCCACGCTGTCCACGATAATGCGGAAAGCATAGATATCCATGATCTCCGAGAAGGACTTGCGCTTGGATTTCATCTTGCGATAGATGCTGTACAGGTGTTTTTCACGACCGACCACAGCGACATCGTGGCCCTCCTGCTCCAGGGCCGCGTGGATCTGGCTGCGGATCTTCTCCACCAGTTCATTGCGGTTGCCTCGCGCCTGGCGAATGGCCGTCGCAATGCGCCTTGCCCGCATCGGGTACAGCGCGGTGAAGCCGAGATCTTCAAACTCCATGCGCACGTTGTTCATGCCCAGGCGCATGGCAATGGGCGCGTAGATATCGAGCGTCTCGCGAGCGATACGTCGGGCTTTAGTGGTATTCAGCACGCCGAGTGTGCGCATATTGTGCAGGCGGTCTGCCAGCTTCACGAGAATAACCCGGATGTCCCGCGCCATGGCCAGCGCCATCTTCTGGAAGTTCTCCGCCTGTTTTTCCTGCAGCGACTCAAACTCCATTTGCGTGAGCTTGCTCACGCCGTCCACCAGCTCCGCCACCGTGGGGCCGAACTGTTGGTCGATTGCGGATTTGTCGATACCGGTATCTTCGATTACATCGTGCAGCATGGCGGCCGCCAGACTCTGGTGGTCCATGTGCATGTCGGCAAGAATACCGGCGACCGCCAGCGGGTGGGTCACGTAGGGCTCGCCGCTACGCCGGCGCTGCCCGTAGTGTGCCTGCTCGGCGAAATAGTAGGCGCGTTTGACCTGGTTGGCCTGTTCAGGCCGCAGATAGGTACGCAGGGTATTGTCGAGGGCATCGATGGTTTGCATGGCGGCCTGTGTCACAAACGCGTGGCGATGCCCATGGGAAGTTAGAGCGCCTCGCTGGAGTCCATGACACCGGCGAGCTCGTCTTCCGCGTCGATCTCTTCTTCACGGTTCAGAATATCCACGCTCACCAGACCTTCTGCAATTTCGCGCAGCGCCACCACAGTAGGCTTGTCGGACTCCTCCAGGACCATGGGATCCTTGCCGCCCGTGGCCAGCTGGCGGGCGCGTTTGCTGGCGATCATTACCAGTTCGAAGCGGTTTGCGACGTGATCCAGACAATCTTCAACGGTTACGCGAGCCATGTTTATCTACTTCCCAAGTGAAATGCGCCGGGCCCAGCGGGCCGGATACGCAGGTCGATATTAGAGCGGGGTACCGCGCAGACGCGATGTATCGGCGCAGTACCCCGAATGAACCCTAAAGTATACCGTGAAAAGCCCGCGGGCATAAAGTGAATTAACACCTGGCGTCGGCTCAGGGCTGCAGCGGATGGCGTCTCAGGGCTGTAGCAGATCCTGGAGCATGCGCGACAGGCGCATCTGCTGGTGTTCGGTGCGCGACCGTTCGGCATTGACGATCGACTCAAGATCGACCAGGGCGCGCTCAAAGTTTTCGTTTACCACCAGATAATCGCTCTCCACATAGTGCGACATCTCTTCGACGGCCTGGCTCATACGCCGCGCAATGGTAGACGAGTCGTCCTGGCCGCGGGCGGTGAGTCGTTCCACCAGGGTTGCCCGCGAGGGCGGCAGGATAAAAATGGCTCGGGTTTCCGGCAGCACTCGTTTGACCTGTCGGGCGCCCTGCCAGTCGATCTCCAGTACGACATCAATCCCCGCCTGAAGCTGTTCCCTGACCCACACAGCCGATGTGCCGTATAGATTGTCGAAGACCCTGGCGTGCTCGAGGAATTCCGAACGCTCCAGCATCGCGAGAAATTCAGCTTCTTCCACGAAATGATAATTTATGCCGTCGCGTTCCGCCGGACGAATCGCGCGCGTGGTGTGGGAAACCGAAACCCGCAGATCGCTGCGCCGGTTGACGAGGGCATTGACCAGACTGGTCTTGCCCGCCCCGGAGGGGGCCGATACGGTGTACAGGGTGCCTGTGCTGGTCATGCCGGGTCCGTGTCCGCTGTCTGCCATTATTCGATATTCTGGATCTGTTCGCGCATCTGCTCAATCAGCACTTTGAGTTCAACAGCGCTCAGTGTGGTGCCGGCCGATTGGGATTTGGAAGAGAGCGTATTCGCCTCGCGATTCAGCTCCTGCATCAGGAAGTCCAGCCGTCGGCCACAGGGGCCGCCCTTTTCCAGCGTGCGCTGTACCTCGGTGATATGTGCCTCCAGGCGGTCCAGCTCCTCATCGACATCGGCTTTCTGCGCGAGATAAACCAGCTCCTGTTCCAGGCGCCCCTGATCCACCTCCACGTCCAGCTCGGCGATGCGCTGGGTGATACGCTGTCGCTGTGCTCGCATTATGTCCGGCAGGATCTCCCGCGTCGCGTGCACCTGCTGCTCCACCTGGGCCAGCCTCTCGTGCAGCAGGGTGGCGAGCTTTTCGCCCTCCCTGCGCCGAGAGGCCTGGAGGTCCTTCAGTGCGCGCGCGAACAGTTCTCTGGCCGCCTCGATCAGGGCGTCTTCGGAGGTCTCTGCAGCATTGTAAATTCCTGGGAATTGAAGCAGCTGCAGGGAATCCGGCGGAGTGTCGTTGCCGCTGAGCTTCGCAATGCGCCGCGCGGCCTGTAGCAGGTTCGTGAGCCTGGACTCATCAATCACCGGCTCGCCAGCAGTTTCGGATTGCTGTTGCAAGCGCACCAGACAATCGACTTTACCGCGGGCCAACGCCGTGGTGAGCTGCTCTCGCAGGCGCGATTCCAGCGCGCGCAGCGAGTCCGGCACTTTGAAGCTGCAATCGAGATAGCGATGGTTCACCGAGCGCAGTTCCACCGTGAGCGTTCCCGCCGGAATCTGCATGCTCTCGCGCGCGAAAGCAGTCATGCTCTGTATGCCTGGCACGTTGCTGGTCCTTTGCCCGAAGAAGGCAGCGAGTGTAGCAGCTTGTCAGAACTGTCGACAGATGAGAGCTGGACGGCAGTTGCCCCGCAGCACTGTGATCCGGTTGCTGCAGGCGTATACTGGCGCTTTTCTGAAAACGAGGTAGATCCATGCAGCGACCGAGCGGCCGTGCGCCCAATCAACTGCGCGATATCAGTATCACTCGGCATTATACCCGCCATGCCGAGGGCTCGGTACTGGTGTGCTTCGGCGACACGCGAGTAATTTGTACTGCTTCGGTAGAGGCTGGTGTCCCGCGTTTCATGCGTGGTGAGGGTCGCGGCTGGGTGACGGCGGAATATGGCATGTTGCCGCGATCTACCGGTTCACGCATGGATCGGGAGGCGGCGCGCGGCAAGCAGGGCGGACGCACGGTCGAGATCCAGCGGCTGATTGGCCGCTCACTCCGCGCCGCGATCGACCTCGCGCGCCTCGGCGAGTACACCATCAACATCGATTGCGATGTCATTCAGGCCGATGGCGGTACGCGCACCGCTTCCATCACCGGCGCGTGCGTCGCCCTGGTGGATGCAATCAACCACCTGCAGCGGGAGAAGCGCATTAGCACGGATCCGCTGCTGCAGATGGTGGCCTCGGTGTCGGTGGGTGTGTGTGATGGCGTCGCGGTGCTGGATCTGGATTATCCGGAAGACTTCGCCGCGGATACCGATATGAACGTGGTGATGGGAGAGTCCGGGGGCTTCATCGAGGTGCAGGGCACCGCCGAGGGTAAGCCGTTTTCCCGCGAGGAGCTGGACGCCATGCTGGGCCTGGCATCCGCGGGGATCACGGAGCTGGTGGCGAAGCAGAAGGCGGCGCTGGCCGAGGGGTGAGCTAGCAGGCCGCAAACTGCCCGGTTACAGCTCGATGTCGTAGTCCATGATCACCGGCGCATGCGTGGAGAACTCCCGCGACTTGTAAATTGCCCCGTAATCAACGGCGTAGCGCAGCCCCTGCGAAACGATCTGGAAATCCGTGCGCCAGCCGTTTTGCTCGCGGTTTCCGTCCGGCCACCAGCTGAACTCATCCTGGTCGGAATTGATCTCACGGAACGCATCCACGTAGCCGGACTCCAGCAGCTCGTTCATCCACTGTCGTTCCTCGGCCAGGAAGCCCGAGACGGTGCTGTTGCGCTCGGTGTCCTGAACGTCGGCAGCACTATGTGCAATCTGCCAGTTTCCGCAGATAATGAATTCCCGGCGTTTGTTGCGGACTTTTTGCAGGTGTGCGCCGAAGAGCGAAAAGAACGTGTTCTTGCGCTCCTGCTGTTCGGCATTGCCGGGTTCTGCGGCCGGCGCGAGCAAACAGGCCACGCTGAGGTTCTCGTAGTCGGCCTGGATATAGCGCCCTTCCATGTCATAGTCTGCAAATCCCAGCCCCGTCATGATCGCTTTGGGCAATTGCCGGCAGTAGAGCGCAACGCCGTTGGCCTTGCCATCGATATCATCGAAGAAATAGGCGTTGTACTGCTCGGGGAAAAAGAGGCTGTCCTGCAGGTCATACTCCGAGCAGCGCAGATCCTGAATACAGATAAAATCCGCATCCTGATCCTCTAGCCATTCGTAAAACCCTTTGGCCGCGGCGCCTTGCAGGCCGTCAGCACTGAAACTGATGATTCTCATTCATAGCCCCTTGGTAAGAGAGCGTGTATTATTTGTCAGGGCGATCCGGCGCGTTTTACAGGCTGGCTGCAGGTGTCCTGCGCAAAGCATACTAATGCAGGGAAAGTGCGCGCATCCTGATCCATCTACTGCGTAATTATGGACAATACTCGCAAAAATAACCGCGAGGAAGCCCGCTGCGAGTTCCTGTGGTGGAGAGTGATGCCGATCAGAATTGAGTATTCTATCGGCAAAACCGGCAAATACAATGCCTGCTTTGACTGAGAGAGTTCACCATGCAACCCTACCAGCGTGACTTCATCCAGCTAGCCCGCGAATACGATGTGCTGAAGTTCGGGGAGTTCACCCTCAAGTCTGGTCGCATCAGCCCCTATTTTTTCAACGCCGGCGCATTTGCGAGCGGACGCGCACTGGCCGAGCTCGGCCGGTGTTATGCCAGCCGCATCCTTGATGCCGGACTCGCTTTTGACGTGCTGCTGGGGCCCGCCTACAAGGGCATACCGCTGGCGGCGACCACCGCAGTGGCCCTGGCGGATCATCACGGCCTGGACGTGCCCTTCGCGTACAACCGCAAGGAAGCCAAATCGCATGGTGAGGGAGGCGTACTGGTGGGTGCGCCACTGGCCGGCAGAGTGCTGGTAATCGACGATGTCATAACTGCTGGTACAGCGGTGCGTGAGGTTATCGCAATGATCACCGCGGCCGGTGCCGAGCTCGCTGGCGTTGTTGTTGGCCTCGACCGGCAGGAACGTGGCGCGGGAACGCGCTCCGCCGTACAGGAAGTGGCGCAGAGCTCCGGGGCGCCGGTATTCGGTATCATTCAGATGAGCGACATTATCGACCACCTGGAAGCGGAAGGCGCACAAGAGGATGCTGACCTGCAACGGATGCGCGATTATCGCCAGCGATTCGGTGTCTGACTTGTACCAGAATCGACCAGGACATATATTTGTACCCATGAAATTCACGACATCGACAGGTTGTTGCGCCCTCGCACTGGGTTGCTTGCTGGCTTTCGCGCCGCTGCTGCAGGCAAAGGAGCTCTACCGTTACCGGAACGCCGAAGGCAACGTGGTGGTGGATTATCAGGTGCCGGCCGAGTATGTGGGCAAGGGCTACGAGGTGCTGAATGATGAAGGCATGGTCATCAGGGTGGTGCCCCGCGAGCTGACGGAAGAGGAGAAAAAGGCGGCCGACGCACAGAAAAAGCAGGAGGAGGCAGCCCGGGCCGAACAGGAGCGGCTGCGGGAATGGGACGAATCTCTGATGTTGCGCTACAGCACCGTGGCAGACATAGAGGCAGCGCGGGAGCGCGCCCTGAGCAACCTGCGCATTCGACTCAGCATTCTGAAAGGCAATCGCAGGTCATTGAAGCAGAAAATTGAGAACTACCAGGCTGAGGCGGCCGATATAGAACGTTCTGGCCGGCAGGTAGACATGCCAAGACTGCGCGCCATCGAGGAGCTGCAGTCGGAGATCGGCGTCACCGAGCGCGCCATCGCCGATCGCCAGCGGGAGATAGAAGAGGTTGCGGCCGAGTACCAGACAGATATCGAGCGTTTTGAGCAACTGCTGGAGGTGGTGGCGTTGCGCCGCTCGTTGCAGGAAAAGACAAGGTAGGCGCCGCCCGGCGCCTGTTGCTCAGCTACCCTGGCTGACGTAGGTGGTGCCCTGACTGCCTAGAGGCTGGGTCACGGCTTCGCGAAAAAAACCGTCGATCAGCAGGGCCCACTGTATGGGCCAGTCAGCCGTGGGTGATCGCTGAAAGCCGCTACGCACATACTGTGATATGCGGCCTTCCGCAGTGCACATGAGAAGGTTGGCCGCAGCCGGTAGTGGTATGACGGGGCGCAGGCCTTCGCGCACCTCTGCCTCGCGGATCACCTGCTTGAGCTGCGTTTCGAAACGATCAAAGACCTGGGCGACACGCTGGTGCAGCCGGTCGGTTTCGCCGGCAAGCGCATCACCGGTGAGAATGCGGGTAATGCCGGGGTTGCGCTCGGCGAAAGCCAGCAATAGCAGGAGCATTTTCTCGCAGCGGGTAGCTGCCGTCTGTTCCTCGGTGAGGATCAGGTTGACGCGGCTGAACAGCGTGTCTTCTATAAACTCGATGAGCCCTTCGAACATCTTGGATTTACTGGGGAAATGGCGGTATAACGCCGCTTCAGACACGCCCACCTGCTTTGCGAGGCCCGCCGTGGTTATCCGATCACCCGGATTGGCCTCCAGCATCTGGGCCAGTGCTTCCAGAATTTGCTGGCGCCGTTGCGACTTCCTTGGAGGCATGACGTTCCATATCGAATGACGAATGCCTCAATGCTAGCTGCTACCCGGTCGGGCTGCAACACGGCCACCGCAAAAGGCACGCATTTATGTAGACTGCGTATCTCTTTTTGGGTTGTCGGCAGGATGTCGCAGCGCCTTGTGCTTTTTCAGGCGCGCTCAGCGGCGATTGCTGATGAGTGTGCCCAGGCCGTCATCAGTGAAGGTTTCCAGTAGCACGGCGTGCGGCACCCGACCGTCGATGATGTGCGCGCTGGTGACGCCGCCTTTCACAGCATCGAGTGCGCAGGCTATTTTCGGCAGCATGCCGCCACTGATGGTGCCATCGGCAACCAGATCGTCCACCTGACGGGTGGTGAGCCCGGTGAGAATTTGCCCCTGCTTGTCGAGCAGTCCGGCAACATTCGTAAGCAGCATCAGCTTTTCCGCACGCAGTACCTGGGCGAGTTTGCCCGCCACCAGATCGGCGTTGATATTGTAGGTGCAGCCGTCGGCGCCAACCCCAATCGGCGCGATCACCGGTATGAAATGGCTGGAGAGCAGGACATCAATCACCGAGGTATCAATTTGATCCACCTCGCCGACATGACCGATATCAATGATTTCCGATGCGCCGAGCTCCGGGCTGTAGCGACTGACCTGCAGCTTGCGGGCGCGAATCAGCTGTCCGTCCTTGCCGGTGACGCCCAGCGCCTTGCCGCCGTTGCGATTGATCGAGGAGACAATCTCCTTGTTGACGCTCCCTCCAAGAACCATCTCGACAACATCCATGGTCTCGGCGCTGGTCACTCGCATGCCGTCGACAAACTCGGTCTTGATGTTGAGCTTTTCCAGCAGCGCACCGATCTGGGGCCCGCCACCGTGCACCACTATGGGGTTCATGCCGACCAGCTTCATTAGCACGATGTCGCGCGCGAAACTCTCATGCAGCTCGCGATCGACCATCGCGTTGCCGCCGAATTTAACCACAAGGGTCTTGCCGGTGAAGCGCTGGATGTAGGGCAGCGCCTCAGTCAGAACCCTGGCGACATTGAGCGCCGCTGCATGATCGAGAGACATAGAAAATCCCGCAAGTCGCCAGCGGGGGCCGGCGCGTTAAAAGTTGAGCTGAACCTTCGGATCAACCAGCCCGATCTGGGCCCGGAATTCCTCCTGGATGACCTCGAGGTGTTCGGCGGAGTCCGCCTCGAACCGGGCGGTTAGTGCCGCGACCGTATTGGAGGCGCGCACCAGGCCCCAGCCGTCGGTGAAATCTACCCGGATGCCGTCCAGCGTGTTCACCTTGCCTGAAGAAAAGTCAGCGCTGGTGATGATTTTCTGCATCAGCTTGAACTTGTAGTCATCGGCCACCGGGATGATGATTTCGGGAGTGTTGATGGTTGCGGGAAACTTGTCAATGCAGTCGTCAAGGCTTTCGCCGTGTGTGCTCAGAATCTCTGCCAGTCGCGCGGCTGCGTACATGCCGTCATCAAAGCCGAACCAGCGCTCGCCAAAAAACATGTGACCTGAAAATTCACCGCCCAGCAATGCTCCGGTTTCGCGCATTTTCTCCTTCATGAACGCATGGCCGGTTTTCCACAGCACGGGACGACCGCCATTGGCCGTTACCAGCTTCGTCAGGTTGCGGCTACACTTCACGTCGAATACCACGTCCGCCCCGGGATTGCGCGATACCACATCCTGCGCATAGAGCATCAGCAACACATCCGAGCGCACGATACGACCGCTTGAAGTGACCACGGCAAGGCGGTCGCCGTCGCCATCAAAGGCCACTCCGAAGTCCGCTTTGTGTTCCTTCACCGCGCGCGACAGATCCGCCAGGTTCTGTTCATTGCTGGTGTCTGGAGGATGGTTGGGGAAACTGCCATCGACAGTGCAGTACAGGGGAACGACCTCACAGCCCAGTTCCTCGAACAGGTCAGGCGCAATGTTTCCAGTGACACCGTTGCCGGCGTCAATGACGACTTTCAATGGTACGGCAATAGCAATATCGCGCAGTATTTCCTCGATGTAGGCCGGCACGATGTCCTCGCGGATCATTCGCCCGTTGCCCCGGGAGAATTCGCCGGAGATTATCCTTTCGAGAATATCCTGGATGCCTCCCGCGGCAATGGTGTGCTGGTTGAGTACGATCTTGAGGCCATTGTCGGCGCCAGGATTATGGCTGCCTGTAACCATCACGCCCGAACGGTATTCCAGATGATGAGTAGCAAAATACATTAGCGGCGTCGGCACCTGCCCGATGTCGATCACGTCCCTCCCGGACTCCATCAGCGCCTTGATCAGCGCTGATTTGATGCGCGGACTGGAGGAGCGTCCATCGCAGCCGACAATCAGCGCCTGCTCTTCCATCTCGCCGGCAATCGAACCAATCGCCTTGCCAATACTTGTCACCAACTCGTCGGTTAGCTCTGTGTTTGCATTCCCCCGAATGTCGTAGGCGCGGAAGATATGGCCCGGCAGGCCGCTGTCGCCGATACGGGCCGCGCGCTCTTCGGCCAGGTCCAGATCGAGATCGAGATCGAGAGTTTCGTCGTCCTGATCCAGAATGCGGGATGCCTGGAACATCGGGTTGGCCAGTTCCGGGCTGTCGTCATCCAGGGTCTCGACCTCCGCGAGGGGCAAATGTCCTGGCGCCGAGTTGCTCTGTCGAAGTGCACGCAAGGTTGCTCTGCGTAATTGCTTGGCAATGGTGACCAGCTCTGGAACATTGAGTTCAAGCTGGGTTTTGCGATCTGCAGCGGAAATAATCCTGTTCAGCTCCGCGTTCATTGCCTGCGGAAACCGGAAAAGAATAAACCACACCGCCGCCGCCGCCGCGAGAATCGCCAGCCCGAATACCGCGAATAGTGGACGCTGGGAAACATCGATATCTGCCAGCAGGGCGTCAGATGGAGTGAAGGCCACTCGCCAGGTGGTGCCAGGTATCTCGGCATAGCGTGTGTAATCGCTCTCGCCGCCCGTACCACTTTCAGCGATTGTGTCTGCGCGCTTGGTGCCGGTAGAAGCGGTGTGTTGCTGTTCAAGACTGAACTTGCCCGCCTCGCTCGACAGGGATGCGAGTTGCCTGGATAGCTGTGCGTTGTCCAGCGTAACGATCATTACCGCCTGGCGATCCTGAATGCGGGGATGTGACACTCTTGCCACGATTGAAGTCAGCCATTTGTCTTCGAATTTGTAGGCTTCCGGCTGGGTTTCCTCTGCTTCACTGGCGCGGCGAACCAGGTCCACCTCGATGTGATTGCGCAAGCCGCGGTTGCCCTCGGAAAAATCCGCTGTACCGAGATCGCCCACGGGTATGATGCGCAGGCTGGCTACCTCCGGAAAATAATCCAGCAGGGCCTCTTCTACCAGGGCAATGTCGCCCGGGGCGCGACTGGCTATGGCAGACAGTGCAAGCGGTGACTGCGCGGCACTCACCAGACGCTCTTCCAGGCGTCTGAATAGGCTGTGGATATTGCTTGCCTGTTGTACGGCGAAAGATCGGGATACACGATCAATCTGCTCAAGCTGCATGTTTGGTTCGCGCAGCATCAGCAGGTAGGCGAAGCCCAGCCCCAGAACAATCAGCAGGCCCAGCAGTGCGTTGGAGCCGATACTGCGCAGGGCATTGCCTTTGGCAGCTATGCCCTGGGGTGCGTTGCCGCCTGCAGCGGAAGCCGGTGCCGGTCGAGTCTTGTTATTTTTTCCGAGCGTCAGTTTCAATGTGTTGATCCGCCAGTGTCTGTAAAAAATGATAGTACAAGGGCGGCGGGACTAATATGCACAAGTGCGGATTTCTCCATTTTCCCACAGCCGTAAATGTGCAGAATTACCATATACCGCCCTGTGCCGGGGGACTTAATCGAGCCGCTCTGCCAGCAATCGGATAATCTGTCTGGCAATGCTGTTCTTGGTGGCGCGTGGCAGTACGGTCTCACCCTCCCGCCATAGCACGGTTGCCGCATTCTCCTCGCTGTTGAATCCGATATCGCTCCCGGAGACATCATTGGCTACGATCATGTCGAGCCCTTTGCGCTCGAGCTTGTCGCGCGCATAGGCCAGCACGTCGCGGGTTTCCGCTGCGAAGCCAACGGTGTAGGGACGGGGATCGCCAGCGGCAACCGCCGAGACGATGTCCGGATTGCGCAACAGCTTGAGCGTCAATTCGCCAGCGGCCTTTTTTATCTTCTGTGTGGCCACGCTGTCGGGGCGATAGTCGGCAACCGCTGCGCAGGCAATAAAGACGTCGCAACGTTCCAGTTGCGCCATGCATTGCTCGAACATATCCCGGGCGCTTTCAACGTCTATGCGCGTGACATGCTCGGGTGTCGCGAGGGCCACAGGGCCGCTGATAAGGGTTGTCTGCGCGCCGGCTTCCACTGCGGCGCGCGCCAGTGCGTAGCCCATTTTGCCGGAACTGTGATTTGAGAGGTAGCGCACCGGATCCAGGGCCTCGCGGGTGGGTCCTGCGGTGACGATTACGCGCTTGCCAGACAGTGCGCCGGAGCTGAACAGGGCGGCCGCAGCTTCGGCAATGGCCGCCGGCTGCTCCATCCGGCCGGGTCCCACGTCGCCGCAGGCCTGCGCCCCCTGTGCCGGCCCCACGATACTGGCGCCGCGAGAACTGAGCGTAGCTATGTTTGCCGCGGTGGCGGCATCGCGCCACATCTGCTGGTTCATGGCCGGGGCCAGCATAAGGGGCGCCGGAGTTGCCAGCGCCACGGTGGTGAGCAGGTCGTCTGCGCGTCCGCTGCTGAGCCTGGCGAGCAGGTCGGCAGTGGCGGGTGCAATCAGCAGCACATCCGCCCAGCGCGCAAGTTCGATATGTCCCATGCCGAGTTCCGCGCTGGCGTCGAGCAACTCGGTGTGCACAGGGTTGCCAGACAGAGCCTGCAGCGTGAGCGGTGTAATGAACTCCTGCGCTCCATGCGTCATGATTACGCGCACCTGTGCGCCGCGTTCCGCCAACTCGCGCACCAGCTCGGCGGATTTGTAGGCCGCTATGCCGCCGCTGACACCCAGCAGCACATTGCGATTGAAAAGATGTGCCATTTGCATGCTCATCTTGGGAAGATAGCGAACGATACCATCGACCGGGCTGCTTGACACTGGCCGCGGTAGCACTCAGGGAGGAGTGTCATGGCCATTGCAGGGTTGACGATCGGCGAGGGGCCGAGAGAGCGGCTGCTGGAACACGGCGCCCAGGCGCTCTCGGACGCCGAGTTACTGGCGATACTTTTGCGCACGGGCTATCACAATTGCAATGCGTTGGAGCTGGCGCGCAGCCTGCTCACGCAGTTTGGCGATATCGGTGGGCTGTTGCGGGCGGGCCAGTCCAGCCTCCTGGCCTGTACCGGTGTGGGTCCGGCGCGTTATGCACTGTTGCGGGCGGCGCTGGAGCTTGCCAGGCGCCAGGCGCTGCAGGAGCTAAGTGGTGGCGATGTGCTGGACAGCCCGGCACAGACCCGGCGCTTTCTGCAGTACCACCTGGGCAGCCGCAATCGCGAGGTGTTCTGCTGCCTCTTCCTCGACAGCCAGCATCGGGTGCTGCGTTGCGAGGATCTGTTCTTCGGCACGCTGGACGGAGCGGCGGTCTATCCCCGGGAAGTGGCTATCCGGGCATTGCAGAATCGCGCGGCGGCAGTGATCTTCGCCCACAATCATCCCTCCGGCGTCGCCGAGCCCAGCAGCGCCGATAAACGAATCACCGAGCGCCTGCGCGCAGCGCTCGGCTTGCTGGATATTCGGGTGCTGGACCACATCATTGTTGGCAGCGGCCGGGAGTATTCTTTTGCCCAGGAAGGGCTTCTGTAGGCCAGCGGCGAGCCTTGACGAAGGCAACCTTCAGCGCAGCGCAAGCTGCTTGCCAAGGGGGTGGGTCTCTGGTATAAAGTCGCGCTCTGCGCGGCGGGCGGTCCAATTCGGGGCCTCAAGCCTCACCACGTTTTTCAATAATCCCGTATTTTTGGGAGACCTAGAGTCATGGCTAGAGTATGTCAGGTTACCGGCAAGCGTCCGATAACCGGTAATAACGTATCACATGCGAAGAATCGCACCCGTCGCCGGTTCCTGCCGAATCTGCACCAGCACCGCTTCTGGCTGGAGGCTGAGAAACGTTTCATCTCCCTGCGGGTTTCCAGCAAGGGCATGCGCATCATCGACAAGAAAGGCATTGAGCAGGTGCTGACCGACATGCGCGCTCGCGGTGAGAAGGTTTAAAGGAGAGGATCATGAGAGACAAAATCAGAATGAACTCTTCCGCTGGTACCGGGCATTTTTATACGACCGACAAGAACAAGCGGACAACGCCGGACAAGCTGGAAAAGAGAATGTATGACCCCGTGGTACGCAAGCACGTGATGTACAAGGAAGGCAAAATCAAGTAGGGAGCGCGCTCCCGAGCACATAAACCCCGGCCTTGACCGGGGTTTTTTGTCTCTGGACTGCGTTAAACTGTCGTCTCTGTATAGCCCCTTTGCCTGCCCTTCATGCCTGAACTTCCCGAAGTTGAAACTACCCGCAGGGGTATTGAGCCTCACTGCCTCGGTCGAACCGTAGTGGAGGTGATTGTGCGCCAGCCGCGCCTGCGCTGGCCGGTGCCGCAGGAGCTGCCGGCGCTGTTGCGGGGCGAGACAATCCTGCGCGTGGAGCGCCGGGCCAAGTACCTGCTTATGCGCACCGGGGGCGGGACTCTCATGATCCATCTCGGCATGTCGGGTTCGCTGCGAGTTGTGCCCCCCGCTCTGCCTCCCCGGCCGCACGACCATCTCGATCTGGTGCTCAGCGGCGGCGTGTGCCTGCGCTTCAACGATCCCAGGCGCTTCGGTTCAGTGCACTGGCTGTTGCCCGGCACACCGGTCCCGCTGCTTGATCATCTCGGCCCGGAGCCTCTGTCGAGCGAATTCGATGGCGCCTTCCTCTACCATCGCTCGCGTGGGCGTCGCGGGCCGATCAAGGCATTTATCATGGACGGAAAAGTGGTGGTTGGTGTTGGTAATATTTACGCTAGCGAAGCGCTGTTTATGTCGGGAATTCGCCCGGACCGCGCAGCGGGGCGCGTTTCGATGACACGCTATGTGCGCCTGGCCGAGAATATTAAGCAAGTGCTTACTTCGGCTATAGATCAGGGCGGTACTACGCTTAGAGATTTTGTTGGGGGTGACGGAAAGCCGGGCTACTTTGCCCAGCGGCTGCTGGTGTACGGGCGCGAAGGACAGCCTTGCAGGCGGTGCGCGACCCCTCTGAGGGAGAAGCGTTTGGGGCAGCGAAGCAGCGTTTACTGCGTGACCTGTCAGCGCTGAAACGGCTACACTGTAGGGGTCAGGGGATTTTAAGCGGGTACAAAACCCGGGGGTAGCAAAATGAAAATAATCACTGGCGCACGGCGCCTCTCAGCGGCTCTGGTCATGACATGCATGATCGCTCCGCAAACGCTCTGGGCTCAGGAAGCGATCAACGAGAGTCCCAACGAATTCGCCATGGTCGGAGACCTCCTGGTTGCCCGTCCAATCGGTCTGGTGATGGTAGTGGGTGGAGCGGCGACCTGGCTGGTCAGCCTGCCCTTCACGCTGCTGGCGGGACATGCCGGAGAAGCGGCAGACACGCTGATCGCCGGTCCGGTCGAAACCACTTTCATGCGCTGTCTCGGGTGCCGCAACACTGGCTATACCGACAAAGACATCGAGTGGGCACGCGAAGTCAAGGCGCGCGAAGAAGCGGCGGAAGCGGCCAAACAGGAAGCAGCAGCGGCCGCCAACGGCAACTGATCACCGCTTCGTCTGTCAGGCAAACTTCTCTTGCAGTGCCCGAGCTACCTGCTCGGGTACGAAGGGCGTGATATCGCCATTTAGCGCGGCAATCTCACGTACCAGTGACGACGAAATGTAGGACAGGTGCTCCGAAGGAGTGAGGAACACGCTCTCGAACTCGGGATTGATCGCCCTGTTCATGTTTGCCAACTGAAACTCGTACTCGAAATCGGCTACCGCTCGCAGGCCGCGCAACACGCAGCGGGCGTTCTTGCTCTCGGCGAAGTCGGTCAGCAGGTTGCTGAAACCCTCCACTTCCACGTTGTCGATATGATCCAGTGATGAGCGGCACAGCGCGACGCGCTCCTCGAGGGAAAACAGCGGCGTTTTCTTTTCGCTGTGGGCTATTGCCACAACCACCCTGTCGAACAGTCGCGCAGCGCGTTCGGTAAGATCCACATGACCGTTGGTGATGGGATCGAAGGTGCCTGGGTAGATCACACAATTGGTAGGCATGGCCTGGGTCTGCAATGACGGCAAGAGCGCGGATGTTAAACAATTTGGTGGATAGCGACAACGCGACCCGCTCAAGGCGGGGCAGTTGCAAATAGCCGGTAGACGACTTCGCCCGCCCGTTTCTCGCGGTACAATTCCCAGGTGTCTGGAATTTCCGGCGCCGGTTCTGTGGCGGCGGTCTCCACGTAGATCATGGCATCGGCCGCCAGGGCGCCACAGGTGGCGAGCTGTCTGCAGGCGGCGCCAGCCAGGTGTTGGCCAAAGGGCGGGTCAATGAACACCACGTCGAAGCGGGAAGTGGTTCTGGTGAGGAATGCCTCGGCAGTGCTGTTATGGCAGCTTGCGCGGTCTGCGGCCTGCAGTGTTTCGAGGTGCGTGGCGATGCTCTCCAGAGTGCGCTGGGCGGGCTCCACGAAATCACAGTGTGCGGCGCCGCGCGACAGGGCTTCGAGGCCAAGCGCGCCGCTGCCGGCGAACAGATCAAGGCACCTGCTGTTGCGAATGGTTGGACTCAGCCAGTTGAACAGGGTTTCGCGGGTGCGATCGGCAGTGGGTCGCAGTCCCTCAGCAGGTGTAAAGCGCAGCCTGCGGCCACGCCACTCACCGCCGATAATTCGCAATTGACCGTCACCACGGCGCGCGTCGGATCTCGCCATTTCGTCGCTTTAAACAAGGGTGGTAGGATAGGCGCCATCGCAGACGTCCGTTTGCGCATACTCTAACAGAACGCCAATGAGATTTTTCAAACGCAAAAAAAACGCGGGTGCTGAGTCGGCCACTCCGGCGTCAGACACAGTTGACGCCACCAGCGATGGGCAGGCACCCGCTGCAACCGACGCTGCCGATGCGAGCGATGCATCGCACGGCACCGCGGAGACTGCCGCGGCAGTTCCCCCAGAACCCACGCCAACTGCGAGGACAGAGCCGGTAAACGAGCCCGTGCCAGAGCCCGACTCTGATTCCATCGCCGTTGCCGCGCAGTCAGCGGTTGCAGAAAAGGACGATGAACCCCCCAGGCAGGGCTTTTTCTCACGCCTGCGCAAAGGGCTGGGGCGAACCAGCGATAATCTCGTGCAGGGAATGGGTAACCTGTTTCTCGGGCGCAAGGAGATTGATGCCGAACTGCTGGAGGAGTTGGAGTCGAGACTGCTAATGGCGGATGTCGGCGTGGATGCCACGCTCGATATTATTGGCCGACTGACACAGCGTGTCTCGCGCAAGGAATTGACGGACCCCGCGGCACTGCAGGGGGCACTGCAGCAGGAATTGCTGGAGCTGTTGAAGCCCTGCGAAGTGCCACTGGATACCTCCGGTCGCAAACCCTTTGTCATCCTGATGGTCGGTGTGAATGGTGTGGGCAAAACCACCACCATCGGCAAGCTGGCAAAGCATTATATGGCGTCCGGGCAATCGGTGATGCTGGCGGCGGGCGATACATTTCGCGCTGCCGCGGTGGAGCAGCTTCAGGTATGGGGCGAGCGCAACGATGTTCCCGTAGTGGCCCAGCATAGTGGCGCCGACAGCGCCTCGGTCATCTACGATGCATTGCAGGCCGCGCGGGCGCGTGACATAGATATTCTCATCGCCGATACCGCGGGGCGCCTGCACAATCGAGAGAACCTCATGGAGGAGTTGAAGAAAGTCGTGCGCGTTATGGGTAAGCTCGACGCGGATGCGCCGCACGAGGTGATGCTCGTGCTGGATGCGGGTACCGGCCAGAACGCGCTCTCCCAGGCCGAGCATTTTCTGCAGTGGGTAGGCGTTTCAGGCATAGCCCTGACCAAGCTCGATGGTACCGCCAAGGGCGGGATTATTTTCGCCATCGCCAAAAAGCTCGGCTTGCCCATCCGTTTCATCGGCGTGGGCGAAGCCGTTGACGATTTGCGGCCGTTTGTTGCCCGGCAATTTATCGAGGCCCTGTTCGCCATAGACGATACTTCCCCGTGATCAGTTTCGACCGCGTCAGCAAGCGTTACGCAGAAGGATATGACGCGCTACGCGAGGTCAGCCTGGATATTGCGCGCGACGAGCTGGTTTTCCTTACCGGTCATTCGGGTGCGGGTAAAAGCACGTTGTTGCGCCTGATCATGCTGATGGATCGCCCGACGCGCGGGCGAGTGTTGATTGATGGTCGCGACCTCTCCAAAGTGAAATCGCGCGGCGTGCCCCGGCATCGACGCGATATCGGTGTCGTATTCCAGAATCATCAGCTGTTGTTTGATCGCTCGGTATTCGACAACGTGGCATTGCCGCTGGTAATTTCCGGCTACGACTTCCGGGAGGTCGGTCGTCGAGTGCGTGCAGCCCTCGACAAGGTGGGTCTGTTGGCACGTGAGCGCGCGTTGCCAATGACTCTCTCGGGTGGAGAGCAACAGCGGGTGGGTATCGCCCGCGCGGTGGTTGGGCGACCGCAGATACTGCTGGCGGACGAGCCCACCGGTAACCTCGACCCCGCATTGTCAGCTGAAATCATGCAACTGTTTGAAGCGTTCAACCAGGTGGGAGTGACCGTGCTGATTGCCAGCCACGACCTGGCGCTGATATCCCGTCTGCACCACCGAATCATCACCTTGCGTCAGGGCCGGTTGGTGGGCGGGAGTACGCAGTGAGCAGCCGCCGCCAGACTGCAACGCGCCGGGAGGGTGCCAGTCTCAGTCGAACTCAACTGGGAGATCGTTACCGGGCCTGGCTGCAACACCACAGGTTGTCTGCCGCACAGAGTTTGCTCAAGGTGCTGGATAGCCCCGGTGCCAGCCTGCTCACCTGGCTCGTGATCGGCATCGCCCTCGCGCTGCCCGTCGGACTCAACGTGGCGCTGGACAATGTCGGGCGCCTGAGCACGAACTGGGATAGCCCGGCCCAGCTCTCCCTGTTCCTGCGCGACGGGCTGGCCGATGAGCGCCCTGCACAACTCGTTCAGGAACTGCGTGAGCGCGCCGATGTGAAGTCGGCGACGTTTGTATCGCGGGAGGCCGCGCTGGCGGAATTTACTGCCCTTTCCGGCTTTGGCGATATTCTAGCCAGCCTGGATCAGAATCCCCTGCCTCATCTGCTGTTGGTTACACCGCTGGAGAGCCTCACGGAAACGGCACTGAGGGAGTTGCGCGCGGAGCTGGCAGCCACACCCGAAGTGGCCGAAGCGGTGCTCGATATGGACTGGCTGCGACGTCTGCACAATATTCTGGAAATCAGCCAGCGACTGGTACTCGTTGTTGGCGGGATGCTGGTACTGGGCGTTGTGTTGATTCTTGGCAACACCATCCGCCTGGCAATCGAGAGCCGTCGCGATGAAATTGTAATTGTAAAGCTGGTGGGCGGCAGCAATGGCTTTGTGCGCCGGCCCTTTCTCTACACCGGGCTGTGGTACGGTGTTGGCGGCGGGCTCCTGGCCGGCCTGCTGGTTGAGGCCGCTCTCTGGTATGTGCGAGCGCCCGTGGGTCGCCTGGCCGCGCTTTACGAGAGTCCGTTTTATCTCAGCGGCCTTGGTGTGATGGGCGTTCTCAATCTGCTGCTTGTAGGGGCGGGACTGGGTCTGGCGGGTGCCTGGCTGGCTGTTTCGCGTCACCTGGCGGATATTGAGCCGCGCTGAGCCAATGCTGGCTCAACGTACTGAAATATATGGAAATAATGAGTATTTTCCCCCCGAGGCGGGAACTTTTACACTGTTAGCACTCTAATGCAAAGACTGCTAAAATTGACAGTATGCATATTGGAGAACAGCCCTATGAGCAAGCGTTTGCAACCCGTTGATCAGATGGTACCGGGAGCCAATCTGGCTGCCTATGTGCAGGCCGTCAGCAGCATACCCGTGCTCACCGCCGAGCGCGAGAAGGCCCTCGCTGAGGATCTTTTTTTCAATGACAATTTGCAGGCCGCGCGCGAACTGGTGATGTCTCACCTGCGATTCGTGGTGCATATCGCACGCAGCTATTCAGGTTACGGCCTGGCCGAGGCAGATTTGATTCAGGAGGGCAATGTTGGCCTCATGAAGGCGGTGCGCCGTTTCGACCCGCAAAAAGGCGTGCGCCTGGTATCGTTCGCGGTGCACTGGATCAAGGCAGAAATGCACGAGTTTATTCTGCGCAACTGGCGTATCGTCAAGGTGGCGACCACCAAGGCGCAGCGCAAGCTGTTTTTTAACCTGCGCAGCGCGAAAAAGTCCCTCGGCTGGCTGAGCCACGAGGAGGCCCAGGCGGTGGCGCATGATCTCGGTGTGGATATCGCTGAAGTGCAGCGTATGGAAGGTCGACTGAGCAGTCGTGATGTCGGTTACGAACAGCCGCGTGACGCCGATGATGACGATGGCTGGCAGGCACCCCAGTTCTACCTTGAAGACGCTGGCGCCGATCCGGCTACGCTGGTTGAATCAAGCGACTGGCAGGAAACCAGCGAAGGCCATCTGCATGCCGCGCTGGCCGATCTCGATGAGCGGAGCCGCGACATTCTGGCGCGACGCTGGCTGACTGAAGACAAGGCGACTCTGCACGAACTGGCTGCCGAGTACAGCGTTTCTGCCGAGCGCATTCGACAGCTGGAGCAGGGCGCATTGAAAAAATTGCGGACTGCGATGGCTGCCTGAGCAGCGCGCATGGCAACTCTCTTCGTAACCCTGGCCTCCCTGAGCGGCATGCTGGCTGTGGCCTTCGGTGCTTTCGGGGCGCATGCGCTCAGGAACAGGCTCGACGATTACGCGCTCGACGTGTTTGCAACCGCAGTTCAGTACCACTTCTACCACAGCCTTGCTTTGCTCGCCGTGGGCATCATCGCCCTGCAACATCCGCAGACGGCGCTGTTGAAGAGCAGCGGCTGGCTGTTCCTGCTCGGTATTGTAATTTTCTCCGGCAGCCTTTACCTGCTTTCACTGACAGGCCTGCGCTGGTTGGGTGCCGTAACGCCTCTGGGCGGACTGGCGTTTATCGCCGGATGGGGCTGCCTCGCCGCAACGGGCTGGAAGCTGCTGGGCTGAGGCTTTCTGCAGCATTTTTTGATTTATGAACACGCCTGAGCAGCAACGTCCCATTCGCAGCTACGTACTGCGTGCGGGGCGGATGACGGCGGGCCAGCAGCGCGCCGTTGCCGAGCACTGGCAGCGCTGGGGCCTGGAGCATGCCGACGGCCGCCTGGATTCTGCAAAACTCTTCGCCCGAAGCGCGCCGCTGGTGCTTGAAATCGGGTTCGGCATGGGACATTCACTGGTCGAAATGGCAGCGAAGGCGCCCGAGAAGAACTTCATCGGGGTGGAAGTGCACGGGCCGGGTGTGGGCACGCTGTTGCAGGCGGTCGCGGCACGCGAGATCGACAACATTCGTGTTTATCGCCACGATGCGGTTGAAGTGCTCAGGGACTGTATCGCGCCGGCGTCCCTGGCTTGCGTACAGATTTTCTTTCCCGATCCCTGGCATAAAAAACGTCACCACAAGCGCCGTCTGATTCAGCGGCCTTTTCTCGATCTGGTTGCCAGCAGGATCGAGCCCGGGGGAACTTTGCACCTGGCGACCGACTGGGAAGATTATGCCCAGCAGATGCTGGAGCTACTTGGCGAGTCGCCCGATTTTGCCAATACCTGTGCCGATGGGGGCTACGCGCCGCGTCCCGAGCTGCGTCCGCCGACCAAGTTTGAGCAGCGTGGCGAACGTCTTGGACACGGCGTGTGGGATCTTGTATTCATGCGTTGCTGAGGGCTTCTGGCTTAGCGGCCACCTGGCCTTTGCGGCATATCAGTCGTCGGCAAAAAACTCTGCTACCACGCTGTCGAGAAAGCGACTGCCCAGTGTCGTAGTGGCAACGCGGTCCGCTTCAATAGTCAGCAAGCCGCGGGCGCCAAGAGAATCCAGCGTGCGATGCAACCGGGCCCTGTCGAGCCCGGTGTGCTGCGTGAACAGTGCCAGCGAAAATCCTGCGTTAAGGCGCAGCGCGTTCATCGCGAATTCCCCGGCGAGATCATCCGGCGATAGAGTGCGACGGCTGGCGATGCGCTTGCCACTCGCCGCTGTTGCGAGATAGTCGGCAGGTTGACGACGCTTGACGTAACGAATCACCGTGCCGTCGGCGTTGCTCAGTTTGGCGTGCGCACCGGCGCCGATGCCCAGGTAATCGCCAAAATTCCAGTAGTTTAGATTGTGACGGCATTCAGCGCCCGGCCTGCTCCAGGCAGAAACTTCGTACTGGACGTAACCTGCACTGCGCAGTAGCGCTTCACCTCGCGATTGAATACACGCCAGGGAATCCTCCGTGGGGAGAATGGGCGGGCGATTGTAGAATGCTGTGTTCGGCTCAATCGTGAGTTGATACCAGGACAGGTGGCCGGGCTGATGATCGATGGCGGTAGTCAGGTCTCCTAACGCAATGTCTACGCTTTGTCCGGGTAGCCCATGCATCAGATCAATGTTGAAGCTGTCGAATTCCGCCGCTCTGGCATGGCCGATGGCATCTGCAGCCTGTTGCGCACTGTGCACCCGGCCCAGCCGGGCGAGGCAGTTGTCGTCGAAGCTCTGTATGCCCAAAGACAGACGATTGACACCGGCTTGCCTGAACGCTGTGAACTTCTCCGCTTCGGCGCTGCCCGGATTGGCCTCCAGACTGATTTCGATATCGGAGGCCAGGGCAACCCGCTCGCCGATACCCGCAAGCAACCGCTCGATGGCTGCCGCGGAAAACAGGCTCGGCGTCCCGCCGCCGATAAATACGCTGTGTACTTCGCGCGTGCCGATAGCTGCGGCGTCAAGGGAGAGGTCATCCAGCAGGGCCTGGACGTAGTCGGTTTCCGGGAGCGTTACCGCCTCGTGTGAATTGAAATCGCAGTAGGGACACTTGCGTTCACACCAGGGCAAGTGGACGTAGAGACTCAGCGGCGGCGTCATGATTGAGTTTGTAGCGCCCTGAAAAGCTGGGCGCAGGCCTGCGCGCGATGGCTGATACGGTTTTTCTCCTGCGCCGGGAGTTCTGCTGAGCTGCAGCCGCACTCGGGAACATAAAACAACGGGTCGTAGCCGAAACCCTCAGTACCGCACGGCGCCTCGAGAATCCGCCCCTGCCAGAATCCCTGGCAGATCAATGGGGTCGGGTCTAACACATGACGTAGATACACCAGCACGCAGACGAAGCGCGCTCCCCGCCCGGCTTCTGGCACACCAGACAAGGCTTCCAGCAATTTCGCATTGTTTGCGGTGTCACCTTCACCGGAGTAGCGCGCCGAATGAATGCCCGGCGCGCCTGCGAGATACTCAACTTCCAGCCCGGAATCGTCAGCGATCGCGGGCAGGCCACTGTGTGCTGCCGCCGCTCGCGCCTTGATAATCGCGTTCTCGACAAAGGTCAGGCCCGTTTCCTCAACCTCGGGCACCGCAAACTTGCCCTGCGGCTCCAGCGTTAGCGGCAGCGGCGCAAACAGTCGCTGAAACTCGCGCAGTTTGCCGCTATTGCCGCTCGCAAGTACCACGGTCTGCGCCGGTGAAGAGCGTGCCATCAGTCGGTATAAAGCTGGTGCTTGAACTGGAAGGTGTAGGTTTGCTCAGCACCTTCCGGGCGAAAGTGCAGTTCGAAAAAGCGCCATTCCTCGTTGATAAATTTAAATTCGGCGATGTAGTACACGGCCGCGCCCTCGCGCACTTCCTGAAATTCAAGCGTCTGATTCTGTATGAGATCCCAGGTGCGACCCTTCAACAGCATGGGACGTCCGATGGTGCCGGCGCCATCACTGCCATGCTCGCGCACAGCGAGGTTAACAATGCCGCGCTTGTCGCCGCGCGTAATACCGTAGCGCTGCGCAATCTCGGGCGCTATAAAGGTGCTGTTGAGCACGCTGTAGTGCAATTCATAGGGGCCGAACATTTTGGATTGCTGTGCCACTCCCTGCAACGGCAGCAGCAGCGCCAGGAGCAGGCCGAGCGTGCGCATACGGGCCAGATTCATGTCAACGTGTGATCCTGTAGATTGCCGTGGTCGCGAACAGGTTGGGCCATTTCGCTGAAAGTATCGGGCTGCGGGTGGTATTGCCGACGACGTTCCTGGCGAGAATGCGGATGCCCTTTTCGCGACACAGATTTTCGAAATCGTGAACGGTGCAGTAGTGGATATTGGGCGTGTTATACCAGGTGTGGGGCATGAACCGTGAGCGCGGCATGCGCCCTGCTATCCCCAACTGGATGCGGCATCGCCAGTGTCCGAAATTGGGAAACGTGACAATGCTTTCCCGCCCGATGCGCAGCATTTCTTCCAGTACGCGATCCGGAAAATGTACCGCCTGCAATGCCAGTGCCATTACCACGGTGTCGAAACTCCGATCGGGAAAATTGCCCAGCCCCTTGTCCATGTCCTGCTCAATCACGTTGATGCCGCGTGCAATGGCGGCAGTGATGTAATTGTGGTCTATTTCCAGCCCCAGGCCGCGCACCTGCCGATTGTCGCGCAGGAATTCCAGGAATTCGCCGTCACCGCAGCCGAGGTCGAGCACCCTCGAGCCCGGCGCAATCCAGCGTTGAATATGTGTGAGATCGAGACGCATCAGCCGCTGCCCCCCACACGCCGCATGTAGGCGCGAAATACATCGAGGTAGCGGGGAATCGGCAACAGGAATGCATCGTGCCCCTCGTCTGCCGCGATCTCGGCATAGCTGACTTCGCGGTCAGCGGCAATCAAGGATTGCACTATCTCGCGGGATCGGGCCGGTGAAAACCGCCAATCCGTAGAAAAAGAAATGACCATGAAGCTGCAACTCGCGTTGCGAAACGCTGCTACCGCGTCGTTATCGTATTCCAGGGCGAGATCGAAATAGTCCAGCGCGCGGGTCATCAGTATGTAAGTGTTGGCATCGAAGCTGCCAGAAAACTGGCTGCCCTGATAGCGCAGGTAGCTTTGTACCTGGAACTCCGCATCGATGTCATTGCCCTGGCCGAGGCTGCCCGAGCGCAGGTCGCGGCCAAACTTGGTGGCCATCGCATCATCCGACAGATAGGTGATGTGACCGATCATACGCGCCAGAGCCAGGCCGCGGGTTGGCACCTTGCCATGTTGCAGATAGTCGCCGGCGTGAAAATCCGGGTCCGACAGAATTGCCTGGCGTGCCACCTCGTTGAACGCCAGATTTTGCGCGCTGAGTTTGAGTGCCGCGGCGATCACTATGCAGTGTTTGATACGCTCGGGATATTCCAGCGACCAGCGCATCGCCTGCATGCCGCCGAGACTGCCACCCACCACCGCTGCCCAGCAGTCTATACCCAGACGATCCGCCAGGCGCGCCTGGCTTCGTACCCAGTCCCGGGTGCGCATTGCAGGAAAATCACGACCCCAGGGTATGCCCGTGGCGGGGTTGATACTGCACGGCCCGGTGGAGCCGTGACAGCCCCCGAGATTGTTCAGGCTGACGACAAAAAAACGTTCGGTATCGATAGGTTTGCCTGGCCCGATGCATTCGTTCCACCAGCCGGGCTTCCTGTCCTCCACGCTGTGAAAGCCCGCGGCATGATGGTTGCCGCTGAGCGCGTGACATACCAGCACGGCGTTGGATCTGTCGGCATTGAGAGTGCCGTAGGTCTCGTAGACCAGTTCGTAACTGGTGAGCTCCCGCCCGCAGGTCAGGCGGAGAGGCTCCTCAAACCGGGCGACCTGCGGTAAAACGACGCCGACCGAAGCTTTTGCGGAGGCTGCGTGCATGCGGGCCTTTATATGCCTATTACCAGCGCCGAGGGCAGACCCACGCCCTGCGCAAGGTGGCGCAGGGCGATCTGGATGATGTTGATCAGAATGAATACCAGAATCGGGGAAAAATCCAACCCGCCCATGGGCGGCAGCACTTTTCTCATGGGCGCCATGATCGGCTCGGTAATCTGATGCAATAGCATTATCGCCGGATTGGGGCTGCCGGGCGCTATCCAGCTCAGAATGATCATGGCCAACAGGGCGAAAAAATACACATTGACCAGCAAACCCACCACACCCAGCACCGACCATAGCAGCAGCGCCGTAATCGGCGGCAAACCCGCGCCGAACAGCCAGAGCAGCGCCAGTATGCCGAGCAATTGGAGTAGTACGGCGAGCAGCAGCGAGGCAAAATCCAGCCCGCCGAAGCCCGGCACAATGCGGCGCACGGGAAGTACCAGCGGATTGGTGATCTTCACCAGAAACTGGGAAATCGGGTTGTAAAAGTCGGCGCGCACCAGTTGCAGGAGAAAACGCAGCAACATGGCGAGCATGTACAGTGTTATTGCTGTTTGAATAAGGTAAAGCCCGATTTCAGCAAATGCAGTCATAGCCTGTAGTCTCTCCTAGCCCATTTCCCGCGCCATTTCCGCTGCTCGCCCGGCAGCGGCGCGCATTGCGTTTGCGACAGTCGTGCGCAGCCCATCCTGCTCAAATTGCGCTACAGCCCTTTCGGTTGTGCCGCCCGGGCTGGTAACCTGGCGCCTGAGTTCCGCCAGCTCCAGGGTGTTTTCCGTGGCCATGCGTGCGGCACCCAGGCCGGTTTGCAGTGCCAGGGCGGTCGCGGTTTCCCGGTCGAGGCCGAGCTCACAGCCGGCATCAATCATCGCCTCCATGAACAGGAAAAAATAGGCCGGACCGCTGCCAGAGAGCGCGGTAATCGCATCGAGCTGATGTTCGGCATTGACCCACGCAGTAGTGCCAACGGCAGCCAGTACGTACTCGGCGTAGCCGCGCTGTGCTGCCGATGTGGTGTCCGTTGCATACAGCCCACTGGCTCCTGCGCGTAACAGGGCGGGAGTGTTGGGCATGCAGCGCACGATGGCCGCGTTGTCCCCGAGGCGTTTTTGCAGGCTTTCGATGGTGATGCCGGCGGCGATTGAAATCACCACGCTGCCATTTTCCTCTACCGCACCGGCGATACTCTCCGCTGCTTCCGCCATCACCTGGGGCTTCACTGCCAGAATGATGACATCCGCCTTTTCGGCTGCCGCAGCATTCTCTGTGAACACGGCAATGGGCGCCATGGCACTGATGCGTTTCAGGCTCTGGGGAAATGGATCGGCCGCACTCAGGTGATCTGGCGGATGGCCACTCTCAAGCAGGCCGCCAATGATGCTCGCGGCCATGTTACCGGCGCCGATGAACGAAATGTGTGGTGTATCCAATGCGTTATCCACAGAATTTTGGCAGGCAGAAAACAGTCGCACAGTATACACGCCGTGAAGCGCTGAAATCACGTCTCGCGCGGGCCAAAGATGGCTGTACCTATGCGCACGATGCTGGCGCCCTCGGCGATTGCAGCTTCGAGGTCGGCGGACATCCCCATGGACAGCGTATCCATATGGGGAGCGAACGCCTGTAGCTCAGTGAACAGAGATCGCATGCGACTGAACGCCTCGCGTTGTGCGCCGGTATCCTCCGTGGCAGCCGGGATGGCCATGAGTCCGCGCAGGCGCAGTCGCGGCAATTCGGCGACCGCGGTCACCAGTGCCGGCAGCTCGTCCGTGGCCGCGCCGGATTTGCTCGCCTCGCCGGAAATATTGACCTGCAGACAGACATTGAGCGGCGCCAGATGCACCGGCCGCTGATCATTCAGGCGGCGCGCGATCTTTTCGCGATCAACACTGTGTACCCACGCGAAGTGTTCGGCGATGGCGCGGGTTTTATTGGATTGGATCGGGCCGATGAAATGCCATATCAGTGGCAGATCTTCGAGTGCCGCAATCTTTTCCAGCGCTTCCTGCAGGTAGTTCTCGCCAAAGTCTGTGAGACCGCAGGCGTGAGCCGCGCGCACTTCTTCAGCAGATCGGGTTTTACTGACCGCAAGCACAAGAATGTCACTATTGTGAAACTGGCTTTTTTGTGCACACCGCCTTACCCTTTCCAGCAGGTTTGTTGTATTGTCGCAAAGCGGAGTCGGTTGCATTGGCTCATGTTAGCCGATTACGAACGCGGCCTGCGAGAACAGAATAAAACATCAGGGCGGTGGTTCTCTGCACGAGACACGGCCTGGCCAGGGAGCTGCCACAGCGCGCGAGTGGCAGGGGGGAGAGACAAATGGATATCACGGAGCTATTGGCTTTCAGCGCCAAGCAGGGCGCGTCTGACCTGCACCTTTCGGCGGGCCTGCCGCCGATGATTCGTGTCGATGGCGACATCCGTCGCATCAACCTGCCGCCGATGGAACACAAGCAGGTGCACGAACTCATCTACGACATAATGAACGACAAGCAGCGCAAGGATTACGAGGAGTTTCTGGAAACAGACTTTTCGTTTGAGGTACCCGGCGTTGCCCGTTTCCGGGTCAACGCGTTTAACCAGAACCGCGGGGCTGGCGCGGTATTCAGAACCATTCCTTCCAAAGTGCTGTCGATGGAAGACCTCGGCATGGGCCAGGTGTTTCGCGATATTTCCATGATGCCGCGCGGTCTGGTGCTGGTGACGGGCCCGACTGGCTCGGGTAAGTCGACCACCCTGGCCGCGATGATGGATTACATCAACGACAACAAGTACGAGCATGTGCTCACCATTGAAGACCCGATCGAATTCGTTCACGAGAGCAAGAAGTGCCTGGTCAACCAGCGCGAGGTGCATCGTGACACGCTGGGCTTCTCGGAAGCATTGCGCTCCGCCCTGCGGGAAGACCCCGACATCATTCTGGTTGGCGAGATGCGCGACCTGGAAACCATCCGCCTGGCACTCACGGCGGCTGAGACTGGACACCTGGTGTTCGGTACGTTGCACACGACCTCAGCGGCAAAAACCATCGACCGGATCATCGACGTATTTCCAGCCGCGGAAAAGTCCATGGTTCGCTCCATGCTTTCGGAATCATTGCAGGCGGTGGTATCGCAAACGCTGCTCAAACGCGCGACTGGTGGCCGCATTGCCGCGCACGAGATCATGCGCGGTACCTCCGCCATTCGCAACCTGATTCGCGAAGACAAGGTGGCACAGATGTACTCCGCAATTCAGACCGGTAGTGCAATGGGCATGCAGACGATGGACCAGTGTCTCGAGGAGATGGTGGAGAAACACCTCATCACGCGTGAGGTAGCGCGTGAGAAAGCCAGGATGCCGGAAAATTTCTAGCGCCTGCACGCGCGGCCACCACTGACAGGGGGAAAACCGGGATGAAAATTGCTGACTTGCTGCAAAGGGTGGTCAAGGAGAATGCATCGGACGGCTTCATTGCCGCGGACGCGCCACCGAGTATCAAGGTAGATGGACAGATTTTCCCGGTTTCCGAGCATCCTCTGAGCGAGGAAAAAGTGCGCGAGCTGGTGCTGTCCACCATGTCCGACGCACAGCAGAAAGAGTTTCTCGAGCATCACGAATGTAACTATGCGCTGGCCACCGAAGATCTCGGGCGTTTTCGTGCGAGTGCTTTCATGCAGCGTGGCAAGTTTGGCCTGGTAGTGCGACGCATCAACACGGAAATTCCCACGATTGAAGGCCTGGGCCTGCCCCCAATCGTGAAGGAGCTCGCGATGACCAAGCGCGGGCTGGTGATTTTCGTAGGCGCCACCGGCACCGGTAAATCCACCTCGCTCGCCGCCATGGTTGGCTACCGCAACCAGAACAGTCGCGGGCATATCATCAGTATCGAAGACCCGATCGAATACATTCACGAACATGCCGGGTGCATCATCACCCAGCGCGAAGTGGGCATGGATACGGAATCTTTCGCCGTGGCGCTGAAGAACACGTTGCGCCAGGCTCCGGATGTGATCCTCATCGGTGAGGTGCGCACCGCGGAAACCATGCAGCAAGCACTTACTTTCGCTGAAACGGGGCATTTGTGCCTCTGCACGCTGCACGCCAACAACGCGAACCAGGCACTGGACCGTATACAGAGCTTTTTCCCTGCAGAACTGCATCGGCAGGTATGGATGGATCTTTCACTCAATCTGAAATCCATGGTGGCCCAGCAGCTTCTTCCGAGCAAAGACGGCAAGGGCCGCACGCCGGTGGTGGAAGTGCTGCTCAACTCCCCCCTTGTGGCGGATTACATTCGCAAAGGTGAGGTGCATCTGATCAAGGATCTGATGGCGAAATCCACCGAGCTCGGCATGCAGACGCTGGACCAGTCACTGGTCAATGCCTACAAGGAAGACAGGATAACGAAGGAGGACGCGATTCGCTTTGCCGACTCCGCCAACGATGTGCGCCTGCAGATCAAGATGCACGAGCGCGGCCTGGGCGGCGTAGACGACGGTCTCGGGCTCGCCGTGGACGAAGGCGAAGACCAGGGCCGTTTCCTCGGCCGCTAGGCGGCTGTCTCTACCGCGGGCCAATTTCACAGGCCGCGCAGCGGATCAGGCCCGGGTCCGGCCGCTCTAGTGCTCGGCAAGCCAGGTATTGAGAATGAGCTGGGCTGCGTGGCTGTCAATGGGATTGCGCTTATAGTCACCGCGGTGACCGGCATCGCGCTGAATCTGTTTCGCCTCGGCGCTCGACAAGCGTTCATCCACCATGTCCACCGGTAGGCCAAAATGAGCGTGCAGACGCCTGGCAAATTTACGCGCGCGCCGACCGAGCTCGCTCTCACTGCCATCCATGTTCAGCGGGTCCCCCACGATCAGTAGATCTGGCTGCCACTCACTCAGAAGCACCTGTATCGCGTTCCAGTCGGGAATGCCGTCTCGGGCGGCGATCACCGTTAGCGGCTGCGAAGACTTCAGCTCGGTATTGCCGGTGGCTACGCCAATCTGACGCAGGCCGAAGTCGAAAGCCATGAGGAAGCGAGGCGGCATGTTCAGGGGCGGGCTGGTATCAGGCGTGTCCCGCCTGATTGGAAACAAGGTTGATGTCGATACCGAGCATTTCGGCAGCGGCGGACTGGCGCTGATCGGGCGGGGTAGAGAAGATTATGTCGCTGTCGCCGGGCAGGGTCAGCCAGCTATTTTCAGCGACCTCCTGCTCCAGCTGGCCAGCGGCCCAGCCCGCGTAGCCGAGTGCGATGAGCCGGTCTTCCGGCCCCTCACCATTGGCGATGGCTCGCAGAATATCGCGGGAGGTTGTCAGCGTGATCTCGGGGCTCACCTTCAGGCTGGCCTCCCAGCTCTTGTTGCAGTTGCGGTGTAACACGAATCCGTGATCAATCTGTACGGGCCCCCCCATCATCACAGGCTCAGCGGAAAAATCACCCCGGGTTTCGATTTGCAGGTGTTCGAAGATTTCCATCAGGGAAAGATCCAGCGATTGATTCACCACGATACCCATCGCACCGCTCTCTCCGTGCTCGCAGATGTAAGTGATGCTGTGCGAAAAAATCCCCTCTGCTAAACAGGGCATTGCCAGCAGGAAATGATCTCGCAGGCTGTCGCTGCTTCTGGCAGTAGTGACGGAGGAGCGCCCTCGCATGCTGATGATTGCCTCCCGGGTGTTGTTGGCGGCGGTGTTCAAAGTGCTGCCCGCGCGCCGTTGCCGCTCTGGGTTGAGCTTAGCTGGTTTTCCCGGAATTGCCACGTACGCACGATTTCCAGCTTGTCTGTGGTGGCTTTCAGCTCCGCCGGAAAGGGCGAGTACGGAGCGGCCAGGCGTACTATCTTGATAGCGGCCTCATCCAGTACCGCGTAGCCGGAAGACGCCAGCACCTCGATATCTTCGAGGCTGCCGTCAGAGCGAATGATTACCAGTAATTTCAGATCGCCGTAGATCCCGTAGCGCACCGAAGCTTCCGGATAGAACTGGTTGCCGACCGCCTCGAGCCGGCGTCGCCAGTCGAGCAGGTAGGCCGCATCTACCGAACGCTTCGCCGAGGCGGCGCTGAGACGCCGCACTCGCGGTTGGCGCGAGAGATTGAGATTCTGTTTGTCCAGCTCTGCCTGCAGGCTCGCCAACTCGCGATTGAGCCTGTCGACTTCAGGGCTGATGCCGTCGAGGTCGACTTTCTGGCGATCGCGCTCGGCGCGGTCGGTGTTTACCACGCGCTGGTTGATGGCGGCTGTGGTGAGCGCGTCCTGGTAGCGGGCCTCGCGCTCTTCCATCTGCCGCCGGGGGGTTTGCTGGGGGCTGTCGCCGGCGAAAGGAAGATTGTCGCGGCTGCTCAGTTGATCGATGTTGTCCAGGTTGCCGCTGCCGACCTGATCGCTCACGGCAACGTGGTGCGCTTCCCTGGGCGCAGCGTCAGATTGGGCGGTGGCCAGGGTGACTTCGATCTGCGGCGCCTTGTAGCTGGCCTGGGACGCAGTAAAACTCACTGTGAGCAACAAGGCGGCATGCAATGCCAGCGCCAACCCCAGCGCATTGCGAAATCGTGTTGTTGTGTCTGCCCCTTTCCCCGCCAGAACCATGCGTACCGCCTGTCTGTGCCAACCACGCGTGCGGGTCCACCCTGCTAGCGTGGTCGCTGTTGTAACTCCCCTTCAATACACTCCATCAGTTGGCCGCCGATGTCCAGATCAAAACCTGCGTCAATTTCCCGAATACAGGTGGGGCTGGTGACGTTAATCTCTGTGAGGAAGTCACCGATTACATCCAGCCCGGCAAACAGCAGCCCGCGCTCGCGCAGGCTGGGGCCCACCTGTGCTGCAATCCAGCGATCGCGTTCACTCAGCGGCTGCGCCCTGCCCGTGCCGCCCGCAGCGAGGTTGCCGCGCGTTTCACCTACCTCCGGTACGCGGGCGAGGCAATAGGGCACGGGCTCGCCATTGATCATGAGGATGCGCTTGTCGCCCTCCACGATCTCGGGGATGAACTTCTGTGCCATTATGCTCTCGCGTCCGCGTCCGGTGAGCGTTTCCAGAATGACGCCGATGTTCGGGTCGCGCGCGCGCACGCGGAAAATGGATTCGCCACCCATGCCATCCAGCGGTTTGAAGATCACATCGCCATGGCTGAGGTAAAAAGCCTTCAGGCGTGCCATGTCGGCGCTCACCAGTACCGGCGGGCAGCACTGGGGGAATTGCGTCGCGAACACTTTTTCATTGCAGTCCCGCAGGGCCTGGCAGCGATTCACTACCAGTGTACCCAGGCGCTCTGCGGCTTCGAGAATATAGGTTGAGTAAATGTACTCGTTGTCGAAGGGCGGGTCTTTGCGCATGAGGATGACATCGACGCTGTTGAGCGCAACATCCTGCGTATCGCCCAGCGAATACCAGCGCTCGGGATTGCGGAATACCTCCAGCGGCGCCATGTTGGCGCGCGCTTCCCCCTGTTCCAGGTACAGATCGCGCTGCTCAAGGTAGAACAGATCCCAACCGCGCCCCTGGGCCGCCCACAGCATCGCCAGTGTGCTGTCTTTCTTGTAGGCAATATCGGCGATGGGGTCCATCACCACAGCCAGTTTTACATTCATGCCGTGCGCTCATACTTGTATGGAGAGGCTGCTAACTTACGCAATGGCCTTTGGCGGCGCAAGCTTACGAGCAAGAGTGCCAGGCCATTCTGGACAATTAAGGTACGACGGCGTCGGGGTGGCGGTGGAATCGGGGATATACCTGTCATCCGGGAGGGCGCATAATCGGGCCCTGCGCGAGATGCCAAACGCTTCGCTGCACGGGCGGCTTTGCCACTGAATATTGGCGGGCACTATACAGCTGATGGGCCACCACGATGGATGGGCTATTAAAAAAACTGGGTCTTGTTCCCTTTTTTAGCCAGCAATTGGCAGACATGGAGCTGTTGCCGAATCGCCTCGGGCGGGTAACCTCTGTGCAGCGTTCAAAGAGCACCGTTTGCTGCGATAACGGTGAGCAGGTGGTGGAACTGTCACCCCGCCTGCGCCAGTCAGCCGCAATTGATCGGCCCACCGTGGGCGATTGGGTCGTACTGGATGAGCCACTTGCGAGAATCGAACAGGTTCTTGAAAGGAAAAGTCTGTTCAAACGTGTCGGTGCGGGCACGACCACTGAGATACAGCCAATAGCCGCGAATATAGATACGCTCTTTATCGTCACATCCTGCAACGAAGAATTTAGCGAGTCCCGTCTTGAGCGTTACCTTGCGTTGTGCGCTGAAGCGGGGGCGATGCCTGTGATTGTTCTCACTAAAACCGACCTTGTCGATGACGCGGATGATTACGTGCGTCGCGCTCGTGGCGTCCAATCGGCCGTGGCCGTTGAGTCTGTTAATGCACTTGACCTCACAACGCTGGCTGGCGTGCGAGCCTGGATCCATGACACCTCTACCGTCGCACTGCTGGGCTCCTCGGGTGTTGGCAAGTCAACACTCCTGAATGCACTGGCCGGGCAGTCGTTGGCCGTCACCAGCGAAATTCGGCAGCAGGACAAAAAGGGGCGCCACACCACAACGCACCGTGAATTGCATGTGTTGCCGTGCGGCGGTCTGCTGATCGACGTGCCGGGTATTCGAGAGTTAAGGGTGGCGGAAATCGAGCAATCGATCGGCGCCGTATTCGAGGATATTGAGCGATTGGCAACCCGCTGCCAATTCGCTGACTGTACCCACGCTAGCGAACCCGGCTGTGCTGTGCGGCAGGCGATAGACGACAACATGCTGGACAGTCGCAGGTTGGCCAGTTACGAGAAATTGCTGCGTGAGAACGCGTTGGCAACCGCAAGCCTGGCCGAGAAACGCGCAAGGGGACGGGGTTTTGCAAAAATGGTTAAAGAGGCCAAGCAGCTAAAAAAGCAAAAAGGCCGCTTTGATGCAACCTGACCAAACGGGTCAAACGCGTTTTAAAGTCCGGATGGCAGCAGATCACGGGCCAGGGTTACAAGGCCGGCACGGGCTGCCTGTAGAAAGCAATCTTTCTGGTGTAACCTAAGGTGGCGGCGCGATGCGCTGTCGAGGAGGACAAGCAAGTGAATCCATGCAAGCCAACAGGCAATCGGTATTCAGAGTTTTACCGGAGCTGCTGTGCGGCGAGTGAGCCGCGAACGGGTTCTCGCTGTCGCTGCGGCTGGCATGTATGGACGTAGCCCTGGCCTACGCCGGCAGCGTTCTTGCGCTGGGTGCCATGGCGCTACTCATGCTGGTTCAGTTACTGGTTGCGGATGTTATCGGCATTCGCGCGAAGCATGTTCCGGGAACACCCGTTCTCGCGGATCACCAGAGTCTGCTCTTTCGTACCACACGCACCGTCGCCAACACGAACGAGAGCATCGCGGTATTCATTCTCGCCATACTGTTTTGCATTCTCTCCGGCGCTTCCCCTGCGTATACGGCATACGCGGCATGGGCTTTCGTTCTGTCCAGAGCGTTATACGCGGTATTCTATTATTGCAACCTGCAAACGCTGAGATCATCGATATTCGCGGTGGCTATTTTGAGCCTCGTGGCAATGTTGATCCTGGGTTTCTCCGCATGACGCACCTGGAACGCGCGGTAAGTCGCTACCCGGCGGCAGTGAATACAAACGAACAGTGATTGGGTATGGAACGCTATGAAGGTCTCCGTTTCAGTTGATCGCCTGCGCTTCATTATTAATCGGTTTGGCGAACGGCTCTGGGTAAAACCGTTGGCGATGTGCATATTGTCAATCGGCGCGGCCCTGACTGCCAAGTTCGCGGACGGTATGGGCCTCGCGCCATTCGTGCCCAGCGTGTCGCAGGGCTCCATCGAAACACTGTTGTCGGTCATGGCTTCCAGCATGCTGGTAATCGCCACGTTTTCCGTGACCTCCATGGTGTCGGCCTATGCCTCCGCCAGCAGCACGGCAACGCCGCGCTCTTTCGCACTGGTTGTCGCTGATGATTCCTCCCAGGTGGCGCTGTCGACGTTCGTCGGTGCATTCATTTACAGCATTGTGGCAATCACAGCAGCCAAGAACGCCTATTTTGACGAGGCGGGGCTCTTCGTGTTGTTCGTGATTACCGGGCTGGTTTTTGCGATGGTGATCGTGAAATTCGTCACCTGGGTAGACAGCATCGCCCGGCTTGGACGCGTTGGCTCCACAATGGATAAAGTTGAAAAGGCCACCGCCGATTCACTGCGGCGACGCAGGCTCGCGCCAACGCTGCACGGCGTGCCCCGGGGTTCAGACGCGCCGGAGGGGCATCCGATACATGCCAAAGCCATTGGCTATCTGCAGCAGATAGATATGTCAGAAATAAGCGCATGGGCAGAGAAGCACGATGCGCACGTGGTTATAGAGGCTTTGCCGGGCACCTTTGCTTCGCCGGATCGGGTAATGGCCTATGTCGCCGTCGCCGGGGTTGCCCGGACAGACCTGGATTACAGTGGTGTGGTCGATGCTTTTGAGATTGGCAACGAGCGGCGGTATGAAGATGATCCGCGTTTCGGCCTGTGCGTGCTGTCGGAGATTGCAGGTCGTGCCCTTTCACCGGCGGTGAATGACCCGGGTACGGCAATCGGCGCGCTGGGTAAGCTCGTGCGACTTTTTATGCTCTGGAGCGAGCCCGTCGAAGCGGGCAAATTGATGGACTCCATAAAGTATGAGCGCATCGAAGTACCACCGATCGCTACTCACGATATGTTCGACGACGCTTTCACGGCGATAGCGCGCGACGGCGCTGATACGGTGGAGGTGTGCGTGAGGCTGCAGAAGGCGTTGCGCACCCTGGCGCTGTGCGAGGATGCCGAGATGCGCGCTGCAGCGCTGCAGCACTCGCGTCTTGCGCTTGAACGAGCCGAAAAAGCGTTGCACATCGAGGCAGACCTCGTGGCTGTGCGCGAAGCCTGTGCGGACACCAGATGATTCACCGGGAGGCGTATCCCCGCGCGGGGGGATTCCCGTAGAATAGAGGGGTTTATCACTTTCCGCTGGAGTTTCAACGGTCATGGCAGGTTTGTATTTCTTCCTCTCTATCGTGAGCCTTATGTTTACCTGGGCCGCAGTGGTGCAGGCGCGCCGCCTCTACGCGCTCCTGCCCCTGTATTTCCTGGCCGGCTGGCTCGCCGGGGAGATGGCGCTCATCCATTTGCTGTGGCAGGTGGGCTTAACCGCATTGCTGGCCTTTACCGGCATGTTCGAGAATTCCCTGGCTCAGGTCAGTCTCGGCGTGTTTGCACTGTCGTGGCTGGGGCTTGCATACCTGCATATTCAGTCGATGGAGTCGCCGCTGTATCTCGGCCGCGCCCTGAAAGAAGGACTCGGCGAAAACTACCGCGGGGATATCCCGGATGAGCGCCAGCATGCGCTGGCGGATCACATCAGCAGTGCCAGCTGGCTACGGCCGTTCCATTTTTCACGAGCCGGTGTCTGCGTGCATAAACATCTCCCCTACGGCGATGCCGGGGAGCGCAATCTACTGGATATCTATTGCCCGGAAACCGCGCGCGAAGGCGGATTCCCGGTATTGTTGCAGGTGCACGGTGGGGCCTGGATTATTGGCTCGAAGGAACAGCAGGGCAAGCCCCTGATGTACCACATGGCCGAGCGCGGCTGGCTCTGCGTTGCCATCAACTACCGCCTGAGTCCGCAGGTTGCATTCCCGAACCACATCGTCGACGTGAAAAAATCCATCGCCTGGATTCGTGAGCACATTGCCGAATATGGCGGCAACCCGGATTACATTGCCATAACGGGTGGCTCGGCTGGCGGTCATCTGAGCTCCCTGGCTGCGCTTACGCCAAACCACGCCGCATGGCAGCCGGGCTTTGAAGATGCGGATACAAGCTTACAGGCCGCTGTGCCTTTCTATGGCGTGTACGATTTTCTCGACCGCGATGTGATCCGCCCGGATATGTCGATGGGCGATCTGCTGGCCAGGCGCGTACTACAGATTACCAAGGAAGAGGATTTCGAACTCTGGGACAGCGCCTGTCCGCTGAGTCACGTGTCGGCCGAAGCGCCGCCCATGTTTATCCTGCAGGGCACACACGACTCACTGGTCTGGGTGGAAGAGGCGCGCGTGTTCGTGGCGGCTATGCGTGCTGCGTCGCAGCAACCCGTGGTGTACGCGGAGCTACCCGGTGCGCAACATGCGTTTGAAGTGTTCCACTCGGTACGCACCGACCATGCAGTTAATGCGGCCGGACACTTTCTCGAATGGAGCCATGCGCGCTGGTTGCGAGAGCAGTCTGCATAGGCGTGGCGCGCGTGTCAGTCGCCCGCTTGCATGTCGCCCCAGAGGCCCTGTAGCAGCGCGATAGCCGCAAGCGGTGCGGTTTCTGTGCGCAGCACCCGTGGGCCCAGCCGCAATGCCTGAAAACCTTCAGCCTCGGCCGCTTCAAGTTCTGCGTCGCTGAAACCGCCCTCGGGCCCCACCAGCAGGGCAACGCTCGCTGGTGGCGGAGCTCCGAGCTGGCTGGCTGCCACGCCCGGGTCAAGAATGAATTTTCTTTGCGCGTCTGCGGCAGCGGTCCACTGCCCCAGGCTATTGATTGGCTGAACCTGTGGGATATGGCAACGGCCGCTCTGTTCGCAGGCACTATTGATGATCTGCTGCCAGTGGCGCCATTTTTTTTCCGCACGCTCGGCGCTCAGTTTGACCGCACAGTTTTCGCTGCGCAGAGGCGCAATTGAGGCCACGCCCAGCTCGGTGGCTTTCTGCATCACCCAGTCCATGCGTTCACCGCGCGATACGGCGATCCCCAGTTGAATGGCCAGAGGCGACTCCGCCAGGCCGGGTTGCTGTTCCCCCGTGCGTAGCGTGACGCACTGCCTGGTGACTGCCGTAATGTCGGCAACATACTCTCCGCCCCGTCCATCGAACAGCGTCAGCGTCTCGCCAACACCCATTCTGAGTGCCCGTGCGATGTGCCGGCTGGGCTCTGGCTCGAGCGTAACCGCGGTATTGCTCGTGAGCTTCTGTGACGTGTAGATACGCGTGAGGCGCATGGCGGCGACCTCAGAGTCCGAGATTGTTGTAAATTTCCCGCGTCGGCTCCACCTGGTTCATGGTGTAAAAATGAATACCCGGCGCACCATTTTCCAGGAGTGTCTGGCAGAGCTGGCTTACGACCTCGACGCCGAACTTGCCGATGCTTTCCTGATCGTCGCCCAGAGCCGCGATGCGACGGCAGATCCAGCGCGGAATTTCCGCGCCGCAGTTGCTGGAAAAACGCTGCAGGTTGGCGAAATTGGTAATTGGCATGATGCCCGCGTAAATGGGTTTATCGATGCCCGCCGCGGCGCAGCGATCGAGGAAATAGAAGTATGCTTCAATGTTGTAAAAGTATTGGGTGATGGCGCTGTCGGCACCCGCATCCAGCTTGCCTTTCAGGTACTGCACATCGCTGTCGTAGCTTTTTGCCTCCGGGTGGATTTCCGGATAGGCCGCCACTTCAATCGTGAAGTGATCCCCGGTGCGTTGGCGTACAAACTGTACAAGTTCGCTCGCATAGACGAGGTGTGTGGAATCGCCCACGCCCGAGGGTCTGTCGCCGCGCAGGGCCACCAGCCGTGTGACCCCCCGGTCGACGTAGGTATCGAGCAGCGTCCCCACTGCGTTTTCATCATCGCCACCAAAACTGATGTGCGGCGCGACCGGGATACCTTTCTCGCATATCGCTGACACCACCCCGAGGGTGGCGTCGCGAGTGCTGCCGCCCGCGCCGTACGTCACCGAGAAAAATTCCGGGCCCAGAGCCTG
>TARA_R110000823_G_scaffold139607_7_pt1 | contig 40716 bp, 34 predicted proteins | sample TARA_R110000823 | Tara Oceans TARA_R110000823 (sample SAMEA4397722) | marine metagenome | biome: Polar Biome; feature: [DCM] deep chlorophyll maximum layer (ENVO:01000326); material: water (ENVO:00002006), including particulate matter (ENVO:01000060) such as... | depth 20 m | reverse complement strand
CCTCGTAGCCGGCGTCCGCTGCCGCCTTCTCGATAGCGGCGGCGCCGCCGAGTACGATCAGGTCGGCGAGTGATACCTGCTTGCGCTTGCCCTCGTTAAAATCCTGCTGGATGTCGCTGAGGGTCGCCAGCACCTTGCTCAGCTCGGCCGGGTTATTCACCGCCCAGTCCTTCTGCGGAGCCAGCGCCAGGCGCGCGCCGTTGGCGCCGCCGCGCATATCGGTGCCACGGTAGTTGGCGGCGGACGCCCAGGCGGTTCGCACCAGCTCGGGTACGCTCAGGTCGGAGTCCAGAATCCTCTCTTTCAGCTGCTCGATGTCACGCTCGCCGATCAGCGGATGGTCCACCTCGGGGATAGGGTCCTGCCAGCTCAGCGCCTCCGCGGGTACTTCGCTGCCGACGTAACGCGCACGCGGCCCCATGTCGCGGTGGGTGAGTTTGAACCAGGCCCTGGCGTAGGCATCCTCGAACTCTTCGGGGTTGTCCAGGAAGCGCTTCGAGATCTCGCGGTAGACAGGGTCTTCCTTCAGCGAGAGATCGGTAGTGAGCATGATGGGCGCATGGCGCACGTCCTCGAGATGGGCATCGGGCACCGTGTTGGCCGCCTGTCCATCCTTGGGAATCCACTGGTGCGCTCCGGCAGGACTTTGCGTGAGCTCCCACTCGAAGTTGAACAGGTTCTGCAGGTACATCATCGTCCACTGGGTGGGTGCTGCCGTCCAGGCACCCTCCAGGCCGCTGGTGACGGTATCTTCCGCATTGCCTTTGCCGCACTTGTTGCTCCACCCCAGCCCCTGCTGCTCCATGGGCGCAGCGGCGGGCTCAGCGCCCACGCAGTCTTTCGGGGAGTGCGCGCCATGCACCTTGCCGAAGGTGTGTCCACCGGCAATCAGCGCGACGGTCTCTTCGTCGTTCATGGCCATACGGCCGAAGGCGGTGCGAATCTGCTCGGCTGCCAGCAGCGGATCGGGATTGCCGTTGGGGCCTTCCGGGTTGACGTAGATGAGGCCCATGTGCGTGGCGCCGAGCGGCTCCTGCAACTTGCCGTCTTTATCGAAGCGCTCGCGCCCCATCATGTCGGCTTCCGGGCCCCAGTACACAAGATCCGGCTCCCAGTCGTCCGCGCGGCCGCCGGCGAAGCCGAAGGTCTTGAAGCCCATGTCCTCCATGGCCACGGTGCCGGCCAGCACCAGCAGGTCGGCCCAGGACAGATTGCGGCCGTACTTCTGCTTGATCGGCCACAGCAGGCGGCGCGCCTTGTCGAGGTTGGCGTTGTCCGGCCAGCTATTGAGGGGGTCAAAGCGCTGTTGCCCGCCGCCCGCCCCGCCGCGGCCATCGGTTACGCGGTAGGTGCCCGCCGAGTGCCATGACATGCGGATGAACAGCGGCCCGTAGTGACCCCAGTCCGCTGGCCACCAGTCCTGCGAGTCGGTCATCACTTCGCGTAGATCGGCTTTCAGTGCATCGAAGTCCAGGCTGGCGAAGGCCTCGGCGTAGTCGAAGTCCTCGCCGTAGGGGTTGGAAGACGCATCGTGGTCGCGCAGTGGCGACAGGTTGAGTTGCTCGGGCCACCAGAACTGGTTGGGTTTTGCCTGCTCGTCCTGGGCGGCCGCGATTCCAGAGTGCGCGGCCAGGGATATGGCCAGCGCGATGGATGCAGCGAGAGGTTTCTTCAGTGGGCGCATAATGGCTCTCCTTGTTTCATTCGGGTGGTGCGTGTTGTTTGTATTAATATAATCTATTGTGGCCTCCGTGGAGATATAAATATCCTATCAATATAATTGCCCTGTTTTATGGCGTTTGCTTTGCGCCGGGGCCCTCGCCGCTCGCGCGCTGGATTTCCACAAAGATGCCGGAAAGGTGTGACATGCCGGAGAGCGCCTCGATATTGTCGGCGCCGTCGCCGGCGAGATAGTTGGAGTTCACGCCGGGGTGGGCCCGGGCATGTTGCAAACCCTCGGCCTTGTTGTGGCCCCAGCACTGGGGGATGGCCACGGTGCGCGGCATCATCTCGTCGCTGATCTTCACCGGGATGCGGATACTGCCGAAAGAGGAGCGCACGCTCACCTCGTCGCCGGCCATCACGCCGATATCCGCCGCGTCCTCTACGCTCAGCCAGGCGTAGTTGGTCACGTCTTTCACCAGCCGCGGTACATTGGCGGATGCGGTATTCATGCGCTTGATTTCGCGCTTACCGATCAGCTTGAAATCATCGCGCCGCGCAAGCTCTTCGTCGAAACGCTGCTCCACGGTATTGGCGAAGGTCTCCAGGTAGGCCGGCGGTGCGAGCTGTACCTTGCCGTTGTCGGTGAGCACACGCCCGGTGCCGAGAAAGTTGCCGCCCCGGTTGGCCGGCAGCAGCATGCCGTGGCGGAACATGCCGCGGAATTTACGCAGGCCGGGCAGGCCACCTTTCTTGAGCATGCCGTCGATCATTTTTTCCGGCGTCAGCGCCAGACGGCGCAGCGCGCGCAGCGGCGTGTAGGATAGCCGTGTATTGAGTTTCAGCAGCGTGGCCAGCCAGCGCTTGCCAAACATCGTCACGCCGGAGCTTTCCGCCAGGCGGCTGTAGATCCACCACTCGTGGCGCACCTCGGGCGGCGCCTCCACCACTGCGTCGGAGTAGGACATGTACGGTACCGGGGTGCAGGCGGCAAAGCTCTGCAGTGCGTAGGGCAGTTCGGCGCGCTCGAGCCAGGTGGGCGCCGGCAGCACATAGTGCGCGAGACTGCCGACCTCATTGCGAAACAGATCGATGCTCACCAGCAGTTCCAGATCGGCGAAGGCGCGGTCAAGCCGCCCGTTGGGGTTGGAACAGGCGAGCAGCGGGTTGCTGGCCTCCACGATCATGCCGCGCACACGGCCGCTCTCGAGATCCTCCGCCAGCATTCCCGAGGGCTGCAGCCCGACAATGCTGACGAGGCCGTCTTCACGGTCGCTGCGCGCGATGAGTTGGCCGTCTTCCTTCACCTGCTTCGCCATATCGACGAGGCCTTCGCCCATGAGCATGCCGCCGCTGCGATCCAGGTTGCCGGAGATGGCGTTGATGGCTTCCAGCAGCCAGAAGCACAGCGTGCCGCTGCGGCCCTGGTTGACGCCGGTAGCCATATAAAGACACGCGCCGTCGGCCGCGATATGTGCGCCGACCAGCTCGCGGAGCGTCTCCGCACTCACGCCGGTTACGGCGCTCTGGCGTTCCGGCGTCCATTCGGCCACCGCGTCGCGCAGCGCATCAAAGCCCTGCATATGGGCTGAGATGGCCGCTTCGTCCACGCCGCCGCGCTGGATCAGCTCATTGCAGAAGGCGGCGAGAAAATACACGTCGGTGTCCGGGCGAATAAAAAAGTGTTCGCCCGCGAGTGCCGATTCAATGCGCCGCGGGTTGATGAACACCACGCGTCCGCCGCGTTTGACGATGGCCTTGAAGCGCTTCACCGAGGCCGGCAGGTGATACAGGGTATTGCCCGACACCGCCGGATTGGCACCCAGGATCATCACGAACTGCGTGTTTTCGATATCCGGATAGGCGAGGCGGAAGGGCGAGCCGTACATGTCTTCACACACGCGAAACTTGTTGGTGGTGTCACAGGTGCCGGTGCCGTACATGCGACGCGAACCGAGCGCCTGGTAGAAGGCGTTGCGAAACATCGGGGCCAGCAGGTTGGCGCCGCCCGCGGAGCCGACCAGATGCGCCACGCTGTTTGCGCCGTACTTATCCGCGAGCGCGCGTATTTTGCTGCCGATCTCGCTGAGCGCCTGCTCCCAGCTGATCGTCTGCCATTCGTCACCCACGCGCTTTTGCGGCGCGGTAATGCGGTCCGGGCTGTTCTGTACTTTGTCGAAGTGAATGCCCTTCACGCAGGAGTAGCCTTTGCTCACCACGTGCCGCTTGTCGGGCCGGATGGCGACAACGCGATTGTCCTGTACGTCCACCTCCAGGCCGCAGGTGGCTTCGCAGGTTCTGCAGAATGTATAGCGGGTTTCCATGCTTGCCTCATCGTTATCGTTTTTCAGGACCATTTGACCACCTCTGGCGCGCGAACTAAAGTCAGGGCGCAGACGCGGTTGAAGCGTGCTGCTGTGAAACCCTATAAGGATAATAAAAGAGTGAAGATTGCAACTGAATTCCGCGGGCCTGTTCCGTCCGTTCCGTCTGTTTCGTCCGTGCTGTTGTTGGGATTGCTGGGCTCGGCTGTTGCGACATTCGTTGCGCCGGCCGCCGCACAATCGCCGCCTGCGCAAAATGCGCGGCCGCTGGAGATGGTGATCGTGACCGCCAGGCGCATCGAGCAGACCGCCAACGACGTGGGCATGGATGTGCAGGCGTTTACCGGCGAACGCCTTGAGCGCCTGCGTATCAACAGCGTGGAAAGCCTGACGGCGGTGGTGCCGAGCTTCACGCTGGCGCGCAGCTATCAGGGCGTGCCCACCTATACCCTGCGCGGTATCGGCTTTAATACTATCAATATGTCATCCACTTCCACGGTGGGCACCTATGTGGATGAAGTGGCCTATCCCTATCCAATCCTGAACTCGGGGCCGGTATTCGACCTGCAGCGGGTGGAGGTGCTGAAAGGGCCCCAGGGCACGCTCTTCGGGCGCAATACAACGGCGGGCCTGATCAATCTGGTGACCAACAAACCCGCCGACACGGTTGAGGGCATGGCCCGGCTCGAAGTGGGCAACTTCGGTACCACCAACGTCGAAGGTATGCTCAGCGGCCCATTGAGCGGGGGCCTCGCGGGGCGCCTCGCACTGCGCAGCGAGAACAGCAGCGACGGCTGGCAGCGCTCGCAGAGCGGGCAGGGTGAGGTGGGTAAGGTGGATAACCTCGGCTTGCGCGCCGCGCTTGCGTGGATGCCCCACGAGCGTCTGCGGGTAGACTTTTCTTACAACGGCTGGCGCAACGAATCCGATACGCTGGCCGCGCAGGGCCTCGGCCTTAGTGATGCTACCGCCGAGAGTCCTTTCAACGCGCCCGGCCTCGCGGATTACCTCGCCAACAACCAGCCGAACGCGAATGACCAGGCCGACTGGGCGCCGCGCGCCACGCGCAGCGCGGACGTGGGCACGGGCCTGGGGCTCGGCGGCGACCTCGACCAGAACAGTCACATGCACGCCTTTAAACTGCACGTGGACTACGCGCTCAATGATGCCACGCGGCTGGTGGCTCTCACCGGGTATCACGACCTGTCGCGCCAGGCGCTGGTGGATTTCGGCGGCGTGCCAAATGAGATACTCCTGCAGAACCTCAAGGGAGACATCGAGAGTTTTTCACAGGAACTGCGCCTGGAGGGTGAGTCAGACACGCGCTCCTGGGTGCTGGGCGCCTACTATGCCGAAGACGAGTTGCTGGACTCCAACCGCACGCTGCTGGGCGACAACGCCAACGTCGGGCTGATCCGGGCGTTCAGCGTGCCGCTGCTCGGCAGCGCATTCAACACCGGCGGCTATACGCTCCTCGATGCCAGCCAGGCGTTCCGCACCTTCCGCGACGAAGCGCATATAGACGTGCAATCCTGGAGCGTTTTCGGCAGCACAACCTTTGCGCTGAACGAATCACTGGCGCTGACAGCCGGCCTGCGCTACACCGAGGACAGCCAGGATTACGCCGGCTGCTCGCGCGATTTCAACGGCAATATGCTGCCCGCGGTCAACATGACGTTCCGCTCACTCTTCGCGAGCAGCTACGGCACGCTGGCGGACGAGATCGGGGAGGGCGATTGCACCACCTTTGATCCACAACAGGGGCAGTTCGGCCTGGTGGAATCCGAGCTGGATGAAGACAACCTGGCCTGGCGTCTTGGCCTTGAATGGTCGGCCAGCGCCGACAGCCTGGTGTACGCTTCAATCTCGCAGGGTGCGAAATCCGGCACGACGCCGGTGAATGCCGCCAACATCGCCACGCAGAACGCGCCCGTGGGGCAGGAGGAACTGCTCGCCTACGAGATCGGCGTGAAATCCACACTGCTCGATCAACGCATGCAGCTGAACGCGTCCGCTTTCTATTACGACTACACCGACAAGCAACTTTCGGTATATTTCGCGGATCCGATATTTACCGTGCTGGGCCGGCTGGCGAACATCCCGGAATCCGAGGCCTACGGCCTGGACGCCGAAGTGAGCCTGCGTCTGACCACACACCTGACGGCGGTCGCCGCCGCCACCCTGCTGCGCACGGAAGTGCTGGAGTACGAGGGCATTGATTCGGGCGGCCAGCCCGCCAACTACCGCGGTTCGGAGTTTCTCTACAGCCCGGAGGTGAGCGGCACGCTCACCCTGCTTTATGACCGGCCGCTGAGTGACTCGCTGGGCCTCGGCGTCAACCTGAACGGACGCTATCAATCCGATGCCGAGGGCGACCTGGAAGCCAACGCCGTTGCCCGGATCGATGCCTACACGCTGCTCAATGGCGGGATTTCGCTGTATTCACTCGATCGCACTTGGGAGCTGGCGCTCTGGGGCGCCAACCTCACCGATGAGTACTACTGGGTGTCGACCACACAGAACGCCAATACATGGGTGCGCCTGCCGGGCAGGGCGCGCAGTTACGGCGCATCGCTGACGTACCGTTTTTGACACGTCCTGTTTCGATTTGCCTGTGCGACCTGCATGTGCCCGGCGCGAGCGGTGCGAAGGTGCTGTACCGTCACGTCTTCATGCTCGCGTGGCCCCTTGTTCCGGCACGGTGCAGCACCCCGCTTGTGCTATTCAACGCATGAACTAATCTGAAGGGTTACCTGCATCGCGTTATCAGAGTGCGGGCATTCAAGCCACCAGGGATAATAACGATGAAATGGACAACAGCAGCTCTGACCTTATCGCTCGCAGCATCCGGCTGGACCCAGTTGGCGGTAGCCCAGGACGCCGCCGCAACACCGCCCGCGCCGGTAGAAGCGTTTTATTGCAATATGCAGTCCGGCAAGGACATGAAGGACCTGATGCAGGTTGCGGAACGCTTCAGTGCGTGGGCGGATAGCAATGATCCCGGTTACGCGGCGTGGATACTGACGCCCGTATTCGGCCAGTTTAATGAACTTCCGCAGGTAGTCTGGCTGGGATCGAACGTCAGCGGCGACGCCTTCGGCGCAGGGCTCGAGGCCTGGCTGGAGGGTGGCCAGGATGTGCAACAGGCTTTTGACAAAGTAGTGGATTGTGGTGCGCACATGCTTGCATCCTCCGTGGAAGTGAATGCGCCCGACGGCCCCCCGGGTGATGGCGTGGTCATGTTCACGCGCTGTAGCATCGCCGAGGACAGCGACTTCAACAGGGCGTTGGCAGCACACCGGGATTATTCCGCGGCAATGCGCGATATGGGCGCCAAAAACTCCAACTGGTTGTTTGTACCCATGCTTGGCGCGCCGGACCATGAGTTCGACTACTGGGGAGTTTCGACCTTCGCCAGCTGGTCGGAGTATTTCGCCGGGTATGAGATGTATGTGCGCGGTGGCTGGAAAAAAGGTATGGATGCCATGCAAGGCGTTGCCACTTGCGAACAGGGTAGCCCCAGCGTGTGGAACGTCAAACAGGTGCGTGCCCGCGCGTCCTGACGTCCTGGCGGGTATTGCTCAAGGTGCGCGGCGGTGGTTGGCCGCCGCGCGCCCTGCCAAGCGTCCGAAAAAGGTCGCATCCCCCACCGACATGCCGCTGGCGTAGCCCTTCGCCGTGCGCGGTAGCCCCGCCGTGGCGCGCCCGGCGGCGAACAGCCCGGGAATTGGCTGATCGTTGAGGTCCAGCACTTCACCGCTGGTGTGTGTTCTCAAGCCGCCCAGCGTAAAAATCAGTGGGCCGACAGTGCCCGGCATGATGATCGCTTTCATTTCGCTCGCGGAGTACTCCACCAGCGCAAAGGGCGGTTTGTTCAGTGGTTTCAGCCATTCCGCTGTTTTCTGGTACAGGGGGTCCTCGCCGCGCGCTGCGTGTTCATTGTAGTAGGCCAGTGTCTGCGCCAGTACGCCGGGCGGGAACGGCGCTTCGGCGGCGACTTCTTCAATGCTGTCGCCGGTGGCGATGATGGGTGCGCGCTCAAGATAGTAGGATGCCTCGAAATCCTCTTCCTGCGCCAGCAGGTAGAACTTCTGCTCCGGCTGCTGGCAGGAGTACCAGGCCAGCCGGGCGAGGTAGGCATCCTCGTTCACATAGCGCTGGCCGTGTGCGTTGAGCAGAATCCCGAAGGTCAATTGGGCCGGCGGGTACAGCGGGAACGACATGAACGCCTGGTCCATGTTGATCGCCTGACCGCCGGCGGCCATCCCCAGCACAATCCCGTCGCCCATGTCGTAGGTATTGCCATAGGGCACGGCGTAATCGTGTATTTCCGGCAGGTACTGGCGGGTCATGGCCTCGTTCATCACGAAGCCTCCGGTAGTCAGAATTACCGCGCGGTCGGCGCGTATCGCAATTTCACGATTGTCCCGCTTGGCGATTACGCCACGAATCGCGCCCTGGCTGTCTGCGAGCAGGGCAACCACGCGACAGTCATTCACTACGGCAACACCGGCCGCCTCCACGTGCTGCATGATGGCGTCCATAAAAATACGTCCGCCTTCGTCGCCTTCCTTGGAGGGCACGTGGCCGCGCGGCACGGGCGTTGCTACTTTGTTGAAGGGATGGGATTTCTCGTTGCCGGTATACAGCAGCGATTCGTCCGTCAGCGGCACCACGGTGCGTTCGAGGAAAGCGGCGCGTTTATAGGGCACGCCCAGCGATTCCACCCAGTCGAAGTGTGCCGCGGCGCCCTCCACGTAGCAGCGGATTTTTTCTTCGTCGCCGTATGGGCCCAGTGCTTCGCGGAGATAGGCGAGCATGTTCTCGCTGCTGTCTTCCAGCCCCAGTTCCTGTTGCAGCGCGGTGCCGCCGTTGCCGCCGAGATACATCTCGCAGCTCGACATGGCGGTTGAGCCGCCACCGGCGCTGGCGCGCTCCAGCACCATGACCTCTGCGTCCCCGGCCGCGGCTTCCAGCGCCGCGGCCGCCCCCGCTCCTCCGTAACCGCAGACGAGTACATCGGTGCGCAATGCGAACTCAGTGATTTCCTCAAAGGCGCGTATGGGTTTGCCGCGTAGTTCTGTGCTCACTTTTCCTCCCTGTGCTGTGCCAGCAGGCGCAGCGCACCGCCGGTGTCTCTCATTTCGAGGTGTTCACCGACGATACGATAGTGGATGATCGCTGTCAGTGCTTTGCTCACCGCGTCAGGCGCCAATAGGTGAGGGCGAGTGGAGCGCGCGTGAAGGGTGGCTCGCAGTCGAGATCGGGCTGTATTGCCAGGTAGCGCCCGATGTCATCGAACTGGCCGTCAGCCCGGTTCTGGTAGCGCATTCGCAGGTAGTAGGCGCCGTCCTCAAACAGGTTCAACTGGTAATCAATGCCGGGGCAGTCGGCACAGGGTAAGGTGCCGCTGAATGTCGCAGGGAGATTGGCAAGCGGTTCGCTCGCGCGCTCCGGGCTGCCGCCAGTGGCGCAGGCCCCCAGCAGCAGTGCCAGACCGAGGTAAATCCATTTCATTGCGCGGGTTTCCTGGCGCTCCGGAAGTGTCCTGCGAGTGTATGCGGCTTGCGCAGCGGAGTCGATGCGCCGCAGGCTTCACTCCCCGCGGTGCATACAGCGGTTCAAGGTTTTGGTATCACCTCCAGTCAGGTGGCGACCGGTTTCGCTCGCCTGCTCCTCAGCGGCTCTTGCCGAGTGCGAGGAGATTTTGTAAGGCATCTTCCATCGCCGCCCGATACCCACTGCCGTCGCCGAGCAGGGCCGCGGTGCTGAGAAAGGTGATGTTTATGTGCTCCCCGGCGCTGGATACCGTGTGGAAAAGCCCCAGGCTGGGCGCCAGCGGCCCGAACCCCAGGTAATCGATGAGCTTGGCGCCAGCCAGATAGTTATCGCCCGTGGGCCCCGGTACGTTGGTGACCACTGTGTTCACGGGCTGTGGCAGGTCTTCAATATGCCCGGATGAAAACAGCCAGTGACCCAGCCCGATGATAATGGCCGGGTGAATCTCGTCGGCCAGCTCGAGCATGGCGCGGCTGCCGCTTTTTTTGCTTTGCGCTTTGCCTTCGGAGGCATGGGCACTGACCGCGTGCAGGCGTTCGGCATCGTCCTCAAGCGTTGTGTAGAGCGACACCCTGGCGACACTGACGTGGTTGCCGATGCTGCCGTCCTCGCGCGGCCGGCGTATATCCACGGGCATCAGCGTCTGCAGATCCTGTTCCGGCAGGCAGTCCCGTTCCAGCAGATAATCGCGCAGCGCGCCGGCTACCACGCATAGCGCAATGTCATTGATCGTGCATTTGAACTTGCGCAGGACTGTTTTCAGCGCAGCCTTCTCCATGCGCACATGGCCAATGACACGGTCAGCGTCGACTGCATGATTGAAGGGTGTGCGCGGTACAGTGCCTTTCGCAGCGGGTGCCTGCCCCGAGCCCCGCCCCGGCCACAGGCCTGGAAGCAGCTTTGTGAGAGTGGCAACCAGCTCAACCGGGCGTTCCACGCTGTGCCACCAGGCGCGACCGTACCTGGCCAGCAGTGAAGGCGCCGCGAATTCATGCGCGCCGACGGGTTGTGGGGGTTCTCGCTCGATGAAAGTGGCGGATTCGGGTTCCGGGTCCGGGCTGTGCAGGCCAGTGATCAGACGCAGTGCGCTCTTGCCATCCACCACGGCATGATGGATTTTCATGAACAGCGCGGTACTGCCATGGGGAACCCCGGCCACCCGGTCGAGCCCTTCAACCACCATGAGTTCCCAGAGCGGACGACAGCGGTCCAGCGGCTGGGCATGAAACTGGCCGAACAATTGATACAGCTCCTGCCAGTTCCCGGGCCGGGGCAGTGCAACCCGCTTGATGTGGTAGCCCATCTCGAAGTCGGCATCCTCCACCCAATAGGCCTTGTCGAGATTCAGGGGCACCTCGTCGAGCCGGCAGCGAAGAATGGGGAAATGATTATCCACGACATCCACGAGTCGTGTGGAGAGCGTGTCGTAAATGCGTTTTGCGCCGCGCTTGCCGTGGGTTTCGTAAATCATCAGTGCCGACATATGCAGCGGAATGCTCGGCATCTCCCCCTCGATCATAAGATTGTCCAGCGCGCCTAACTGGTGCATGCGGTGACCCCTACTCTGGCTGATGCGCTGGATCGATATCCGGCGCTGGGGGAGTGGTGTTTTCGGGCCCCGGCAGTGTTTGCAGCCGCGCTTGCAATAAACGCGCATGCTCACGCTCTTCCTCGGCGAAATCCGCGGCGTGTTTGACGATTTCCGGGTTATCTGACTGCGCCGCGACGGTGGCGTAGAAGTCGGCGGCGGCAGCCTCCTGCTCGATCATCAGCCGCAGTGCAGTGTCAGGCTGCATTTCGTAGCGCAGGTTTGCGTAGCCTGTGGTTTCCGGCGGTTCATTGTCGGGCCATGTAAACTCCCAGGGCTTGAGCCTGGGCAGGCTGAGGCCCTCACAGAGGGCCGCGATTTCCTGCGTATGCAGGTCGCTGTAGACGGCCAGCTCGTCAAACAGTTCGGCCAGCTCATGCTGCTGATGGTGGCGCATGGTGTCGGCGAACTCGCGCAATCTCTCGGCGGATTCCTGTTCCAGTTCCAGGCAGTGGGCCAGGAAAAAAGGTAGATTTGAGCCCAGTTCCGGCTTCATACCGCAAACCCCGTGCGCGGATCGACAGGTTGCTCCAGCATATGCGACCGCGGCCAGACCTGGCGCGGACAGCGGTACAGGATACCCTTGCCAAAGCCATCGTCCCCGTGAATCAGTGCGGCCGCTTCAGCGGCAGTTTCGGGCACGCTGTCGATGCCATGCACCTGTTGCTTCCAGGCCGTCTGCTCTGGCACGAAGGTCACGCACTGGCTGAGCACATGGATGAAGGCGAAGCCGGGGAAATCCATGCCCTCGAAAATGAGTTCCGCGAGGCCGTTCGGGTCGCCGCTATAGCCGCGCGCGATGAAACCGGCGCCGCTCGCCAGCGCGATGGCGCAGGGCTGGAAGGGCCTGTTCTCCGTGCCGTGCGGTGTGAGCTTGCCGCTCAGCCAGGTTTCCGGGCTGGTGGGCGAGGCCTGTCCCTTGGTCATACCGTAGACCTCATTGTCCATGGCAATATAAACGATGTTTACATTGCGTCGGCAGGCGTGCAGAAAGTGGTTGCCGCCGATCGAGAAGCCGTCGCCGTCACCGCCGACGGCGACCACTTCCAGGTCGGGGCGCGCCACCTTGAGGCCGGTGGCCAGCGGCAGGCCGCGCCCGTGTACGCCGTGAAAGCCGTAGCTGCTGACGTACGCGGGAAGTCGCGACGAGCAGCCGATGCCGGAGATGATGGCGGTGTTGTGGGAGTCGAGTTCGCGTGCGGCCATGGCTTTGGTGATCGCATTCAGCACGCTGTAGTGTCCGCAGCCCGGACACCAGATCGGTTTGATGCCGGACTTGTAGTCTTTGGCTTTAAGCGACATCAGTAATCTCCAGCGCGGCGAAAATATCCCCGGGTTGTATTGGTGTGGGTCCCGGCAACGCGAGGCTCTCGAAGGCGAATTGCGGGAGCTGGGAGCGCAGGTAGTGCCAGAGCTGCGCGCCGTGGTTGTGTTCCACTACCAGCAGCCGGCCGGCAGGCTCAAGCAATGGCACCATCTGTTTCAGCGGCAGGGGTGCGAGCAGGCGCAGGCCGAGAACGGCGACTGCATGACCTCCGCCGGCGAGCATATCCCGCGCCTCCAGCGCACATGCGGTAACCGAGCCCATGCAGATGATGAGGGTGCGCCCTTCGCCCTGCCCGCTTAGGTCTGCCCAGTGCTCACCGAAATCGAAGCGCGCAAGTTTGCGCAGGCGTTTATCCAGTTGTGTCCGGTGGTCGTGCGAGCGCGGTGACGGGATGCCGTTCTCGCCGTGTTCCAGGCCATCCGCCGTGAACATGTGGTCCGGTTCGCCCGGTAGCGCGAGGGGGGAGACACCGGAGCTCGTATCGCGATAGCGCAGGTAGGGCGCCTCGGGTGCTGCGCGTTCGACGGGCGCCCGGGGGCAGTCGAGTGCCGGTGCGTCAAACACCTGAATTGACTGGCCGAGAAACTGGTCGCTGAGAACGATCACCAGCGTTTGCAACCGGGTGGCCAGGTGTACCGCCCAAACGGTGGTGAAGTGGCAATCGGCGATCGATTGCGCCGCCAGCACAACGTGCGGCGCATCGCCGTGCAGGCCGTAGAGGGCCAGATTTAGATCACTCTGTTCGCTCTTGGTGGGAATGCCGGTGGACGGCCCGCCGCGCATCACATCGACCACCACGGCGGCGGTCTCGCTCGCCACTGCAAGCCCCATGGCCTCACTCATGAGCGCCATGCCGGGGCCGGAAGTGGCAGTCATGGACGGTACGCCACCAAAGCCCGCACCGATGACCATGTTGATGGCAGCGAGTTCATCCTCGGCCTGTACCAGGTGCCCGCCGTGGTCCTCGATATGCTGGGCCAGCCATTCGAGCAGATCGGAGGCGGGTGTGATCGGATAGGCCGCAACGAAGCGCACCCCGGCTTCAAGTGCGCCCAGGGCCGCCATCTGATTGCCGCTGGCCAGCCAGCGCTGGTGCGTGGGGCTTTGCATGGTGACGCGCAGCGCTGCGCTGTTGAAGGCTGCGAACTGTTCCTGCAGCGCGTCCGGCAACGCCTCCCCGAAGCCGGCCTGCAGCGCGCGACAGGCGGCATCCCGCGTCGCCTGCTCGTGTTTTCGCAGGCGCGCGAGCAACAGCGCCTCCGCCGCAGCGTATGCGCAACCGAGACTCTGGGCTAGCAGCCCGAGGAAGACCATATTGAGCCAGCCCGAGTCCACGCTCGAGGCAATCCGCGCTGCGTCGATGGTCAGCAGTTTGTCGCTCGCGATGCCAGGCGGTGCATCAGCGGCGCCGGTGTGCAGCACAAGGGTGTCCGCGCTGAGCGGCAGTTCATCGGCAAAGCGTGAAAAGTTCTGCCAGTCCAGTGCAATCAGCAGCTCGATCCTCGCAGGAATGGTAGATACGGGGGCACTGCCGAGGCGTATGATGGCGGCCGACTCTCCCCCGCGGATTTGCGGACTGAAGGTCTTTTTCAGCATGCCGTAGCAGCCGTTCTGTGCGGCCATCTGTAAAAGCAGCTCGCCGGTGGATATTGCCCCGGCACCACCGCTGCCGCTGATTGCCAGCGTAAAAGTTGTCATGGTTTTTTCCGTAGTCCGATCCTGTGCAAGCAAGAGAAAAGGCTAGCAGAATAAGCGGATCAAGATCAGCACCATCGCTTGACATGGCGCAAGAGACTGCGCGAATGCCCGAGTCTCCCGGTACGCGGGCTGACGGTTGCGGCAAATCGTGGGATCATTCACGTCCCGCAAGCCCAGGAGTTCTGATGCCAGTGGACTGGAAAGTATTTCTCACCGTATTTGCCGCTGTGCTGGTGGCGGAGTTGGGCGACAAGACACAACTGGCGACGATGCTGTTCGCCGCAGACAGGGAGGTCAGCAAGTACACAGTATTCTTCGCCGCCTCGGCTGCGCTGGTTCTGGCGTCCGCGCTAGGCGTATTGGCGGGCAGCCTGCTGGCCGAATGGATCAACCCGCGCTACCTGCACGTGATCGCCGGTGTTGGCTTTATCGCTATCGGCGCCGTGACGCTGGTTGCGGCGTTCCGCGGTGCCTGAGGCAGACCGGATCGAGGGCACTGCGTGCGGCCCGCGGGCAGCGGGATTGCTTCAAGCGGGCCGCGCATTCTGGTATACCTGTCAGCACCCGCCCTTGAGTGATCACGCAATGGAAGAGTTCCCATGCAGGTAAACTTCGTAGAACAGCCCCCCAAAGCCCTGCTGGAGTTCACCAGTGAACCGCCACTGGATGCCGCACAGGTGCAGCACGTTGCGGAGATATTCAATACTCCGCTCACCGGCGCCTATAACTGGGACTACTCCGAGCAGGATAACCGGATCAAGAAGCTCTATGCGCTCGGCAAGCAGCTCAACTGGGATGCCGAGATCGATATCGACTGGAGCCAGACGCCCGATGCAGGCAACCGGCCCGTGCTTACGCAGTCGGAAAAAGAAGAGTCGCTGAAAAAGCTCAGCGAGGGCTTCCCCTTCGCGGACTACCAACCCTACAAAGACATGGACGTAGACACCCGCCTGGACCTGCACCATCACCTGCACAGCTGGTTCATCAGCCAGTTCCTGCACGGCGAACAGGGCGCGCTGCTGGTCGCATCACAACTGGCTTCCTGCGCACCGAGTTTTAACGCCAAGCTGTACGCCGCCTCGCAGACTTTCGACGAGGCGCGGCATGTCGAGGTGTTCAACCGTTTCGTGCAGCGCAAGATTGGCCTGATGTATCCGGTGAACCGCAGCCTGAAAGCATTGCTCGATAAAATACTCACTGATCCGCGCTGGGATCTGAAGTTCATCGGCATGCAGATCGTTATAGAGGGGCTGGCGCTGGCAGCCTTCAACGTTGCCAAAATGAATACCAGTGATCCGGTACTTCGCGATATGTTGCATCTGGTGATTCGCGATGAAGCACGGCATGTGACCTTCGGGGTCAATTACCTGGAAGACCATGTGAAATCCCTCAGCGCGCAGGAAATCGAGGAGCGCGCCGAGTTCGCGCTCGAGGCCTGCATCGTGATGCGTGAGCGCATGGTGCCGGTGGATGTGCACGCGCATTTTGGCTGGGATGTCAGTGAAACGCGCCAGATATCCCTGGGCGGCAAGGCCCGACAGGAGTTCCGCAATCTGGTGTTTGCGCGGATCATCCCCAATTTGAAGCGCATTGGCCTGCTGACGGAGAAGATACGTCCGCGCTTCGACGAATTGGGTTTGCTGGCCTTCGAAACCCTGCCCGATGACGGCGCCATCGACTGGGAGGAATTGTCCAGGCCGCTTTACGAAGCCTGATCCGGCGGCCCGGCCGCGAGTGCCCCGCTTTGACAGTGGTGAGTAGTGGATGCGCAAACTGTTTGAATCGCCGAGTATTGTCGATCTCAGGTTGCTCGCCAATTACCTGGAAAACGAGGGTATTCGCCTGGAGATCCTCAACGAACACCAGGGAGGCAGCCCGGGCGTGCCCCACTGGGGCCTCTCGGTGTGGGCCGAACTCTGGGTGCGTAACCCGGCGCAGTATGCGCGCGCGGAGCAGCTGCTTGCCAGGTATCGCAGTGAACAGAGCATTGTCGATGTCGGCGAATGGCGCTGTCCCGGCTGTGGGGAGCCAAACCCGGGCACCTTCGACGCGTGCTGGAATTGCGCGACACCGGCAGAACCCGCTCCAACCCCCGGGTGATGCTGTCACCACAGCTGCAATCGCGCGAGTAACGCTTGAACGACCGTAGGTCGCTGCTGCCGTTTTTGTTCATCACGCTGCTGCTGGATGCCATTGGCTTCGGCATTATCCTGCCGGTGATGCCGCAATTGATTATGAACGTCACGGGGGAGGACCTCTCCCGCGCGGCTGTGTATGGCGGCTGGTTGCTGTTTCTGTACGCGTTGGTGCAGTTTTTCTGCGCGCCGCTGATGGGCAATCTTTCGGATCGCTTTGGCCGCCGCAGGGTGTTGCTTTTCTCACTGCTGGCCTTCGGGCTGGATTACCTGCTGATGGGCTGGGCGCCTACACTGGGGTGGCTGATTGCGGGCCGCATCATCGCCGGGCTCGCCTCCTCCACCTGGGCCGTTGCCAATGGCAGTATTGCCGACAGCTTTCCTCCGGAGCACCGCTCCAAGAACTTTGCCTTGCTCGGTGCTGCCTTTGGCGGCGGTTTCATCCTCGGCCCGGTGCTGGGCGGCGTGCTGGGCGAACTGGGTCCACGCGTGCCATTTTACGCCACCGCGGGGCTGGCGCTGGTCAATTTCACTTTCGGCCTGCTGTTTTTTCCCGAAACGCTGCCGCCCTCCCGACGCCGTCCGTTCAGTCTCGCACGGGCAAACCCGTTTGGCGCATTTCTGCAATTGCGGCGTCATCCCGTGGTGGGAGGACTGATCGCGGCGTGGTTCTTCTTTCTGCTGGCGCACCATGCCCTGCCGTCTACGTGGAGCTATTTCACCATGGCGAAATTCGGCTGGAGTGAGAGCCAGATAGGCCTCTCGCTCGGCTTCGTAGGCGTGCTGATGATGCTGTCCCAGGCCTGGCTGATTCGGGTGGTGCTGGATGCCTACGGGCCGGCGACCACGGCCGTGCTCGGCCTGTGCTGCGCGATGGTCAGTTTTCTCGGCTACGCGCTGTCGCCGCAGGCATGGATGGTTTACGTCTTTCTCGCCATTGGCGCGGCGCAGGGGTTTCTCACGCCGGCCGTGCAGGGCCTGATGTCGGCGCGCGTACCCACCGATGCCCAGGGCGAACTGCAGGGCGCGCTGGGTTCTGTGATGAGCCTGGCATCGATTGTCAGCCCGCTGGTGATGACGGGGCTCTTCGGCTACTTCACTGCTGATGGCACGCCGTTTTACTTCCCGGGCGCGCCTTACTTCCTCTCTTTCGCGCTGTGCATTGTCAGCCTGCTGCTGTTTTTGCCGCAGCTGCGGCGCTGAGGGTTTCGCGGTCATAACCTGAGCGGATACCACCCGATTCCATTAGGTTATATGTAATTTGTTAATGCATTCTAATAGTGAATATCATGCCCGTCTGTTCTTTAATGCAGGCATGTAGCGAGTATCGACCTGCGCGGCTAGCTGCCACACCTGATTGGGGCCGTGGCGGGGCCGGACGCAGCGAGCGACGGGGGGCCACAGGGCCGAAAGCCAATGATAAGAATAGCGGCGATACTGGTGATGGTGATCTGGGCGCAAACGGCCCAGGCGCGTGAAGATGGCGGCAGCCTGCTGGAGTGTGGAGTGCTGCTTGGCGGGGCGGATCTGTCATATCGCCCGGCCTCTGATGCACAACGGCGGGCGGCCAGGGTGAATTTGCGCCAGTGGCGCGGTGGCGCGTTTGAGACCTGGCCTGACAGCACATTGCGCCTGCCGGGCGCCGCCGGGGAAGAAAGTTTCTTCGGCGGTCAGAAGTCGAGCCGTTCGCGCCTGCCCACGGTGTTCACCGTTGCCCGGTTCGGGTGCTCCTGGCGCTAGAAGCCAAAAAAGACGCTGCCCTGAGTAACGCCACAGGGCGTTAGAGTGTACGGGCCAGGTTACTCGTCTCCCCCGAACACACCCAGTATTTGCAGCAGGCTGGCAAACAGGTTGTAGATGGTGACGAACAGGGTCACCGTGGCCATGACGTAGTTGGTCTCTCCGCCGCGCACAATCGCCTGGGTCTGCCACATGATCAGGCCCGACATGAGCAGCACGAACATGCCCGAGACGGCGAGCGACAGGGCGGGCATGGCAAAGAAGTATGCCGCCAGACCCAACGCGAAAGCAGCCAGGATGCCGATCATCAGGAAACTGGTGTAGCGCGACATATCCACGGCCGACTCCGAACGCGCGTACCCGCTCAGGCCCAGAAACACCACCGCGGTTGCGCCCATGGCAGTGACGACCATTGACGTGCCGTTCGGTAGCGACAGATATGCAGCCAGGAGCGGGCCAAGGGTGTAACCCATGAAACCCGTGAGGGCGAACACCGACAACAGGCCCCAGGGGCTGTTGCGCAAATAGCTGGTGAGAAACAGCAGGCCGAAGTAGCCGCCGAGAGTTACCAGAATGCCAGGGTGTGGCAGCCCGAGACTCGCTGTGCCCGCGGCTACCAACGCACTGAAAGCCAGAGTCATGGACAACAGGCGGTAGGTGTCACGCAGGACGCGATGCGCCGTCGGGTCAATGGCGCCTGCAGTGGCCGCGCTCACAGCTGGTGCAGTGGCGGCTATGGCATGGGGTTTTTGGTCGCGCATACTAGATACCTCCTTGGGCTCACGACGCGCAGATTAGCACGGCCGTCGCAACGATCCAGTCGATCCTTATTGGCTGATTGTTCGTATAATCCGATGTAATACGAGCGCCCTGCGGAGGCCTGAATGCGTCACCTGAACTACAGCCATTTGCACTATTTCTGGACTGTTGCGAATGAGGGCAGTATTGCGCGTGCATCCGAGACCCTGCACATCACCCCCCAGACAATCTCCGGGCAACTCAAATTATTGGACGACGCCGTGGGAGAACCCTTGTTCCAGCGCGCCGGGCGCGGCCTGGTATTGTCGGACACGGGGAGGCTGGTAAAGCAGTACGCGGATGAAATCTTCGCCCTCGGTGCCGAGCTGAGCCGCGTGGTGCGCGGTGGACATGCACAAAGCCGTGTCCTGCATGTGGGCCTCGTCAATTCGATTCCCAAACTCATCGCCTACCGCGTATTGCAGCCCGTGCTCAATTCCCCGGACCCGGTGACGCTGGTGTGTACCGAAGGGGCCCTGGAGGACCTGCTGGCCAGCCTGGGTGTGCATCGCCTGGACCTGGTGATTTCGGACCGGCCGATTCCAGTGGGCATGCACGTCAAGGCCTACAACCACACACTTGGCAGCAGCGCGATCGGCTTTTTTAGCAAGCCCGAGGCGGTGGGCCGGTACACCTCGGATTTTCCCGCATCCCTGCATGAGGCGCCGTTGCTGTTACCCGCCAATGCGTCGGCGCTGCGTCGCGAACTCGACGGCTGGTTTGAACGCGTGGGTGTGGAACCGCGTATCGTCGCCGAGTTTGAAGACAGCGCGCTGCTGAAGATGTTCGGCGCTGCCGGCGCCGGGGTGTTCCCCGCCCCGCATGCCATCGCGCCGGAAATCGAGCGCATGTACGGCGCGCGCGCCATCGGCGTGGCCTCCGATGTGCATGAAACCTACCTGGCGATATCGCCGGAACGGCGCCTGAAGCAGCCCGCTGTGCTGGATATTATCGAGCGCGCCAGGGCGCACATCTTCCTTTCACAGGCACATGAATGACATCGGAATAACCGATCGGTCTCGTGGTGAAAAACCAGCTTGTCCCTGATCCTGCGGGTGCCACATAGTGGCTGCCGTGCATTGAGAGGAGGCACAGCAATGGATGTTAACAAAGTGATTTCCAGTCTTGCGGGCAGCGGCGTGCTCGGCGGATTTGCCGGCGGCGCTGTTGGCGGCGCGCTAATGAGTAGCAAAAAAGCGCGCAAGACCGCGGGAACCCTGGCGAAAGCGGGCGGTATAGCTGCGCTCGGCGCAATTGCGTGGAAAGCGTACCAGGGCTACCAGTCGAATCGGGTCGCTGAGGGCGCGGTGACAGGGCAGGCACCGGGGGCTGCGGCTACACGACCGCAGGCGCCGCATTGGCAGGGTATTCCGGAGGCACGCTTTGCGCTGCCCGATGACGCATCCGCGCCAGGCTCAAGTGCGTTGCTGCTGGTGCAGGCGATGATCGCCGCAGCCTGCGCCGATGGGCACATGGATATGCAGGAGCGCGAGCGTATTCTGCACAGGGTCGACTCGCTGACGCTGGCGCCCGACGAGAAAGCGCTGGTGTTTGATGCCCTGCAGGCCCCGCTGTCGCTGTCGCAGCTGTGCCAGCGCGTGGATTCGCCCGAGCTTGCGGCGGAAGTCTACCTGTCATCGGTGCTGGCGGTGGATAACTCGCGCAGCGAAGCGCGCCTGTATCTGGATGCTTTGGCTTTCCGTCTCGGGTTGCCGCAGGGCCTGGTTGAAAGACTGCACGAGGAGGTATCGGTGGTCACTGATCAGGCGGCTGTCACCTGAAGCGCTGCCACGGCCCGGGTTCTTCAGCGAGAGCCCGGTGACAGCGGGGTTCAGGGCTAGTGCACAACCCAGTGCGCATCGCTGACCAGACAAATACCCCCGGATCGGCTCAACAAGGGACGCACGGCTTCGACCACAGCCTGCACCATCGTTTCATCCTCACAGGCAATGATGAACACCGTGTTGTTGGAGTCTCCAGCCAGTTCGTCGGCGCGCCGCAGACCGCGATCGCCCTTGCCACTGGCATTTGCGATGGCGGTATAGCCCGTCACTTTGAGGCGTTCCAGTGCCTCGATCAGACGCGGCGCCATCGGTTCCTCGATCACGATTTCGATACGCTTGCAGGGTTTCACAGCGGTTCTCCCTCTGGCGGTGTCAGTTCGCCAGCAGCCATCTGGCTACCAGATGGTACACCGGAATGCCAATGAGCAGGTTGAAGGGGAAGGTGATCGCCAGCGACATCGGCAGGTAGGTGCTGGGGTTTGCCTCTGGCAATGCGAGACGCATGGCCGCAGGTACGGCAATGTAGGAAGCGCTGGCGCCGAGCACGGTGAGCAATACCAGGTCGCCTTCATTCAGGCCCAGCAGCAGGCCGATCGCCATCGAAAGCACCGCATTGATTGCCGGGAACAGCAAAGACAGGCCGATCATCCACGGCAGCGGTGAAGCGGACCCTTGCGCACTGGAGCGACGCAGGTCTTTCAGCCGTCGGGCGGCCACGATCCCCATATCGAGCAGGAAGAGGCAGAGAATGCCGAGGAACAGGTCTTTCACTACCGGTGCAATCTGTTCCATACCCGCCGGGCCGGTAATCCAGCCGATCAACATACTACCCAGAATCAACAGTACCGAGCCATTCAGGCAGGATTCACGCAACAGCTCCGGCCAGTCGATACGCTGGTTGCCGCTGCGGTTATCCTCGCGGAAACGGCTGTAAAGTAGAATGCCCACAATGATGGCCGGCGACTCCATCAAAGCCATTGCGGCGACCATGAAGCCACTCCAGTCCACGCCCTGTGCCGTGAGGTAACCTGCGGCGGTGATGAAGGTGACGGCACTGACTGAACCGTAGGTGGCTGCAGTCGCCGCGGCATCAGCGACTGAAAAGCGCAGTCGCAGCACGAAGAAGCTATACAGGGGAACCATTGCGGACAGCGCCATGACTGCCAGCAGTGTCAGCCAGACTGCACTGTCGAGCGTGGATTCCGCCAGCGCGACCCCGCCCTTGAAGCCAATCGCAAAGAGCAGATAGAGGGACAGGAATTTCGCAATCTGGCCCGGCACGTCGAGATCCGAACGCACCAGTACGGCGAAGACGCCGAGAAAGAAGAAAAGTAACGGCGGCGAACTGAGATTATCGAGAAACATGTGGTGCGATCAGCGATCCTTTTCGAGACGGGAAACCTTTTCCAGCACCTTGTCGCGCAGGGAATCCTTGTAACGGGCGACGCGTGCGCGCAGCGCGTCATCGCCGGTCCCCAGCATCTGCGCCGCGAGAATACCCGCATTGGTCGCATTGTCGATGGCCACGGTTGCCACTGGTACGCCGGCGGGCATTTGCACGATCGACAGCAGGGCGTCTTCACCTTCGAGACGCGTAGCGCCCACCGGTACGCCGATCACGGGTAGAGGCGTCAACGCGGCTGCCATACCCGGCAGGTGGGCGGCGCCACCCGCGCCCGCGATAATCACGCGCAGGCCGCGGCCCTCTGCCTCGCGGGCGTAAGCGTAGAGCCTGTCGGGCGTACGGTGCGCGCTGACAATGGTCAGCTCCCAGGACACCTCCAGTTCGTCGAGAATATCGGCGGCTGCCTGCATTACGGGCAGGTCGGAATCGCTGCCCATGATGATACCGACGCGGGCGGCCATCAGGCGCTCGCCCGCGCGGAGATCGGTGTGGGGTTGAGGTCACCCTGGCGAATGCGTTCAAGACCGGCATGGGCCAGTGCCAGAGCTGCCTCTGTGGACTCGCCGAGCGCTGTGATGTGGCCCATTTTGCGGCCGCTGCGGGCCTCTGTTTTGCCGTACCAGTACAGGGCTGACTGTGATTCGAGTTGCATACTGTAGGGTTGACCTGTGTGGGCGGGTTGCATGCTGTCATCGTACAACAGGTTGAGCATTACCGCCGCATCGGCCCGCGCACTGACGGGTGCGACTGGCAGGCCCATAACGGCGCGGACGTGTTGCTCAAACTGGTCGTGTTCAAACGCGGTCAGCGTGAGATGGCCGGCGTTGTGCACGCGCGGTGAAATCTCGTTGATGAAAATTTCGCCCTGGGTGCTGACGAACAGTTCCACAGCGAACACGCCGACTGCCGCCAGAGCGCTGACCGCCCGTTCGGCGATATCCGCGCACGCCGCGCGGATGTCCGGCGCAACTTCCGCAGGATAGGTCACAGTGCTAACCGCGTTGAGAGATGCGTCGAACGCCATCGAGACCGGCGGAAAGGCCTGGATGCTGCCCTGGGTATCGCGGGCGACGACCACGGCCACTTCCGTGCAGTCGATCAATGCGGGTTCTATCAGCCCCGGAACGGGCCAGAGTCTTTCGAGGTCTGCATCGTGCAACAAGATCTGTACGCCTTTGCCATCGTAGCCGCCCTGGCGCGTTTTCTGTACCAGCGGCGTGGGAATGGTTCCGGCACGCAAATCGTCGGCGGTGGTCCCGGCATCCGTGAGAATAAAGGGCAACGTCGGCAGGCCATTATCCCTGAGCCAGGTTTTCTGGCGCCCTTTATCCTTCAGCAGGCTCAGCGTATCCACGCCGGGGTGCACACTGATCGCGGAGCGCGCGACCGCGCGAGCCAGGCGATCCAGCGTGGTATCCGGAACCGCCTCGAATTCGAAGGTGACGGTAGCGCATTGCTGAATCATGTCTGCCAGCGCGCGAGGGTCGGTCATCGAGGCCACCAGCACGGCATCGGCGCTGTAGATCGCCGGCGCCGCCGGGTCATCGGACAACACCATGGTGCGCACGTCGAGTCCACGCGCCGCCTCACACAACAACATGCCGAGCTGGCCGCTGCCGATGATGCCGAGCCAGCGCGGCGCGGCGCTTGCAGTGTTCTGGGGGGGCTGGCCACTCGCCACGATGGGAACCTTTATTGCGATTGAAAACCGGCTAGTATAGCGATTTTCCCGTGCAGAGGAAGGCGCGGCGCGCGAGCAGGTCTTATTGCGGTGTTGCGTTCGAGGCTGGTGACGGCTGGGGATCTTTGGCCAGCAGGATGAGATGGGGGGAATTCAGCAGCCCCATGCGATAGCCAGACTGTGACCAGCTCATGCGCCGGGAATGCGTCCAGCTTTTTTCGCCCTTCTTGCCGTGTAGCACGGGTTCGCCGTATTGCCGGGTTAATGCTTCCGCCACCGCCAGGTGATCGCCCTCAAAGAGGATGGCGATACGCTCCAGCGGTGCGTCCGCTTCCTGTGCCTCCAGGCCTATCCTGACAACAATCTGTCCGGCAATCGTCAGGCTCGGTTGGCTGCGGTCCGGCGTCCTGCACTTGCCTGCCGCTGTTTTTTCCAGGCAGGGAAGAAACTCGCAATGCATTCTGAAATTGTCACTCGCGCGCGCCCTCGGGTCGGCAGCGCACACACCGCCGAGTTCCACCGCCCGGGCTTTTGCCGCCGCCGTCGACAGGTCCAGGTGCAAACCCTGTATGGAAAAGGGCGGGTCTGCCAGGGTCAGTGGTGATGCAAACCACAGCATCAGGCCCAGCCATTTCACGTACACACGCATAGTCAGTTATCCCGGTGGTGCCCCGGACGGGAGTCCGGCGTCTTTTGGCCACGCCCTCAGCATAAACCCGGCCGCAGCCGAATGAAAAGCGCGGGCTGTGAGGCAGTTTCAGGCATCCGGGGGATGCGGCGGGCCGGTCGATGCTTTTACCGGGCAACACGACGGCCGAATACCAGTACACTGGGCGCTGTTAAAAAAGCAGGGCAGGCTATTGAATCTGCAGCAGTCAAGCGCGCGTCAGGCGCGCACTATCCGGCTGATAAATCGTATCGGCAATGCGCTGGCCCGCGTCGGTTACGCGCCCCCGGAACTGGATGTTGCGCGGCTGATGCGCCATGCCGAGCGCCGCACCGGATTGCAGGACTGGGGCAATGATTTCTGTGAAACCGGATTGCGCGAACTGGTGGCGGCCCTGAATGCCCAGGCGCAGCTTTCCCAGGTGGGACGCATCGCAGCCTACCTGAATGTGCTGGACCATCTGTGCGTGCGCTTGCGTTTGTTGCACTACCGCGAGCAACACCCGAAGGTGCGCTCCCAGCAGATCACGCAGCCGCTGTTTATTGTCGGCCTGCCACGCACCGGCACCACAATCCTGCACGAGTTGATCGCGCAGGACCCGGCGATGCGCTCGCCCGCCAGTTGGGAGGTGGCCAGACCATTGCCGGCGCCGGTTCCGGAGCACTACACGGACGATGCGAGAATTGCCGCCACCCAGCGTTTGCTGAATATACTCGAGTGGCTGGCTCCGGGGTTTCAGGCGATTCACGCGGTGGGGGCGAGGCTGCCGCAGGAGTGTGTGTACCTGCTTGCCTCCGCCTGCATGAGCGAACAGTTCGGCTACATGTACAACGTGCCGGCCTATCGCGACTGGTTGCTGACACAGGACATGACGCCAGCGTACCAGTGGCATGCGCAGTTTTTGCAGCATCTGCAGGTGGATTGCAACGGGCGGCAGTGGGTGTTGAAGACGCCGGCGCATCTCGCCAATCTCGGCGTCCTGCTGGCGCAATATCCGGATGCGGCAATAGTCTGGACGCACCGCAGGCCGCTCGCGGCCATGGCATCCTTCTCCAGTCTGGCGACGACCCTGCGCGCCGGCTTCAGTGATCACGTTGATCCGCATGCCATCGGGCAGTACGAGTCGCAACACTTTGCTAGCGTGGTGAACAGGGGTATGCGCGATCGTGCGAAGCTGGATACCGGCCAGTTTTTTGATGTGAGTTTTGAGGCCGTCTGCCGCGATCCGCTGGCCGTGGTGGAGGCGGTGTACCGGTACTTCAATATAGAGCTGGGCAGCGAAGCCCGCCGCTGCATGCGCGAGTACCTGACACGGCGACCACGCAACCTGTATGGGGAGCACCGCTACTCGCCCGAGGCCTTCGGGCTGAGTGTCGGGCTGGAGTCCAGGCTGTTTGGCGATTACCGCGAGCGCTTTGCCGGGTGTCTGGATTTTGACCGGTAATCTCGTAGCTCAGACAGCAGAACGCAAAATCGTGAACGCCGTCACATTGCAGGCAAGCGATTGCCCTGTCGGCCCCGGTGGTGCCTGCGAAGCGAGGGTGTCGGTGATTTTGACACGCGTGTCGCCGTAACCCCCTGCCTCTCGTGCGTAACTGAATTAAATCAATACCTTGGCATATGCCGGTATAAAAGTTGCTGTGTCCGGCTGACGTAATTTAACAGGTTGTCAGAGGCCGGGCGCGCAGCCGTTGCAAGGGTAGCCGAAGCCGCCGATTAAGCGCTAAAAACACCGGGCAGAGGCCGGGCGGGGCGAAAAACGTGGTCTGAACGCTAGCAGTCGCTTGCAAGCGTGAACATTCTGGGATAACTTTTTTGACCTTGCGGTCAGTGCTCGGGTGAGCGTCGCCGCCTTACTCCGGTAAAAACTATAAATGGAGTTCATTGATGGAAAGCAAGCGTAACAAGACGCCCGGCGTCCTCTCTCGCACCCGCAGAGGGCTGCTCACCATACTGGCCCTGGTAGCGGCATTGGCTGCAACCGGTGCCACACCCACCCTGGCGCAGCGATCTTTCGTGACCTTTGAGAGTGGCCCCGTGCGGCCGGTCGCGATGACGCCCGATGGCACCAGGCTGCTGGCGGTGAATACGCCGGATAATCGCCTGGAAGTATTCGCCGTGAGCGACGGTTCGCTGACGCTGATCGAGTCGATTCCCGTGGGTATGGAGCCTGTCTCCGTGGCAGCCCGTAACAACAACGAGGCCTGGGTGGTAAACCACCTTTCCGACAGCGTGAGCGTGGTTGACCTGGCCGCATCGCCGGCGCGTGTGGTACGCACGTTGCTGGTGGGCGACGAACCGCGGGATATCGTCTTTGCCGGCGCCGCCTTTGATCGCGCTTTCATCACCACGGCACACCGGGGACAGCACCGTGAGCACAGCTCGCTCGCGGGAGTGCCGGGTGCGGGTGATCCACAACTCACCACGGAGGGCATCGGCCGGGCGGACGTCTGGGTATTCGATGCCGCAAACCCCGGCAACACCCTCGGTGGCACGCCACTGGAGATTCTCAGCTTTTTCGCCGATACACCGCGTGGACTGGCGGTGACGCCGGACGGCAGCACGGTATATGTGGCCGCGCATCACTCCGGCAACCAGACCACGGTTATCAACGAAACAGTGGTCCCCAACGGGTTCGGACCCAACGGTGTCCCCGGGCCGTCAGACAACGTCGATGGCGACCCGGCTCCCGAAGTCGGTGTGATCGTCAAGTTCGACGGTTCAGCCTGGCGCAGTTCCACGGGCGCGGACGCGAGCAGCCTGGTCAGGTTCAACCTGCCGGATCACGATGTGTTCTCGATCAATGCCAACACGCTCTCCCCAGGGTCCGTGGTGGAGTACGACCATGTCGGCACCACACTGTTCAATCTCGTTGTGAACCCGGTGACGGGCAAGGTCTATGTCACCAATCTTGAAAGCCCGAATCATATTGAGTTCGAAGGGCCGGGTGTGCACGGTGGCAGCACCGTACAGGGTCGCCTGTCCGAATCGCGCATCACTGTTATTGATCCGGCGGGGCCCAGCGTCGACCCGCAGCACCTGAACCAGCATATCGATTACAGCGCACTGCATACCGACCCGGGTGCCAACCACGCCGCGATCAACGCGCAGCGGTTTCACAGCCTGGCGACACCACTGCAGCCGGTGGTGTCCAACGATGGCTCAAAACTCTATGTGGCAGCCTATGGTTCGGCGAAAATCGGTGTTTTTGATACACCCGATATCGAGAACCCGAACTTCGAGAACGATTTTGACCCCACTGCCGAAAGCGCCTTTTACATCAATACCGGCGGTGGTCCCGCAGGTATGGTTCTGGATGAGGGGAACAACCGCCTGTATGTGCTCACGCGCTTTGCCAACCAGGTGGAAGTGATCGACCTCAGCAATAACAACACGCTGGAGACTCATCCCCTGCACAACCCGGAACCGCCCGAGGTGGTAGCGGGGCGGCCGTTTCTCTACGACGCGTTCCTTACGTCGGGTAACGGTGAGGCCTCTTGCGCCAGCTGCCACATCTTCGGCGACCTGGATCAGCTCGCCTGGAACCTGGGCAACCCGGATGATCACGTAACGGTCAATACGCAGCCCTCGTCCAGTATTCTGCAGCCCGAGGACAGCTTTCACCCGATGAAAGGCCCGATGACCACGCAGACACTGCGCGGCATGGCAACGCATGGCGGGCTGCACTGGCGGGGAGACCGTGTAGACGGTTTCTTTGGCCTGGACATCTGCAGCGAGCCGACGGGCGCGCCGTGTTCAGAGGAGTTCTCCTTCAACAACTTTATCGTGGCGTTTGAAGGCCTGGTGGGCATGGAGGGCACGATTTCTGCGGGTGAAATGCAACAGTTCACCGAATTCGCCCTGGAATTGATGTTGCCGCCCAACCCGGTCAGGCCGCTCAACAATACACTCACCGGAGACGCCGCACTGGGTGAGTCGCTGTTCTTCGGGCCGGTTACCGATACCGTAGCCACCTGTAACGGCTGTCATACGCTCGACGCCGGCGACGGCTTTTTCGGCACCGGTGGCGAGCAGAGCTTCGAAGGCGAAACGCAGCACTTCAAAGTGCCGCACATGCGCAACATGTACCACAAGGTGGGCATGTTCGGCCAATCGGCGGGAGGCGGGGCGAATACCGGCGACCAGATCCGCGGGGTCGGCTTCCTTCACGATGGCTCGATCGACACGATATTCAACTTCCTGGGCGCGGGCGTGTTTAATCTCTCGAACGCGCAACAGCGGCGGCTTGAAGCTTTCTCGCTACAGTTCCCGTCCGATCTCGCGCCCGTTGTGGGCCAGCAGGTAACCCTGAATGCCACCAATGGCAGCGCCGTGAATCCGCGCATCGACCTGCTGCTGGCGCGCGCCAGTGCCAGCTTTGATTCGCTGATGCTCGGCGGCAGCGTCACCGAGTGTGATGTGGTCGTCAAGGGCGTCAGGAGCGGCAAGCAGCGTGGCTGGGTGCGTCAGGCGAACGGCCAGTTCCGCTCCGATATCAACAACGTGATCAGCGACGCGACGCTGCGTTCCTTCGCCACTAGCGACGGGCCGCTGACCTATACCTGCGCGCCTCCGGGTTCCGGCGAGCGTATGGGTATCAATCGGGACGAAGACGATTTCCTCGATGGCCTCGACAATTGCCCGACGGTTGTGAACAATGACCAGCTGGACAGCGACTTTGACGGCATAGGCGATGCCTGTGACCCCGTCAACGACGCCGATAACGACGGCGTGCTGGACGATGTCGACAATTGCCCGCTGATCCCCAACCCCGACCAGACGGACACCAATAACGACGGTCGTGGCGATGCCTGCCAGGATCTACCGGTTGGCTGTTGACGCGCGGCTAACGACTAACGCGCACTTCGGTGCGCGTTTTCGTTTTAAACGGAGCGATGTTGTGAGCGGAGCAGGCTGATGCACCCTACTGGTCTGTTTGGCCTCGACTGGTTACGGCTTCTCATCACGCCGATCGGCCTGTTCGGTATCAGTTTCTTCGTGCTCTACCTGCGCAACGATGGCATTCGTATCGGCAGAAGCATTCTGCTCCTTCTGGCGATCGCGGTAGTGGCGTTGCTGGGTGCCAAATTGTTCTCATTGTATGTACGCGGCTGGGAGTCGTATTCCCCTCTGTCGGCGGAGTTGCGTGGAGGCTTGCGCTATCCGGGCGCGCTGATCGGCATGCTTTTTATCGGCCCGCTACTGAAACGCTGGCTGCTTCCGGAGTTGCCGCTGGGGCGCTTTCTCGATGTGCTCGCCATTACGGTGTGCTTCTGTTTCGCGCTGGTGCGTATCAGTTGCCTGTTGAACGGTTGCTGTACTGGCCCCGCCTGCGACGGGTTCTACTGTCTGAGTTACGCCCCGGGCAGCCAGGCCTGGTACACGCAGTTGCAACAGGGCATGTTGCCATCACACACCCATCCCAGCCACCCTGTGCTGCCGCTGCATCTGCTGTTTATGGCGGCATCGCTGGCGGTCGGGCTGTTCCTGCTGTGGTTCGATGGCCGGCGCAGTTTCAACGGCCAGATAGCGTTGCTGTATCTGGTACTGCATGAGGGGGCGAAAGGGCTGCTGGAATTCCTGCGTGAACCCTATGTCGCGCAGTTGCAGTTCACCTCACTGGCGATCAGCCTGGGAGCCCTGGCGGTGCTTGTGGCCGTGCTCGTGCGTCTGCGCCGAACTTCCGCCTAGTCGCGGAAGCTGTAGCGCACCGGCATTGATTTGAGGCCACCCACGAAGTTGGCATGAATCCACTGGGGCTCGCCGGCCATTTCAATGTGTTTCAGTCGCGGCAGTAGCTCGCGGTAGAATCGCGCCACTTCCAGCACGGCCAGATGCATTCCCAGACACATGTGTTCACCGTAGCCGAATGCCAGGTGCTGTTTCGGGTTGCGGCGGATGTTCAGGCTGTTGGGGGAGTCGAAGACCTCGGGGTCGCGGTTGGCAGCCGGGAACCACAGGGCGATGGCGTCCCCCGCGCGAATTTGCCTGCCGCGTAGCTCCACGTCCTCAGTGGCAGTGCGCAGCATATGGCGAACCGGCGATACCCAGCGCATCAGCTCCTTGCTCGCGCTGTCGTCCAGCTCGGGACTTTCGCGCCAGAGCGCCATCTGCTCTGGCTGTTCCAGCAGCGCTTTCATACCGGCCCCGAGCACGGCGGAGGTGGTGTCGTGGCCGGCGGTGGCGGTAATGATGAAATAGCTCATTTGATCCAGTGGATCCATGGGCTCGCCGTCGACCTCGGCATTGGCGAGCACGGTCGCCAGGTCGTCCGAGGGGTTTTTCTTGCGGTATTCAATGATTTCCGTGAAATACTGGCCGAGCTCCAACAGTGTGCCCATCTGCGCGTCTCCTTCAGACTGTTCGCGCTGCAGGTCCGGGTCGAGCGGGCCGAAAATTTCCTGGGTCAGCTTGAGCATAGTCGCTTCCGATTCGCGGGGTAGCCCGAGAATCGACATGATGATGCGCAGCGGGTACAGCAGCGTAATGTCCTTGATGAAGTCGCACTCGCCATCCATGTCGCGCATGCGATCCACATACTCCTTGCACAGCGCCTTCACGTCCTCGTCCAGTTTGGCAATGGAGCGCGGCAGGAACCAGTCGCGGGTGACGCGGCGCAGCTTGAGGTGCTTGGGCTTGTCCATGTGGATGAGTGTTTCGAGGCCGTTCTTCGTGCCGAACTGCGCTTCAAGCTGATTTTCCGCATCAATGGGCAACAATACTGTGCGCGGCGCGTTCAGGAATTTGTCGTTCTGGCTGCCAACGCGCTTGATGTCATCGTACTTGCTGAGAGACCAGAACGGTTGGTATTCAGGGTGTTCCACCCAGGCGACCGGGTCAGTTTCCCGCAGGTGGTCAAACAGGGCATGCATGCTGCCCTCATGACCCATGATTGCAACATCGAGAACATCGGCGGGTTGATAGTCATGCACGTTGTGGTTTCCTTCTATGATGGTGCGGGCAGCCATTGCACCTGGGGTAACGGAAGTTCAGAGAGTGGCCTGTGACATGCAGCAGACGCGGGTACAGGCAGGCCGGATGGCGGCTAATATGCCAGCACGTTGCGTGGCGGTCAAAGACCCTGCGGGGCTGGCGGGGCAATCCGCAACACGCCGCCGTTGTCCGTGAGCAGGTAGAGTAGCCCGTCGGGGCCCTGCGTGAGGTTTCTGGCGGGGAAATTGAAGTCTTCCAGCAGGCGCTCCTCCTTTGGCGCGCCCCCGGTATCGAGGGCGACGCGACTCACGGAGAACGATCGCAGGCCCGCGACGAACAGGCTGCCGCGCCAGCCGGGCAGGGCATCGCCGCTGTAGAAGGCGAGGCCGCCCGTGGCGATGGAAGGTACATAGTAGTATTCGGGTTGCGCCATCTCCGGATGTCGGGTGCCCACACCGATTTTGCCGCCGCCGTATTCCTCTCCGTAGCTGATGACCGGCCAGCCATAGTTGGTACCGGCTCGCAGCAGGTTGATCTCGTCGCCGCCCTGCGGGCCGTGTTCGGCAACCCAGATGCGACCACTGGCGGGATCCATGGCGATGCCCTGCGGATTGCGGTGACCGTAGCTGTAGATTTCGGGGAGCGCTCCCGGGGTTGAAACGAACGGGTTGTCAGCCGGGATGCCGCCATCCTCATGTACGCGCAGTACCTTGCCCATGTGCGTGCCGAGATCCTGCGCGAGCTGTCGTTGCTTGCGATCGCCCATGGTGATGTACAGGTGGCCGGCGGAGTCGAACAGCAGCGCGGAGCCGAAATGCGTGCTGGACTCGAAAGCCGGACGTGCCTCAAAGATGGTGCTTGCCTCCTTGAGTTCATTGCCCTCCAGGCGAAACCGCCAGACCCGGGTCGTGCTCTTTGTTGTGCTTGTTGGGACGGCGGCGCTCAGGTAGATCCAGCCATTCTCGGCAAATTCGGGGTGCACCGCCACATCCAGCAGACCCCCCTGCCCGCGGTAGAAGACCTCTGGCACGCCAGCCAACGCTGTCAGGCTGTTGGTGCCGGGGTTCAGCACGCGCAGACGGCCTGGCTTCTCGGTGACAAGCAGGCGGCCATCGGGCAGGAAGGCCATTCCCCAGGGGAACTCGAGTTCGTCTGTCAGTGCCTGTATGCGGAAGTTCTGGCGTGCGCTCTGCCCGGCCACCGTGCCTTCGTCGACTTCGAGGCCTTTTTCGAGCGCCATATAGGCTTTCAGCGCACCGTACTGCAGCGCGTCGCAGCCGGCGAGCATGCCCGCGGCGATTAATAAGAGCGCAAAAACCCTGAACACATGAGTACCTCTCTGACACTGACGCCAAGGCGCCAGCATAGCGCTCCCGGTGTGTTCTGGTAAGGGAAACTGGCCGCTTGTCGGGGGTTTCTCCATTGGGCTCCGGGCACTGGTCCGGACAGGCTTCACATACGCTGAAAAATTACGCCCGATACTATTGACAATCATTCGCATCGGGGCTAATTTGAGAATCGTTCTCAGGAGTAGCGGTGGAAAAAGGCCATGTACGTCTGTCTCTGTAAACGCATCACCGACGCGCAGATTCGCTCTGCGGTACATGCGGGCGCCAGCTCCCTGGCCGAGATTCGCGATACGCTTGGCGCGTCCAGCCAGTGCGGCAAATGCGGCAACCTGGCACGTGAAATAGTGCGTGATGCGCTGGCCGATTACGTCGACGACCAAACGCTGTTCTACGCTGCATCCTGAACACCCTCCCGTCTGCCGCAAATGGTAGCCCAGCCTGGGAGCCGTGGCTGCGCATGCTCGCTCCCTGAGTGCAAATCATAGCAATTATCATTTGTTTTTATCCTTGTAAATCAATAGCTTAGTTTGCAACGGCGCGCACACTGGCCCATACTGGGCGCTCAATGTAAGGAGGCTGGCGATGCAAGGCGACCCCAAGGTAATCGAGTACCTGAACAAAATTCTCGGCAACGAACTGGTAGCAATCAATCAGTATTTTCTGCACGCAAAAATGTTCCTCGACTGGGGCCTGAAGGAACTCGGCGACTACGAGTACCACGAATCGATCGACGAGATGAAGCACGCGGACAAGCTGGTCGAGCGCATCCTGTTTCTGGAAGGCCTGCCCAATCTGCAGGATCTCGGCAAGCTGCTAATTGGCGAAAACACCGAAGAAATGTTGCGTTGCGACCTGAAACTTGAGATGAGTGGCCTGAAAGATCTCAAAGACGCAATCGCCTACTGCGAGTCGGTAGGTGATTACGGGTCGCGAGACCTGTTCTCGGAAATTCTGGAATCCGAGGAAGAGCATGTCGACTGGCTCGAGACGCAGATCAGCCTGATCGACAATGTGGGGTTGCAGAACTATCTGCAGAGCATGATGGCGAAACCTGGCTGATGCCAGAGGCATTGCGCCGAGCGGAGCGGGGCGCGCGAGGTCAGCGATCAGGTGACCAACGCGCCGCGTAGCCCCTGCGGGCGGTGCGAAAAGAGTGCCCGTGCGTCCCGCGATGCACGGGTTTTTTTTCGCCCGGGATTTGTGTCCAACGTGTCATACAAAACGACGCGAGGGGTCACTCAATAAAACACCGGGGGGAGATTCACGATGCACAGATCCTTTGTAACACGCAGTCGATGGCTGCAGTTCGCGGCAGTCGCCGCGATATTTGCGCTGGCCCTGGTCGCCTGCGGTGGCGGTGGTTCCGGTGGCGGCGCAGATGAGAGCACGCCAGCGCCAACACCGCTCCCGCAGCCACCAGCGCCGGCACCGCTGGCTAAGGCAGAGGCCGTGCGCTTTCTCAGCCAGGCGACTTTCGGGCCCGGCGAGCGCGAGGTCGAGGAACTTGTCGCCACGGGGCTGGAAGCCTGGTTCCTCGCGGAGCTTGCGCAGCCGGCCACCTTACACCTCGAGGCGGTACTGTCAGGGTTCCCCGACGATGGCAGTTTCATCGGCGACAACGGCAACCTGTTGCCCGGCCTGTTGTCCCTGCCGACCGATTCCTTCTGGCGGGCGGCGATAGGGGGCGAGGATCAACTGCGCCAGCGGATGGCTTTTGCCCTGTCCCAGATTCTGGTGGTCTCATCCGGCAGCGCACTGTCGCGCGCACCGCAGACCATCGCACACTACATGGATATTCTCACCACGGGCGCGTTCGGGAACTATCGCGATCTGCTGGAGGCGGTGACCTATTCACCCGCGATGGCGGTCTATCTCACCTACCTGCGCAATGAAAAGGCTGACCCGTTGACCGGGCGTGTGCCGGATGAAAACTACGCGCGCGAGTTATTGCAGCTTTTCACCCTTGGCCTGATCGCGCTACAGGGCGACGGACAGCCGCTCACCGATGGCAATGGTGCAGAGATCGAACTGTATGACAACAGCGATGTGACGGAACTCGCGAAAGTCTTTACCGGCCTCAGCTTCGCCGGTGCAAGCTTTAACGCCCCATTGCGCCAGCTACCCCTGGAGGCCTATTACTCGCCTCTGGAAACATTCGACGCCTTTCATTCACCGGAAGCCAAGCAGTTTCTGGGGGCGAATATTCCTGCGGGTGCCGGTACCGAAGAGAGCATCGAGCTGGCGCTGGATGCGATATTTGCCCACCCCAATGTCGGCCCGTTTATCGGCCGCCAGCTGATCCAGCGCTTTGTGACCAGTTCGCCGCAGGCGGCGTATGTGGAACGCGTGGCCGCGGCATTCGATGCGGGCCGCTATGCACTGCCTTCGGGTACACACGTTGGTGAGGGACGGCGGGGCGATCTCGCCGCCACGCTCGCCGCTGTGCTGTTCGATAGCGAGGCGCGCGACCCGCAGCCACGGCTGGCGCCCGGGTTCGGCAAGCTGCGCGAACCGGTGCTGCGTTTCACTCACTGGGCGCGCGCCTTCAGCGTCAATAATGCGGACGTGAGCAACGAAGCGGCGCTGCGCGATACCGGCAGTGCTGAAGCGCTGGGCCAGCAACCCTACGGAGCGCCCTCGGTATTCAACTTCTACCGGCCGGGTTACATCGCGCCCGGTACGCAAACGGGTGCCGCAGAGCTGACCGCACCGGAGCTGCAGATTACCAACGCGACAAGCATTGTCGGTTATCCCAATTTTCTCACGCTGTTTGCGCTGGGTAACTCACCTCAAGAGCGGCAGGGTCTGCCACGCATGTTCGTGCCGGACTATTCGGCGGAGGCAGCGCTGGCAGATGATGTTGACGCACTGCTTGCACATCTGGATAGCAAGCTCACGCACGGCACACTGACAGCCACCACACGCGAACGCATCGTGCAGATTGTGACATTGCTGGATGCCAGCTCGGAAGAGGGGCGGCAACTGCGTGCCAGGGTCGCCAGTGTTCTGATCATGACTTCGCCCGACTACATCGTACTGCGCTAGCCAGGGAGCACCGATATGCACAAGCGACGCGATTTTCTCAAGACCTTCATGTCACTGGCGGCCGTCTCCGCCGGTGGTTCCGCCTTGCAGTGTCTCCCTGTGTCTCCGGCAGCGGCGGCAACCGTGGATGACTACCGGGCTCTGGTGTGCGTTTTCCTGTTCGGCGGGATGGACTGCCACGACACCGTCCTGCCCCACGATGACGCCTCCTATGCCAGCTATGCACAGTTGCGTTCCTCCCTGCTGGACGGCTATACGTCGCAGCCCGGCGGCTCCAGTCGTGCGCTGCAGAATCTGTTGGCGCTGGCGCCCGCCGGCGCTGATTTCGGGGGACGCCAGTTCGCGCTGCCACCGCAACTGGGTGGCCTGCACACGCTGTTCAACGCGGGCCAGGCGGCAATAGTCGGCAATGTGGGCCCCCTGGTTGAGCCGACAGACAGGGATGCATTTCTGGCGGGCACAGCCAGGGTGCCCGCACGCCTGTTCTCCCACAACGATCAGCAGTCCACCTGGATGTCCTTCGCGCCCGAGGGTGCACAACTGGGTTGGGGCGGACGTTTCGGCGATGCGGCGGTGCAGTCCGGTGCGAATGTCGAAAGTATTTTTTCCCAGATATCCCTGGCGGGGAACAGCGTGTTCCTGACTGGCGACCTGGTATCACCCTACCAGATCAGTGCCAGTGGCGTGCCCTCCATCGCATTGATTGAAGCGGCCCAAAGGCGCTCGGGAGCGGCTGTGGGCGGGATCATGCGCGATCATTTTGCCAGTGCGAACGCTACGTTTGACAACCTGTTCGCCCGGGATTTTGTCAATCTGAGCCGCGTCTCACTGGATGCGAATGACACGCTGGAAAGGGCGCTGCGCGAGGGCGGTTCGGGGCTCGCTGCAGCGTTCCCCGCATCTGCGCTCGGCGCACAGCTACAGGCGGTGGCACAGACCATTGCGGTCCGCGAGGTGCTCGGTGCACGCCGCCAGGTCTTTTTTGTTGCGCTCGGAGGCTTCGACACGCACGCCACACAGGCCGCTGATCTGCCGGCCCTGCAGCAGGATCTGGGCGATTCCATCGCGGCATTCTACGCGGCAACCCAGGAACTGGGTGTTGCCGATTCTGTCACTACGTTCACCGCGGCGGATTTCGGGCGCACGCTGACAGTGAACGGAGACGGTACCGACCACGGCTGGGGCGGGCATCAGTTCGTCGTGGGCGGTGCGGTGAATGGCGGCGAGATCTACGGTGATATTCCGCCACCCCTGCTGGAGCACGCGCAGGACGCGGGCAATGGCAGGCTTATTCCGACCACCTCGGTGGAGCAGTTTGCCGCTCCCCTCGGGCGCTGGTTCGGGCTCAGTGAGCCTGAACTCACAGCTGCGCTGCCGGGGCTGGGCGCATTCCCGCCCGCTCCCGCCTTTATCTGAAGAAGGCTTCCTGTGTTGCTGGAGGGCTACGTGGAATTGGACACCGGCCGCTTGCAGTGTGCCATGCACAACGAACAGGCGAAGCCGGCGCGGGCACTGTTGTATACCTTGCGCGGACTACACACGCGCAATTTCGGCTGGGCGCTCGCCTGCTGCGGCTGGAAGCGGGAACAGGCCGAAGACGTATTGCAGGAAGCGTATCTGCGAGTGCTGGACGGGCGAGCGAAGTTTGCCGGGCAATCCGCCCCCGCCACATGGTTCTTCGGAGTGATAAAGCGAGTTGCCGCAGAGAGTCTGCGTCGGCAGCGGCGGCGTGACCTGCTCAAGCTGCGTGTGCTGCACAGCGAGACCCCGGATGCCCGGGATCTGGCCAGGGTGCAGGATGACACGCAATTGCAGCAGGACGAATCCGCCGCGGCCCTCAGGGCTGCGCTGTTGCAGCTGCCGCAACGCCAGCGCGAAGTATTGCATCTGGTGTTCTATTGCGAGCTGACGCTGCAGGAGAGCTCCCTGGTGCTGCAGATTTCCCTCGGGTCTGTGCGTACACACTACCATCGGGGCAAGACAGCGCTGGCGCAACTTATCGAACAGGATGAAGCCCATGACATCATCACCTGATACCGAGGAGAGATTCCTCGCTCAGCGCTTTGCTCAATTGCGCGCGGTGGAAAGCCGGACTGCACCGCCATTACCGGAGGTGCCGGAGGTCGTTGCGCACTCGCCACATCGCAGCCCCCTGGTTGCACGCACCGCTGCGGCGTTTGCCGTTTCACTGGCGGCCTCCGTGCTGGTGATGGTAGTGCTTCCCGAGCGGCAATCGCCCCAGGCTTTGTACCTGGACATCATGCAGTCCAGCGTGCTCATTACCGATGATCTGCTGCGGCCCTCTGACAGCCTGGTGCCGGAGCTACACGACCTGCCGGCCTACGAACCCGTAAGCGGCCAGGATATGTACAGCGAATTCAAATGATCAATATCGAATCTTATGCTCGGGAGATAGTCTGATGAAAACCGTTCACTGCATGCTCGCAGCGCTGTTGTTTGTAATGACGATACCCGCATTTGCGCAGGGCGTAGCGCTCGACAACCCGCGGGCGAATCGCGAAGTTATCGACCTGGGCCTGTATCCTCCAGATCTGATCATGCGGCACCAGGAGACGCTCGGGATCAGCGCAGACCAACGTGATGCGATGCTCAAGCTGGTGCGGGCTTTTCAGGATGAGGTTGCAGAATTGCAGTGGAGCCTGCAGAAAGAGCAGCAACTGATGAAGGCGGATCTGGCGCAGGACAGCATTGATCCAGAGGCTGTCATGCCACGTGTTGAGCGTGTGCTGGCGATGGAAAGTGAGTTCAAGCGCGCACACTTCCGGCTGTTGATCGGTATCAAGAATGCGCTGAGCGCAGAGCAGATCGCGATGATCCAGAAGCGCATCCGCCAGCGCCGTTCCTGAAAGCAGGGTTACTCTGCGGGTAGTGAGCGTACACGGATATTGCGGTACCACACGCGATCGCCGTGGTCCTGCAGCACGATATAGCCTGAATCCGCGCGACCGAAGCGTGGCATATCGGCGAACTTGCTCGCTTCAACCAGCGCATTCCACTCATCCGAGCCGCGTGTCACCTGCACAATCCTGACGCCGTTCAGCCAGTGTTCGATGCGATTGTTGCGTACACGAATCAGCACGTCGTTCCAGCTCCCCGGAGGGCGAACGGTTTCCGGGCTTGCGGCGATCAGGTCGTAGAGGTCACCCGCGCGATGGGTTCCAATGCGGCCATCGGGATGGCCATCGTTGTCCAGCACCTGCATTTCGGGCCCTGTTAGCCACGGCGTTTTCTCCGTCTCGTCGGCCACCAGGTAAAAGATTCCGCTGTTGCCTCCCGGGGCGACCTTCCATTGCAGGCTGAGCTCGAAGTTCTGGAATTTTTCCCGGTGATAAATAAGGTCGTTGCTGCCACCGCCGAACAGCACGCTCTTGATAATGCCCCAAAGGGGGAAAATGCCGCCCTCAATGCGCGTCAGGCTGCCATCTTCCACCTGCCATTTGCGTACAGGGCCCTGCCGACCGTAATTCCGCCAGCCGTCCAGTGTGTTGCCGTCGAACAGTTCGCGCCAGCCATCCCTGGCTGGCAATGCAGCCGAAGCCTGCGCACTGGATGCCACCTGCAACTGTTCGTCGGGTGCGGGCACACGGTTCAGTGTGTACCAGGCTTCCGCCGTCCAGAGTTTTGCGCCGCTTGCCGCGCGCAACCGATCATGCAGGCGCAGGTAAACCACATGATTTTCGCGCAGGCCGTCAATACGCGCCCGCAGGTGGCGGCCATCGGCTGAGCGAGTCAGCGTTGTTACCGGCAGTTGCGTGGTGTTGTACTTCGGCCCGCCGTACTGCTCGTTGGGATGATAGAACCACTGGCGAACAAGCAGATCCTCGGGTTTGAGCGTTACATCGTCAGCAAGCGGCTGTGTCAGTTCAATCTCGAAACCGTCGGCGAGCGCGCGCACGGCGAGTATTTCGAATGCGTTGTTGCCCGCCCAGCGCAAGCGCTCCAGCCCGTGCCAGGATTTGCCGTACTCGCCCCAATTCGGTGGGTTGCCCACTTCGCCCACGTAGATCGCATCGTCAGGGCCGCGCAGCAAGCGATTGACAGCGCCCTGGAAGCCGGCGCTGAAGTGAAATACGGCACCCTGTTCCTGCCCCTCAACCTGTTCAAGAAATACCCGTTTGATACCGCCGTTGTAAACATCGCCGTGAATGAACTGCCCCGCATAGGGCCCTTCGCGCAGTACGAGCGGCTGCGTGGGTGAATTGCCGACCTCGTCCTGTGGCAGCCATACCGACGGCGGCAGCTCTTCAAGGCTCATGATGTCGGCGTCGGGCACCGCGCGTGAACCATAGAAGCCCCCGCGTTCTATGCGCACCAGTTTGCTCGCCGGCAACCAGTCGCCCTGGTTGTCGGTAACGTAAATTTCTCCGTTCTCACCTGTGCCTATTCCGTTGGGGGTGCGGAAGCCCGATGCGAAGATCTCTATGTTGCCCGCATGATCCGCGCGCAACAGCTTGCCCTGGGTGGGAAGTTGCTCAGGACAACTGGCGCCACCCGGCAACACGCAGATGGATAGCAGGAAGTAGAAGTGGTCATCCTGATGCAGCAAACCGAAGGCGAAAGAATGGAAGTTGGCGCTCGCCGGCCAGTTGTCACTCACGGTGAGGTAGCGGTCGATGATCTCGTCGCCGTCGGTGTCGACGAGTTCCGTGAGCTCCTGCTTCTGCAACACAAACAGGCGTTCACCGACAACTTTGAGCCCCAGCGGCTCATGCAGGCCTTCGGCAATACGCCGTACGCGCGTTGCCGGTGGCGCTTCGGGGTCAATGAGGTAGACAGCGCCATCCAGGTCCCAGCTCGCAACCAGCAGACGTCCGTCTCCGCGAAAATCCATGCCGCCGACTTTGGGCTCGAAGCCCGGCGGTGCAATATTCTCAAGTGTGAACGATGGATGTACCGCAGTGAGTCTCGCAAGCGTATCGAAATCGCGTGTTGCCGGGTACGCATTGCCAGCGGGGTCCAGGGGCGGCGCAGCCTCGTGTTCGGGTTCACCAACACTGAGG
>TARA_R110000823_G_scaffold27609_20_pt1 | contig 42014 bp, 34 predicted proteins | sample TARA_R110000823 | Tara Oceans TARA_R110000823 (sample SAMEA4397722) | marine metagenome | biome: Polar Biome; feature: [DCM] deep chlorophyll maximum layer (ENVO:01000326); material: water (ENVO:00002006), including particulate matter (ENVO:01000060) such as... | depth 20 m | reverse complement strand
CGGATATACCGCCCAGCCAAGCCCCATGGTACCAGCCGGAGTGCGCCAATAGCCATGAAGCAGTTGCTTGAGTTCCTTCCCATCATCCTGTTTTTCATCGTCTATAAGCTGGATGGTACGCAGGTCAGCCTCGGCGGCTGGGAGTATCAGCTCGACGGCATCTTCTCCGCCACCGCGGTACTGATGGTCGCTACCCTCCTACAGGTCGCGATCAACTACGCAATCAGCCGGACACTGGAGAAACGCCTGCTGTGGCTGGCACTGGCGGTGCTGGTGTTTGGCGGAGCAACCCTCGTGTTTCGCAATGAGGCGTTTATCCAGTGGAAGCCCACCATCTTCAACTGGGCGCTCGCCATCGCTTTCGGCGTTTCCCAGTTTGTCGGTGACAAAAACCTGATGGAGCGCACCCTGGGCAGCCAGATTCATCTGCCGAAACAGATCTGGTCGCGATTGAATCTTCTCTGGGTCAGCAATTTTGCCGTGGTCGGCGGGCTCAACATTTACGTTGCCTACGCTTTCAGCGAGGCGACCTGGGTGGATTACAAGCTGTATTCCGCAATTGGCTTTACCCTGCTGCTGACGGTGCTTACGGCTGTGATGATCAGTCCGCACCTGAAAGACCCACCAGACCCTGAAGTGCTGGGTAGCAGAAAGTAGCCGGAGAACTGCCATGTACTACGCCATTCTATGTGAGGATGTGAACAACAGTGGCCCGCTGCGCAAGGCCGCGCGTCCCGCCCACCTCGACAGACTCACTGCACTGGTGGATCAGGGGCGGCTGCTGGCGGCGGGGCCACATCCTGCACTCGATACTGAAGATCCGGGCGAGGCCGGGTTCACCGGAAGTCTCATCATCGCCGAGTTTGACAGCCTCGAAGCCGCCACCGCCTGGGCCGATTCCGACCCTTACGTGGACGCCGGCGTGTTCAGCCGGGTGACAGTCAAGCCGTATAAACTGGTGCTCCCCTGAAAAGCGCCCGCAGTATATTGCGCTCTATAAATCCATGCTTATTCTTACATTTGCCCAGCCGCGCAGCTAGAATATGTGCTACAGCCGGCGCGACAGCGACCGGATCGAACCGACTCACTCCAAGGATTTCCATGCCGTGCGAATCGCTGCATTTCTCTTCCTGACGCTGCTTTTTCAGAGCGGCCTGGCAAACGCTCAGGACGTCCGCTACATCAGCGATAAACAGTACGTGCCGCTGCGCAGCGGCGCGGGCAATGACTATCGCATCATTCATCGCGGCATCCCCTCCGGCACGCGCCTGACGGTGTCGACAACCTCCGAGGATGGTCTCTGGTCGGAGATCACCACCGCCAACGGCACCAGCGGGTGGCTCCGCAGCCAGTACCTCATGCAGGATCTTCCCGCCGAGCTCAAGGTTGAAGCGGCCGAACGCCGCGCTGCGGAGGCCGAAGCGAAGCTGCAGGAGCTTCAGGCGATGATAGAGGCACTGCGCAGCGAGCGCGGCGATCTGCGCGATCAGTTCGACGACAGCAGTTCGGAGCTCCAGGACGTGGCGAAGGAACTGGCGCAAATCAAGCAGGTGTCCGGCAAGGCGCTGCAACTGGACGCCGACAACCGCAAGCTGGTAGAACAGAATGAAAACCTCCGCTCGGAAACGGAGATGTTAAAGGCCGAGAACCAGCGCCTGAATGACAAGCTACGCAGCGACGAGTTCATCAATGGCGCGCTGGCGGTACTGCTGGGCGTTATCGTCGCCCTGGTGGTGCCCCGCCTTATGCCGCGCCGCCGCCGAAGTTCAAGCTGGGCCTGACGGAGACCTCGCATGACAAGAGCATTCCTCCTGTGTGTCACATTGCTGATCGGCTCCCACGCGTGGGCCGACGCCGCAAACAACCCGCGGGTAGTGATTCGCACCAGTGAAGGGGACATCACGCTACAGCTGTTTGCAGACAAGGCCCCGGCAACGGTTGAGAACTTCCTTGCCTACGTGGACAGCGGTTTCTATGCGGGTACGATTTTTCATCGCGTGATTCCCAACTTCATGATTCAGGGCGGCGGCCTGTTGCCGGACCTCACTGAAAAGCCAACCAACCCACCGGTCGTCAACGAATCGAAGAACAGACTCCACAACACCCGCGGCACGATTGCCATGGCCCGCACCAACGATCCCGACTCCGCGGGCGCCCAGTTTTTTATCAATCAGCGCAACAACCTGCGGCTCGACTGGACACCGGGGCGCGATGGCTACACCGTGTTCGGTGAAGTCCTGCTGGGAATGGATATTGTGGACTTCATCGCCACAGCGCCCACCAGAAAGGTGGTCCTGATGGACGATGTGCCGGAAGAGCCCATCGTGATCCAGGCCATCAATCGCCTACCCGCCGAATGATCGCGCTCAGCGTCAACCTGAACAAGATTGCGCTGATCCGCAATTCCCGCGACACAACAATCCCGGACATTCCAACCCACGCTCGCCTGTGCATTGAAGCCGGTGCGGATGGCATCACCGTGCACCCTCGCCCCGATCAGCGCCACATACGCGCTTCAGACTGTCTCGATCTGGCGGCAATGCTGGGCGTGGAATTCAATATCGAGGGCAACCCGTTGGCAGGTCCACGCGCCAGCGCTCGCGAAGGCGTAACAGACTATCCGGGTTTCATGCAGCTGGTGAAGGCCATTCGCCCCGCCCAATGTACACTCGTACCCGATGGCGACAACCAGCTCACCTCCGACCACGGCTTTGATCTCAGGCGCGAGGGCGAGAATATCGCACCGCTGGTACAGGAGCTAAAAGCTCTGGGGATTCGCACCAGCCTGTTCATGGAGCCGGAACCAGAACAGATTCGCCTCGCGGCACAGATCGGCGCCGACCGGATCGAGCTGTACACCGAGAGCTATGCACGCGCGTATCGTGAGCAACGCGGCGTGGAAGAAATTTTCCAACGCTTCGTGCGCGCGGCGGAAGTCGCCGGCGAAGAGGGGCTGGGCGTGAACGCCGGCCACGACCTGGATCTGGAAAACCTGCCGCGCTTCGCCACTGTGCCCGGTTTGCTGGAGGTCTCCATCGGCCATGCACTGACGGTGGATGCACTGCGCTTAGGACTGGCAAATGCCGTGGTCGCCTACCAGCGCGCGCTGGGCAAGGCATGACAGGCCCTGAATTACAGTAATCCTGTGCGCTCGTGGAAGCGGGTCATCCAGATACCATGCGTACAGACACTCACTACTAGCGACAGGCGGGCACTACATTGAGACGAATCGACCTGACCAGCGCCGGCTTTTTACTGGCGGAAAAGCGTGAAACCCCCATGCACGTGGGTGGGATCAATCTGTTCACGCTGCCCGAAGGAGCGGATGAGCATCGCTTTCTCAGCGGACTGGCGGAGGTTCTGCGCAACGCCGACACGTTCCGCAAACCCTTCGGTGAGTACGTCAAAGTCTCACCGCTGGGCTTCTTCTGGGAAAAGGACGAGCACATCGATCTGGACTATCACGTCCGCCACTCCGCCCTGCCCAAACCCGGACGCTACCGCGAGCTGTTCGCACTGGCCTCGCGGCTGCACAGCGTACTGCTTGATCGCAATCGTCCCCTGTGGGAGACACACCTGATCGAGGGCCTGCAAAACCGCCAGTTCGCGCTCTATCAAAAGGTACATCACTCTGCGATAGACGGCGTGGGTGCGATGCAACTCACACGTTCCGCCTATTCAACGCGCAAATCGGAGCGTCTGTACCACTCGCCCTTTTCCACGCAGGCGTACGAGCGCCTGAAAATCCTGCAATACGGCAATACCGCGCGCAACGTGACACGCCCGAGTCGTAGCGAGCTACGCAACGTCGTCGATGCGCTGAAACAGACTTATGATTCAGGTGTTCACCTGGCTACCGCAATGGGCCGCTTCAGCGGTGCATTTTTCGGCCGCGGCGGCAACCTTGCGGTGCCCTGGCACAATGTACCTCGTACATCCATCAACACCCGGGTGACGGGCGCTCGCCGGTTTGTAGCGCAATCGTGGGAATTCGAACGGGTCAAGGCAGTCTGCCGGGCGGTGGACGGCACACTGAATGACATCGTGCTGGCCATGTGCTCTGGCGCACTGCGCCGCTATCTTCTTTCCCGCAATGAACTACCGGCGCATTCACTGAAAGCCATGGCGCCCATTTCGCTGCGCGAGGTGGGCGACGTGGACTCCGCCAACGCCGTGGGCTTTATCACTGCGGACCTGGCGACCAACACCCGCGACCCGGAACACCGGTTGCGCCAGATCCAGGATTCCATGCGCGCAGGCAAAGCCCTCCTGAGTGATATGTCGGCGCGCGAAACGGCAATATTCATGCAGCTCACACAATTGCCGGCAGTCGTTTCCTCGGTGCTCGGCCTGGCGGCCAGATACCCCGCCTACAGTACGGTAATCTCCAACGTGCCGGGGCCGCGCGAGCGCCTGTACTGGAATGGTGCGAGGCTCGACGGTATTTATCCCGCCTCCATCGTGTTCGACGGATTTGCCATGAACATTACGCTGGTGAGTTACTACGACAGTCTGGACTTCGGCATCGTGGCCTGTCGCCGCTCCCTACCGCAGATTCAGCGTATTATCGATCACCTGGAGGAGTCGCTGCAGGAGCTCGAGGAGCTGGCGGGACTGCCCAGAGGCGGCGCGAGCGCAAAGGCAAAATCGCGACGCAAGACCAAAACCCGCGCAAAAAAGACCGCGAAAGCGGAAACGCCAGCCAATACAAAAACCAAAGCCAAACCTAAAGCCAAAACCAAAACCAAGACCAAAGCCAAAGCCAAAGCCAAAGCCAAAGCCAAAGCCAAAACGAAGGCGAAGGCGAGGCCCAAGGCGATGCCCAAAAACAGGGCCCGTGGCAGTACGTAAAAGACCTCACCGGCCTGATAACCCAGACACCGGTCACAGTTGGCGATATTTTTTTTCAGGTGGGCTGATTGACGTCCAGCAGCGGGGAAGCGTCGATCTGTTCGGCGTCCATCATGGCGGCAATGCGCTGCATGGATGAGAGAATCTGTGTCTGCTCCCAGCTCTCCAGCGACTCAAAGCGTTCAATGAACTTTTCATGCAATAGCAACGGTGCGGCCGAGAGCGTCTCCCTGCCAGCCTGCGTCAGGCGGGCATTCACAACGCGTTTGTCCACCTCGCCGCGCATGCGCTCCACGAGCTTGCGCGACTCCAGTCGGTTCAGAATAGTGGTAACCGTCGCCTGACTGAGGGAAACCTCTTCCGAAATACGCTTCACCGTAACATCGCCGAGTTCATTGATGGCGCGCAGTACCATAACCTGGGGAATTGTCAGGCCACAGAGTTTTTCCATGCGTTTGGACTGCATGTCGGTCGCGCGAATAATGCGGCGCAGCGACACCAGCACACCCTGCCATACAGGTTTTTCCCGCATTGATATCTCCCTTGCCTCATACGCCCACCCACTGCAGGTGCGACCTGACTACGATTGTACTTGCACTGCGACCCGTGGTGCACCTTTGTTGCAACCCGGCAAGCGTGAAAGTAACCGCAGTGTGTTTTTGCTGCGCAACCACGTATCCTTGACATCCATGCTACCGGTTAACCAGCGCATTTAACGTATGCCATCAACACAGAATTATGCATTACCACGCCGCACTCATAGCGCTTCCGGCGAGAAGCGCCAGGTAGGCTTTGAACTGGAGTTTGCCGGGCTCGATCTGCGCCACACAGTGAGTCTTCTGGAACGCGTCTTTGACGAATCCGCGCACAGCACCTCTCTTGCCGAGGCGCGCCTGACCCACGCCCGCTGGGGCGATTTCAAAGTCGAGGTCGACAGCGAACTGGCCAAGTCGCTTGCCAAGACTCGCGCCCGCTGGCGCGAAGAGGCGAGAGCCCGGGGCGAGCTGAAGGCGCCGCCCGACTACGACCCGTTGGCCGAATGGCTGGTGAACCTGACCACAGAACTGGTGCCGGTAGAGGTGGTATGCCCGCCGGTGGATATCGATCAACTGGCCGACCTGGATCCCCTGGTGGACAGCCTGCGCGCCGCCGGAGCGCTGGGAACCAGCGAATCCCTGCTGTATGCCTTTGGCGTGCATATCAACCCGGATCTCCCGGCACTGGATGCGCAGACAGTCGCACGCTACCTGCGCGCCTTCGCATTGGCGCAGGACTGGCTGCTGGAGGTACATCGGGTCGACCTGTCGCGACGTTTTGTGCCCTATATCGACCTCTACAGCGGCAGCTACCGCAAGAAAATCCTCGGCTATGACGACCGCGTATCGATGGATACGTTGATCGATGACTACCTGCATTTCAACGCAACCCGCAACAGGGCTCTGGATATGCTGCCACTTTTCAAACATATCGACGAAGCCCGGATTTCCGCAAAAATCAGCGATGTGCGGGTGAAAGCCCGCCCCACCTTTCACTACCGCATGCCAAACTGCGAGATCAACCGGCCGGGTTGGCGACTCGCGAACAGCTGGAATCCCTGGTGTGTGGTCGAGGCGCTGGCCGACAGTCCGGAGCTGCTTGACGACCTCTCTGCCCAGTTCCGCAGGCACGACGGAAATCTATTAAACCTGAGGCGGCCAGCATGGCACCAGACGCTAGACCAGTTGCTGCACGACCTTGCATCGGCGTAACCGGCTCTTCCCAGCGATTTTCGCCCTCCTGGCTGGCGATTCGCCTGTCGCTGTTTCTCGTCGGCGCCCGGGCCCTGCGCATAACGGCTAATCGTCCCGCTGAGCCGGAACGCCTGGACGCGCTGGTAGTCAGCGGCGGACACGATATTCATCCGGGCCTGTACGGCACACAGGAGTTGCCCGACAAAGAGTACGACCACGATCGCGATGAACTGGAACAGCGTTTCATCCGCTACGCGCTTGCGCAACGGCTGCCCATGATGGGCATCTGCCGCGGCTACCAGCTCATCAACGTGGTGCTCGGCGGCACACTGCACGTGGACATTCGAAAACTGCGCCGTCAGACCTCCAATTTCGGCACGGTTTTGCCGCGCAAAGACGTATTGCTTGAGAAGGCCTCGTTGGTGCATGCCCTTGCAGGCAAACTCAAACTGCGCGTCAACAGCCTTCACTACCAGGCGGTGGATCGCGTTGCGCCAACACTGCGGATTGCCGGGGTCGATCGCGACCAGTTTGTGCAGGTCCTGGAGCACACGGAGAAGGCGCCTGTGCTCGGCGTGCAGTGGCACCCGGAATACCTGTTCTACATGCCCAGCCAGCTGCGCCTGTTCCGCTGGCTGGTGGGCGAGGCCCGCAAACATCGGCAGGAGCGTTCTTGAGCGGTTACCTGTTGTTGTTTGCCTCCGCGTTTGGAGCGGCCACCCTGTTGCCTTTTTACTCGGAAGTGGTGTTTCTGGCGTTGCTGGAGAAGGGCCTGCTGCCCGGCTGGCTCTGGCTGGCGGCAACAACCGGCAACACCGCCGGCTCCGTGGTCAACTGGTTCATCGGCCTCAAGTACAGCCACCTGGAGGGCACGCGCTGGTTCCCTGTGAACAAAAATAACATGGCGCGTGCCAGAGGCTGGTTTGGGCGCTACGGCTACTGGACGCTGCTGCTGGCCTGGTTGCCGGTGGGCGGCGATGCCCTGACCTTCATCGGTGGCATCCTGCGCGTGCGCCTACCGGTATTCCTCATACTGGTGGCCATCGGCAAGGGTGCGCGCTATGGCGCGTTGCTTGTTGGCTTCAATTTGCTGGCTCACGCGTGAGGAGGAACAGGACGAAGTAGCAGGCTTGAGGCGCCATTGAGGTGCGGCGCAGGTCCGGCCTCTGATGCTAAAAGACAAGTTGCAATACAAGCCTGCAAAGACTACGATGCGCCTCGCTGGCTGATGCCAGCAGGCGACATCCTCAGTTGTTCGCGCCTCACCGCGCGCAGTCTCTTCTGCCTTGAGCAGTTCAAGTGATGCACCCACCGGGTGCCGCTCTGTATGCCGCAGGTGCAAACGGGCTTTCAGCCTGTTGCACAACACGGTGGCTCACGCGCAGAAATTCTGCTCCTGTTTACCAGGCCACACCCTGCCGAAAACCGGCTAATCGATTCCGGCGAATTTTTTCGCCGTACGGGTAATTTATGCAATTTACAGAACTTGGTCTTATCGAACCTATCGCTCGCGCGGTAAACGAAAAAGGCTACCATACGCCCTCTCCCATACAGGCTCGCACCATCCCGGTAGTCCTGGAAGGCGGCGACCTGATGGCGTCCGCACAAACCGGAACCGGCAAAACCGCGGCCTTCGTACTGCCCATTCTGCAACTACTCGCAGATGGCAAAAAGGCGCGCGAACGCCAGGTGCGGGCCCTCATTGTTACGCCCACGCGTGAACTCGCCGCACAGGTGCACGCGAATGTTGTCGAGTACAGCTGCAATCTCTCGCTGACAAGCCTGGCAGTATTCGGTGGCGTCAACATCAACCCGCAGATGTCCAAACTGAGACGCGGCGTGGATGTGCTGGTTGCCACCCCCGGGAGACTGCTGGACCTGCACAATCAGAAAGCGCTCTTCCTGGACGACGTGCAGGTATTGGTACTGGACGAAGCGGACCGCATGCTGGACATGGGCTTCATTCACGATATCAAGCGTATTCAGCGGCACCTGCCCGCCAGAAAGCAGTCGCTGTTATTCAGTGCGACGTTTTCCAGCGAGATTCGCGCACTGGCGAAGTCGATGCTAAACGATCCCGTCGAGATCGACGTGGCGCCACGCAATACCACGATAGAAACCGTGCAACAGCGCATCCACCCGGTCGACAAGAAGCAGAAAACGGCGCTGCTGAAACACCTTATTACCAGCAATGGCTGGCGGCAGGTACTGGTGTTTTCGCGCACCAAGCACGGCGCCAACAAACTGGTGAAAGAGCTGGCGCGCGACGATATCCGCGCCGTTGCGATTCACGGCAACAAAAGCCAGGCCAATCGCACGCGTGCGCTGGCGGATTTCAAAGCGGGCAAGGTCGATGTGATGGTCGCCACGGATATCGCGGCGCGCGGCATCGATATCGTGGAACTTCCCCACGTGGTCAACTTTGATTTGCCCAACGTCCCAGAGGACTACGTCCATCGCATCGGCAGAACGGGCCGGGCAGGCAGCAACGGCGTGGCCGTGTCACTGGTATCGCCTGACGAGATCAGCCAGCTACGCGGTATCGAGCGCCTGATCAAGCAAACCCTGACGCGCGATGTGATAGAAGATTTTGAACCGGAGCAGAGCCTGCCGGCCTCCCAGCGCGCCGGCAACCCGGGTGCGGGCCCGAAAGGCCACAACAACGTGCGGCCGATCAGCGAGGCGCGCCGCAACGACAACGGGGACGCCCGCGGGCGCCGACGCAGCAGAGGCCGGGGCAGAAGCAAGCCAAACGCCGCGTAGGCACACTGAAAATACCAGCGCTCAGAAATCAAATGCGCGTTGGTATATCCCCCGCTCAGGCTCGGCCAGTGAATCTGGCTGCTGCCGCGCAAACGTCAGACCGGAAAGCGTAACACCCAGCAAGCGCACGCCCGGCTCGGCGGGTAACAGACCGTCGAGCAGTGCCTGCGCCAGCTCCGCCATATGGCCAGCGTCATCAATGTGCCCTTGCACGCTGCGACTGCGGGTCACCAGGCGAAAATCGCCGTAGCGCAGCTTCACGGTCAGGGTGCGGCCAACCACGCCACAGTTCTGCGCGCGCTCCCAGGTACTGGCAACAATTGTGCGCAACGCCGCTCGCAGTTCGATCTCAGTGTGCAGATCGGACGGGAACGTCTGCTCATGACCCACCGATTTGCGTACCCGCTGACTGCGAACCGGCCTGTGATCGATACCGCGTGCAGCGTTGTGCAGGTAAGCGGCTGATTTGCCAAAATGCGACACTAGGAACTCCCTGTCGCGGGAGCGCAGATCAGCGCCCACATGGATGCCCAACCGGGCCATGCGTTCAGCGGTTTTTGGCCCCACGCCGTGAAACCGTCGCACCGGCAGGGTTGCGACGAAATCGGCGCCCTGTTCCGGGCGAATCACGAACAGGCCGTCGGGCTTGTCGTGGTCAGAGGCAATCTTGGCCAGAAACTTGTTGTAGCTGACGCCGGCACTGGCGCGCAGGCCCGTGGCGACGAAAATCTCCGCCTTGATCCGCTGCGCGGTCGCCATGGCGCTGCCAACCCGCTGCAGGTCGTCGCTGACATCCAGGAAAGCCTCGTCCAGCGAGAGCGGCTCAACCAGGTCGCTATAGCGCTCGAAGATCGCCCTGATCTGCCTGGATACCGCGCGGTAGACATCAAACCGGGGTCGCACGAACACGAGGTCCGGGCAGCGTCGCGCAGCAGTGACCGAAGGCATCGCAGAGCGCACCCCGAAGCGACGTGCCTCGTAGCTGGCAGCGGCAACCACGCCCCGTTCCCTTGAGCCGCCGACGGCCACCGGCCGGCCACGCAACTCGGGATTATCGCGTTGCTCTACGCTGGCAAAAAATGCATCCATATCGACATGAATGATTTTTCTGGGCCGGCAATCCCCGCCTGGTGTTGTCTCCGATACCTGCAATGTGCTCGCGAACTCCCGCATCGAGATCCTAATTGATCCTAGTGTGCTGCCAGATTAATTTGTTGATTAATTTTTAGCCGAAATTGTCGTGTGAGTGCCTCGACTATGAGGATCATACAATGACACGCACAATTTGTGAGACTGAACTGGACGAACACGAAGAAGCGGGACTAAGGATTTGGTTGAGACGGCAGAGCACGGTAGTCGGACTCCATTTGCGAGCTGGTATTGTTCTGGATTGCGCCAACAGATATTCGGGTCAAGAAATTGCACAGCGACACCGGACAAGCTATCAGACGGTGAGTAGGTGTCGACGCCGATTCACTCAGTGATCGACTCGCCAGATTATCTGGTGCGTCACGGGCTGGCCAGCCTGGAAAACGCGATGATGACCCGCGACGGGCAGTGCTAGAAGCGATTTTAGACCTCCGGACCAAGAAAATGAGGCACTGGCGCGTATACTTCTCCTCCGAGAAAATTGGTGTGTCCCATTATTTCCAGTATCCCGTGTGGGCGCACTTTGGAACTTAAGCCTCATCCGTCGCGCAGTTTGAAACTATCTACAGATCGGCACATCATCAGTAAAAACAGAGACATTGTTGGCTTGTACCTTGACCCTCCCGATCAGGCCTTGGTTTTGTTCGTGGCTGAGAAAAGCAAGAGCCCGGCGCTGGATCGGAGTCTGCTCCCACTGCCGGCGAATTGCGATTTTCCAGAAACTCACACCCACGACTACCGGCGATGGCACCACGACTTTAATTGCCGCACTAGACGTCGCCACGGAAAAAGTGATCAGCACACTAAAAAGCTGTCATAAAACCACTGAAGTCATCAGACTTCTGCGACACATCTAGTCCCAGGTGCCGATCGACATCCACTCTGAGATGGACAATTTTTGATTCATAGACGCCTCCACTCTTTGCGAGTTCAGGCGCTATCACCCACCGCGGCGCTGCCCCCCACCCTCAAGATAGCCCGCGATGCCAGTGAAGATAGGGTCGCCCATGTCATCTATACTCCTGCATCGGCAGCAACCTGCCCTGTGCCGTGGTCATGTGCTGGGCGGAATTTACCCGCGTATCGTCCTTTACTCCGAGGATATCGAGATGCCTATTGCACCCCTTGAGCGTCAGAAATTCTTACAATCTTTGGTAAGCCACCTCGGGTTGAGCTTTGAGTGCCCACGCATCTTACCGAAATTAGCAAGAAAATAATTTTGTGGCATGCCTATTGCTGTCAATTAGGGGAAAACTTACGATCGTTTCCTTTCGATTAGAGGATGGTCGCAGATGTCGGGCCAACCTGTGATTTACGAATAAAAACCGGCAATTATGCTCAAAAAAGGAGTAAAAAATGCTGAAATCTATCAAACGACTAACACTGGGACTCGCCCCGCTTCTGATGCTGGGCCTGTTCAACATGGAGGCCAACGCCGCGCCCTCGGTTGCCTGGTCGACGCCACCAGATGGTACAGTGGCACCTGTAGGCACGTCCGTTACGCCTGTCGGCCAGGCAAGTGGAGGAGTGATAGGTGGTGGCGCCTCCGACATCATACTCGTTCTGGATAGTTCCGGGAGCATGGGCACCAATGAGACAGTCGGCGGGGTCACGCAGTCTCGAGGCGACTGGCAGAAGGAGATCGCCACGAGCCTTGTAAATTCCCTGCCGGCAAGTTCCGCTGTTCGCGTCGGCGTCGTAGAATTTGATAGCGATGCAAACGTTGTTCGCTCCCTCTCTCCTTTATCCAGCGATCTCGCGGCCGTAATCGCAGCAATCAACAGTGTTGATGAAAGCGGCGGCACAGATATCCCCGATGGGCAAATCGCTGCCTTCAACGAGCTGTCAACCAATGGCTCCCTTTTGGACCCCACTGTCTTGTCGAGTTATGTGGTGTTTTCCGACGGTTCATCTAGCGGGAATCCAGACGCGACGGCAGATTTGCACGCAGCCAATGGCGTTGACCTGATCGCAAGCATTGCCCTGCCAGGCGCGAATATCGGGACAATGCGGGGAATCGTGAATGGCCAGGACGATATCTTCGGCAACGAGGACGATCACGGGGCATTTATCGACGGTACTTCAAGTATTCAGGACATTATCGACGCGATCACCGGTGGCGGCGCTTTCGTGGGGATCGATCAGGTCGATGTCACGATGCCCGATGGCACGTTATTTAGTGATGTTGCGCTCGATTCCTTCGGCAACTTCGCGGCTCCAGTGCCATTCAATATCAATGCTGGCCCCAACACCTGGACCGCGGTTGCAACCGATAACCAGGGAGATACAGCAACGGCGACGGTTACGGTCTTCGGCGACGAGGGTGAAGTCCCCGTACCGGCGACCGTCTTCCTGTTCGGCGCGGCGCTGCTCGCCCTGGCTCACAGACACCGCCAATCGACATAGAGCAAGCCAACCCTGAAAGTCTCTGGAATATCTAGATGACAAACCGGGCCTCGGCCCGGTTTTATCTTTTACACAATAACAAATATAATCAGGCGAAGATCGGAGCTGCTTGATGAACTGGGGGCTTGGTGCATATGTTTCGATGTTTTCGCAGCTTTCTGTATCCTGCATTTATAACACTATTTGTGGCGGCGGCGTCTCAGCATACGATAGCCAAAGTCGTCGAGTCAGACGAATTTGACACGCTTCCCCTGATACCCGATGTCATCGACCTGCTCAAGATCGATCAGCCGATTGCCACCCAGTCCAGCAGTATCGCCAGATCGCCCGGTGAAGTGCATGAATTGTTCCGCAAGCGCGGCAGCCCACTGGTAGTCCTGCAGTACGCAACGACCCCCAAATGGCAAGATGGTGACTTACTTCACCCCTATATCATCGCTTTGGCGAACCAGCTTTCCGATGGGAAGTTTGAGTTATCTGAGGCCACATCGCTCGATCCCCCGCAGCAGTTCTATGCCGCTCTAATAAAGTCATTGCAGGCCCGTGATAGTGGGCAAATCGATACCGCGGAACAATTTGCTCAGGAGGCACTCGAAAATGAGCCTGAGCACCCATTCGCACTTAACCTGTTGGCACAATTGCGCCTCCTGCAGCAACGTTACGACGAAGCAGATCAACTATTGACCTGGGCATTGAAACAGGCGCCCGGCTTTGCTGGAGCGATGGCAAATCGTGCCGCACTGGCATATACACGCGGAAATTATATCGAGGCGGTAGACCTGTATGACCGCGCCCTGGCCCGGGAGCCCTACCTGTGTGCTGCAATACTCGGACGAAGCGCTGCCCTGTTACGCCTTGGTAATCTTGCACAAAGCTCTCAAAACCTGAAGCGATGCGCCGACGTTCCAGGATTCGACTTCAATGCCAATCTCCTGCGTGTAGGCCTGGCTTTAGCGCAGCGCGACTATGAGCAAGCAGAGGAACTGGCGCATTGGTTTAAAAACACCGCTCCTGACACGGCACACTATTGGTTGGCCGAAATCGCGATGCATCGAGGCGAACCCGGAACAGCGCGGGCACACCTCGATTCAATAGAACTCGATAGCCCTCGTGCCCAATACCTTTCAGCCCTTGCCAACGCAGCTGTCGGTAACTATTCTGCGGCAATTTTGGGCGTACAGGAACTCCAGAAAGAGGTACAAGCCAACCCTGACGTCGATTTTTCACTCGCGGTTTTTCAATTCGCAAATGAGGGTACTGCACCTGAACACACCTACGAAGCTTTGCCAATTCAAAATGACGCTCGTTATGCGTTGCTTCATGCCTGCCGAGCTCTCGCACGGGCAGACGTCGCCGAGGCGGCGGAGTTCTGGCGGGAAAGCTCGGGGATGATCGCCGGCTTCGACGTCACAGGTATGTCTGTTGCTGGTCTTCGACACCCTTTGACCGCAAACGGTGCCCGGGATTTGGCGCTTGCGGCATTATTCTACGATACAGGGTACAACAAAATTTCTCGCCACTTATTGGGTGAGGTGCTGGATAGCAGTCCGGACATGCCTGCGGCGCTGCTCCTGACTTCCATTGTTGCGACAAGCATGAACGACAGCGATTTCGCTGCGTCGACGGTCGATCAACTTCTTGATCTGGAGCCTCGACTATTTTCAGCTCTCTATCAAGCCTCTGAGCTGAACCTGAAAAATGGTAATTACACAAGAGCCAGAATTATGCTTGCCCGTGCAGTTGCTGAAAAACCGGATAGAGGAGCTCTGTTAAAGTTGGCATTGTTGGAAGATAGAGAAGGCAATCTGTCGAATGCTGTCACAGCGATGAAAACCTACATTGCTTCCTATCCATCTGACTTCGTAGGTTACAACCAGTTGGCATGGTTATACGCGAAGCGCGAACAGAATCTGGATCACGCCATGGACCTCGCTCTGACAGCCAACAGGCTCCAGGCGCAAAACGTGTCAGTCTTGGACACGATCGGATGGATTCACTTCCTGCAAGGCGATCTCGACAAAGCGGCAGACTATTTGGAAAGTGCAAATGAATTGGCATCAGGCAACCACCCCGATGTATTATTTCATTTGGCCTCGATAGCAGCAGAGCGCGGAGAAACAGCAGAAGCCGGTCGACTCCTCAAAAAGGCTCTCCAGCTTTCCATGCCCTTTGATAGTCGTGACGCTGCAAGACAACTCTTGGCGGCATTGGATATGGAATGATTTACCTTGGGGAAATTCACTATGCCCTATCGCGGTAGCAGGCAATCACTGAACAAGCGGAACTTGTGATGATGCCCAAGGTGAGAACTGATTGCTTATGGAGTGCCGCATTGGCTCACAACTAAAACTTAGCGAGGGACCGCGGTTCAACCCCGACATGACAGATACCCAGATAAGAATGGACAATCACCAGCTAAGCGAGGTATCCCATGTCCAAGAGAAGGCGCTTGTCGCCTGAGTACAAACAAGAAGCTGTCCGCCGGGAACAGAAGTCAGATAATCCAGTCTCCGAGATCGCCAGGGACCTCAGGATCAATTACAACATACTCCGCAAGTCGGTAAAACAAGCTGCCGAGTCCGGTGCGCGAGCGTTCCCCGGTCACGGCAGCCCTCGCATCTGGGAAGACCTACGCTAAGAAGGCGAAACATGTAGCCTAGATAGTAATGCAGTAGCGGCCACGAGCGCCAACCTCTGCGTGGTCTTCCCGGGGTTCGCTGCCCGGCATCGCAGAGGCCCGTTGTACAAGCGCCGCTATTCAATGGATAATCTCCTGCCCCTGACACAGCTGCGGCAACCAGAAAGCCTGGCAGGCACTTATGACTCGACACATACAATTGATGGACACCACGCTGCGCGATGGCGAACAGACCCAGGGCGTGTCGTTCTCGCCTGCGGAAAAGGTCAATCTTGCCAAGGCACTGCTGGAGTTGCTCAGGGTCGATCGTATTGAGGTTGCATCAGCCAGGGTGTCCAGCGGCGAGAAGGAAGCGGTTGCCAGTATCAACGCATGGGCTGCCAAAAACGGGCTCGACGGACGCATCGAAGTGCTGGGTTTTGTAGATCATACCCTGAGCGTCGACTGGATCAGGGAGACCGGCGGCAAGGTCATCAATCTGCTGACCAAGGGCAGTGAGAAACACTGCCGCGAACAGCTCGGAAAAACCCTCGAACAACATGTGGCGGGAATTTTGCAAACCGTGGCCTATGCGCGCGAGCAGGGGCTCATCGTCAACGCCTACCTCGAAGACTGGTCAAACGGGTACCAGGATAGCCGCGACTACGTGTATCAGATGCTGGATGCGCTCGCGGACAGCGGCATCGAACATTTCATGCTGCCAGACACACTGGGCGTGATGTCGCCCACAGAGGTGCGCGCGAGCCTGACGGATATGTGTGAACGCTACCCCGCACTGACGTTCGATTTTCATCCGCACAACGACTACGGGCTGGCCACTGCAAACGTGATGGCGGCGGTCAATGCAGGCGTGAGCGCAGTGCATTGTACGGTCAACTGTCTCGGTGAGCGCGCGGGCAATGCGTCGCTGGCGGAAGTGGCCATCGTGCTGCGCGACAAAATGGGCATGCAGTTATCGATTGATGAAAGCTACATCGTGCAACTCAGCAACATGGTGGAGTCGTTCTCCGGCAAGCGGGTACCGGCCAACGCACCCATCGTCGGCGCCGACGTATTTACACAAACCGCCGGCATTCATGCCGACGGCGACCAGAAGGGCGGCCTGTATGAAACTCGCCTGAGTCCCGAGCGGTTTGCCCGCCAGCGCAGTTATGCACTCGGCAAAATGAGCGGCAAGGCCTCGCTGGCGAAGAACCTGGAGGCGCTGGGCCTGGATCTCTCGCCGGAGAACCAGCGCAAGGTGCTCGCGCGTATCGTCAAGCTGGGGGATTCCAAGGCGATGATCACGGCGGACGACCTGCCGTTTATCATCGCCGAGGTACTGGAAAGCAAGGATTATCATCACATCAAGCTGCTGAACTGCTCCGTCACCAGCGGGCTGGATCTGGAATCTACAGTCAGTATCCGAATCCGGGTGGATGGCGATACACTGCGCGCCTCCGGTTCTGGCAACGGTGGGTTTGATGCCTTTATCAACGCCATCAATGCCGCCATGGAGCCACGCGACTATCAACTCCCGGAGCTGGTGGACTACGAAGTGCGCATACCGCGGGGCGGACAGACCAACGCGCTCACCGAGTGCGTGATCACCTGGAATTGCAACGGCCGCGAATTCAAAACCCGCGGTGTGCACGCCAATCAGGTCTTTGCCGCCATTCTCGCAACCCTGCGACTGATCAACCTGCAGTTGCACGAGCGGGCGAACAACAGCTCGGTGCTTTCCCGCCTGGGCAGCATCGCGCCCTGATCAACTGACGCGCGGCATCGCAGCCAGGGCCGCTACCACCCGGTCGCCAAATTCATCGGTCTTGATCATCTTCACGCCAGAGCCGGGTTTGGACAGGTCCGGTGTTGAGTAGCCATCGGCAAACACGCTCTGCATGGCCGCCCAGACGTTCTTCGATTCCTGGAGCATGCCAAAACTGTCCTCCAGCATCATCGCCACAGAGCCAATCATGGAGTACGGGTTGGCAATATTCTGGCCCGCGATGTCCGGCGCACTGCCGTGCGAAGGCTCATAGTAGCTTTTCTCCGGCCCCTTGCAGGCCGACGGCATCAATCCAAGCGAGCCCAGAATGCCGCCACCCTGATCCGAGAGAATGTCGCCGAACATGTTCTCCATGACCATCACGTCGAACTGGCAGGGGTTCAGACACAGCAGTGTGGCGGCGGCGTCTACCAGAATATGCCGTATCTCCACCTCCGGGTACTCGACAGCAACCTCCTCCAGCACCTCGTTCCAGAGCACGCTGGACTTCAACACATTGCTCTTGTGAATGTTGTGCAGTACCTTCTTGCGACGCATGGAAAGCTGCAAAGCCTCGTGCAGGACACGCCGGATCTGCCCCTCATCGTACTCCAGAACTTCCTTCACGTAGCGCAAACCCTCGGCATTGACGCCGACCTCCTTCTCGCCGAAGTACAGCCCGCCCACCAGCTCGCGCACCATCACCAGATCAATGCCCTCACCGATAATCTCCGGCTTCAGGGGCGAAAAATGCGCCAGCGCCTTGGGCAGTGACACCGGCCGGAAATTGGCGAAAGTGTCGTAGCGGCGGCGCAGGGGCAACAGCGCGCCGCGCTCCGGCTGCATGTCGACCGGAATTTCCTTTGACTCTTCGTGACCCAGGCCGATCGGGCCCTTGAGGATGGCATCGGCTGCATCGCAGACCGCTTTGGTGGCATCCGGAAAGGGGTGGCCGCTACTGAAATAGGCGCTGGCGCCGAACTCCGCAGGCACGAGTTCAAAGCGGACCGCGTTGCGCTCCTCAACCAGTTCGAACACCTTGATCGCTTCGCGCATGATCTCCGGGCCGATACCGTCGCCCGCCAATAGGGCGATGTTGTACTTCTTCATGGCTTGATTCTCTGGCAGTGGAAGTTGGACCGCGCCACTTCAGTAGCGCCTGTGTTGACCGGGCGGCATTCTACTGCAGTTGCAGCGGAATTTCATGAGCAACGGGGCCGCCTGCGGGATGCAGACCGCAGGCGGCGTGAGAAAACAGCGCTAGAACACCGTGGGCACGATCGCGTCTATCAGCCGCGGTCCTTTTTCCTGCATCGCCGATGCGAACAGTGCGTTGAATTCCGCCGCGCTGGTCGCCCGGCTCGCCTGCACGCCCATCCCGCGTGCCATGGCGACAAAATCCATATCCGGCCCGCCGATATCCAGCGTGCTGGAGGCCTTCGGCCCGGGCTTGCCACCGCGCGCACCGGTGCGGCCAAATTCCATCTCCAGAATGCTGTACTTGCGATTGTTGAAAATCACCACAGTGACATCGAGATATTCCCTGGCCATCGTCCACAGCGCCTGAATGGTATACATCGCGCTGCCATCTCCCTCAAGGCACAGCACCTTGCGCCCGGGACAGGCCACCGCAGCGCCAACCGCCGCCGGCAGACCCCAGCCGATGCTGCCGCCCGTCTGGTTGAGCCAATCGTGCGCCCTGGTACCTGCCGTCATGGGAAACACCAGCAGGCCACTGGTGATCGCCTCGTCCACGACTATCGCGTTCTCCGGCAGATAATGCGCAATCGCCTGCGCCGCAGTGCTGGCGTCCAGAGCACCGGTGGGCTCCTCGGTCGGTGCGAGCGCCTGTATCTCGGGTTCAATCTGTTCGGCATCAAGCGCGCTCAGCAGGGCATCCAGCGTTGCATCAATGTCGTCCTCCGGCGCCGCCAGTACAAACTCCTCGCAATCCGGGGCCGAGAGAACGCTCGGCACATCGGGGTAGGCGAAAAAGGAAACCGGTGGCTTCGCACCCAGCAGAATCAACTGTTTCACGTCCTTGATATGGTCGATGGCCATTTCCGCAAGATACGGCAGGCGTTCAATCACTGCGCTGCCCGCACCCCGCTGAATGCGCGTAGGGAAGGTATCGGTGCTGATGCGCGCGCCACAGGCCCTGCCAATGCGGCTCAGTTTCAACCCCTGGGAGGCGCTCACGTTGCCGCCGATCATCAGCATGCAGTTCTCGCCCGAGCGCATTCTGGCCACGGCTTCATCGATACGCGCCCGCGGCACTGCCGCCGGCGGTGCAAGCGCAATCTTTCCCTCGGCCCCGTTGGGGTTGTCACCCCACGACACATCGGCCGGCAGCACCAGCGTTGCGATGCGACTGCGGCCCGCTTCGCGCACCGCCGCAGCAGCATCGCGCCCGATAGCCGCTGCCTCCGTGGAGGCGTGCACCCAGTGCGACATGGGCGCAGCCACGCCCTCGATATCGGAGGTCAGTGGCGCATCGTATTGCAGGTGATAGGTGGCGTGATCGCCAACGATGTTCACCATCGGTACGTGGCCCTTTTTTGCATTGTGAATGTTCGCCAGCGCATTGCCGAGGCCCGGCCCAAGGTGCAACAGGGTGGATGCGGGTTTGCCTGCCATGCGCGCATATCCATCGGCGGCGCCGGAGAGAACGCCCTCAAACAGACACAACACGCAGCGCATGCCCTCCACCTCATCCAGCGCCGCCACGAAATGCATCTCGGAGGTGCCGGGGTTGGTGAAGCATACCTCGATACCGTTGTTGATCAGCGTGGTCAGCAGGCTCTGTGCACCATTCATACCGGAGTCTCCGTTGCGGGCGAGTAATGGGAAGCGGCGGCTATCTGTGCCGCGGAAAAAATCTTGTTCGGATTGAGAATATTCTGCGGGTCAAGCATGCGCTTGAGACCCATCATGAGCTGCAATTCCTCGGGGCTGCGGCTGCGCGGTAGCTGCTCACGTTTGCTGAGACCAATGCCATGCTCGGCAGATACCGAGCCATGATAGCGCTCAACGGTCTCGTACAGCAGGGTCTGGAGTGCATCGTAATCAAAGTTCTCCGCATTGCGATTGCCGAGATTCACGTGCAGGTTGCCATCGCCGAGATGCCCGAATACCACGCAGATCGCATCCTCGTACGCCGCCATCGCGGCGCGTATGTCGGCGATGAACGCTTGCATGCGTTCTATCGTCAGGCTGACATCGAAGGGAATGAACGGGCCCTGGGTAAACAACTCCAGCACGTCGTCGCGAATCTCCCACAATGCATTTCGCTCCGCCTGGGAGCGCGTGAGCACCGCATCCGACACCAGGCCCTCGGCCATCGCCTCGGCGAGCACCGCCTCGAACCGCTCTGAGTCGCTGACCGGGTCCGCGCCCTGTGTTTCCACCAGTACATAGTGTGCGCATCCGTGCGGCAGAGGACGCTGGTGCGTGCTGCCTTCGCGCGTGATGTACTCGTAGAACTCGGGCCACATCACCTCAAAGGCAGACAGCGTGCCGGCGGTACGGCTGTCGAGAAAGCGCAGCAGTTGTGCCACGGCGGGGAAGTCGTCCACCGCCAGCAGCGCCGTGTTCTGGCTTTTCGGTTGGGGCCTCAGGCGCAGGACCACGCGGGTAATCACCCCGAGGGTTCCCTCGGCGCCGATGAACCACTGGCGGATATCGTAGCCGGTGTTGTTCTTGATCATTTTGTTGAGATTGCATACCACGGTACCGTCGGCGAGCACGACTTCCAGCCCCAGGACCATGTCGCGGGTCATGCCATAGCGAATCACCATGTTGCCGCCTGCATTGGTCGCCACATTGCCGCCGATAGTTGCGGAACCGCGCGCGCCAAAATCCAGCGGCAGCAGCAAATCCTGTTCTTCGGCGGCTTCCGCGGCATTCTGCAGGATGCAGCCCGCCTGCACCGTCATGGTACGGTTTTCGGTATCGATCTCCTCGATGGCCTGCATGCGTTCCAGCGAGAGCCCCAGCTCGCCGTCAGTCTGAAAGTGTCCGCTGGCGAGACCCGTTTTGCCACCCAGCGGCACCAACGCCTGGCCGGCAGCAGAACAGACACGCAGGATTGCCGCAACTTCGTCAGTGCTGGAGGGTTTGAGTATCACATTGGGCAGGTAGTCATCCGACTGTTCGCGCACGCCTTTTTCACCCAGTAATTCACGTAACTGCGCAAGTACTTCGGGGCTGGGCTCTGCCACGTCGGTCTCCTTCTTCCCGGTACAGGTTGTCAGTGCAGGTTGTAGGTGCAAACTGGCTTTATATGCCGCACGCCACATGAACCAGCATAGTGCAAGCGCACGCCGCTGGCCAAGCTACGGCAGACACGCTAGTCAACGCGCGGCACGGCAGCGAGCAAAGCCTGGGTATAGGCGTGGCCCGGGCGCGTGAGAATCTGCTCGGCGCTGCCCTGCTCCACCAGCTTGCCATTGCGCATCACGCCCACCCGATGCGCGAGCCCCGGCACGATGGACAAATCGTGTGTGATAAACAGGTAGGAGACACCGAAATCCTTCTGTAGCTGCGCCAGCAACTCGAGAACTCCCACGCGAATGGACACATCCAGCGCGCTGGTGGGCTCGTCACAGACAATCAGTTCGGGTTCCACGGCGATCGCCCGCGCGATGGCGACCCGTTGCAACTGCCCGCCGGAAAGTTCGTGCGGGTAGCGTCGCTGGTAGTCCGCCGTGAGTTGTACCCGACCCAGCAACTGCTCCACGCGCTCCTCCAGCGTCATGCCATCGAGGTTCAGCCCCAGGCTGAGCATGCCCTCGCTGATAATCTCGCCCACGGTCATCCGCGGATTCATGGATGAATGGGGATTCTGGAAAATCACCTGCATGCGCTTGCGCAGGGGCAGCATACCGCGCCGGCCCAGCCTGCTGATGTCCACACCATCGAACTCGATTGCGCCGGCGGTCAGGGTATCCAGGTTGAGTACCGCGCGCCCCAGGGTGGTTTTGCCGCTGCCGGATTCACCCACCAGCGCATAGGTTTCCCCGCGTCCAATGCGCAGTGACACGCCGTCCACCGCGCGCACATGATCGACCACCCGCTGCAAGACACCGCGACGCACGGGAAAATGCACTTTCACATCCTCCAGCGCCAACAGGGGCCGCGGTGCGGCCGCATCGCGGAAATGCGACAGATCCGGGAGCGCGGCGATCAGCTGGCGGCTGTAGGCCTCGCGCGGCGCACGGAAAAACTGCTCCACAGGGGCCTGCTCGATGATTTCGCCGCGATACATCACCGCAACCTCGTCCGCCGTATGACGCACCACGCCCATATCGTGGGTGATCAACAGCATGGCCAGTTGCCGACTGCGGGTGAGCCCGCGCATCAGCGTCAGCACCTGCGCCTGAATGGTCACATCCAGCGCCGTGGTGGGTTCATCGGCAATCAGCACCTCGGGCTCGCAGGCCAGCGCCATGGCGATCATTACCCGCTGCTGCTGCCCACCCGAGAGTTGGTGGGGGAAGTAGCTGAAGCGCTCCAGGGGATCGGGAATGCCGACCTCTGCAAATAATTGCACCACACGCTCCCGGAGTCGGCCACCGCGCAGGCCGGTGTGCAGGCGCAGGGTTTCCGCCACCTGGCGGCCCACCGTCTGCACCGGGTTCAGCGCGCTCATGGCATTCTGGAAGATCATCGCCACCCGCCGACCGCGCACTTCCCGCATGCGCAATTCGGGTAGCGCGAACAGGTCCTGCCCGCCAACGCTGACGCGCCCTCCGCTGATGCGCAGGCCGTCTGGCAACAGGCGCATCGCCGCCAGCGAGGTCACCGATTTGCCACTGCCGGATTCGCCCACCAGCGCAAATACCCGGCCCGGCTGCAACGTCAGGTTCACTCCGCGAATGATCACCTCGTTGTTATCGGCGCGCACCACCTGCAGGTCGACAATCTCCATGGGCGACTCGCTCATGCGCGGCCCCTTGCGCCCGTCGCGCTGCGTGGATCAAAGGCATCACGCACCAGGTCGGCGAACAGGTTCGCCGCCAGTACCAGCACAAACATGAAGAAAAACGCCCCGCTCAGGGTCCACCAGATGGCGGGCTCCCGCGAGAGTTCCCCGCGGGCGCCGTTGATCATGTTGCCCCAGCTACCCATGGAGGGGTCGATGCCCACGCCGATATAGGACAGAACGGCCTCCGCCAGAACCAGGGCGCTGAATTCAAGAACGAAAGTGATCAGGATAATGTGCACGACATTGGGCAGAACATGCCGGCTCAGAATGCGCGTGTGGCTGACGCCAAAGGCATGCGCGGCCTGCACATAGCCGAGCTGGCTGATCTTCAGCGTTTCCGCGCGAATCAACCGGCACAGGGTGGACCAGCTGGTCACCCCCAGAATGAAGCACAGGGCCAGAAACCGCGCATCGGCCTTTTCCATGCCGATGGCAAAAAAATCCGGGTTGAGATCGATATACACCTGGAACAGCAGCACCGAGGCTGCGATAAGGAGAATGCCGGGGATGGAGCTCAGGGTGGTGTATAGATACTGTACGATATCGTCTACCCAGCCTTTGAAATATCCGGCCAACACGCCCAGGGTGACGGCAATTGGCAGCATCACCAGGGTCGCCAGCGTGCCCAGCAACACGCCGGTGCGAATGCCCTTGATACTCTGATAGGCGACATCCGTACCGCCCAGATCAGTGCCCAGCACATGGTAGTAACGGCTGATCGCCACCAGCCAGACCCAGAGACAGACAACACAGCCCTGCACCCACCAGGATGCCCGCCAGGGCAAGTGACTGCGGCGTAACAGGAGCCATTGGGGGCCGATCACCAGGGCGCACAGCAGCAGGCCGGGCAGCAGGGCCCCCAACGACAGCGCGGCAATATCCCGCCATTTATCCTCGAGGTTCTCAAGGTGTTGCCCGGCGTGTCTCAGCCGCGGAAAATCGCGGTAATCCCTGCCCTGCGCATCCTGCATGTTCTGCTTTTCAAACGAGTACAGGGCGAAAGGCGCGGAGTAGGTCCTCTCGAAGCGCTCGCCCATGCCGCCGAGCATCAGATCCAGCACGCTGGTCACGCGGTTGTCATAGAAGACTTCGGCACTGGCATTCGCGGCGCCTTCCACCGGTTCCAGCGCGCGCCGGAAATGCAGCGAATCCAGCAGGGCCACCAGCACATACACCGCAATGACAGTGAAGGTGGTCATGCCCAGACGCGTGCCGAATACCTCCCCCCAGCGTGCGCGAATTTGCGGGTCGTGCCGCAGGCGCAGAAAAAACAGCACCAGCACGGCAACCAGCAGGAAGATCAGCGCATCCGACCAGAGAATCAGCGGCTTCATCAGCTCAACCGCACCCGTGGATCCGCCCAGGTGTAGGAGATGTCCGTGAGAATCAACCCGAGGATGTAGAGCATGGAGCCGATAAACACCATGCTGCGCACAATGGCGAAATCCTGTGACTTGATGGCATCCAGCATGTAACTGCCGAGCCCGGGAATGCCGAAGAACGCCTCAATCAGCAGGCTCCCCATGAACAGCGAGGGCACCAGTACCACTACCCCTGTCAGGATTGGAATGAGCGCGTTCGGCAGGATATGCCGAAACAGAATTCGCAGTTCACTCGCGCCCTTGGCGCGCGCGGTGCGCACGTAATCCTGACTGGCTTCTTCCAGGAACAGGGTTCGATACCAGCGCGCACCGGAACCGATACCGGCCACTACGCCAACCAGCACCGGCAAAATAAGGAATCGCCACACCTGTCCCTCGGTGTGATAGCCGGAAATGGGCACCAGCTTCCAGGTCTTGGCCACCAGATACTGGCCGCCGATAATATAAAACAGGTAGGAGATCGACATCAGCGCGACAAAGGTGAACACCACCCAACGGTCGAGTCGGGTCGCGTGGAACATCACCACCAGCAGCGCCACACAAATATTGACCCAAATACCCACTACGAAAGTGGGCAGTGCGATGGCGAGACTCGGCCACATGCGCGTGGACACGTCAGTGGTGATATCGCGCCCGCTTTCCGAGCGGCCGAAATCGAATACGAACAACCTGACCGATTTGGTGAAGAAAATCGTCTCGGTCAGGTGATCCAGGCCCTGTGCATCGGCATTCAGAAACAGCGGCAGGTCATAGCCATTCTTCTCTTTCCAGGCTTCAATGGCCTCGGGCGTCACATACTTCTCGCCGAGCTGCGAGACCGCCATATCGTCGGGCGAAGTGACCACGAAGAAGAGCAGGAAGGTCAGCAGGTTGACGCCGATGAGAATCGGGATCGCGTAGAGTAATCGCCGGATAATATAGGCGAGCATGGCTAGACGCCTCCCGCTCGTACGGTGGCACGCTGGCGCCGCCGGTACGCCAGCACGCCAGGCAGAAGCAGCACGATAATCAGGGCCAGGCCGAAAAACAGCGGCCAGGTGACCGGCTGGTTCCACTCCCGGCGCAGGCGCTCACGGAGCGGCGCATCAATCCGGATGTATTTCAAAGTCGCCTTGGAAATACCGTGCCGCTTGGTGTTATGCACCCAGGGATTGTTGAGAAAAATCTCTTTCGGATAGAATGCGTACAGCCATACCGCGTCGCGCCGGAACAGCTCCACCATCTGCGCCACCAGCGCCATGCGCTCCTCACCCGGCGGCAGCACTCGCACCTCGCGGAACAGTGCATCGTATTCCTCGCTGCCGTAATTGCTGTTGTTCGCGCCGTCGCACTTGCACACCAGCGGGCTTTCCGGCCCGTACAGCAGGAAGAGGAAATTTTCCGGGTCTGGATAGTCCGCGAGCCAGCCATGCGAAAAAATCTGCGTGTTGCCGGTGAGCAGTTTTTCACGCGTTCGCGCCCAATCCGCGGGACGGAATTCCACCTGCACGCCGATCTCGGCAAATGCACGGTCGATCCAGTTCATTGAGGTATTGCCGATTGCCTGTGATTGCACATCAATGAAGATTTTCAGCGGCTCGCCGGTACGCGCATCGCGCCCGCCGGGGTACCCCGCTTCCACCAGCAGCCTGCGCGCCGTGTCGATGGACTTGCGCCTGGCTTCGCCGTCCACCCAGTTGTAAACATAGGGATTCATACCCGCCTCGCCTTCGCGGAAGCCTGGAATACCCGGCGGAATCGGCGAGTGCGCGGCAATACCATTGCCTTTGTAAAAAATATTGATGTATTCCTCGGTGTCGAAGGCGATCTGCAGCGCCCGACGCAGCTTGCGCTTCTCCTCACTGTAACCGCCCACCACAGGGTCACGCATGTTGAACCCGTAGTAATAAATGCCGGGCTTCACATCCGGCGACATGGTGATGCCATGTCCCTGAAGGTCCGGTGCCATTTCAACCCCGTCCGGACCCACCACGAAGGCCTGGTCGAACACCCCGGTGGTATGGCTGTGATTCTCGCCGGAGCGGTCGTAGTAGCCCTGCAGGAACTTCGTCCACAGTGGCAGGCTTTCTTTCTCGAGCCGGAATACCGCCCTGTCTATAAACGGTATGGGCTTGCCGGCATCCTCCAGAAAACCTGCCTCGCGATCGCCCGGGGCGCCCTCCTCGGGGAAGGTTTCCTGCCGGTAGTTCGGGTTGCGCTCAAGTATGATCTCGCTGTTCGGGTCATTCTTCACCATCATGAAGGGACCCGAGCCGACAGGCCACCAGTCGAGCGTGAGGTTGCGCCTGGCAAAGCCCGGATTGTGGTAGAAACGATCCACTTCACGCGGTACCGGCGCAAAGAACGGCATCGCGAGCCAGTATACGAACTGCGGATAACGCCCTTTGATAGTGATGGTGAGCGTGCGCTCGTCAAGCACCTCCACACCGCGCAACTCGAACTTGTCCAGGTCCAGCCATTCATCACGCGCTACCGACTCCACCCGGTCGGCGAAATCCTGCATGCCCACGATGTACTGGGACATCAAGCCGAGCATCGGCGAGCCATTCTGTGGGTCCGACAGGCGCTTGATCGCGTAGGCGTAGTCCGCGGCGCGCACCGGACGATCGCCGCTTCTGGGGAAATCCATAATACCGCGGTAGCGATCGCCTTCCTCTTCTGTGGCGAACACATACAGCGCGTTGCCCTGTGCATCCTGCGCGAATGCCGGGTGTGGCTGGTAATGCAGGTCTTCGCGCAGACGCAGCCTGTAGCGCGTAAACGCCAGCCCGGGATCTTCCGCTGCAACTTCTTCGCCTTCCACATTGAGAAATTCCGTCGCGGGAAAGCCCGTCAACGCCCCCGGAATCAGCTCATAGGGACGTTTGAGAAAATGGTAGGCCATGGGCGGTTCATAAATCTGCATGATGAACAGCGATTCGTCCGAGGCGTAGGAGCGCGCCGGATCCAGATGTTTCGGCGGATACGGCGTCATCATTGAATAATAGGTGATCTCGCCCGGCGGCGCGGGGGGATGCGGGTTATTCCAGGGGGGCTCGCCACAGGCGCTCAGCAGGAGCGTCGCCAGCAGGAGCATTGCGCTCGGCCACCGGCGGCGGGATAGCATGCGGACTGTCGGCAGGTGGCGAATCATTCCGGATAAAGTAACGGGCCTGTGGCGCAAGCGCGCAAGCATACCCTGTTGACGCAGCCTGCGCACCCCGCCCGGCGCCCGCAGGCGCGGACCGCGGCCCGCCTGGGGAAAAATGCGCTGTGCCCGCTCTCTGAACACTCTACAATGCAGCAACGCAGACCGGGAGACACCGCGTATGGCAAGCAGCGACACCGCCGCTGAAGATTCCGATGCCGGCTTTCTCGGCCACCCGCGCGGCCTCTATGTGTGCTTCGCCACTGAGCTGTGGGAACGCTTTTCCTTCTACGGCATGAAGTTCCTGTTGCTGCTCTATCTCACCAAATACCATCTGTTCAGCGATGCGGCCGGGCTGGAGATACTCGGCAGCTACGCCGCCCTGGTGTACGCGATGCCGGTTATAGGCGGGCTTCTGGCCGACCGCTATCTGGGTATGCGCAAGTCCGTGATGTACGGCGGTATCCTGCTGGCGCTGGGCCACCTCGGCATGGCCGTGGAGGGTGAGCAGGCGCGCAACGTGGCCGGCGTGATCGTACGCGACGAGGCGGCGTTGCGGGTGTTCTACTTCTCGCTTGCGCTGATCGTGGTTGGCGTGGGGTTTCTGAAACCCAATATCTCCACGCTCGTCGGCAGGCTCTACCGCGAGGGCGACCCCCGGCGTGACTCGGGTTTCACGATCTTCTACATGGGCATCAACCTCGGCGCTTTCAGCGCCACGCTGCTCTGCGGCTACCTGGGAGAAACCTTCGGCTGGCGCTATGGGTTCGGGGCGGCAGGCATTGGCATGGTGCTCGGGCTGATCACCTTTACCCTGGGCCAGAAGCATCTGAAGGGGCTCGCCGAGCCGGGCAATCCGGCGTTGCTGGCGGCCCGCTCGCGGCTCGGGCTGAACAGGGAGTGGAGTATTTATACCGGCGGATTGGCTGGCGTTTTCATTGTCTGGCAAATGCTGCAGTTCCACGGTGTTGTCGGGCTGGCACTGAATACATTGTCGCTGGCCGTGCTCTCGGGGCTGGTCTGGTTTATCTGCTTTCGCTGCAATCCGGTGGAACGCAGCCGCATGCTGGTACTCATGGTACTCACGCTATCAAGCGTGGTGTTCTGGGCGCTGTTTGAACAGGCGGGTGCGTCGATGACCCTGTTTGCCGACCGGGTCATGGACCGCGAGTTGCTCGGCATACAGTTTACAGCGGCGCAGTTCGGCTCGCTGAATGCGCTGTTCATTTTCCTCTTTGCGCCACTGTTCGCCTGGCTTTGGACAACGCTTGCGCGACACGGCCGCGAGCCCGGCACCCCGGTCAAGTTTGCGCTGGGTATCGCGCAGGCGGGTCTCGGCTTCGGCGCGCTGATCCTCGGCGCCGCCAGGCCCGATGCTGCCGGGCTGGTAGCCGGCTACTGGATGGTGCTCGCCTACCTGCTGCATACCACAGGCGAGCTGTGTCTGTCGCCGGTGGGCCTGTCGGCAGTTACCAAGCTGTCCGTCCCCAGCGTGGTGGGTGTGATGATGGGTACCTGGTTTCTCGCCACCGCGTATTCGGAGTTCCTGGCGGCGCAACTGGCCAAACTGGCGGCTGTTGATACGCGCGATGGCGCCGTGACCGATGTCGGCGCGGCGCTTGCCAGCTACACTGACCTGTTCACAAGCCTGTTGTATATCGGCCTGGGTTCCGGGGCTGTGTTGCTTTTCATGGCGCCACTGCTCACCAGGATGATGCGTGGCATCAGGTGAAACATCAATCGAGTCTGACCCCAAAGGTCAAGGAGTATGCCCATGAGTTCGCGTGAGTTTGATGTGGTGGTGCTGGGTGCCAGCGGCTTTACCGGCCAGTTGGTCGTGCAATACCTGGCGCAGACCTACGGCCTGGGAAAGGAACTGAACTGGGCTATCGCCGGGCGCAACCGGGAAAAGCTGGAATCGGTACGCAGTCGCTATTTGAGCCCGGAGCAGGCTGGTGAACTCCCGCTCATACTGGCCGACAGCAATGATCCCGAATCGCTTGCCGACATGGCCAGCCGCGCCCGCGTGGTGTGCACGACCGTTGGACCCTATGCGAAGCACGGCACCCCCGTGGTAGCTGCCTGCGCCGCTGCGGGCACACACTACTGCGACCTCACCGGTGAAGTACAGTGGATGGCGAAAGTCATTCCTGAATACGAGCAGGCCGCGCGCGATAGCGGCGCATGTATCGTGCATAGCTGTGGCTTCGATTCCGTACCGTCGGACATGGGCACGTGGTATCTGCAACAGCTCATGCACGAGCGGCACGGCGTGTATGCAAAGCATGTCAAGGGCCGCGTGAGCGCCAGCCGCGGCACCGCGAGCGGCGGTACCGTCGCCAGTATTCTCAACATGCTGGAAGAAGCGGATGAAGATCCCGCGGTGCGCCGTCAGGTCGCAGACCCCTATGTGCTCTACCCCGCGGGGGTTGCGCGCGGCATGGATGGCCCGGATCAACGCGGCGCCCTGTTCGATGCCGACTTCAATCAGTGGACTTCGCCATTCCTGATGGCCGCCATCAACACACGGGTCGTGCGTCGCAGCAACGCGCTGCTCGGTTTTCCCTGGGGCGAAGACTTCCGCTACGATGAAAGCACATTGAACAGCTCTCGCGCTCAGGCGGTAGCATTGAGCGTCGCATCCGGCGCGGGCATGCTTACACTCGCCTTCGGGCCTGCGCGCAAGTTCGCCCAGCGCTTCCTGCCCAAACCGGGCGATGGCCCCGATCAGTCACAGCGGGAAGCGGGCTTCTACGAATTGCTGTTTCATGGGATCGACCCGCAAAACCGCGAGCACGACACCCGCATCAAGGTGCGCGGCGAACTGGATCCGGGATATGGTTCCACCTCGCGCATGCTCGGAGAGGCGGCAGTTTGTCTCGCACAGGATTCCCGCGACGTAAACGGTGGGTTCTGGACGCCCGCTTCCGCGCTCGGCCAGCCATATCTCGAGCGACTGCAAACGCGGGCGGGACTCAGTTTCACACCGGTCGATAGTTAAACCATACGGCGGTGGTGATAGCCGCAACGCTGGAAATAGCAGCGGAAAGGCCGTACATTTTTGTACCGGCGCAGTGTAAAAACTTTCAGGGGACATCGGGTGCAGGTTGAACAGATTTAACCTTTGCTTCAGCGGCGAGATTCTGCCCGGCGAAGACCCCGCACTGGTCAGGAAACGCTTCGCGAAACTGTTCGGGATAGACGAGCCGGCTCGCATTGAGCAGTTTTTCTCAGGCGCGACTATCACGCTCCGGCGCAACCTGGATCGCAAGGCCGCGGGGCAGTACTACCAGGACATGCGCAAAATCGGTGTGGTTGCGCAATTGGTGAAGATCTCTGCCAGCGAGGCGGCCGATCTGCTGGTAGGCCCTGCCGCAACCGGCACATCGACTACCGAAACACAGGAGCGGGCCCGACAGGAGGCACAGCGGAAAGCCGACCGCAGGCAGGCAGAGCAAGCTGCCCGGGAGGAGATACTGCGCGCGGCACACGCTGAACAGGCGCAGGGCCGGGGCGATACAACCAAGGGTGGCGCACGCGCCGCCAGACGTCCCTCAGCCAGGGGACGCGTTAAAACCCGCCTGGAGGTACCCCTGCGCGATGGCGCACGGGGCAGCGCCAGCCATCGTGCTCGCGTGCGCAAGCGTCAGCCTGGCGAACCCAACCTGTATGCCATGCGCCCTTTCCGCAATACGCTGGCGGTGCGTGAGCGCGCGAGCCGCGCACTCCGCCGCAGTCGTGTCGCACTACTGGGCGGCACCTTCGCGCTCACGCTGTTGCTCATTTTAATAGGAGCCCAATACGGCGGCACTGACATTGAGCCGCTGCGCAGCGCCACGGCGATCGCCAGTGATGGCAGCGGCGGGCTGACCTTACTCGCAGACAATGCTTTGTTGCGTCACGACCGATCCGGCACGGCCACGGGCACGCTGAGCGCCGAATCCCTCGGCCTCAGCCGCATGGCGCCGCCGATGCTGTTCATCGATGACAGCACGCTACTGGTCGCCGGTCGCCCACTGCCACTGCCCGAGGCAGGGCCTCGGGATGCAAACGCCACGCTGCAACTGCTGCGCTGCGATCTTGCCCGGTCGCGCTGTTCGCCGGCGACCCGCGCAATGCCTCACGACACAGCGCTGGCAGTTGCCTACAACCGGGTAGACAACAGCCTGTTCATCGCTGACAGCTCGAGCGGCACCCTGTCGCAACTGGGCCCCGATGGCCCGCTACTCGCCAGCGCTGAACTGCGCCTGGCAGAGCGGCCGGTGATGCATCTGCATGCGGGCCTGCTCATGCTGAACAGCGCGGTAGCCCCGGCCATCAGCGTGTACCGCTATGACCGCAGCGCGTTTGGCCAGCAACTCGACGAGGTGCTGCTATTGCCGCCGGGCCTCGACCCCGGGCAACTGAGAGTCGGGGACTTTATCTGGAATACCGGCAGTTGGTGGGTTGTATTGTACGACCGGACATCGGGCGACGCCGGCGTCTATCAATTTGACGCCGAGTGGAAGTTCATCGATCAGGCCGAACTGAGCGAGGCCAGAGAACCGCTGCGACTGACAGCCTGGAAAGACAAGATTCTGGTGAGCGATGGACGGCACGCGCAGGTGGCACGCTTCAACCCGGAGGGCGCTGCCGAGGCGCCCTTTGTCTCGAGCCTGCTGCAAGAACGGATACACCAGCGCGCCCGCATGGCAGAGCTGGTGGCAATGGGCTGGCGCGGCGGTTTCGCGCTGTGCACGCTGCTGGCCGCAGTGGGGCTGGGCCTGGCCTACCTTGAGCGACAGCGGGAACGCGTGTACCGCGTATCGCGGGCGCGCGGTGCAGAAACAGTGACCGAGCACCTGGATAGACTACAGTGGGTATCGCCTGCGCCGGGGCGTGACCGCGCTTTGCGCAGCTTTGCGATTATTCTGGCAGCGTCGCTTGTTGCAACCTGCGTGCTGGCCATTGCCCAGGCTGCTTCCGCCTGGCAACTCGCGGCACTGCTCACTGTCTTCGCCGGGCCGACGATCGGCCTGGCCATCATCAGTCGTCAATCCATCGGGCATATCGGCACGCTGGACAGGCAGCTGCTGCTGACTGATCAGCACGGGCTGTATCACCTGGGAGCCGACTCGCGCATCCAGTACCGCGGCGCCTTTCTGCTGATGGATGACGTTGTGGTTTTTCGCGGCAACGCTATCCTGCCCGCTTTCGCACAATCCGAATTCAGATCGAAAGTGGCGCCGCTGCTGCGCGGCGCCGTGAAGGTGGATCGCACGACCCTGGCCATCAAACTTTTGCAGGCGCGCCACCCGTTCGCCATGGCTGCCGCGGCCTGCGCCCTCGCGGCCGCTGCCTGCGCCCTGATTCTGGTGCTATTGTCGCCGCACTAGAGCGCGCCGGGCGACAGCCCTTCGTGGTATTCGATATACTGGGCCCGGTCCTGGCGCGGCGCCTGTCGGCTCGCAGCGCCATCTTTTCCCCCACGAGGCTTTGCCCGCAATGAGTGACACTCCCAGCGCAACAGCACAGGCCAACACGGAGCCACAGGTCGCGCTGTTCGTCACCTGCCTCGCAGACCTGTTCAGGCCATCCGTCGGCTTTGCCAGCCTGAACCTGCTGGAGAGCGCGGGCTACCTGGTGAGCGTGCCGATGGAGCAGACCTGCTGCGGTCAACCCGCCTATAACAGCGGCGACTACGACGCCGCCAGAGCGCTCGCCAGACGCGTTGTCGAGATGCTGGCGCCTGCGGATTACGTGGTGGTGCCATCCGGCTCCTGCGCCGGCATGCTCTGTCATCACTACCCCCGCCTGCTGCACGGCGAGTGGCACGACCGGGCACTGGAACTCGCGGCCAAGACCTTCGAACTGACGACCTTTCTCGAACAGATCGCGCCGCGCACGGCGGGTCGCGCAAAACAGCTCGATGCCCGGGCTGAGAATGCCGTTGCGTACCTCGACAGTTGCGCCGGCTTGCGCGAACTCGGCATTCGCGAACAGCCGCGCGCGCTGCTGCGTGACGCCTGCAGCATTCAGGCAATCGAACTCGAACAGCGGGATGTCTGCTGCGGTTTCGGCGGCACCTTCTGCGCAAAAATGCCGGCAATCTCAGGCAAAATGGCTGACGACAAACTCGACAGCGCGATGGCAACCGGCGCCGACACGCTCGTCGGCGGCGATCTCGGCTGCCTGCTGCATCTGGCCGGACGCGCAAAGCGGCGCGGTCTGAGCATCCAACTGCGACACGTAGCAGAGCTGCTCGCTGGCGACACCGCAGGCCCCGCAATCGGTGAGGAGGACTGAGGCGATGCAGCAGCACAGTGCGCAATTTCTCGACAATGCAGATACAGCCATCAGCGATTCGCAGGCGGCGCAGAAGCGCGATCTGCTGGCGATTTTCGCACCCTTGATGCGCGATGCTGCGGTAGACGGTTTTTCAGCCTACGAGGCAACCAGGCAGCATGTGAAGCGTGTTCGCAGGCATAGCCTGGACAACCTGGCACACTATCTCGCACAGTTCGAACAGCAGGCCGTGGGCAACGGCAACCGGGTGCATTTCGCGCGCAACGCGGATGAGATGAACAGCATCGCACTGGATATCTGCCAGCAGCACGGCGCGCAACATGTCGCCAAGGGCAAATCCATGGTGACAGAAGAAACCGGCTTGAACGACTTTCTGCAACGCGCCGGGTTGCACGTGGTGGAAACTGACCTGGGCGAATACATCATCCAGCAGGCGGGAGAAACGCCCAGCCATATAGTCGGGCCCGCACTGCATAAATCCGGCGACGACATCCGGGCGCTGTTCCTGGAGCGACACCAGCTGGGCGAACGCCAACTCGATGACACCACAGCGCTGGTCGACGAGGCGCGCAATGTTCTGCGACCACAGTTTCTGCAGGCAGATGTCGGCATCATCGGCGCGAATGCGTTGATTGCCGAGAACGGGTATTCCATGCTGGTGACCAACGAGGGCAACGGCGATCTCTGCGCAAATCTGCCACGCGTACTGATCGTCTGCACGACCATTGATCGCGTCCTGCCGCGAGCGGAAGATGCCACGGCCATGCTGCGTCTGCTGGTGCGCTCTGCAACCGGGCAGGCGCAAACCTGCTATACCAGCTTTTACTCGGGGCCGCGTCGCGCGCAGGATACCGACGGGCCGCTGGAAACACACTTTGTACTGCTGGACAACCAGCGCAGCGATATCCTCGATAGCGGGTTTCGCGAGATGCTCGATTGCATACGCTGCGGCGCATGCCTCAATCACTGCCCAATCTATACCAGTGTCGGCGGCCATGCTTACGGCTGGGTCTACCCGGGGCCCATGGGCTCCGTTTTGACACCGCTGCTGACTTCGCTGGAGCAGAGCAACGCACTACCGAATGCCTGCACCGCCTGTGGGCGCTGCGCAGAGGTGTGCCCCGCGGATATTCCCCTGCCAGACCTGTTGCGCGATCTGCGCGCCACGGAAAACCGCGAGCACCTGAACGCGCCGCGCTGGCGGCTGGGTATCAGCCTGCAGAGCTGGCTGGCGGGCAAGCCGCGCCTGTATCACGCACTCACCGGCGCGGCTATCTCCCTGCTGCACCGCATCGGACGCAAGCGCGGCAGCTTCCGCCGCCTGCCGCTGGCTGGCGGCTGGACCAGCCAGCGGGATTTTCCCGCGCCCGAAGGCAAGACATTCATGCAGCAGTATAAAGAGGCGCGGCGTGAGCACTAGCGCGCGCAGCGACATCTTCGCCCGCCTGCGCCACGTGGCGAACACCACGCAGGCAGACAACGTCGAACGGGAGCGGGCATCCCTGGGCAGCGCGCCGCCGCCAGCCCTTCCCGCTACTGAACTGTGCGAAGCCTTTCTCATCAACCTGCTGAAAAATCGTGGCAGCGCCGCCTGCGCTGCGGGCCGTGAAAACGCCGTGCGCGCGGTTGCCGATCACCTGTACCAGCATCACCGCCAGCACCGTCTGGTAGCGGGCAACGATCCGCGACTCGCCGCCATGCCCTGGCGCGATGCCGGCGTACTCCCGCGCTTCGGCGCGCTGGAATCCGGCGAGCAGGTGGCCCTGAGTTTCGCGCGCCTGGGTATCGCTGAGCTTGGCGGGGTCGTGACCTATACCGGCAGGCACAATCCCGCAGTCAATAACTTCCTTCCCGAGCGTCACATCGTGCTACTGGATATGGCAGACCTGGTGGCAAACACGGAGGACGCCTGGACGCGCATCCATCGCGACAGCGAGACGCAGGGGCGGCCGAGGGGTATCAACATCATCGCCGGCCCATCCAGCACCGCCGACATTGAGGGTCAACTCGTCTATGGTGCGCATGGACCGCGACACTGGCACGTGATCCTTGTGGGAAATGTGCCGGAAGGCGTCCTCGAGCGGGCGCTGGCGTTTACTGGATCGGCTGCGCCGGATTGACGACCGGAGCAGGAGCGGGTGCAGCCGCCAGCGGCGTGTACTTGAACTTTTGCCCGCCCAGTGCGGCTTCAAACATCAGCCCGCCGCGGGCGATGGTGAACACAGCCATGCCTTTGCGGTAACCACCGTGGCGCGTGGTGGCATCGTTGCGCCCGCCGCTGATACCCGCGGCGACTCCCCCGCCCGTATTGGCCTCGGCCGAGGCGCCGGCTGTGATGGCCACCGCCGTGGCCTGCGCGCTGAATTCGAAGTTGCTGGCTGTGAAATCCTTGAAGGCCTGTTCATGCTCGAAGAAAATGATCTGGCTGTAAGCCTGGCCACCCGCCTGCATGCCCAGCGTGAGCTGGCTCATGGTCACATTGCCAACGTGCTGCGCTCCAACAAACACCCGACCCTCGCCGAAGGCGCCCCCCACTCCCAGGCCGGCTTTCCCGATGGTGGGAAATACCGCGTAGCCGTAGGCGGTCTTGAAGTAATCGCCACTTTCCCCGGCATTGCTGAAGGAGCGTATGGCTTCACTGTAACTACTGGCGGCAGCGGGCATTACCGTTAAGCACAATAGCGAAAAACTGAAAACGATGGAGAGCAGGCGAGACATGTTGACTTCCCCCAGACAGGGTAGCGGTTGCGGAGGCGACATTGTGTGTATGCGGGGGCAGCAGGTCAAGCGGTCTGCAGGCTTATGCGCGCGCGGCGCGGCGCTAGAAAGCGATATCAGTGAGATCGATCCCGAAGGCATCGGGCTCCAGGCTGCGCCGAATGGTGACAGACGCTGCTCCCCGCTCGCGGCACTGCGTCTGCAGGTCAACAATACGCGTCTTGCGCAGCGGTCGCTTGCCGGAATCGAGCAACAACATCACTTTCGGACGCAGGCGCCGGGTGCGGTACTCCGCGACCACGACCCCCACTTCGCCGGAGGACAGTTCAACCACCGTGCCGGCGGGATAGATGCCGATCGCCTGGATGAATGTCTCCACCAATTCGGCCTGAAACTCGGCATCACGCGATTCATACAACATCTTGATGGCATCCGAGGGCGACAGCGCCCGCGCATAACTGCGATTGCTGGTAATCGCGTCGTAGGTGTCGACGATCGCGGCAATGCGCGCAAACGGGGGAATCTGATCCCGCCGCAGACCGTTGGGGTAACCGGAGCCGTCGTAGCGCTCGTGGTGATGGGCAACCATGTCGATCACGTCCTGATTCAGGATGCCGCTGCCCTGCACAATCTCCAGGCCGTGGCCCACATGGCTGGCCACCTCGGCCATCTCTTCAGTGCTCAGCGGTCTCTCTGCCTGCAGTAGCTCCGGCGAGATGCGCAGCTTTCCCACATCCATCAGCATGCAACCCATCGCCAGGGAACGCAGATCATGCCAGGGCAGCCCGAGTTGCCGTCCCAGTGACACCGACCAGATCGCCGTGCCGAGGGAGTGCTTGTAAGTGTACTGGTCGTGCTGCTTGAGCCGCGCTACCCAGAGACAGGCGTCCGGGTTGCGGCTGATGCTGTCAACTACCGGTTCTACCGATTTACGCAGACGCACCACGTCGAGCTTCTCGCCTTCGCCGACCTCATCAAACATCTCGCCGATATCTTCGACCAGCCCGTCCAGCGCCTGTTGCGCCCGCGGATGCTCTTCCTCCCAACCGCTATCGTCCCGGTAGGGCCTGATCGGGCGGCCGACAAAAATTTTCTCCACCGGCAAGCGCTGGCGTTCGGTGCAGATGCGTTGCGCGCGCTTTTCGCGACTTTTCGGCAGCGCCTGCCGGGCGCTGAACAGCGCCGGCGTGGCACCGCGGCGGCTGTCGATCAGGACGTATTTGCAGTACTCCTTGAGAGTGTCTATCTGTTCGGTAGACTGGATAAAGAAACCCTGGGTGGCAAAGGGTGTGCCCAGCCAGGGTCGATCGAGGCCACTGACGTACATGCCAATGTCCAGGTCGGCGGTTGCCACTTTCAGGGTTTTGAGCATCGACGCCCCATTTTCACCTTCGCCCAAGCGTTGCCTGCGGCGGATCGCTCCCATGGCCGGTACAAATACCGGCTCAAACGGCAGCTTTACACCCGGACACTAGTAGCTTAAGAGCCAAAAGTCCATAGTAAGTTATTGATTTAGCAATTTTATTCCATAGAAGAATGTAAAATAGTTTACATTATTCCATTATCTCGGGCGGTTGCGTGCCCACGCCCGGCCCACCGCCTGAACACTCGCGCCAAGCACCCGTCAACTAGCCGGCTTTTCGCGCCTGCGCCTGTGCTATAGTTTTGCGCCTTTGGCCGCACCCGGCCGCGATATTCAGGAATACCCGATGCGCAAACTGTTTCTGGCCCTCGCCGTGATCTTAGTGCTGCTGGTAAGCGTGCCACTTGCGCTGATTGCCTCCGGCACAATCAGTACCAGCAGCCTGCGCATGGTGCTGAATGTCATGACTGGTTACTCCGGCGCCCCGGTCGATGAAGCCACCGTGGCTGACCAATTCCAGGTGCCGGCGGGCTTCAGCGTCAGCCTGTTCGCGGCCGACCTGCCACGCGCGCGCTTTCTGCGCTTTACCCCGGCGGGCGATCTGCTCGTCAGCCGGCCCCATGAGGGCGATATTCTGCTGCTGCGTGCGGACGCCGACAGAGATGGGCGCAGCGATGGCCGCGAGGTGTTGCTGGCCGATCTGCGGCGTCCGCTGGGCATCGATCTGCATGCGGGCTGGCTGTATGTTGCCGAATCGAATCGTATAGGCCGCGTACCCTTTGATGCTCAACGGCGCCGGATTAGCGGCAGCTATGAACCGGTGGTCGAGGGGTTGAGCGACGACGGCAATCACTGGAGTAAAACGCTGCGCTTCGGGCCCGACGGGTCGCTCTACCTCGCGCAGGGCTCTACCTGCAACGTGTGCATCGAGGACGATCCTCGACGCGCCACGATGATGCGCTTCGACGCCGACGGTACCGGCGGCGAGATTATTGCCACCGGCCTGCGCAACAGCGTGGGCTTCGACTGGGCGCCCTGGAACGGCGCTCTCTACGCGACAGACAACGGCCGCGACATGCTCGGCGACAACTTCCCGCCCTGTGAGCTGAACCGCATTGAAGCAGGTGGTTTCTATGGCTGGCCGTATTACAACGGCGCCAATCTGCCGGATCCGGATATGCGCGCAGACCCGAAGGCGGGCGAGCGACAGCCGCTACCCCCGGTGCATGGCTTTCGCGCACACAACGCCCCTCTGGGCATCACCTTCATCGACGGTTCCCGATTGCCCGAGCGATTCCAGCGCAGCGCGCTGGTGGCCTTGCACGGGTCCTGGAACCGCAGCGAACCGGACGGTTACAAGGTCGTTTCACTGCACTGGAGTGATGCCGGTATCGAGGAACGCGATTTCCTCTGGGGACTCAACGTGAATGGAAAAATCCACGGACGCCCGGTCGACGTGGCGCAGGGTCCCGACGGTGCCTTCTACGTTTCGGATGATTACGCGGGGGCCATCTACCGCATCGCTTACGGTGCAGAAGAAGCGGCCCGCGCGAGGCCAATGCCAGCCCCCGACACTTCGCGCCTCGACGCTGAACCGCCCGCATGGCTGGAGCAGGCCGACCTGCCGGCACTCGCGAAACGCGGCAGAGTCCTGTACGCAAAACACGGCTGTGCCGCCTGTCACGAACAGGGCGACAATGCCAAACGCCTCGACGATCTCGATCAGCGACTGGGCTATCGCGCGGTGATTGATGCGCTCGAAGCACCGCAATCTCCCATGCCGGTGTACCCGTTTTCGCGGGAAGAACAGCGCGCCCTGGCGGTTTTTCTACTGGCGCCGGAACTTGTAGTACCCTGATGCCATGCTGAAACTTCTCCGGCGCGCAGCGCTGAAACCGACAGGCGCAGCGTGCGCAAAGCTGACATGACTGGCGGCGCCGTGCTGCAACAGCTGCCCAATAGCCTGACCTTTCTGCGTTTGCTCCTGGCGGTGCCCCTGGGGATTTGTATCCTGCGCGAGGCCTACCCATTGGCGCTGCTGGTAGGTCTTGCAGCTGGCGTTAGCGACGGCCTGGACGGATTTTTCGCGCGCAGATTACAGGCGCAGTCCCGCCTCGGCGCGATCCTGGATCCGGTTGCCGACAAAACACTGATCACCGTGAGCTTCCTGTGTTTTGCAGCGGTGGAGCTCGTGCCCTGGTATCTCGCCATAATCGTCATCCTGCGCGACCTGGTGATTATCGCGGGCGCCATCAGCTACCGCCTGATTTTTGGACCTTTCGAATTTGCAGCCACCGCCCTCAGCAAGGGCAACATGTTCGTACAGATCAGTTTCTGCCTGCTGGTACTACTCGCGCAGGTCGTTGCGGACATTCCCCCATGGAGTCTTGTCGCTGGCGCTCAACTGGTGATATTTCTCACCGTAGTCAGCGGTGTGGATTATGTGTGGCGTTGGACGGTCCGTGCGCTGCAAACAAACAAGCGTACCGGGCAGCACCCGCGACGGCGCGAGTAGCGGCGCAATGGATCAGGCATGACGCGCGAGATTCACATTCTCACTTACAATATCCACAAGGGTTACTGCAGTGGCAACCGGCGCTTTGTGCTGGAATCCATGCGTGAGCGGATCGCAGAGACCGGTGCCGACATTGTCTTCCTCCAGGAAATCCACGGCACTGCCATCAAAAGCGACGCCAAACGACGGCGCTTTTCCTACCCCGATCAGCCGCATTTCGAGTACCTCGCAGACTCGGCCTGGCCGCACTACGCCTACGGCTGCAACGCCATCTACCGCAAGGGCGATTACGGCAACGCGATTCTCAGCAGATACCCTTTCGCAAGCTGGGAAAATATCGACATCTCGGTCTTTCCGCGCTCCAGCCGCAGCATCCTGCACGGCGTGATCGAACTGCAGGATCCTGCAACGCGGCTGCACACGCTGTGCGTGCATCTGGGACTGCTGGAGCAGGAACGACGCGAGCAATTGCAGGCACTCACCGATCGCATCAACGATCATGTGCCACGCGACGAACCGATGATTATCGCGGGCGATTTCAATGACTGGCGTCGCCGCGCGGAATACCACCTGCACGATGATCTCGGCCTGGAAGAACTCTTCGTGGCGATGCGCGGCAGGCATGCGCGCACCTTCCCGGTGTGGGCACCCCTGCTGCCGGTTGACCGCATTTACTACCGCGGGCTGCAGCCCACCGCCTGCTCACGCCTCAGCAATGGCCCCTGGCGCGACCTGTCGGATCACGCCGCGCTATTCGGAGTATTCAGACTCTGAAGAAGAGCGTGCTGCGGGGAGCTCACGCCGGCGGAAACTGCGCAAATATTTCTCTCGCCACCGCGCGCAGGTCAGCCCCGGATTCCCCGGCATCGGCGTCCCGGTCCAGATCCGTCTCGAGCGTTGCGCGCCACACTGTGCGCAATTGCACCGGATCCAGCAGATCGACGATAAAGCTACCGCGTTCATGCCGACGCGCCGATGAGACGTCTACCCCCACTTGCCTGCCGCAACTGGAACAACCCAAGCCGTTACCAAAGGCAAAACCCGTGAAATCATCGTGTTCATCGGTCACCAGGTGCCAGGCGAGCAGCATGTCGGCCTCGGCGGCAGGCGCAACGACCCGATAGCCGCGCCGCTGCAGTTCGGCCGAGAGTGCCGCGTTTATGCGCTCGACCTGCAGGTCTGGGATCACGACGTTGGCTGCCGTCGTGCGGTCGATCGGTTGCAGGGCGATAGCCTGCACGCCGGAGAAATCGTAGCGGGAATCAAAATCAATGGTGGCGACAGGCGCACTGGCGCAGGCGGCGACGAAGAGAATCAGACAGCCGGATATGCCACGGTGCAGACTTTCACGCAG
>TARA_R110000823_G_scaffold295738_2_pt1 | contig 42088 bp, 36 predicted proteins | sample TARA_R110000823 | Tara Oceans TARA_R110000823 (sample SAMEA4397722) | marine metagenome | biome: Polar Biome; feature: [DCM] deep chlorophyll maximum layer (ENVO:01000326); material: water (ENVO:00002006), including particulate matter (ENVO:01000060) such as... | depth 20 m | reverse complement strand
CGATGATGTTGGCCTGCACCTGGCTGGTGCCCCCGCCGATGGTGGCGGAGAAGCTGTTGAAGTAGGCACGCTGCCAGAAGCCTCCCTGCCGGGCGTCGGCATCACCCACATAGAGACCGCCCTCGGCACCCTGCAACGTGATAGCGAGTTTGCGCAACTGCCGCGCACCTTCCGATGCGCGCAGTTTCTGCGATAGCGGCAGGGAGCCCGGGTAATCGGTGGTGAGCGCATCAATTCGCGCTCGGCGGTCCCCCAGCACGAGAGCCTTCTCATCCATGATGGCCTGCACGACATCGTTGCGCACCACCGGATCGTGCAGCAGGGGCTCGCCGTCGCGCCGCACGCCGGCGAGGTCATCGATCAGGTCGTCCACCGTCACCCGCACCATCGCCAGACCGCCGGCCGCGCCGGCCTCCGCGCCGCGCTCATACTGCAGCGTCTGCATGGCGATGCGCCAGCCCTGGCCCTCCTCGCCCATCAGGCAATCCGCGGGAATCCGCGCATCGGTGAAAAACGTTTCGGTAAATCCGTACTCGCCGGTCAGCTTGCGGATGGGCCGCGTCTCTATACCGTCTACCTGCATGGGCGCGAGGAAAAATGACAGGCCATCGTACTTGCGCTCGGCGGCGGGGTTGGTGCGCGCCAGCAGAATCATGTAGCGGGCGAAATTGCCCATGGTCGTCCAGATTTTCTGGCCGTTGAGCACATATTCATCGCCATCGCGTACCGCCCGGGTTTGCGCATTGCCGAGATCCGAGCCGTGTTCCGGCTCGCTGAATCCCTGGCACCACACGTCCTCCGCGTTGAGAATACCCTTCAGATAGCGGGCCTTCTCGTCTTCCGTGCCGATGTCATTGATCAGTGGACCGGCCCAGCCGAGCCCGATGACATTGAAGCAGATAGGTACCCGATGACGGCGCATTTCCTGATCGGCCACGCGCTGGAAAGCCGCGTCCACGCCACCGCCGCCGTACTGCTTCGGCCAGGCCATGCCGAGGTAGCCCGCGGACCATACCTTGCGCTGCCACTCGCGCAGGAACTCCAACTGGCGTTCGTCGCCCACCTCCATGAAGGTCTGCGGCAGGAGAAAGCCGGGATCCGGCGGATTGTTTTCACGCATCCAGGCGGAGACTTCAGCACGAAATTCATTCAGTTCCTGTTCGGTCACACTCATGCGTCTACTCCACGTCCGGGAATTCTAAAGGCTCGCCATGGGCTTCGGCGCGCTGAAACGCCGGCCGTTGCATCAGGCGGGCGAGATAATCGGCGGTTTGCGGCTGATAGCGCTGCTCGAATTTCAGCGCGCGCCCGAGATACAGGGCATAGCTGACCGCGATATCGGCAATGGTGAACCGGTTGTCCACCAGGTACTCGTGCGTCAGCAGGTGCTCGTCGAGACGCCGCAGCCGCGCGATAAACCATTTCGCGTAGTCATCTGCCACCGCCTGCTTTTCCGGGCTCGGTTCCAGGTAGTAGTAGCGCATCGCGATGGTCTGCGGAAAAGTCAGCGTGGCGTCCGCATGGTGCAGCCAGTTGAGATACGCTCCATACTCCGGATGGTCGGGTTGCAGCCCGAAGTCATAGCGCTGATAGCGATCCACCAGATACTGGCAGATCCCTGCCGACTCGGTCATCTGTGTATCGCCGTCAATAAAAAACGGCACGGTGCCCAGGCTGTTTACCTTGAGGTATTCGCGCTCGAATATCCGCGGCGGAAAGGGCAATATCTCGAGTTCGTACTCCAGGCCGAGCTCTTCCAGTGTCCACAGCGGCCGCAGGGAGCGGGCCCCGGCGCAATGCCACAGCTTCACCGCTACAGCCCGTACTGGCGCGCGGCCAGGTCACGCATGATTTCTTCGGAGCCGCCGCCAATGGCGTTCACCCGCACCTCGCGGTAGATCCGCTCCACCCGGCTGCCACGCATATAACCCATTCCGCCGAGAATCTGCATTGCCTCGCGGGCGCAGAACTCCATGGTCTCGCTGGCCTGCACTTTTAACAGGGCGATATCGCCGGGGTTGGGGTGGCCCGCCTCAAAGGATTCGTAGCACACGCGAATGTAGGCCTGGGTGGCGTTGAGCTTCTGTTTCATCTGCGCGATTTTATGGCGAATTACCTGGTGGTCCGCCAGCCGCTTGCGGAAGGTTGTGCGCTCGCGGGCCCAGGCGACCGCCTCTTCCAGACACACGCGCCCGAGTGCTTCCATCGCCGCCGCCATAAACATCCGCTCACTGTTGAAATTGGTCATGATGACCAGGAAACCCTGATTCTCTTCACCGATCAGGTAACTTGCCGGTACGCGCACATTATCAAAATACAGGGTGGCAGTGTCAGAGGCCCACCAGCCCTGCTTGCGATCCAGTTGTGTGCGGCTGAAGCCCTCCGCATCGGTGGGAACCAGCAGCATGGACACACCCTTCGCGCCCTCGCCCCCGGTGCGCACGGCAGTCGACACCCAGTTGGCCCGCATACCGCCGGTGATGTAGGTTTTGGCGCCGTTTACCACGTAGTCATCCCCGTCGCGCACGGCGGTAGTGGATATCTGTGCTACATCCGAGCCCGCGCCGGGCTCCGTAATGCCGAGCGAAATGTGCTTCTCGCCCGCGAGCACCGGCGGCGCGACCATCTCCTTGAGCGCATCCGAGCCCCAGTTAAGGACCGGGGGCAGGCCTATGCCATGCACCATCAGGCTCGCGGGAATGCCACCGGCGCCAATGCGCGACAGTTCCTCGTTCGCGATCCAGCCGTGCCAGGAATCGATACCCTCGCTGATTCCGCCGTACTGCTCAGGGTATCCCAGCCCGAGCAGCCCGACGGCAGCCGCTTTCGGCCACAGCTCGATGGGAATATGGCCCGCCTCGTCCCACTCCTCGGCAAAAGGCATAATCTCGGTATCGACGAACTTGCGCAACTGTGACCGCCACGCGTGGTGTTCCTCGCGCAGGTTGGGGTTGTGCAGCCGCGCGCTGTCAAAATCCAGGGACATTGAGATACTCGCTCTGTAATATCCGGTCGGGGTCGCCAATAGTAATCAACACAGGGCAACAGTGCATGTGCTGGCGTGCCATTGGCATGGGCAAACACGACAGCTCGCGCGCACTGCTGTAGTCTCTCCCTCACGGGTCGGCAGAGCGGCGTTCTCCGCCTGCCAGTGCGGCGCACAATGCAATGCGACAGGAGACAGCGCGCAGTATGCTTGATGTAAGGATGTGGGGCCGCGCGCTCGACCGGATGCCGACGCTCACCGAAAGCGAGTGGCGCGCCCTGGATCCGGTTGCCCGCTGGCTGATTGCCTGTCGCGCTTCCGTCCTGTTCATGACGTTCACCGCTGCGGCGCTGGGCGGCCTGCTGGCCTGGCGTGACGGCGTTTTCAACTGGACTCTCTGGCTGGCCACGGCAATCGGGCTGCTCTTCGCCCACGCCACCAACAATCTGCTCAACGACTTCACTGATTCCCGGCGCGGCATCGACAAGGATAATTACTACCGCAACCAGTACGGCGTGCATGTGCTGGAGCAAGGCCTGGTATCGATCGCGGAATTCTGGCGCTATGTCGCTGTCACCGCGGGCATCGCCCTGCTCCTGGGCGGCTGGTTGATCCTGGAACGCGGCGGACTCGCCACCCACCTGATGCTTGCCGGGGGCTTTTTCGTTCTCTTCTACACCTGGCCGCTCAAGTATTATGGCCTGGGCGAACCTGCCGTGCTGCTCGTGTGGGGCCCCCTGATGGTGGGCGGCAGTTACTATATTCTCGCGGGAAGCTGGAGCTGGGACGTTGCCGCACTCAGTCTGGTGTTCGCGCTGGGACCCACCAGCGTGCTGTTTGGGAAACACACAGACAAGCTGGAGGCGGACCGCAGCAAGGGCGTGAACACGCTGCCGGTGCTGCTGGGTGAGGCCCGGGCGCGGCGATGGACACTGGGTATGCTCGCGGCGCAGTATCTGCTGTGCCTCGCTCTGGTCGCGGCTGGCGCGTTTGGCTGGCCCCTGCTGCTGGTATTCGCCGCCTTGCCACTGTGGTTACCGCTTTGGCGGGTATTTCAGCGAGCGAAGCCCTCCTCGCCCCCGGCAAACTATCCCGGCGGCATCTGGCCGCTGTGGTTTTCAGCCCACGCTTTCAGGCATACCCGGCGTTTCACGTCGCTGTTTCTTGTCGGTATAGTGCTCGATACCATCATTTCTTGACGTGGGTCAGTGTGAATGTCTGCGTAAAAGTGTTTAGCTGGAGCAAAGAGGTCGCTGCGCGGCGTGCAGTCGGACTATTCGGCAATCGGTCAACGGACACCCAGACAACATGGCCCGGAAAACACTTGGAGAGCGTCTACGCCCTCTGTTGAGCCCCTCCCCCAGACGTTCAGTGCTGTTCCTGGTGGGCGTGGGCGGCGTCCTGGGCATCGTTGCAATGGTCGGTTTCAATTACTCCATGGCGGTCACCAGCACGGATGCCTTTTGCGTGAGCTGTCACGAGATGTACGAGCATCCCTACGCGCAATTGCAAAAGACCAGCCACTTCAACAACGTCACCGGTATACAGGCCACCTGTGCCGACTGTCATCTGCCGCAGGAATTCGGGCCTAAAATGCTGCGCAAGATCGAGGCGGCGCGCGAGGTCTGGGGCAGCCTCACGGGCATTATCGACACGCCCGAAAAATACGCCGCTCACCTGCCGGTCATGCGGGCACGCGAAATCGCGCGGCTGCGGGCCAACGATTCCCAGGAGTGTCGCAATTGCCACGCTCCAGAGCGTTGGCTCACCGCGATGCAGAGCGTGAAAGCGCAGAAGTACCACGCGGCCCGGGAATTGAACGAAAAAACCTGCATCGACTGTCACAGCGGTATCGCGCATCCGAAAGCGGCCTCCAAAGTCGCGCGCATGACCTTCACCACGGCGGACACGCCTGCTGCAACCAAGGAGGATTCCGGGCAATGAAGTGGCTGCTTGTACTCATGACGATGCTGTGGGCGCTGGGTCTGGTGCCGGTGACGAGCGCGGATAACGGCTTCTCCGAGGAGGGCAGCGCGCTGTGTATCAGCTGTCATGATTTCGGGCCACAGTCGCCTGTGCACGCCCTCATGGAGGGCTCCCACGGGCTGCACAAAGATTCCGACGCCATGCGCGAGCGACGCGGCTGCGAAGACTGTCACGGTCCGAGCGCCAGCCACGCAGCCTCGCCTACGCAGGTGTCCCCGGGGGTCAGTTTTGGGCCCCGCTGGAGCGCTTCGGGCGCCGAGCAGGACAGTGCCTGCCTCGCCTGCCACGAGCAGAATACGGCCGTCAACTGGCGGGACGCCATGCATATGGTCAAGGGCGTTACCTGCGTCAGTTGCCACGATATCCACACGGGCGGCGACAAGGTGCTGTTCGAATCACGCCAGGCCGAAGTGTGCACAATGTGTCACAAGGCGCAAAAGGCCGGCATCCACGGTCTGGGTGGCAAACTGGACGCCCAGCCGGCCTGCAGCACGTGCCACAACCCCCACGACCACGAATCCGCCAAGACCCAGATGCTGTTGACGCGCTCGGCGGGGTGCCGTACCTGCCACGACCTGGTGACAATGGCGAACGATCCAACCGTCAGTGAAAAGGCGACCAATTATCACAAGGTGATGGCGAGCCCGGAGCGCACTTGCATCGAATGCCACGGCGGCATCACGCACGCGGACCACGATGCAGTGACAGCGTTCACGCCCAGGGCGAGCCATCGTTCCACGATCACGCTGTTCTACCCGGGGAACGCCGACAGCGAATGGCTGACCGAGAACCACCCGGGCTCTCAACCCCTGCGCCAGGGAGCCAACTGCCAGCTCTGCCACCGGGGAGATGAAGCCAGCATGGGCGCGGCGCTGGCCAACCAGGCAACAAACGCCGCGCGCAGTATCGATATCAGTTTCAGCCTCATCGACGAAGCGTTGCTCCTCCGCCTGCGCTGGCGGGGCGAGCCCGATGACAGCAGCGTGTCGATCATGTGGGGCGGCACGGATACGGACGACAGTTTCCGCCGCGGCGGCTGCTTCGCGGCCTGCCACAACGACATGGAAGGTATGTCGAAGGATCGCGGCCAGGCGACCGGCAAGTACCTCTGGTCCTCGCGCGCGCAGCGCGGGCAACTGGGGCAGCCCGCCATCGTCAAAAGCGAGGCGGCACTCAGAGAAATGCTGCAATCTGGCGCCTATGCAATACTCTGGCAGGTGGATCTGTCCGCGGGAGAAGCACGCGCGGCCAGCGTACTGGACAAGCTCAGATGGGAAGCGGCAGCACCGCTCGGCAGCAAAGCCATTTACCAGGATGGCTGGTGGGACGTCACCCTCAGGCAACCATTGGATAACCAGTCCCCCGTCCTGCTGAGCCTCGACCCCGTGCAACGCTACACCTTTGGCGTGGCCTTGCACGGCCCGGGGAAATCCGGCGCTGCCCACTGGGTCTCACTGCCGTTCACGCTGGGCGGCTCCGGTGACGACACCGATTTCGTCGTGCAGTAGCGGCATGCGCGGCATCCGCCTGACACTCACCCTGCTGCTGAGCGTGCTGGCCAGTACCGCCAGCTCCCAGGACGGCGTGTCGGAACCTCGCTGCCTCACGTGCCACACACAAAGCTCAGACAGTGCGGTACACGCGATTTTCAATACGCTGCACGGCGGCATCGCGGGCGGCGGCGTTATCACCTGCACCAGTTGCCACGGCGCCAGCAGCGCGCACCAGGCGACCCCCACGAACGCGGCACCGCAGGTGAGCTACGGCCCCCGCTGGACATCGCCGCCGGAGAAGCGCAACGCCCGTTGCCTGGAGTGTCATGCAAAGGGCGAAACAGGTCTTTGGGCCGGCAGCACACACCAGCGCGAGGATGTGAGCTGCGACAGTTGTCACAACGCACACCGTCAGCAAGTGCTCGGGGCGGGTGAGACAGAGACCCAGCAGGCGTGTCTGGCCTGTCACTCCGAGGTCCGGGCGGAGCTGCATCTGCCGTCGCGGCACCCGATCGCCGAGGGCAAGACCGCCTGTATCGATTGCCACAATCCGCATGGCGGCCTGGGCCATGCTGACCTGCGCCAGGTGTCACTGAACGACAACTGCTTGAGCTGCCACCAGGAAAAGCGCGGGCCCTTCCTCTGGGAGCACCCGCCAGCCGCCGAGGATTGCAGCCTGTGCCATCGGCCACACGGCTCGGTACATGCGGGCCTGCTCACCGTGCGCGGCCCCGCACAGTGCCAGCAGTGCCACGCGGCGGCATTCCATCCCAGCCTGCCGTACGGCGCTGAGGGCCTGCCCGGCGGTCGCGCCAACGCCAACCTGCTGGGCAAGAATTGCCTGAATTGCCATAGCCAGGTGCACGGTTCGAATCACCCCGGCGGCGCGAGGCTGACACGATGAGCCGCAGGCTGGCGAGCAGTCTCGCGCTTATCAGCGCAACGGCCCTTGCCGCGCAAGCGGCAGAGCCGGACCCGCTGGCAGCGCTGGCCACCGACACGCGGCCGCTGCCGGCGCGCTGGCAGACGGATTACAGCGGCGCCCTCGAAATTGGCGCAGCCGGCGTAAGCGACGACAGCAGCCAGTTCGGCCAGTACAACGGCCTGCACCAGCGCGGTGCCAGTCTGATCGGCGATCTGCAGTGGCAGACGTATTCCACGAACGACGGCTACTGGCAGGTTTCGCTGTCCGATATCGGACTGGATACCCGCGAGGGGGCCATCACGTGGGGGCTGGCCGACCAGCTGAAGATCACCGCCGGTTTCGACTCGCAACTGCAGGTGCGCAATGACAGCGGCAGCACACCTTTTCGCGGCGATACGCAACTGCGCCTGCCGACTGCCTGGACGAGCGGCCTGACGACTGCAGATTTCGAGCAACTCGACGCATCGCTGCGCCGCTTCAACCGCGAACTGGACCGCGACCGCCTGTTTGTTGAGCTCGAAGCAAGATTGAATGAGCACTGGCGCACACACGGCAAGGTGTCCTATGAAGAAAAGCGCGGCACCGGCGACATCGGTGGTGCCATATACATCGACGCCGCCGCCGGCGATGCCGTGTTACTCCCGTTGCCCGTTGATCAGGAGTCTCTGGATGTTGTGTTGGGCGCAGCCTACGAGGACGGCCGGGTGTTTGTCGACAGCGAGTTCAGCTATTCCGGGTTCAACAACCGGAATGAGCTGTTGACCTGGCAGAATCCCTACAGCGCTTTCGGCGACACGGTGGCCTACCCCCGCGGCGAAGGCGGACTGGGCCTCGCACCTGACAACGATTACCTCAGCGGCCGCGTGACGGCAAGCTGGCTGCTCTCGGCCACCACGCGAGTGCAGATGGACGGCAGTTACGCGCGCGCCAGCCAGAATCAGGATTACGCAGCCTACAGCGTGAATCCGCAACTCAGCGTGACGGAACCCCTGCCGCGCGACAGCTTCGACGGCGAAGTGGACACCACCACCCTCAATGCGCGTCTGTTACTGCGGCCGCTACCGAAGCTTGATGCGACACTGTCCTATGCACTGCGCGACCGCAACTACGCCACGCCACGCGATGGCTATCGCTACATCCGCGGCGATGCCGATGCGCAACCGGAGGCACGCTTCAGCGTGTACAACAGCAGCCACGATCTCACCGAACACACCGCGACCATCGAGGCGGATTACCGACTGCCCGGCAGCAGCCGTCTGGGTTTCGAATACGCCTATCAGCAAACAGAGCGCCGCAACGCCGCCGTGTCGGAAACGCAGGAGGATCGCTACACGCTGCGCTACCGGATTCGCCCATGGGGCTCGGTAAACGCCCGCCTGGAATTGCTGTTCGCCGATCGGGCGGCAAGCACTTACCAGTGGGACCAGGACTACCTGGCGCTCCTGGACAGCGAACTCATCAATGCCACCCCGGACACACAGCGATTCAACAACCATCCAAAGCTGTTTCAGTATTTCCTCGCCAACCGCGAGCGCAGCGAAATCAGCGCGAATATCAGCGCAATACCCGGCACCGACTGGGCGCTGAACCTCAGTCTGCGCTGGCGGGACGATCGCTATGACCAGAGCGACCTGGGGTTGACGGGCACCACCTGGACGCGGGCGCACGGCAGCGCTTCCTACGCCGCCGACAGAGATCTGACCTTCACCGTTTACGCGGGCGTTGATCGCTTCGAGTATGCGCAGGACAGCAGGGCGTTCCGCGGCGGACAGGAGAAAAACCCGTTCGCTGTGACTCCACCGCTACCGCAGGCCAGCGATCCGGCGCAAAACTGGTCCCTGGACTCGACCGATGACAGCGTTACCGCGGGCGCCACCGTGGCCTGGCAGGTGGCGCCCGAGCTGGGTCTGGAACTCGACTACACTCTGGTGGCTACCGATGCCCAGCAGGCATTCAGCGCCCATTCGGGCTCGCAACTCACTCCCTCTGATCTGCCCGACGTTGAAACGCGCATGCACCAGATTAACGCCAGCGCTATCTGGCATATGCGGGAAAACCTGTCATGGCGTCTCAGCTACCGGTTTTACCACCACGACTCCGATGACTGGGCACTGGAGGGTGTGAAGGCGGATACGATCGACAAGGTATTGAGCTTCGGCGCGGAAAATCCGCATGAAAATATTCACTACTTGGGCGCGTCAGTGATTTATCGCTGGCAATAGGGCGTCCCGGGAGAAGGGTGTATGCAGAGATTAGTATACTGGAGCTGCCTCGCAGCTCTGTTGGGCGCCGTGGCTGCCTGCGGCGGCGGAGGCGGCAATAGCGCAGCGGGCGTGAACCCGGGGCCACCAGCGCCGGGGGGGCCGGTGGAGCCGCCCACGCCGGAATTCCCGAATACCAACCCGGCGCCGTACGCCGAGGCGGCCGCACTGTTTGCATTCATCACCGATGCGCGCATCAACGACAGCCAGCAGCCGGTGGTGAGCTTTCAGTTAACCGATGGTAACAACGTGCCCATCACTGATCTGGCCGCGGAGAATGTACGTTTTGTCATCGCCAAGCTACAGCGCAGCCCGCTGGGCAATCTCACGGGCAACTGGCAGTCCTACATCAACCGTATCGAACAGCCGGGTGTCGGCCCGGGCACGCAGGCGAGATTGCAGGCGACGTCCGAGAGCTCGGGGGAATTGCAGCACAGCGGCGGCGGCCGCTATCTGTATACCTTCGCCACACGCCTGACAGACCTGCCCGCAGACGTTCGCGCGCAGGCAAACACCGAGGACATTGACCTCGACTTTGATCCGACGCTGACGCACCGTGTCGCCATCCAGTTCGACGGTTCGCGCGATACCGCCAACCCGCACTACGACTGGGTCCCGGAAAGTGGAGCAACGCAGGGCATATTCAGCCTCGATATCGCGGCAACGGAAAGCTGCAACCGCTGCCATGATCCGCTGGCCATTCACGGCGGCAACCGCCGCGAAATCGCCTACTGTGTCACCTGCCACAATACCGGAACGACGGATGCCAATAGCGGCAACAACCTTGACATGAAAGTCATGGTTCACAAGATTCATCGCGGCGCGGCGCTGCCCAGTGTGCTCGCCGGTGGCGAGTACGCCATCTACGGTTTTCGCGACAGCAAGCACGACTATTCGACGCTGCGCTACCCACAGGACATCCGCAACTGCGTGAACTGCCATGCGGGCACCGCCACCGGTAGCGGGATCGATGAGCACCTGCTAACGGCCCAGGGTGACAACTGGGCGGAGTACGCCACAGCCGCCGTGTGTGGCAGTTGCCACGACGACGTCGATTTTGCCACCCACAAAGGGGGCCAACCGGACGATACGCGATGCAGCCAGTGCCATGGCCCGGACAAGAATTTCAGTATCGTCAACAGTCACCGCATGCTCATCGACGAGGCGCGCAAACAGTTTCGCGCGGAAATCCTCAGCGTTGAGAACTCCGCGCCGGGAGAGCGACCGGTAGTAGGCTTCAGAGTCAGCAACCCTCTCACCGGCGAACCCTACGACATTCTCAACGACCCCGTATTCGCCGCGGCCGGCGCCACGTTACGCGTGGGCATGGCGTGGAACACAGCCGACTACACCAATACCGGCAACGGCAGTGACAATGCGAATGCAGTGGCAACCGACGCGCTGGCAAACGCGACTGGCAACGGCGATGGCAGTTACAGCCTCGGCCTCGCATCGCCCGTGCCGGACGGCAGTGGCCCCCCGGGCGAAGCGGCTTCCGGCAGCGGCGTCGTGACCATTGAGGGCCACCCGGTTCTGGACACCGATGGCGACGGCCAGACGGAGAATGTGCCCGTGGGCGACGTGGTACGGTTTTTCTCCATCGACGAAGCTGACGGTACCCCGATGGCCCGTCGACAGGTTGTGGAAATTGAGCGTTGCCTGGCCTGTCACGGCTCGCTGGTGCTGCACGGCAGCAACAGGGCGGACAATATCGACAGCTGCGTGACCTGCCACAATCCGCGCAACACCGACCGCGGCGTAAGGGAGATCGCCCAGAATCCGCCGACAGATGGCAAGCAGGAGGAATCCCTGGATTTCAAAACCATGATCCACGCCATCCACGCGGCCAGTATCCGAGAACAACCGCTACAAGTGGTAGGCTTCCGCGGATTCACCACCTACGTGTACGACGAGGAGCAGGTGCACTACCCCGGCGACCTCGCCAACTGCGTCGCCTGCCACGGTGAGCAGGGCTACAGTCTGCCGCTGGCGGAGTCCGTGCTGGCGACGAGCATTGATACCGGCGAAGACAGGCAGGATCCAGCGGACGATCGAGTGACAAGCCCGGCTACCGCGGTCTGCAGCAGCTGCCACGACGACACCGTGGCCGCCGCACACATGACGGCCAACGGCGGCAGCTTCAGTACCACACAGCAGGCGATCGACAGCGGTGAGGTGGTGGAACAATGCGCCCTGTGCCACGGCGAGGGTCGCAGCGCGGATACTGCCCAGGTGCACGATATCCGGTGACTTGGCACCACTGTGCGGCGCCAGTATAGTGCTGGCGCATGCAATACATCGGCAGAGAAAACTTTGAGCACGGTGAGCCAGCGCGCATAGGCGTTCTGGTGACCAACCTCGGTACGCCTGAGGCACCGGAAAAGTCCGCGCTGAAAACCTACCTCAGAGAGTTTCTGGCGGATCCGCGAGTGGTCGAGATCCCTCGCGCCCTGTGGTTGTTGATACTGCACGGAATCATCCTGAATGTTCGCCCGGCGCGCTCCGCCGAGGCGTATCGGGCTATCTGGACCAGTGCAGGCTCACCCCTGCGGGTGCATACCGAGGCACAGGCGCAAGCGCTCGGCGCTTTGCTTGGCGAGCGTTGCGGCGAGCGCATATCAGTGGCGTACGCCATGCGCTATGGCGAGCCTTCCATCCACGCGGCGATTGAGAATCTGCTGCAACAGGGGGTGCGTCAACTGCTGGTACTGCCGCTCTACCCGCAGTACAGCTGCGCCACCACGGCATCGACCTTCGATGCATTGGCGGCGGATTTCACTCGCAGGCGCTGGCTGCCCGAACTGCATTTCATCACCAGCTACCACGATCATCCGGCCTATATCGCCGCGCTGGCAGACAGCGTGCGCGCTTTTCAGGCAAAGCACGGGCGCGCCGGGCGGCTGATTTTTTCCTATCATGGCGAACCGCGCCGGTATCTGGACCGGGGCGACCCATATCATTGTCAGTGCCACAAAACAACGCGACTGGTTGCCCAGGCGCTGGGTCTTGGGGAGCAGGACTACTGCACCACCTTTCAATCACGCTTCGGGCGCGCAGAATGGCTGCAGCCCTACACTGACGAGACACTGAAGAAGTTGCCGGGCGAGGGCGTCAAAACCGTTCAGGTAATCTGTCCGGGCTTCTCCTCGGATTGCCTGGAGACACTCGAAGAGATAGCCGTTGAGAACCGCGATTACTTTCTCGGCGCGGGGGGCACTGATTTTCACTATATCCCCTGCCTGAATAGCGAACCGGCGCATATTGAAGCGCTGGCAACGATAGTCCAGCAACAACTTGGAGTCTGGCTACAATCTCCATCGAATGACAATGACAGCAAAGCCCGGGCTCTTGCCATGGGCGCGGAGCAATAAGCATGAGCACTTCAAATCGCCTCGACCGGAGCGGTACTGCGACGCACGGTATCGCGGCCCTGATAGCCTTGATGTTTCTGTTTGGCGGGCCACTGTTGAGTGGCTGTGCCAGCCAGCCCTCGCCACCGGTGCAGGAGCAGGTGTGGATAGACGTGCGCACACCGGCAGAATACGACGGGGGCCACGTTGAAGGCGCACTGAACATTCCTCACGATGCCATTGAGTCCGGGATTGCGCCGCTTGCGCTGGCCCGGGAGACACCTGTCTACCTCTACTGCGGCTCGGGACGCAGGGCAGGTCTGGCCAAACAGCGTCTTGAGGCGCTCGGCTTCACGCACGTCATCAATGCAGGCTCGTTGCAAACCGCACGGGAACTGCATGCACAACGCCACGAATAGGCGGAACAGGGCCCGCGCCCAAACAGGCCTACAGCCAGCGACGCACCCGCTGGCAGTAGGCCACGTACTCCTCGCCAAACAGTTCCCGCAGCAACGCTTCTTCGGCTTGAATGAAACGCCATTGCACGATCACGGCGAACAGGGGAGGTATGGCCAACGCAAACACAGAGCCCACGGTTACCGCACAACCAAGCAGTACCAGCAGCATGCCCAGGTACATGGGGTTGCGCGTGAAACGGTATACGCCCCCCGTGACCAGTGCACTGACATTGCGAAACGGGATGGCATCGGTGCCCGCCCGGGTGAACAGGCCGTTGGCCAGCACCAGCAATACCAGGCCCAGCACGATCAGCACTCCTCCAGCGATCTGCGCCGCGAGCCCCGAGAAGCGCGGCCCGGGGAGATATTCGTTCAGCGCAAACACCGCCACCAGACCAAAAACCAGCCAGATGGGTGGATAGATAAAACGTTTTACGCGCATATAAACTCCCGTATTCAATGCAGGGATGAATGTATCCCCGCCGGCTCTATCGCAATCATGGCGTAGGCTACAGCAATGCCCAACAGGAACGCGAGGCTGAGCTTGCCCCGGTCATGGCTGTGAAAGTGCACTTCGGGCAGCAGGTCACTCAGGGCAATACAGATAAACGCACCCGCCGAAAAAGCCAGGCTCGCCGCCACCACGTGACTGCCATTGCCGAGCGTGCCAATCCCGAAATAGAACGCCAGGGCGCCAAGAGGGCACATCAGTGCAAATAGCAGGTTCACCCGCTGGCGTGAGGCGGCACTCCAGCCCCCCGATTCCAGCACGGTGGCAATCGACATCGAATCCAGTGGCTTGTGCAGCAAAATGGCGAGAAAGACACCGATTCCCAGCCAGCCCCCGAGTGCCTCGCCGCCCAGCATTACGGCCCCCAGGGCCACGCCGTCAATCAGGGTATGTAGCGCCAGACCCAGGCCGATGCCGATGCCACTCAGGCTGTGGACGTGAGGACTGGCAGGCGCCATGTGGTCGTGGTGCGCATGCTGATGATCATTTGCATGCGGCAGGTGTTCCTCGTGGCTGAAATCGTGCTGGTGGAAGTGAAACAGCCGCAACAGCAATAACATGGCAACCAGTCCAAGCATCAGCCACCAGACGGCAATGTCCGCGGCATTGTCGGCTTCCTGCATGGCAATACTGTGCGGCAGCAAGTGGTAGAACGCCACGCCCAGCATCAAGCCGGATACAAGGCTCATCACCAGCTGCGTGCGGGTATGGGTCATCCTGACCAGCGAGGGCAGCAGACCCCCTGCCAGAGAGACTGCCGCTATCGCAACGCAGTAACCGAGCAGTAACCACGTAGGTGAATTCATCGTTATGGCGGCCCCCTGAAACAGCGCGCCATTATTCCACAAACCACACCGCATGCAATGGATGCCACTCGCTGCAGCCGCTCACAACCCGCACCCCGCAATCGGTGCGACACGCGAAAGCCATTGACACTCAAACTAATGACCATTAGTTTAGACGCATTCTTGAGGGAGGCCAGTATGTCCATCTACGAAGTTATAGAATCCAACGATGCCAGACGTCACCTGCAACTGCGCAGTCCGGTAACACTCGAACCCACCGGCGAGCTGATATGCGCCAACGCCGAAGATGTTGCGCAGGCCATAGCCAAAGCGCGCACCGCACAAGCTGCGTGGGCTAAAACGAGCATGCGTGAGCGCGCCGCTATCGTTGAGCGCGCGCTGAAGATCGTGATCGAGCGGCAGGACGAGATTATCGATACCGTGGTGAAGGAAACCGGCAAAGCCCGCACCGATGCCATGAGCATGGAAGTCTTTTCGGTTGTAGATCAGCTCTGCTACTACGCCAAAAACGCCGAGAAGTTCCTCAAGCCGCGCAAGCGCAAGATCCATGGGCTGCTGGGTTTGATGAAGCAGCTGCGCATCGTGTACAAGCCCCTCGGCGTAATCGGCCTGATCACACCGTGGAACGGCCCTTTCGTACTGGTGATGAACCAGGCCACGCAAGCCATCATGGCAGGCAACGCCATCGTCGCCAAAGGCTCGGAAGTCACACCTTACTCGGCCAAACTGGCCGAAGACATTTTCCGCGAGGCCGGTCTGCCTGAAGGCGTACTGCAGGTCTTGCTGGGGGATGGCGAAACCGGCGCGGCGATCGTCAACGGCGGCGTGGACAAGGTGTCATTCACCGGCTCCGTGGCCACCGGACGCAAGGTCGCGGAAGCCTGCGCCAGTCAGCTCATTCCCTGCACCCTGGAGCTGGGCGGCAACGATGCCATGATCGTCTGCGCCGATGCGGATCTCGACCGCGCGGCAGACGGCGCCTGGGTAGGTTCCTGCATGAACACGGGGCACTATTGCTGCGGCACCGAGCGAATCTACGTGGTGAAGGAGGTTTACGATGACTTTCTCAAGCGTGTACTGGAAAAAGGCAAGAATCTTCGCCAGGGTCAACAACATGGCTGGGACGAGGATATCGGTGCAATCTTCTGGGATCGCCAGCTGAGCATTATTGAAGCGCACGTCGAGGATGCCCGGGCCAAGGGTGCCACGATCCACACGGGTGGTCGCCGCAACCCGGATCTGCCGGGACTCTACTACGAGCCCACCGTCATTACCGAGGTCGACAACAGCATGGACATCATGGTGCTGGAAACATTCGGCCCGGTTCTGTGTATCCAGAAAGTGGACAGCGAGGAAGAAGCACTGCGCCTGGCGAACGACTCCGAGTTTGGCCTGAACGGCAACGTCTGGACCCAGGACAAGGAGAAAGGCTACCAACTGGCAACCGCAATCGACACCGGCTCCTGCAGCGTGAACGATATGGCGATGAGCTATGGTATACCGGCTGCGCCATTTGGCGGGCGCAAAAACTCCGGTGTTGGCCAGGTGAATGGCAAGAAGGGCCTGCGCGGCTACTGCCACGAAATGCCTATCATCATCGACCGCTTTGGCGGCAAATTGCAAAACGGCTATCCCTACAGTGCCAAAAGCGCCGAGGGCATGAAAAAGCTGATGAATTTCCTCTGGGTGAAAACCCCGATCGGCCGGTGGATGAGCTGAGACGCCGCCTGGTATAGGGGGCCCCCGACCAGGCGCCCCCAGCTAGGCGCCCCCAGCTAGGCGCCCCCAGCTATACAAGCACAAGGTTGTCGCGATGCACCAGTTCCTCGTCCCCCTGGTAGCCGAGGATAGACTCGATCGCAGAGGAGGAGGAACCCATGATGCGCCGCGTTTCGTCGGCGTTGTAGTTCACCAGCCCCCGGGCCACTTCCTGGCCCTGCGGGTTCCTCAGGGATATCAGATCGCCGCGTAAAAACGCACCGTGAACCGCGCGCACACCGACAGGCAACAGACTGCGCCCCGACTCCCGCAGTACTCGCACCGCCCCCACGTCCAGCTCTACGCTTCCCGCTACCTGTAGCAGGCTCGCCAGCCACTGCTTGCGGGCATTCTGCGGCTGCTGACCGGTGCGCAACCAGGTACCCACCGCGTCACCGGCTGCGATTCGACCGAGAACACTGGCGGAGCGTCCGGAGGCTATCACCGTCTCGGTACCCGAACGTGCGGCCAGACGCGCCGCGCGCAGTTTGGTCAACATACCACCGCGACCCAGCGCACCGCCCTCTCCCGCCATGGCATCCAAAGCGGGATCATGCACGTCGCACAGTGCAACCAGCTCCGCATCCGGATTCTGTCGCGGATCCTCGCGAAAGAGGCCCTGCTGGTCAGTCAGCAGTACCAGCACGTCCGCATCGATCAGATTTGCCACCAGCGCGGCCAGCGTGTCGTTGTCGCCGAAGCGGATTTCATCCGTCACCACGGTGTCGTTTTCATTCACTACCGGCACGACACCGAGGGAAAGCAGTGTTTTCAGGGTACTGCGGGCGTTCAGGTAGCGCGCCCGGGAGGTGACATCGTCATGCACCAACAATACCTGCGCGGTGATCGTGTGGTGTGCCTTGAACGCCATCTCGTAGTTTTGCACAAGCAGCGATTGACCCACCGCCGCGGCGGCTTGCAGCTCGTGGATTTGATGTGGTCGCGACGCCCAGCCCAGACGCACAACACCGGCAGCCACGGCGCCACTGGAGACCAACACGACCTCGCTGCCCGCGGCGCGCAAGGCCGCTACCTGACCCACCAGCCGGGTGATCATGTCTTCATCCAGCCCACGGCCATCATCGGTGAGCAGTGCACTGCCGATTTTGATCACCCAGCGCCGGGCGGCAGCCAGTTCATCGCGCTCAGCCACGCTGGCTCCTATGTCCGGTATTCGACTTCGACATCGAAATCATCATCCTCGTCGGCATCATCGTCATCGCCCTCTCGCGCGGCGCGCTTGCGTGCCCGCAGGGCCTCAATGCGCTCGCGCGCTTCCTGTTGCATGCGCTGCTCGCGTTCCTTCTCCAACTCGCACAGCTCCGGGTCCGCCACTTCCGCAGCGCGCTGGCGCTCGATGGCGCGCATGAGATCGCCACACAGTTCGCGGGTGCCGTCAGCCCTGATTGCGGAAACACTGTATACCGGGCCCTGCCAATTGAGAGCGCCAAGCAGTTCAGCACGACGCTCCTCAAAGCTGTCTTCATCCAGCAAATCGCGCTTGTTCAGCACCAGCCAGCGCTCACGTTCAGCCAGAGTGGGGCTGAAACTCTGCAACTCGTTGACAATCGCCAGCGCAGCCTGCGCCGGGTTACTGCCGTCGAAGGGCGCCATATCCACCAGATGCAGCAGAATTCGGGTACGCGTGAGGTGCTTCAGAAAACGTATGCCCAGACCGGCGCCCTCGGAGGCCCCTTCAATCAGGCCGGGAATGTCCGCCATCACGAAACTGCGATGGTCTTCTACCTTCACCACGCCAAGATTGGGCACGAGGGTGGTAAAGGGGTAGTCCGCCACTTTCGGGGTCGCCGCAGACACCGCGCGAATGAGTGTGGATTTTCCAGCGTTGGGCAGGCCGAGCAGGCCCACATCGGCCAGCACTTTCAATTCCAGCTTCAGATTGCGCGCCTCGCCCTCCGTACCGGGTGATGTCTGCCGCGGGGCTCGATTGGTGCTGGATTTGTAGCGCGTATTCCCAAGCCCGTGAAATCCTCCCTGGGCAACCATCAAGCGCTCCCCCGGCTCGGATAAATCCCCGAGTACTTCATCGATGTCCACGTCGATGATGGTGGTGCCGACGGGAACCTTCAGAATGAGGTCTGCACCGGCACTGCCAGTACAGTTGCGCCCGCGCCCGGGCTCGCCGTTCTCGGCCCGATAGCTGCGTTTGTAACGGTAATCAACCATGGTATTGAGAGCGGTGTCTGCCTCGATATAGACGCTGCCGCCATCGCCGCCGTCGCCGCCATCCGGGCCGCCTTTGGCGATATATTTTTCCCGCCGGAAACTCAGGCAGCCACTGCCGCCATTGCCGGCCTGGACCTTGATTGTTGCCTCATCTACAAATTTCATGCCTGTACCCGGTGCGAGCAGCGCTCATCGTGAACACAAAAAAAAGCCCCGTCAATTTGACGAGGCTTTCGTTGACTCCGTCTGGTCTCGCCAGTCAGGCGCTTACCACATGCACAAATTTGCGGCTCTTGGGACCCTTGACGACAAACTCGACCCGTCCGTCCGAGGTCGCGAACAGCGTGTGATCCTTGCCGATGCCCACGTTGGGACCGGCGTGAAATCGAGTTCCACGCTGGCGCACAATAATGTTGCCCGCTTTGACTTCCTGACCGCCGAAGCGCTTTACACCAAGCCGCTTGCTCTGCGAATCACGCCCGTTGCGTGTACTACCGCCTGCTTTCTTGTGTGCCATTGTCCAATCCCTCTTCTAGGCCGAGATTCCGGTGATTTTCACCTCGGTATACCACTGCCGATGGCCAGTTTCTCTCCGATAGTGCTTGCGACGGTTGAATTTGACTATCCTGATCTTGCCGTGGCGCCCGTGTGAGAGCACCTCCGCGGTGACCTTGCCGCCCTCAACCAGCGGTGTGCCAATCTTGACGGTGTCGCCCCCGATCATCAGCACCCGGTCAAATTCGAGCGACTCCCCGGTGGGAACGTCGATTTTTTCCAGTTTGAGGGTCTCGCCCTCGACTACGCGATGCTGCTTGCCACCGCTCTCAATTACTGCGTACATTGCTCGCTCCGTTTAATTAGCCTGCTCGCGGTTGCAAACAACCCTCCAGTCAGAGGGGGCAGAGCCAGGCACAAACAGTTGTTGGCTACGGTTGTTGCCACCATACAGCGCAGCACTCACCGGAGGGCGGCGATTGTACGCAAACCCACCCCTTTCGGCAAGGGGCCTGGCCCGTGAAATCAAGCGCTTACCGACTGCGGATTCGCCGGCGCGGCCGCTTGACAGCTATAGTGACGCAGCCTAGCATGCGCGGGCACTGCCGAGGTCCCCTTCTTCCTATGCAACACATTCGTGCCGTCGTAGACCGGGAGTTTCAGCGGGTCAATGAGCTCATTGTCGACCAGCTACACTCTGATGTGGCCATGGTGGAGAATGTAGGCCACTACATCGTCGATGCCGGCGGCAAACGCCTCCGCCCCCTGCTGGTGCTCCTCACAGCGGCCGCGCTGGGTGGCTGCACGGAATCCCACATCAAGTTCGCGGCCACCGTGGAGTTCATTCATACCGCCACGCTACTGCACGACGACGTGGTCGACATTTCCCAACTACGCCGTGGACGCTCCACGGCCAACGCCGAATTTGGCAATGCACCCTCTGTACTCGTGGGCGATTTCCTCTACACCCGTGCGTTCCAGCTGATGGTACAGCTGGACAACAACGAGTTGCTGCGCAACATGGCAGACACCACCAATACCATCGCCGAGGGTGAAGTGCTGCAACTCACGCGCGCTGGCAACGCCACGATCAGCGAAGAGGAGTACCTGGACGTCATCACGCGCAAAACCGCCATTTTATTCGCGACAGGCTGCTTTGGTGCGGCAGCCCTGTCGGGCGCAGACGCTGCGCAGCGTCTTGCCCTGCAGGTATTCGGTCTCAACCTCGGGATCGCTTTTCAGATGATAGATGATCTGCTGGACTACGACGGCGACCCCGCGGCGATGGGCAAGAACGTGGGCGATGATCTGGCCGAAGGCAAGGCGACTCTGCCGCTGATCCATGTGCTCGTACACGGCAACGCCCGGGAGCAGCAGCTCGTGCGCAAGGCGATCGAGCAACGCACCGCGGAAGATCTCGGGGAGGTGCTCCTCGCCGTCAAGCGCTGTGGCTCTCTTGAGTACACCCGCCAGCGCGCCATGTACTACCACGATCTGGCGCTGGCTCAACTGTCGGGCCTCCCGGCCAGCAAAGCACGCACCGCCCTTGAGGAGGTCACTGCCCTGGCGGTTCATCGCGATCACTGAGCCCCGAACCTGTCCACAGGGCATTGCGCAACATCGAGGTTTGCAGGGCTATATCCGGCTCCCTATACTCAAGCTTCAATTGTTCGCACGGCATTTTTCCAATGGTGGCGCCCTCTCTGCTTTCTAACTACCCCGTGTACCCGACGCTGGCCTCCAGAGCGCAGGATTTGTCCTCGTTCTCGATTGAGGAGTCACTGGCCACCGATGCGCGTCGTGCCGAGGATTTCACGCTGACCGCTGCCGGTCTGGAACTGGATTACTCACGGCATCTCATTGATCGTGAAACGCTCAGCTTGTTGCTGACCCTGGCAGATCAGGCCAGTCTTCCCGCGCGCGCCCAGTCGCTCCTGGGCGGCGAGCGCGTCAACAACACAGAGAACCGCGCGGCGCTGCATACGCTGCTACGCGCACCCGATGTCGGCGACGGCCCACTGGAGCCGTTATTTGCCGAAGTGAACGAAACGCTCGAACGCATGCGCGGCATAGCCAACCAGATCAACGCGGGCGAACACATCGGTTTTCGGGGTGATGCGATCACCGACGTCGTCAACATTGGTATCGGCGGCTCTGATCTGGGGCCCCGGCTGGTCTCTGAGGCACTGCGGCCGTACTGGGGTTCTGTGCGCTGTCACTACGTTGCAAATGTGGATCCTGCTGACCTGCAGGACACCCTCAGCGAGCTCAATGCGGCTACCACGCTATTCATCATTTGCTCGAAGTCATTTCGCACGGAGGAAACCCTCGCCAACAGCCTGGCGGCGCGCGAATGGCTCTGGGGAGCGGGTGCCGATGACCGCGACCTGTACCGGCACTTTTTCGCCGTGACAACCAATCTGGATGCCGCCCGGGAGTTCGGTATTCCGGCAAATAATTGCCTGCCCCTGTGGGATTGGGTCGGAGGGCGCTATTCGGTGTGGTCCGCGATCGGGCTCAGTTGCGCCATCGCGGTTGGCTGGGAAAATTTCAGTCACTTCCTCGCTGGCGCACATGCGATGGACGAGCACTTCCGCACGGCTGAAACCGCTGCCAACATGCCAATGCTGGCGGCGCTGTTGGAGGTCTGGTACACCAGCTTTCTCAAGGCCGGTAGTCATCTGGTGCTGCCCTACGATCACGCGCTGCGAAAGCTACCCGACTTCCTGCAACAACTGACGATGGAGAGCAACGGTAAACGCGTGAGCAGCACAGGCGCCACCCTCGACTACGATACGGCGCCTGTACTGTGGGGTTGTGCCGGCACCCTCGGACAACATTCCTTTCACCAGATGCTGCACCAGGGCACCAGGCTGTGTCCGGTAGATTTCGTCCTGCCGCTGAGCACGCACACCGATTTGCCAAAACAGCACGCCAGGGTGGTGGCCAATTGTCTGGCCCAGAGCCGGGCGCTCATGGTGGGACGCTCGCTGGAATCGGCGCGGGAATCGCTTCTTCGGCGCGGTCTGAACGAGCAATCGGCAACTGCGCTCGCACCGCACCTGAGCATGCCCGGCAACAGACCCAGCAGCATTATCAGTATGCCTGCTCTCACGCCCGAAACTCTGGGCGCGTTGCTCGCGCTGTATGAACATCGCACTTTCTGCAGCGCCCAGCTTTGGGGCATCAATGCTTTCGATCAATGGGGTGTGGAACTGGGCAAAGAGATTGGCGAAGACATTCTCAACCGCATGCAGGATGATACGAACGCGCCCGGCATGGATACAGCAACCCAACGGCAGATCGCAGCCTGGCGTGAGCAGGCGCGCTAGGCAACAGCCCCGTGCGCGTCGATCAGGGCCAGCAGCTCTGTGGTTTTCGCCTCCATCAACTCACGGTTGCCGCGACTCTCGACGTTCAGACGCACTACCGGCTCCGTGTTGGACATACGCAGATTAAAACGCCAATCACCCAGCGACATACTCAGGCCGTCGATGCGCTCCACCGACTCGGCTGCGGCTGAATAGCTCGCTTCAACCTCTGCCAGCACCGCCGCCGGATCAGCGATGGTACGATTAATCTCGCCGCTACAGGGAAAGGCTGCCATCCGTTCGGCAATCATGTTGGATAGCGAAAGTTCGCGATTGCTGATAAGGGCCGCAACCAGCAGCCAGGGAATCATGCCGCTATCGCAGTAAGCGAAGTCGCGGAAGTAATGGTGCGCGCTCATTTCGCCGCCATAGACAGCATTTTCCAGCCGCATCCGCTCCTTGATAAAGGCGTGCCCCGTTTTGCACTGCACCGCTTCACCGCCCAGCGATTCGACGATATCAACCGTATTCCAGGTAAGCCTCGGGTCGTGGACAACGCGGGCCGGACCCTGCTGCATCAGAAAGGCTTCCGCCAACAGGCCGACCACGTAGTATCCCTCGACAAAATCGCCCAGTTCATCAAAGAAAAAGCAGCGATCGAAATCACCATCCCAGCCAATACCAAGATCGGCCTTGTGCGCCTTGACCGCTTCAATCGCCGCCGCGCGATTCTCTGTTAACAGGGGGTTTGGGACACCGTTGGGGAAATTCCCATCTGCTTCATGGCGCAACTTGATGAACTCGAAGGGCAGATGCGGTTCCAGCAGATCCACTATCCGCCCCGCTCCGCCATTGCCGGCATCTACCACAATCTTCAAGGGCTTTAGCTGACCGACATCCACATAGGACAGCAGGTGTTCAACGTAAGCCTCACTTGTGTCCAGGCTGTGCAACTGGCCGGGCGATTCGGCAGCGGTAAAATTGTTCTGCTCTGCAAGGTTTTTAATATCGAACAGCCCGGTATCACCGGAGATAGGCCGCGACTCCTCGCGTACAAATTTCATCCCGTTATAATCTTTGGGATTGTGGCTCGCCGTTACCACGATGCCACCGTCCATACCGGCGTGGGAAGTTGCAAAATAAATCTCCTCCGTGCCACTGAGCCCTATATCGTAGACATCCACTCCCTGTTCCAGCAGACCCTCTGTCAATGCGGCCTGTATTGCGGCGCTACTGAGCCTGATATCGTGGCCCACGACCACCTGGCGCGGCTTCACCACTTCCGCATAGGCGCGCCCGATGCGCCGCGCTATGTCTTCATTGAGTTGGTCGGGCACGCGCCCGCGCACATCGTAGGCCTTGAAGCAGCTAATTTCTTGCACAGTCAATTTACTCAGCTCTGGATATAGTAGTTATCGTAGACATAGTTGGTTGCCTCGACAAAGCCGGGCACGCTCCCGCAATCGAACCTGCGCCCCTTGAACTTGTAGGCCATCACGCACCCCTGGCGCGCCTGTGTCTGCAGGGCGTCCGTCAGTTGTACTTCACCGTTGGCCCCGGGCTCGGTATCACGCAGGATGTCAAAAATGTCCGGTGTTAGTATGTAGCGACCAATAATCGCCAGGTTGGAAGGTGCATCCTTGGGATCCGGCTTTTCGACCATTTCGTCTATCCGAAACACGCCGTCCTTCAGGCTTTCACCGCGAATAACACCGTACTTGTGGGTCTCTTCCCGCGGCACTTCCTGAATCGCCACGATGGAACAGCGAAACTGCTTGAACAGCTCAGCCATCTGGCTCAATACGCCGGGCCCATCATTGATACACAGATCGTCGGACAACAACACGCCGAAAGGCTCGTTGCCTATCAGGGGCTCCCCGGTGAGAATGGCATGTCCGAGGCCTTTCATCTCGCGCTGTCGCACCGTCGTGAATACACCCTTGTCCAGCACGGAGCGAATACTTGACAGGTACGCTTCCTTGCCACTGCCTGATATCTGGTGCTCAAGCTCGTAACTGATATCGAAGTGATCAGTGATAATCCGCTTGCCGCGTCCCGTCACCATGGCACAAGTCGTCATGCCCGCTTCGATAGCCTCCTCCACGCCATATTGAACCAGAGGCTTGTTGACTATCGGCAGCATCTCTTTCGGCATGCTTTTAGTGGCGGGCAAGAACCGGGTCCCATAACCGGCCACCGGGAACAGGCATTTCTTAATCAATTCCTACAATCTCCTTGTTGAATTAGCTATTTACTGCGGCCGTATACATCCTCGAAGCGCACAATATCGTCCTCGCCGAGATAACTGCCCGACTGGACCTCAATGATCTCAAGCGGTATGTGACCCGGATTCGCCAACCGGTGCTTGTGCCCGAGCGGGATATAGGTGGATTCATCCTCTCCCAGCATAAACACCCTGTCCTCGCAGGTGACCTCGGCCGTGCCCTTCACCACGATCCAGTGCTCTGCACGGTGATGGTGCATTTGCAGGGAGAGGGACGCCCCTGAATTCACCACGATTCTTTTTACCTGAAAGCGGTCTGCACTGACCAGTGATTCATAGGATCCCCAGGGGCGGTACACGCGCCGATGCAGCGACGCCTCGCTGCGCGCCTGCTCCTTGAGCATGTTAACGATCTGCTTGACGTCCTGCACCTGATCGCGGTCGGCGACCAGTACGGCGTCTGCGGTTTCCACGATCACCAGGTTATTGACCCCCGTGGCGGCCACCAGACGCGAATCGCTGCGCACATAACTACCACTGCAGTTGTGCAGCATCACATCGCCTTTGCACACATTGCTGTTTTCGTCCCGCGAACTCACTTCCCACAACGCTGACCAGGCACCGACATCGCTCCAGCCGCAGTCGAGCGCGACCACACCACCGAGCCTGGTCTTTTCCATAACAGCATAGTCGATACTATCAGCGGGGCAACGGGCGAAAATTTCCGCATCGGGACGCACAAAATCCAGATCGCTGCTGGCGGCCTGCATAGCCTCCCGGCATCGGTTGAGCATTTCGGGCGCGTGTTTATCGAGTTCGGACAAATACAGCTGGGCACTCAGCAGGAACATCCCGCTGTTCCAGAGATAGTCGCCAGAGCTGAGGTACTGCTCAGCGGTTGACGCATCGGGCTTTTCCACGAACCGGTTCAGCGCAAACAGCCCCTCGCCTTCTGCATCCCCGCACTGGATGTAGCCGTAGCCGGTCTCCGGGCTCGTCGGCACCACACCAAAGGTCATCAACCGGCCGGCCCTGGCAACTGGCAGCGCCTTGCCTATGGCGGCCACGAACTCCTCGACATCCTGTATCAGGTGATCCGCGGGTAACACCAGAAGCAGCGCATCTGCATCGGTTTTCAGCGCATGCAGGGCGGCCAGTGCCACTGCGGGCGCGGTATTGCGGCCGGCCGGCTCAAGAATCAGCCCGCTCGCATCCAGTTGCAACTGTCGCAGTTGTTCGGCCACCATGAAACGATGTTCTTCATTGCAGACCACCAGCGGGCCGGCAGCATCCAGCCCGGCCGTGCGCTGCAGGGTTTCCTGCAACATGGTTAGCTCACCCGCAAGCGGTAGAAACTGCTTCGGATGGGATTCCCGCGACACAGGCCACAGCCTGCTGCCGACGCCGCCGGAAAGTAGTACGGGTATTAGCATCTGGTTCCCCTATCTGCAGGCAAGCGCAGAACAAGACATAGAGTCTATATGGATTATTTGTGTTTTTTTACAACGCGTCGACATACTAGCGGATGCCCGTATTTTTGGCTACCGGGCCACCCGCGGCCACGATACACGCCTGTGCTAGCAGACTTCCCATCAATTTCCCACACTGCCCCACCGCGACAGATCGGGTAGAATATGGACACCATCCGGCAAAATTACAAAGCAGGAGTGACTACAGGCCCATGACCGCCAAACATGCCTACTCGAAAGAAGATCTCGTGGCCTGCGGCAATGGCGCTCTCTTCGGACCGGGCAACGCACAGCTTCCCACCGGCAATATGCTGATGATGGATCGCATCGCGCACATCAGCTCCGAAGGCGGCGGCTACGGCAAGGGAGAAATCATCGCTGAGCTCGATATCAACCCGGACCTCTGGTTTTTTGACTGTCACTTTCCAGGTGATCCAGTAATGCCCGGCTGCCTGGGCCTGGACGCCATGTGGCAGCTGGTGGGGTTTTTCCTGGGCTGGCGCGGCAACCCCGGTCGTGGGCGGGCGCTTGGTTGCGGCGAGGTCAAATTCAGCGGCCAGGTATTGCCGGACGCATCCAAAGTGGTCTACAACATCAACGTCAAGCGGGTTATCGAGAGAAAGCTGGTGATGGGCATCGCCGATGGCGTGCTGTCGGTTGACGGCAAAGACATCTACACTGCAAAAGATCTGCGCGTTGGTCTGTTTACAACAACGGAGTCATTCTAGGGCTATGGGTAGAAGAGTCGTAATAACCGGGCTGGGCATCGTTTCCTGCCTCGGCAATGATGCCAACTCGGTTATCAAAGCGCTGTACGAGGGGCGCTCGGGCATTCGCACACGGCAGGAGCAAATAGACATTGGCATGCGCTCGCATATCGCCGGCGCGCCGGATATTGATACCGCCGAGCATATCGACCGCAAGCAACTGCGCTTTATGGGGGATGCCGCCGCTTTCGCCTATATTTCCATGCAGCAGGCGATCGCAGATGCGGGGCTCGAGGAATCCGACGTCTCCAACGAGCGCACCGGTATAATAGCCGGCTCTGGCGGAGCCTCTTCGGCGAGCCAGACAGAAGCTTCCGACATCATGCGCGAACGCGGGCTGCGACGCGTGGGCCCCTACCGCGTCACCCAGACCATGGGCAGCACCGTATCGGCCTGCCTGGCGACGCCATTCCGGATCAAGGGCGTCAACTATTCCATTTCCTCCGCCTGCTCTACCAGCGCTCACTGTATCGGCAGCGCGATGGAGCAGATTCAACTCGGCAAACAGGATATCGTATTCGCTGGTGGCGGTGAGGAGCTGCACTGGTCCCTGAGCTGCCTGTTCGATGCGATGGGCGCATTGTCTACCGATTTCAACGCCACACCCGAGCGTGCCTCGCGCGCCTACGACAGGGATCGAGACGGTTTTGTCATTGCCGGCGGCGGCGGCATGTTGGTGGTGGAGGATCTGGATCATGCCCTCGCCCGGGGAGCCAGGATCTACGCTGAGCTGGTGGGCTACGGTGCCACATCCGACGGCTACGACATGGTCGCTCCTTCCGGTGAGGGAGCGGTGAGGTGCATGCGACAGGCTCTCTCCACGGTCGATGGCGCCATCGACTACATCAATGCGCACGGCACCAGTACGCCCGCGGGCGATATGCAGGAGCTGAAAGCAGTGCGTGAGGCCTACAGCGACCGCGACGCAATTCCGCTGGTAAGTTCCACCAAATCGTTGTCCGGGCATTCGCTCGGCGCCGCTGGCGTACAGGAAGCCATCTACAGCCTGCTCATGCAACAAGAGGGTTTTGTCGCGGCCTCCGCCAACATCGACCAACTCGATGAGCAGGCTGCGGATTTGCCCATCGTGCGGCAGCGGGTGGACAACGCCAACCTGCAGCGCGTCATGAGTAACAGCTTTGGCTTTGGCGGCACGAACGCATCGCTGGTGTTTCAACAGTTCGAAAAATGAAAGCAGCCATTCACTAGTGCAGCATTGAATCCAGCGGAATTACCTCGATCATGTCACCAGGTGCAATGCTGGTGCCAATAGGCACTATAGCCAGCGCATTGCTACTACTGACAGAGCGCAGTACGCCAGAACTCTGATTGGCAAAACGTTTGGCCAACAGGCCTTGCGGGTCGTTCTCCAGCGTAACGCGCAAGTAATCCTGGCGATCAGCCGGGCGTTCAACCGTGAAATCCGCGCGGGCGGTAAACCGCGGCGTTTGCGGCTCGCTGACACCCTGCAACTTCAGCAGGAAGGGCCTGGCAATCAGACAGAAGGTGACAAACACGGAGGTGGGATTACCCGGCAGACCGATAAATGGGGTGTTGAGCACGCTGCCGAAGGCCAGGGGCTTGCCCGGTTTTATCGCAAGCTTCCATAGATCCAGGTGACCGAGGCGCTCTACCTGCGCTTTCACATGGTCTTCGTCACCAACCGAAACGCCCCCCGAACTGATCACACAGTCGGCGCGACCTGCAGCGTCGCGCAGCGCGCTTGCTGTAGCCTCGGGATCATCGGGCACGATACCGCAATCGACTACCGACATACCCAGCCCCTGCAGCAGCGCCGCCAGGGTAAATCGATTGGAGTTGTAAAGCTGGCCCGCAGCGGGCTCCGCCTGCCCCGGCTCCACAAGTTCATCGCCCGTTGACAGTACCGCAACACGCAAAGCGCGCCGGACCTCAACCTGCGCGAGACCTATGGATGCCAGCAGGCCTATATCCTGGGGCCGCAGGCGCCGGCCCGCTGCCAGCACCGTATCGCCGGCCGTTATATCCTGGCCGCGTGGACGCACGTTGTCACCCGCGCAGAGCTTGCCATTGACGAGAAGCTCGCCGTCCTCAAGCCGACAATTTTCCTGCATGGCCACTGCATCGGCTCCCTTCGGCATTGGCGCACCGGTGAATATCCGCGCGGCGGTACCTTGAACCAGTGAATCGGCTACAGCACCCGCCGCCACCCGCTGGGTGACTGGCAGCCGCATGCCCGCATCGGCCGCACGCAGCGCGTAGCCATCCATTGCGCTGTTGTCAAAGCCGGGCACATCGATGGGAGACACAACACTGCGGGCAAGCACGCGACCTGAGGCCTGCATGAGCGCGACGGTTGTCGTGTCATCTTTGGGGGCGGCCGAGGCCAGTATGCGCTCCAGCGCAGCTTCAAGTGTCAGCAGAGCACTCAAGAATCGCCCGCCCGGAATGCCAGGACACCGACGAAATTGCAGGGCGTGTGGCGGCTGTCAAGCTGCTCGCGGATCAGGCCGTTCCAGGCCGTTTTGCAGGCGCCGGTCGAGCCCGGCATGCAGAAAATCACCGTGTCGTTGGCAAACCCCGCAAGCGCTCTCGACTGCAGTGTGGACGATCCGATTTCCTCAAAAGACAGCGCCCTGAATACTTCGCCAAAACCGTCGATATCCTTGTCGAACAGCGGGCGCACCGCCTCGGGTGTGCTGTCCCTGCCGGAGAATCCCGTGCCGCCCGTCACCAGTATCGCATTGATCCGGGGGTCTGCTATCCAGGCCGAAAGCACTGCTCGAATCTGGTACACGTCGTCTTTCACTATGGCGTGATCCCCGAGGTGGTGACCCGCCTCCTCAAGGGACGTTGCGAGATACTGGCCCGACGTATCGGTCGTGGCGGTGCGGGTATCCGATACCGTCATCACAGCCAGCGTAAGGGGTTGGAAGTTCTCCGTGCTCGCTTTGCCCATTCAGCTTTCTCCTGCCTGTTCCCGCTGATAGTACTCTTTTACCATGTCACTTACGGCGCTACGCCAGGGGACTTGACGCACGGCAAAGGTATTCAGAATTTTGCTGCAATCGAGCGTCCTGTTCAGCGGTCGCAATCCCTCCGGCTCGCGCTCAAGCTGCACAGCCGACGCACTGAACTCAAAGAACTGCGACGCGGAAGCCAGCAGGGCCTCGGCAAATTCGTAATAGGTGGCCGTGTCGGAACTGCCGTAATGATAGGTGCCCCACGGCTCGATATCGGTGCTCAGTTGGTCCAGTAGCGCCAACACTACGCGAGCTCCATCCTCTGCCGCGACCGGACAACCACGCAGATTATCGTCCAGTATCAGGCTGTCACCTTCACGCAACGGCCCCAGCATCTGGGAAATGAGATTGGCGCCCTCGTAGGAGAATATCGGGCCCAGACGGAGTAGCAGGTGGCGCTCGCAAGTCTGGGCTACAATGTCCTCCGCGTTGCGCAGCAACTGGGCCACAGACTCTTCGTTATCTGGTATATCTGCTTCGTGATAGGGGCGCCCCAGATGGCCGGAAAAAACCCGGGAACTGGATATGTAGAAATACGCCCCCCCGGCCCTTTGGCAGGCCTTTGCAACCCAGTGACAGCGTTTCAGGTCCAGTTCCTGTATCTGCATGCCACCGTCACCGGCCGCTTCGATACGCACATCCAGCACCACATCGCATTTCGCCCTGACCACGCTTTTTTTTGCCTGGCGCTCACTTTTCCAGCGGCAGGCTGAGCGGCTCAGCGCAACCAGATCATGTCGCTGCAGCTGCGCCTGGCGCGCCTCAATTGCCTTGCCCAGCGGCGTATCGGACCCCAGTAACAGCACTCTCACTAACGTCGGCCCACCGCTCCAATATCAACGAAGACATCGGCCAACCCGGACATGCTCAGAATGGGATGTCATCATCAAAATTGTTGAAATCCCCTGGAGGGGGCGATGCATTGTCGCCGCCCCCGGCAGAGCCTGGCGAGGAAACCGCAGAGGGCGCACGCTGCTGGTTATCGGCAGAGGAATCGTAACCTCCCTGGCCCTGACTGGCGCCACGGCTATCCAGCATTTGCATCTCGTCGACGAGAATCTCTGTTGTGTAACGGTCCTGGCCATCCTGGCCCTGCCACTTGCGTGTCTGGAGCTTGCCCTCCACGAAAACCTTGGACCCCTTCTTGAGGTATTCGCCAGCGATTTGCCCCAACCGGTAGTTGCCGCGATCACGAAAGACCACGCGGTGCCACTCGGTACGCTCCTTCTGCTCACCGGTTTGTTTGTCCCGCCAGACTTCGCTGGTGGCGAGGCTGGCGTTGGTCACCGCGCCGCCATCCGGGAAAAAGCGGGTCTCGGGATCATTGCCGAGATTGCCCACCAGAATGACCTTGTTTACACCCCGTGATGCCATAAAAATTCCTCATTAGGGTAGCGAAAATCGAGATCTGAACAGACCGTGGACTATAGCAATCCCCTTGTGCAAATGCGACAACAGGGGCGATCAAAGTCAATCCGATGCGCCCGTCGGGGCTCACCGGCTAAAGGCGGGAGGGTTCTTCCCCGGCCAACTGGGAGGGCGAGAGCAATACCGACATGCCCCAGGCAGCCACAAGCAGGAGGCAGGCGAGAACCAGCGCGGCCTCGCCCATATGCTGCAGCAACCAGCCGCCAGCCGCGCCGCCCGCGAAAGCGCCGAGAAACTGGCAGGTGGAATACACGCCCATCGCCGTGCCCTTACTATCTGAGAAAGCGGTTTTGCTGACCAGCGAAGGCAATGTGGCCTCCAGGTAATTGAAGCCAACGAAAAACAGCCACAGCCCGATATAAAATGTCGCGCCTGCGTGCACCATTCCCATCACGCCCACGGCACTTAACAACACCACGATCCCGATCAGAAAAGCGGCTCGCGGCCTGCCGCCACGTTCCGCAAAGCTCATCAGGGGCACCATGCCGATCAGCGACAGCAGCAAGACAGGAAGATACACCATCCAGTGACTTTCCCGACTCACGCCGGCATCCAGTTCCAGCCACGAGGGAATGAGAAGGAACGCCGCCATCAAGGTGAAATGCAGGCAAAAGACACCGAAATTGAGGCGCGCGAGGGTGCCATCAAAGAAACTTTTACTGAGCATTCCCGCACGCAGCCCGGTTTCCTGCTGTGCGGCCACATTCACCTTTGGGGTTGGCACCAGAAAAAGCAGCACCGCGATGCCGCTAGCCGCGAGCAGCGCGGTGAACCAGAAAACGGCGGGCAGCCCGCCGAATGAGGCCACCAGGGGGCCAAGCACCAGGGCCACCGCGAAGGACAGCCCGATGCTGATGCCGACCAGCGCCATCGCCTTGGTGCGCTGCGCCGGGCTGGTGAGGTCCGCCACCAGCGCCATGACGGTGCTGGCTATGGCGCCCGCCCCCTGCAAAGTGCGCCCGAGGATGATGCCCCAGACGCTCTCGGCGAGCGCGGCAACGACACTGCCGAGCGCAAACATCAGCAGACCAGCGATGATCACCGGTTTGCGTCCGATACGATCCGACAGCCATCCGAAAGGAATCTGCAGAGCCGCCTGGGTGAGGCCATAAATGCCCAGCGCAAGCCCGATAAGGGCCGTTGTCGCGCCCGGCATGTCGTCCGCATACAGCGCCAGCAGCGGCAGCACCATGAACAGGCCGAGCATGCGAAAGGCATACAACAGTGCCAGAGACGCTACCGAGCGCCGCTCCAGCGCCGTCATGGGGTGTTCGGTGATCAATTTATGTCACACACAGGAGAGGGTTCTTGCCAAACGCCCTATGTTACCAGCTTCACCAAGTGCCGCACACTGCCTGGCGACTGCCTGTGCCATCGTTGTCCCGCTTCAGCGCCACAGTACTTTGCCTGACCGGCCGGGCTGGGCATATACTGGAGGTTTGTATTTTATGCTGCAACAGAGGTCTTATGGATACCATTCAGGTGCGCGGAGCACGTACGCACAATCTCAAAAATGTAGACCTCGATATCCCGCGCGACAAGCTGGTTGTGATCACGGGCTTATCCGGCTCGGGAAAATCATCCCTGGCTTTCGATACCCTCTACGCCGAGGGCCAGCGGCGCTACGTGGAGTCACTTTCCACCTACGCCAGACAGTTCCTCTCCATGATGGAAAAGCCGGACATCGATCATATTGAAGGGCTCTCGCCGGCTATATCCATCGAGCAGAAATCCACCTCCCACAATCCCCGCTCCACGGTTGGGACCATCACCGAGATCTACGATTATCTGCGGCTGCTCTATGCGCGGGTGGGCGAGCCCCGATGCCCCGAACATGGCCTGAACCTTCAGGCACAAACCGTCAGCCAGATGGTGGACACCGTGCTCGCCATGCCGGAGGGCACGAAGCTGATGTTACTCGCGCCGGTTATACGCGATCGCAAGGGTGAGCACCTGCATGTATTCGAGGAATTGCGAGCTGGCGGGTTCGTGCGTGCCCGCATCGATGGCATCGTCACCGATCTGGATGACATTCCGGATCTGGACAAAAAGCGCAAACACCGTGTTGAAGTCGTGGTAGACCGCTTCAAGGTTCGCGAGGATCTTGGTCTGCGCCTGGCGGAATCTTTCGAGACGGCGCTGGAGCTGACCGATGGCCTCGCCACCATCAGTCACATGGATGGCGCCGGCGAGGACATCAGCTTCTCGGCGCGCTTCGCCTGCCCAACCTGCGGCCACAGCATTGACGAACTGGAACCACGACTATTTTCTTTCAACAACCCGGCGGGAGCCTGCGGCAGTTGCGATGGTCTCGGCGTAAGGCAGTTTTTCGACGCGGAGCGCCTGGTTATGTACCCCGAGGCCAGCCTGGCTGAGGGGGCCATTCGCGGCTGGGACCGTCGCAATGTCTACTACTTCCACATGCTGACCTCGCTCGCGAAGCATTATGACTTCGATATCGATACACCCTTCAACAAACTGGCGAAGAAGCACATCCAGATCATCATGCACGGTAGCGGCAAGCAGGAGATCGCCTTCTCGTACATCAATGATCGCGGCGATGTATTCAAGCGCACGCACCCTTTTGAGGGCATCATTCCAAATATGGAGAGGCGTTACCGGGATACTGAATCGCAGTCGGTTCGCGAGGAACTGGCAAAGTTTCTCGCCAGCCAGCCATGCCCGGAATGCGAGGGCACACGACTCAAGCAGGACGCCCGTCACGTGTTCGTGGACGAACACAACCTGCCGCAGATAACAGCCCTGCCGGTGGGCGATGCCTACGCGTATTTCGAGCAGCTGAAACTTCAGGGACGTGCCGGAGAGATCGCCGACAAGATACTCAAGGAGCTGCGCGCACGCTACCGCTTCCTGGTAGACGTGGGGCTCAATTACCTGTCGCTCAATCGCAGCGCGGAGACGCTCTCGGGAGGCGAGGCGCAGCGAATTCGACTGGCCTCACAGATTGGCGCCGGGCTGGTAGGCGTCATGTATATTCTGGATGAGCCTTCGATAGGCCTGCACCAACGCGACAACTCGCGCCTGCTGGCCACCCTGACCCACTTGCGTGACCTGGGCAACACCGTACTGGTGGTGGAGCATGACGAGGATGCCATTCGCTCGGCGGATCACATCATCGATATCGGCCCCGGGGCGGGCGTACACGGCGGCGAGATCGTGGTGTCCGGCACATTAAAGGACGTGCTCGCCAGCGAGCACTCCCTCACAGGCGCCTACCTCTCCGGGAAAAAGCGTATTGAAATTCCCGCGAAGCGCACGGCACGCGATGCATCGCGCTTACTCTGTCTTCAGGGTGCATCCGGCAACAACCTGCAAAAGGTCGACCTTGAAATACCCCTGGGCTTGCTGACCTGCGTGACCGGCGTGTCAGGGTCCGGTAAATCGACCCTGATCAACAGCACGCTGTATCCCATTGCCGCAACCGCTCTGAACGGAGCAACCACGCTCACCGCGGCAGCGCATACCGACATCAGCGGGCTGGAACTGATAGACAAGTGCATCGACATCGACCAGAGCCCGATTGGCAGAACGCCGCGCTCAAATCCGGCCACCTATACGGGCATCTTCACACCGGTTCGCGAATTGTTCGCAGGCACCCAGGAGGCGCGCTCTCGTGGCTACAAGCCCGGCCGCTTCAGCTTCAACGTAAAAGGCGGGCGGTGCGAAGCCTGCCAGGGGGACGGCGTTACCAAGGTCGAGATGCATTTCCTGCCTGACATTTACGTCCCCTGCGACATCTGCAAAGGCAAGCGATACAACCGGGAAACGCTGGAGGTGCGCTACAAGGGTAAAAACATCCATGAGGTTCTGGAAATGACCGTGGAAGATGCACTGGTCTTCTTCGAGCCTGTTCCCTCCATCGCCCGCAAACTGCAAACCCTGATGGACGTGGGTCTTTCCTATATTCGCCTGGGCCAGGCTGCCACTACACTCTCGGGCGGTGAGGCGCAGCGTGTGAAGCTGTCGCGAGAGTTGTCCAAACGCGACACCGGAAAAACGCTGTATATTCTTGACGAGCCTACAACCGGCCTGCACTTCGAGGATATTCGTCAGCTCCTGGATGTGCTGCACAGGCTGCGGAACCATGGCAATACTGTTGTCATCATTGAACACAATCTCGATGTGATCAAAACCGCAGACTGGATTGTGGACCTCGGCCCGGAGGGCGGCAGTGGCGGCGGACGCATTATTGCGCAGGGCACACCAGAAGATGTGGCACTCACCAAGGGCTCGTTCACCGGCGAGTTTCTCGGACCGCTGTTGAAGAAGCAGCGGAAAAAGAAAGTCGCCTGATAGTCCCCCGCGCCATTCCACCGCCCCCGTTGGGCAATGTTGCATCCAGAACAGCCAGCTTCGCCCGATAATCGCAGTTGCTGCGTGCTCCAGGGCATTGAGATAAACTGCCGGCTCACTGACCAGAAGGAGTCGTCGACATCGTTATTCGTTCGCATGCACTGAGAAAAGAGGGCATTGGCAGTCTGAAGGGCCTGATTCGGCTCCGGGCAGCTTGCCGCTCGTTAGTGCTGGCGCTGCCCTGTGCCGCTCTGCTGGCCTGCTCGTCTGACAACAGCTCCACGCCGGCACCAGCAGCGGCTGACAATAGCGCAGGCATTACAGAGACAGTAGCAACACCAGCGCCTGAAGCCATAGCGCCGGAAAAGGCCGGGGACCAGAGTTCTCAAGCCGTGGCAAAGCTGGGCGTTGCCCCGGAGTATCGGGGAGAACTCAGCACGCTTTCGCTGATCAACGTGAGAGATGCGAGTCTCGCTCATGTCCTACCGCCAATAGACTATCCCTGGGCTTTAGAGTTTGTGAATGACGAAGAGATCCTTCTCACACAGATTTCCGGCAAGCTATCGCGTATTAATCTGGCAACTGGTGAGACCACGGCTATCAGTGGGCTGCCAGCCATTGGCTCCGGCTACACCCAGATCGGCCTCATGGATGTAGCGTTGCACCCTGATTTTGAAAACAACCAACGAATCTACTTTTCCTTTGCACGTCCGCACCCGGAATCGGACAAGTATCACCTTACCGAGGTGGCCACGGGGATACTCAAAGGTAGCGAGCTCACCGAGCTGAGGATGCTGATTAATAATCAGGATTACGGTTGGGCCCCTTCAAATTTCGGTGGAGCGCTTGAATTTGATTCCTCCGGCCACCTGTACATCAGTATTGGCGATAGAGGCGAAGACGTGTTGTCCAGACACGGTGACCGGCTCGAAGGCAAGATTCTGCGCCTCAACGCAGACGGTTCAACTCCCGGGGACAACCCATTTGTAGACAGGGAGGGCTATGACCCAAGGATTTACGCGCTCGGTGTGCGCAATGCTCAGGGGCTTCACTACGATGAGCCCTCAGACCTGCTGATCGCCTCCGACCACGGCCCGCTCGGAGGGGATGAAATAAACATTATCAGGTCCGGCCTTGATTACGGATGGCCGACCATAAGCTACGGCGCCAACTATGCCACGACAAAACCCATGGGCGAGGGCACACATAAATCCGGGCTGGTGCAGCCCATCTATTATTTTTTACCCTCAATTGCAGTATCCCCCCTGGTGGTATACCGGGGGCTCATGTTTCCTGAGTGGGAGGGAGACATACTTGTCGGTGCACTGCGCGGGGAACATATTGCGAAGCTCGACTTCGACGCTGGTATCGTGCGCTCACAGCAGACCATTCTCTCCGAGGTTGGCGGCCGTATCCGGGATATCAAAGTGGCGAGCGACGGCTCCATCTATATCCTTTCACAAACCTCCGGGCTTCACAGGCTCTACCGTAAATCTGCGGAACCGCCCTCCACGGCCAGTGCCGCGCAGCCTGAAACGCAAGAGAGCCATGCACAATCGCAGCCAGCCGCCGCGACACCTGCCATTCATCCGGGAAAAAAATACTATGACCTGGTGTGTTCGGGTTGCCATTCCACCGGTGCGATGGGGGCTCCGGTACTGGGAGATTATGCGCGCTGGAAACCGATAATGGAGCAACCAATGGAACTCACCCGACAACGCGTACTTGAAGGTTACAATGCCATGCCGGAACGCGGATTCTGCTACGTATGCAGTGATGCCGGCATCATGCAAATGGTCGATTACATGTTCGAAGAGGCGCTCAAGCAGGCAGAGTGACTTTCATTCAGCCCGCAGTTCGATATGTCGCATGGGCACGCCAACGAGGCCATGCACAACCGAACTCGCCTGAACCCTGAAGGCAAGTACGTCGTACTTCCAATTCAACATATGGTGCTTGTCCTGATCACCATTGGAAATGGAGACATCCAGTGTGTAGTCGCCGGTGGGCAGGCGTGGCAGCGTAAAATCAAAGGCTGCTACACAGGTTCGACCCGCGGGAACCGGAACAGGGCTGTCCCGGTAGCTCAGATACGTATTGTCTCCAAACACATGCTGACCCAGCCTGTCCTTGATAAAAAACCCGATGATCGGACGATCCAGATCCATAGCGCTGACACAGTTGATTCTTAGCTGTACCTGCTCGCCTCCTACCATCCATCCGAGACGCCTGTTGTCTTCGAAGAAACCCACGTCGGTGACCTCAGCCTGGCCGCCGGTAAATGCTGCCGCCTGCGCATCGAAGGCAAACACCTCTATGTCATTCCGCAGCCGACTGGCATTAATAATAGCTTCTCGCTGGTCCCTGTACTCACTGTCTACCGATGGCGTATCCGCCGCCACGGGCGCTGGCATGGCAACGTGCTGTGAATCTCCCGGATCTGCACCGTAGAGCCCCTCAAGGTACAGGCTCACTACCTGCTTGGCGGGCCCCATGGATTTTACGGCGCCACAATCCAGCCAGATGGCCCGGTCACACAGCCCCAACACCGTTGAGGCATCGTGAGAAACAAATAGCAGGGTTCCCCTTTCACGAAACTCCCGCAGAAAGCGCATACACTTCTGTACGAAGTAGACATCACCTACCGCGAGAGCCTCGTCAATTACCAGAATATCGGCATCGACGTGGGCAATTACAGCGAAAGCCAGACGCACGACCATCCCGCTGGAGTAGGTTTTTACTGGCTGATCGAGAAATTCGCCGATGTCGGCAAAGGCGACAATACTGTCGAATCTGGCGGCTACCGTGGCATCATCCAGACCGAGAATTGAAGCGTACAGGGCCACATTTTCACGACCGGTGAACTCCGGATTGAAACCTGTACCAAGCTCCAGCAATGCCGCCACCTTGCCCTGGACCAACACCTCGCCCGAGCTCTGCTGCAGCGTGCCACAGATCAACTGCAACAATGTCGACTTGCCGGAGCCATTTCTGCCAATAATACCTACGGTCTCGCCAGGCGCTATGGAGAAACTCACTTGCCGCAGGGCGCAAAATTCCGTGTAGTACTGCCGCCTGCCCCGGGCCAGCATCTGTAAAAATCGATCCTGCGGACGCTCGAATACCTGATAGCTCTTGCTTAGGGAGCGCGCTTTGATCACAGCTTCAGAGGACATCGGCAAACCCTCTGCGGGTCTTCTGGAACCATGCAAAGCCAAGACCGGCGACCACTACACTGAACGCGTAGTAGACGAGCAAGCCCGACACGGCAGGCATCTGGCCGAACACCAGCAACCCTCTGGACGTCTCAATGACATAGGTGAGTGGGTTCAGAAAAAACCACGCACGATAGGCCTCGGGTATAGCGGACAATGGGTAGAAAACCGGTGACAGAAAAAGCAGTACAGTGCTGATAAGCCCTGAGACCTGGGACAAATCCCTGAAGTACACACCCGATGCAGCAAATAGCCAGGTGAATCCCATTGTCACCAGCACCAGGGGCAAAATGACTATTGGTAGCAAGACAACTGTCCAGGGAAGCGTACCGATTAGAATGAGTTCACCTGCCAGAAGCACAAGCAAACTGATCAGTGCGTGAAACAGCGCAGAACCCATGCTAATCCAGGGAAGGATTTCGAGTGGGAAAACCACCCGCTTTACGTAATTGGCATTGCCTGTCACAAGCACCGGGCTGCGTACGAAGCACTCGGAAAAAAGTCCGTGAACAATCATCCCGGCAAAGATCATGATAGCCGGGCTCTCTACACCTGCCGTGCCAAAACGAGAGTCTCCCCAACGCGCCGCGAAGACAACGGTGAAAACAAATGTATACACGAGTAGAAGAAGCACAGGGTTGAAGAAGGACCAGGCCAACCCGATCAGGGAACCACGATAGCGGGCCACAACCTCGCGCCTTGCCATTCGTCCGATCAAAGTCCAGTTGTCGACCAGGCTGGAAATCAGGCTTGAGAGAGAGCCGCTATAGGTATTCATGGATTAACATCGCCAACGCAGAGCAAAGAACGGCTCAATCGCTGCAAAAGCGTACAAGACGGGCCCCTAAAACTCAAACAGTACCCGGCTGGATATACGGAGCATCGGCCAGCCAAAAAAAAGCCGGGGTATCCCCGGCTTTCGAGCTCAACGCGAGGCTGACTACTCCTGGTCGTCGTCAAAGCTGTCTAATTGCGGGCGATCCACCAGTTCTACGTACGCCATTGGGGCCTTGTCACCGGTGCGGTAGCCCGCCTTGAGAATGCGAATATAGCCACCCGGGCGCTCCTGGTATCGGGGACCCAACTCACTGAACAATTTACCTACCGCTGTTTTGCTCCGCGTACGATCAAACGCCAGCCGGCGATTTGCCACACTGTCGTTCTTGGCCAGGGTGATGAGGGGTTCGGCAAAGCTCCGTAACTCCTTGGCCTTCGGCAGGGTTGTCTTGATCAGCTCATGCTCTACAAGGGATACCGCCATGTTGCGAAACATGGCTTTTCGGTGAGAGCTGTTGCGGTTCAGTTGCCGTCCGCTATGACGATGACGCATTTTTCCAGTCCTGTACTCGGTGCTATCTCAGCACGTGTTAAGCGATAAACGACGGGACGCGCTAAGCGCTGAGAACCCTGTCATCATTCTTGAGGCTGGCGGGCGGCCAATTGTCCAGGCGCATACCCAGAGACAATCCGCGAGACGCCAGCACATCTTTGATTTCAGTCAGCGATTTCTTGCCCAGATTCGGAGTCTTCAGCAGCTCCACTTCAGTGCGTTGGACCAGATCGCCGATGTAGTAAATATTTTCAGCCTTGAGGCAGTTTGCCGACCTGACGGTCAGTTCAAGATCGTCTACCGGTCGCAGTAGTATTGGATCGACTTCATCCTCTTCCTCTACCGACTCGGATTCGCTGTCGCTCTCGAGATCCACAAACACGGCCAACTGCTGCTGCAGGATGGTTGCTGCGCGGCGAATCGCCTCTTCCGGATCAATAGTACCGTTGGTTTCAAGATCGAGCACAAGCTTGTCGAGATCGGTACGCTGCTCTACGCGCGCCGCTTCGACTACGTAGGAAACGCGGTAAACGGGCGAAAAACTCGCATCGAGTTGCAGCCGGCCGATAGAGCGTGTTTCTTCTTCGGGATCATGCCGGGAATCAGCCGGTGAATAACCTCGCCCAAGGGCCGATGTCAGCTTCATGTTAATTTCGCCGTTGGCATTCAAATGGCAGATAACATGCTCAGGATTGCGTATTTCAACGTCGTGGTCGAGCTGGATGTCACCCGCGGTAACCACTCCGGGGCCCTTCTTGCTAAGCGTCAGCTCGGCTTCCTCCTTGCCATTCATCACCAGGGCGATACCCTTGAGATTCAGCAGGATCTCAATAACGTCTTCCCGCACGCCTTCGATTGCGCTGTACTCATGGAGCACACCGTCGATTTCGACTTCCGTGATGGCACTGCCCGGCATGGAGGACAGCAAAATTCGACGCAAAGCGTTTCCAAGGGTGTGACCGAAGCCACGCTCCAGGGGCTCCAGAGTTACCTGCGACCGTGTGCTGTCCTTCTCTTCTACGTGGATGAGACGGGGAGTTAAAAATTCGTTCACTGCACTCTGCATTGGGACACCTGTACTGTAGGTTATTCCTGACGTGGATTACTTCGAGTAGAGCTCGACAATCAGATTCTCATTGATTTCGGATGAGAGGTCCTGACGATCAGGCACCGACTTGAATACCCCTTCAAGCTTCTCGCCATTAACCTCAATCCACTCAGTCTCGCCGCGCTGCGATGCAAGAGACATCGCCGACTGGACACGAAGTTGCTTTTTCGCCTTCTCTCGCAGGGTAATCACGTCACCGGCGCTGACCTGGTAAGACGGGATGTTGACGACCGCCCCGTTTACGAGCACTGACTTGTGACTGACAAGCTGGCGGGCCTCCGCACGAGTCGAGCCAAACCCAATGCGGTAAACGACATTGTCCAGACGGCTTTCAAGCAGTTGCAGAAGATTCTCGCCGGTAGCACCACGCCGGCGCGCTGCCTCACGGTAATAATTGCGGAACTGCTTTTCCAGGATGCCGTAGATACGGCGCACTTTCTGCTTCTCGCGCAGCTGTACTCCATAGTCTGAAAGCCGGCCACGACGAGCGCCATGCTGGCCGGGAATTGCTTCTACCTTGCACTTGCTCTCCAGCGCGCGAACACCACTTTTTAACAGCAGGTCTGTTCCCTCGCGACGGGAAAGTTTGCACTTGGGTCCAATATATCGAGCCATGTCAATTCTATCCTGCTTGCGCTACACGCGACGTTTCTTGGGAGGACGACAACCATTGTGTGGAATCGGTGTGACGTCGGTGATATTGC
>TARA_R110000823_G_scaffold139607_8_pt1 | contig 42088 bp, 34 predicted proteins | sample TARA_R110000823 | Tara Oceans TARA_R110000823 (sample SAMEA4397722) | marine metagenome | biome: Polar Biome; feature: [DCM] deep chlorophyll maximum layer (ENVO:01000326); material: water (ENVO:00002006), including particulate matter (ENVO:01000060) such as... | depth 20 m | reverse complement strand
TCTTCTTTGGGGAGAAGCGTTGCACTTAGTATATGAATCCAAGCCGCCTAACAATCGCATGCAGCCGGACGCAGCGGAGCTGCGCCGCTGATGCGGGGCGTTATGTGGCCCAAAGCTACTTCGGAGCGATTTTTTGAGCGGTATTAACACAAAATCTATTCGTACGACTTGAGGGCAAAGGATATGCCGCGTTCAGTATTTGCATCTGTAATACTTGTAATAGTTTCGGTTCTCTTGGGCTGCGAAGGAGGCGGAAGTGTTGGCGTGGCAGGAGAATCAGCGCCCACACTTAGGCTCAACATCGAATCTCAGTTCAACATACTTATTATTGGTGGAACATCCGGTGTTGGCCTAGAAACAGTAAGGTTTGCTTTGAAGCGTGGCCATAAGGTTACGGCTCTGTCGAGGAATCCTGATCGAGTAACGCTTTCGGACAGCCTTCTAACGATTAAGAAAGGCGATATACTCGACCCTCAATCAATTGCTCTCGCTATTGAAGGTCATGATGCTGTAATTATCAGCGTCGGTATTCCGCCAACACGGAATGAGATTACACTGTTTTCGGAAGGTTCTAAGAACGTCCTTGCCGCCATGAAAGGTACAGATACTAGCCGTATTATTCTCGTATCGGGTATAGGCGCGGGGGATAGTCGGGGTCACGGCGGCTTCTTCTATGACAATGTTTTGCAGCCGTTACTACTCAAAACCATATATGAAGATAAAGATTACGCGGAGGAAATCGTTTCTGAAAGCAACACTCGCTGGACTATCGTGCGGCCCGGGTTCTTGAGCGACCATCAAGCAACTATGAACTACAGAGTAGTCGAGGACATCAGCGGAATTACTTCGGGCAGCATAAGTCGTAGTGACGTTGCACACTTTATGGTCGCCTCACTGGAAAATGAAGAATACCTAAATCGGACGGTGCTGCTATCCAATTGAACTTTAATATCTTCAGAATGAATTTAGCAATCGACGCAGAAGGTAGGCCACATAACAAGCAGCGGCACGCCACCGCCTACGGCTGCTGGACTCGGCACTTCGTGCCTCGCCTGTGCGCTGGGCGTTAAACAATCAGGATTATCGAGGCTTATGAATAATCCCGAACAGTTGTTATTGGATATTGAAGCGATCAAGTCCCTTAAAGCCAAGTATTTCAGGTCCATGGATACAAAAGATTGGGTAGCCTTATCCGAATGCTTCACCGATGACCTTTTAGCCGACTTTAGAGAAGGCCCTGGTATGCTGGTTGAGGGGCGAGAAAACTATATGAGTCAGATATCTGAAATTCTCAAGGAGGCATCGACGGTACATCATGGGCATATGCCAGAAATTCGAATTGCAGATGAAGAAAACGCCACTGGCATATGGGCAATGGAGGATATTGTTAAATTGCCTGGCTTATTCATCCACGGCTGGGGACACTATCACGAGGCATATCGAAAAGAGGGTAGTGAGTGGAGAATATGTCGCATCAAGCTCACTAGGTTGCGCTTGTTGCAAAACGGCGAGGAGAAAAATGTTTAACAAGGCCAGCCAGAGGGACTTCCGCACTGCGTGCTCCATACCCTGCTGGCGGCGACAAGTGGCCACCATGCTAATTTAGAGAAAACGGATCTTTCCCTATGATCAGAACAGGCTTAGTCATAGTTGGATTAACTTTCTCATTATCATCTAATGCGGCCCTATATGACCGTGGCAACGGTATGATCTATGATGATGTGTTAGATATTACCTGGCTACAGGATGCCAACTATGCAAAAACGTCTGGTGACGACGTTGATGGAATGCTTTGGTGGAATGCCATTGCGTGGGTAGATCAGCTTGTCTATGGAGGTTTCGATGATTGGCGCTTACCAAATTTAGCGCCTTCTAACGGAGTTTCATATGATGATACTTGGGCATACGATGGAAGTAGTGATAGAGGTTACAACATAACCTCTCCAGCCAGTGAGCTGGCGTATATGTTTTACGTTAATCTAAATGGTGTCGCTTGGTATGATACTTCAGGTGTTTGGACAAGCGGAGCTAATGGTCGCGATGATTCGTTTGCAAATGGTGGTGATGTAAATGATCAGGTCATGATCTACAATATTGTCGATATTTTCGCAGGACATTATTGGTATGATTATGAGCTGTCAACAGATGTAGCTATGGCGTTTAATATGGGGTACGGTGAGCAGAATCGTTATTATAAAGATTCTGATAACCATCAACGCTTTTCCGCCTGGGCTGTTCGTGATGGAGATGTCAGTGCAGTGCCAGTTCCTGCTACTGCTTGGCTAATTGGATCAGCATTAATTGGCTTGGTTTGGTCCAGACGTAAGAATTAGTCGGTCATCCCTGCAGGAACAGAATCTATATTGTTAACCTGCAACAGATGCAGCCGCCAATTGAGGGAAACCCTTATAGGGCTTCGCTATTGCTCGATCGGGCAACATTTCCTTTTTCGATGTTCCAGCGTTTTGTCACAAGAAGCAAAAGCAGGCAACCGCGTAATTGCGCCGCTGTTTTGAGCGTTATGTGCCGTAGCGATTTACTGTCGTGAGCAAAGCGTTTTTGCTGGGCCTGGGCATTCTATTCAGAATTGCTTTCAATATTATTTCTAGCTTTCTACCATGGACATTTCAGCTTGCCGGAATTGTTGACTGTCAGGAAAACGAGCTTGGAAAGCTCTGTTCTCCGGTAATCTACGCGTTCCTCCTCATCGAAGAAGTCCCGGTTCTGCTGTTCCTCTCAGTATTGGTGTTACTACTCGCCAAGTTCTTACCAAGACTATTTGTAAGTGAATATTGGCCAGTTCTCTTCGCTCTTGGTTTTGCACTCGGCAACCCTCTAATTTCAATAATCCTCGGCCCTGTTGGGTATATGAATACATTCAGCGAGTATTGGAAAATTCATACGTTTTACCTTACAGCCCATACGTTTGTGTTTTATGTTGCGCTAATCGGCGTGAAGCACATACGAGTCAAGCCAGCGAGGCCACGCTGACGCGTGCTCCTACTTGAGGCGTTCAGCGAATATGATAGATCACGAAAAGTTTCAGACGCTTATAAAGCAGCTGTACTCTACAGTCGGTGAGTTGGAGGCTATGTTTCCAGGTCGTCACTTCACGCCCGATGGCCACATGATTGGCAGTATCGGGGAGTGTTTGGTGGCTGATGCATATTGCTTGGAGTTAATGACTTCGTCGAATAAGGGCTACGACGCTGTTTCGCAGTCAGGGAAACAGGTTGAAATAAAGGCCACTCAATCAAACTCCGCCGCTTTCCGTAGTAAACCGGAGCATGCAATAGTGATAAGAATCTTACCTAATGGTACATTTGAAGAAATCTATAATGGTCCGGGTGTTTTGATTTGGCAACAATTCAGTGGCAAGCCATTACCGTCAAACGGGCAATATCAAATATCGCTAAAAAAGCTAGAAGTTCTGAACCAACAAGTAAGGAAGTCAGAGCGTGTGCCAAAATCCGCTTAACAAGGCCAAACGGGCGGACGCTTGGCGGCCGCCGCAACCTGAAGCGCTAATTGACCATGAAACCTAAGCTAACATGCCCTGTTTGCTCCGGTGTAGTGGCAACGGCCGGTACAAAACTCAAGCTCCTTGTCACCAATGGGAGCTTGTATTGCAATAGGTGTGGCGCAACACTGAAGTTAGGTGGCGGCTGAATCGGCTCCTATGAGCGTTATTCATCATGGAGAGTTCAGTGAAGTTAACTGGCGAGTGCTTTTGCGGCGAAATCAAATACGAAATAATCGGCGCGCTGTTCGACGCGAGATCATGCCACTGTTCACGCTGCCGAAAAGCGTTCAGTTCTCAGGCATCATCCTGCGCGTAAGTAAATCCATCAGAATTTAACTGGGTTAGTGGCATGGAGTATTTAACTACGTATGCTAGTCAACCAGGCTTTGGCTTTCAGTTTTGCAAGCAATATGGCTCTACTTTATGTGGAATCTATGAGAATGAAATCCATGGTGTGACACTAGGCTGCCTCAATGAAGACCCGGAAATAGAAATTGGTCGGCATATTTTTGTAGGGTCTAAAGCAAGTTGGGAGGTCATGCCAGAAGGTGTCACACGGTATCAAGAGCATGCGCCAGAAAATGCATAGCAAGGCGTGAGGCTTACTTCGCATGGAATTCCCAGGTAATCGGGCGTTACCAATATTGTTTATTCCGGGCCACTCTTTACCCTTGGAACAAGTGCGGGTCAGCCCCCAATCAACGATTACTGAATGAACGAGTAATAACGAATGACCAGTTATCCTGAAGCGCTTGACCACATGCTGGCAGCATGGAACGAACCTGATGCTACTCAAGTCAGAAGTCACCTTGAAAAAGCTCTGGATCCCAACGTTCGTTTTGTTGATCCCTCTATAGATGTCACTGGTATTGATGGATTTGAACAAAATGTTCACGAAGTTAAGGCGAAGATCCCCGGCGCGGTGTATTCGCGAACGAGTGGAGTGGATTCGCAGCACAATTTTCACCGTTACCATTGGGCTATACATCAAGACGGTCAGTTGCTCCTGTCTGGATTCGATGTAACGGAAACAGATGATCAGGCCAGGATTATTTGCGTAATTGGCTTTTTTGGTGAGGTTCCGAAAGGCTAGAGGTTATGGTGCGCGCAAATATGCGTATCGCGCATAACAAGGCGCAACTAGTAAAAAAAGGTTTCCGCTGGGCTCTAAACATCCCGCAGAGCGGGGCGCTATTCGGTGATTTTCCCACAGGCTGTAGAAGGGGTTTGGATGACTAATTATTTCGGTTCTTGCCTGTGTGGCACGGCAAGGTTTGAGGTAAAAGGAGGCTTCGACAGCTTTTACCTGTGTCATTGCCAGCATTGCCAAAAGGACACCGGTTCTGCTCATTCGGCAAATCTATTTTCACAGACAGCAAAATTGATCTGGCAGGCGGGTGCCGATACTGTTGCTTCCTTCACGCTCCCGGGCACACGTCACAATAAGAGCTTTTGTAAGTTGTGTGGTTCAGCATTGCCAAGCACTCAGATCGCAGGTTTGCTCGTCGTTCCCGCAGGGTGTTTAGACACAGACATCTCTATGGTACCTGCGGCGCACATTTTCACATCTAGCAAAGCTGCCTGGGATGCGCAGTTAGGGGAGGTTCCAGAGTTCAAGGGTCTACCAGAGTGAGCTGACCCCACAGAACCAATGACTGTTGGCGGACGCACCTACGCTGCCCTCCGGCAGTCCGTAAAGTCAGGCGCTATGTACATATATATGAAGATAAAATCTGCATATTATGCTCTATGCTACCTGCCGCTGAGCGCAAGCTTATGTATCAAGGGGCAGATATGAACAAGGTATTGGTCGCTGGAGCAACCGGCGCTACAGGCAGGCTGGTTGTGTCTGAGTTACTTCAAAGAAACGTTGGTGTCGTCTCTATCGTACGAGCCTCCAGCTCCTTGATTCCCACAGTTGGCAACCATGCAGGTTATTGTGAAGTCGTGGCTGATATTACTGAACTGACAGAACAACAATTAGCATCGCACCTTGATGGCTGCGACGTTGTTGTTTCCTGTTTAGGGCACAACATGACATTCAAGGGAATGTTTGGAGAACCTCGGCGTTTAGTTACCGATACCATCAAAAAAGTGACGAAGGCTATCGAACTAAACAAGCCTGATAGAAAAGTAAAGATTATCCTGATGAATACCACAGGAAACAGTAATCGCGATATTCCGGAGAAGCCCCCACTTTCACAGAGAGTCGTAGTTTCAATACTGCGTCTTTTGCTTCCCCCGCACGTAGATAACGAGCAGGCGGCTGACTTTCTCCGGACGAGTATTGGACAAAATCACCAACTGATTGAATGGGTTGCAGTGAGGCCGGATAGCTTAACGAACGAAGCGAGGGTCTCTCCCTATAAAACGCATCCTTCTCCGACGAGAAATGCAATTTTTGATTCTGCACCGACCAGTCGGGAAAACGTTGCGAATTTCATGGCAAATCTGGCTACCGACCCGGATTTATGGGCAGCCTGGAAAGGCAAAATGCCGGTAATATACAATGATGCATGACAAGGCGCAGCAACGTAGCACCGCAGTTCCTGAGGTCTAGTGGACACCCGGATCTAAGCAGTCAGGAGAGGCGCCATGCTCAAACCAGGCCCCAGAACGACATACCAATATAGCTGACACGACTGATGAAGCCGATTAGATCAATCCAAGCCTTTCTTCTCCGCAAGTGCATTGTTTGCTTGTGCGTTTTTCCAACCATGAATGTCGATGCACAGGACGTTATCAGCACTGAGCATGGCGATGTCTTTGTCATTACTTTTAAAGAGTATGCAGACAGGAAGAAAAATGGTATCGCCTGTGGCAATCTGCCGCCGGTCATTTCCCAGAAGGCGTTTCAAACGGTAGAAAACCAGAACTTCACTGAAACCGAGTATGAGAGGCTCGCGGGTAACGCGCCCTACCTGGGGCTGCGGGGTGTTCACTCGTGGTACAGCAAGTCCCAGCGCAAGGTAGTCAGCTACGACGACCTCTACGAGGTTTACGGGTCTTCTAACAACGGCAACTGGAATCATCTGCCGGTACTGTGCGGAGTGAAAACGGCCCAGTCCAAACGCAAGCGGGCAAGCGCCAATCCCGTCATAAGCTGGAAGAATGGGGAGAGGAGCTGCAGTGGCGAGTTTTGTGAGTTGCCCGGCGGCGCCTATCTGCATGCCATTTACACGAACAACGTTGAGCTCATCAAGCAGTTTGACGCGTCTGTTGACAACACGGTGCAAAGAAAGCTGGGCGCAATCCTCTCGCTCTCAAAGGACCTGGGCGAAACCCCGCAGGATTTTTCGTTGCTCCCGGCGATGGCGAATGCCTATCTGGCCGAGCGCACCAGGGAGGTTACGGGCTCGTGTGGCAATGATCTCGTCAGAAAAACGATTACACGCAAGACGGCAACCTACGACATGTTCGATGCCAGTGGGCTCTATGAAGGTCAGGGCGGCGGCGAGGTATACCGATTCACCTATGTCGTAAAGCCGGCGCTGGTCCCGCTGTGCGACAGTGTGTGTGACTCCCGCGGCGGCCGCAGTGAGCGGTCCGCGCTCAGAAAGCTGAATCACGGCGGCGCCAATCTGACATTGAACGGCATTGAGGAGCTTGTTGATAAACGTTCATGTTCGTCTGCTGAGGTCGTCCAGTTCGAGAACAACCTTGCGTCGCTGACAGGCCGCTACCTGGCGCAAAAATATCAATGGCGCGAACGCCCCGCTGCAGCTGCACCCGCACCTGTTACTCAGCGCTCCGGGAAAGATAAGGCTGCCGAGCAATTAGCATTGGCGGCAGCGAATCGTGAAGAAGGTGCTCGCTACCGAACCGCTAACCGAGCGCAGGGCAATGTTACCGAGACCCAAAGCGGGCTGCAGTACACAATACTGACCATGGGTGAGGGCCGGCACCCGCTGCCCACAGACCGCGTTCGCATCAAGGGGGTTGGCAAGCTGATCGATGGTCGGCACATGGATGATTCATACGCGGCAGGGCCAAAAGCGGTTGCTTTGTCGAGTCTGCTGCCCGGGTTGTCGGAGGGGCTGCAGTTGATCAAGCCAGGTGGAAAAGTTCGGCTGATCCTTCCGCCCGAGCTTGGATTCGGCGACCGCCAACTGGGGATGATAGAGCCGGGTTCTACGCTGATATATGAACTGGAGCTGGTTTCCATTGTTCAGTAGGGCCAAACTCTTGGTGAAATCCAAATGAACGGCCAGATAAAAAGGAGCAGCTTACATGCTGGATGCGGTGGCGAGCTCCAGCAAAAACGGGGGCCAGACCATGGTTCTGTCCACTTCTGTGACGATACGGATGATTCCGTTTAGTATCAAACTCAGTGCTGCGGACGCCACAGCCGCTATACGATTTCGGCGCTCGCAGCCTGAGGTGTCAGGGCACAAGGAGATGCCATGCACCAGCCAGAATATTGGTACGCCGTAGCGTCGGTACTGCTGTTTCTGAAGATGTTTGCCATTTCCGCGTATCAGGCTTTCCATCGTATCGGAAAGCTGACCTTCAAACTCGCCCTTCCTGATGAAATGCCTTGGCAGTGGGGTTTCCTGAGATGAGCATTCGTACGCCACTAACGCCAGAAGGGTTTGACAAAACAGTTCTGGAGAAGCTGATCCACACCAAGCACCCCGATGTTGAAATTGATTCCATTACGGTAGTGGACGCCGCCCTTTCTTCAGAGGGCGAGGAAAGGGTATCAACCGCCGGGCGTATTGCATTTGATGTGGTGTACGCAAACGGTGGAGGGGCAAATCTACCCGGACGGGTGATGGTTAAAGTAGCACGCCCTGAGTTTGTCGAGATTCCGCTGTACGAGAACGAAGTGAATATCTACACCAGGCTCGGCGATGAAATCGCGATGACAATGCCACGCTGCTTCGGTGGCTATAGGGATCACGAGAGCCTCACCTTTGGCCTGGTTCTGGAAGATCTGCGAGCAGCCCAGGTGAAGTTCGAGAATGTACTTTCCGGGTTGAGTGCGCAGGATACAGCCGCTCTGCTTGAACAGCTTGCTGTATTGCATGTACCCTACTGGAATTCGCCCCGCTTCAATAATGAGCTGCGCTGGGTGCAGCCGCATACATCAGGCCCCATTCACGATCTGTTTTCACTGGATAAAGGCGGTGTGCATTTTCTTATCGAGCATGAAATCGCCACCCATCAGTTCAAACGCGAACTGGTTGAATCCACAGGGCAATCCTCGAGATCTCTGGCTGAGCAGGTCGCCCGCGTGCAGGCACATCAGGCAACCCTTCCCTGCACGCTGCTTCACGGCGATGCCCATGTTGGCAACACCTATAAAACCAGCGGTGGCGAACGGGGCTATCTGGATTTTCAGTTGTCTGCCCGCGGATTCTGCATGCACGATGTCAGCTATACCATCGTTACCTCGCTTTCCGTGCAGGATCGCAGGCAGCACGAGCGAGATCTGATCAACGGCTACCGTGAAAAGCTCATTGGCCTGGGCGTGCATGCACCACCCTCACTGGATGCCCTGTTCGAGGAACACCGCCGCACAATGGCCTGGAACCTCTATATTGGTTGGCTAACATCACCTACGGAAAACTATGGTTGGGAGATAACGGTCGGCAACCTGATACGCCTTGCAACCGCCTACCGCGATCTGGATTCAGCTAAAGCGATAGCCGGGCTGCCAGAGCAGTGACTCATTAAAAAGCCGGCAACAAGGCAGGTATGACCTTCCCGCCCCCCGTTGCTCGCGGCACATGCATCGCTCTTCGGCCATGTCGCTGCCCGTGCGCCGCTAATCAAACGCCTGGCGCGCCTCGGCGCTACCGCCGAAGGTACGGCGGAACTCCCTCGGGCTGCAGCCCATGGATTTGCTGAAATAGCGGGTGAAATGGCTCGGGTCTTCGTAGCCGACCCGCGCGCCGATGGCGGCGACGCTGTCCGCGGTTTGCAGCAGCAGCTTGCGCGCGCGCTGCAGGCGCTGGTCGTTGAGCCACGTTTTCGGCCCCACGCCGAGTTGCGCCTTGAACAGGTGGGCGAAGCGCGAGGCAGACAGGCTCAGCTCGCGCGCAACCTCGTCGATACTGATCCGGTGATCCAGCCGCGCGAGCATGTAGTCACAGGCCCGCTGGATGCGCAAATCCAGCGGCCTGCGCTCGCTGCCGCCGACGCAGCCGCGCACCCTGAGCAGTAGCTCCTCGAGTTTGTTGTGCTGCAGTTCCTGTCGATACGTACCCCGCTCCGCGCCGAGTGCGATCAGGGCGCGAAACAGCGACTCGATCCTGTCACGCTCGGAGGCATCCGCGAGTTGCAGGTGCGACAGCTCGCGATTCGGCCCGTTCCACTCCAGCAGTTCGGCCCAGTTCGCGCGTGGCTGGAAAATGGCCCACAGGTGTTCCCATTCGCTCTCCCGGGGATGCAGCCCGTAGTGATAAACCGCCTGCGGCCGCATGAGCATCACGCTGCCCGCCCCCACGGCCTGCTCCGTATCCCGGCTGAGGAACAACGCGCCACCCCGGGTGGTGAAATGCAGGGTCCAGCACGGCATCGTGCCCGGCATGCGCATGTCGCGACTGCTGGTTTCGCCGCGCTGCATGTAGGTGCTGCTCGCGATGAGCCCATGGTCGTAGAGCAGGGCGTGGTCGAAGCTGTCCGAGAGTTCCCCGATGAACGCCCTGGCCTCCGCCTCGCTCAATGGCCGGTGGGACGCCATGCGCTTTCGCCACCGCGACACCAGGTCGTGGCGCAGGGCGCCAAACGCCCCGTCGCTCTGCATGCGCCCCCGCACGGAAACGAGCGCGTCCTCCCCGATTGAAGAGCCGAACACCTCGCGGATGATGCGGTGGGTGGACGGGTTGGCACCGCCGCCGGCGGCCCAGTCGTAAATCCCGCGGGCGAGGTCATTGAGCTGGGCCTGCTTAGCAGAAAAGCGCATATAAGTGAGGTTTCGAGACGTTTTCGGGAGAATATACAGCAGGAAAATACAACTTCATAGCAGACGCGCCCATGTCAAACAGCCTCGCCCGGGCGTATCTTGCGTTGCATAAGCGATAACAAGAGGGTTCACACACCGATGTCAGCCGCTGTCGAACCGGCCTGGCGCGATTCCGGGCTGCCTGTGGAAGCGCGCACCCGGGCGTTGCTGGACGCCCTGACGCTGGATGAAAAACTCTCCCTGTGCGCCGGCGCCGGATTCTGGAAAACGCGGCCTGTGCCGCGCCTTGGCATTCGCTCCTTCCGCATGACAGACGGCCCCCGGGGGATCGGGTTTCATTCCAGCGGCAAGCGCTGCACCGCGTTTCCAGCAGGCATCGCCCAGGCGGCATCCTGGGACGAACCGCTGCTGCGGCGCTTCGGCGAGGCGCTCGGGCGGGAATGCCGCGCGGTCGGCGGCGACACGGTGCTGGGCCCGGCGATCAACATTGCGCGCACGCCCCTGTGCGGGCGCACCTTCGAATACCTGAGCGAAGATCCGCTGCTGAACAGCCGACTGGTGGTGCCTATCGTGCAGGGCATCCAGAGCCTGGGAGTCGCCGCCTGCGTCAAGCATTTCGCCGCCAACAACCAGGAGACGAACCGCGTGCGTGTGAGCGCCGAGGTCAGCGAGCGGGCGCTACAGGAAATCTACCTGCCGGCCTTTCGCGCGGCGGTGGAGGAGGGTGACGCCTGGTCGGTGATGGCCGCCTACAACCGGGTCAACGGCACCCCTGTTTGCGAGCACCGCGATCTGCTGGTGCGGCGCCTGCGCCAGGATTGGGGTTTCCGCGGTTTCGTGGTCAGCGACTGGTTCGCGGCGCGCTTCACCGGCAGCACCGAGGGCTGTGTGCGCGGTGGCCTTTCCCTGGAGATGCCCGGCAAGGGGTCGCGCTACTCCATTAAAAAGCTGCAGGCGGGGCTCGCCGCCGGCGCGTTCACCGAAGCTGACATCGACCACAACCTGGCAGGCCTGTTGCGCGCCATGCTGCTCACCGGGCACCTGGACCCGGAGCGCAACCGCGGCGTGCGCAACAGCGCGGAACACCGAACGCTGGCGCGTGAAATGGCCGAGGCCGGTAGCACCCTGTTGAAGAACGACGGGCAGCTGCTGCCGCTGGATCCGGCGCGCACGCGGCGCATCGCGGTGCTGGGCCCGAAACTTAAAAAACGCAACTGCCTGCCCCTGTGGGGCGGCAGCGCCGGCGTGTGGCCGCTGTCTGAAGTGACGCCACTGCAGGGATTACGCGCGGAAAACCGCGGGCGGGTCGAGTGGGTTAAAGACCCGGCAACGGCCGATGCGGTGCTGCTGTTTCTGGGGCTCAGCCACCGTCCGGGGCTGGACTCCGAGGTGAAGGACAAGGCCTCACTGGCGCTGCCCTGGCAGCAGGACGAACTTGTGCGCCGCACCCTGGCGGTGAATCCCAACACCATCGTCGTGTTGCTCGCCGGCAGCCCCGTCGCCATGCCCTGGGCAGACGACGTTCCGGCCATTCTCGCGTGCTGGTATCCCGGCATGGAAGGCGGCACCGCCATCGCCCGGCTGTTGTTCGGCGACACCAACCCGTCGGGCAAGTTGCCGGTCACCTTTCCCAAAACCCTTGCAGACAGCCCGGCACACTGTTCTTCACGCACCTTTCCCGGTGACCGCAGGAGCGTGCACTACGACGAAGAGCTGTTCGTCGGCTACCGCCACTTCGACAGGCAGGAAATAGAGCCGTTGTTTGCCTTCGGCCACGGCCTCTCCTACACCGACTTTGCGTATACGAACCTGCACCTGAGTACGAACTGCGCCACGGCCGGGGACACGCTGGTGGCAAGCGCGGAGATTGCCAATACCGGGGACGTGGCCGGCGCGGAAGTGGTGCAGCTCTACATCGCCGACCTCGAACCGGGGGAGGAGCGCCCCCCACAGGCGCTCGCGGCATTCTGCAAGGTTCACCTGGAAGCCGGCGAGAAGCGGCGAATAGAGTTTGAACTGCCGCTCTCGCGGCTCGATGTTTTCTGCCCGCGCGCAGCGACCTGGCAGGTGAAACCCGGCGACTACGAATTGCGGCTCGCAAGCTCCTCCCGCGATATCCGGCTGCGGGAAGGGTTCCGGCTGGCGGGCAACGACACTGCTACACACGCCATGGAGAAAGCCCCACTATGAGAAATGACAGGATGGACGGCTTCACGCGCCTGCGCCGTATGGCGTGGCTACCGCTGCTGGCGCTCGCGCCCGGCGTGGAAAAAATAGCCGCGCAGGAGCGCTCGCTGGCGCTGGAAGAGGTTGTCGTGACCGCGACCAAACGCGAGCAGAGCCTGCAGGACGTTTCGGTGGCGGTGACCGCGCTCAGCGCCGAGGATCTGCGCGTCGCTCAGATCACCACCTCCGAGGACCTCACGTTTCTGGTGCCCTCGCTCAACCTGCAAAAGGGTTCCAACCCGCGCCAGACCTCGTTTTCCATTCGCGGCATCGGCACGCAGTCGTTCAGCAGTGCCGTGGAACCTAGCGTTTCCACCATGATCGACGGCGTGGTGCTCGGCCGCTCCGGCCAGGCCTTCATGCAGATGCTCGACGTGCAGCGCGTGGAAGTGCTGCGCGGCCCCCAGGGTACGCTGTTCGGCAAAAACTCCACTGCAGGCGTGGTGCATATCATTACGCAGGACCCAACGGACACGCCCAGTGGTGAAATCAGCACTACCGTAGTGAGTGAAAACGAGTACCGCGCCGGGCTCACCGTGGCCGGCCCGGCCACAGACTCACTCGGCTATCGCCTGTCGGCAACCGGCCTGTGGCTGGACGATTTCACCAACAACTACTTCGACGGCGACAAATTGAATGGCTCGGAGGAGTGGAGCGTGCGCGGCAAGCTGCGCTGGCTGCCCACGGATACGCTGGAGTTGAAATGGGCCAGCGACTACAGCGACCGCTCCTGCGACTGCACCGCCGACCCGATCCGCAGCCTCGAACCCTTCGGCGGCAACGAAGGCGATGTGCAGGACATACTCGATCTCATTGCGCCGGTGACGCCGGGGAAAGATAACAAGGATGTCAACATCAACACGCTGCCCACCAGCGACTCCGATACCTGGGGGCACTCGCTGGAGATCAACTGGGATGTCGAAGGCTATACCCTCACAGCCATCAGCGCGTACCGGGAATTCGAGGTTAACGGCTACGCTGATGTCGACAGCCAGCCCATCGATGCCCTGGGCTTCGACCAGTTCGGCGATACCGCGACCGAGCAGTTCACCCAGGAACTCAGGCTGTTGTCACCGGCGAGCGGACAACTCAGCTACGTGGCCGGCCTGTTTTACTTCGACCAGAAGCTGAAACGGCAGTTTCGCCGCGAGTTCGAGTTCGTACCCGGCGATCCGGGTAGCGCCCTCGCCAGATTCAGCGTGGATACCGTGAACTGGGCGGCATTCGGCGAGGCCACATGGAACTTCAACGAGGCCTGGCGTCTCATCCTGGGAGCGCGCTATACCGAGGACCAACTCGACTTTGTCTTTGGGCGCACGCAGGCGGGCCTGCCGGTGGGTCTGCCGCCTACCGTGGCGCCCACGCAGGGAGATACCGACGAAAGCGATCTCTCTGGCAAAGTTGCTCTGCAATGGGACTTCAGCGCGAGCGGGATGGCCTATGCCAGCTACACCCAGGGCTACAAGGGGCCGGCCTTCGATATCACCTTCGGCACCGACCCCGAAGGCATCGACCCGGTCGATCCCGAGACATCCGACGCCTGGGAACTGGGCATCAAGGCGTCGCTGTTCGACGACCGGGTGCGGCTCAATGGCGCGCTGTTCTACGCCGAGTACCAGGAGTTTCAGGCCCAGGCATTCTTCGATCCGGACGGCATCCCGGATTGCCCCGCGGACAACCCGGGATGCGACCCCGAAGACGACCCGGGCAGTTTCGTGCTGATCAACGCCGGCGAGGTATCCACCACGGGTATTGAACTGGACTTCCTGGCTCAGGTTACGGACAGCCTGCGCGTGTCTGGAGGCGCGGCCTGGATCGACGCACAGATCGAGGACTATCCCGGCGGGCCCTGCAGCGGCGGGCAGGACTTCCGCAACGAGTGTCCGGCGAGCAACCTGCAGGATCTTTCCGGCGGCGATCTGCCCTTTTCGCCGGACTGGAAGGTCAACCTCGCGGCCACCTACACGTTCTTCCTGGACGGTCACTTCGACGTGGATGTCGTGGGCGCCATGCGCGCCCAGGATGATGTCCTCTACGACATCACGCAGGACGACAACACCATAGAAGACGGCTACGCGATATTCGATACCTCCGTCATATTGCGTGGTCACGACGAAACCTGGCAGGCGACGCTCTTCGTGAAAAACCTGACGGACAAGTTCTACGCCGCGTCGATCTATTCCAACAACGCCGCCATCCTCGCCAACGGCTACAACCAGCGCTACACCAAGCAGTCGGAGCGTACCTACGGCGTCGAGCTGCGGTATCGCTGGCAATGAGATGCTGCGCTCGCCACACCCCGCAGCCGGGGAGTGGCGCAAGATATTCCGTTGACCGCGTGACTCGGCAGCGGCTGTCATTTAGCATGCGGTAATCGAATCGCAGTGAGGGCCCCCCATGATCCGGCGAGCGACTATTATCCTGCTACCGGCTCTGTGGTTGAGCGGGGTGGCAGTAGCTGAAGGGGCCAGCCAGGAAGAGTTGGCCAAGAAGCTCGCCAATCCCGTGGCGGCGCTCATCAGCGTTCCTTTCCAGTTCAACTACGATGGGGATATCGGGCCCGCCGACGAGGGCGATCGTTTCACTGTCAACGTCCAGCCGGTCATCCCCGTGGACTATACCGACGATCTCAACCTGATCTCCCGCACGATTCTGCCAGTTGTCTACCAGGACGAAATCTTCCCGGGCGCCGGCGACCAGAGCGGCATGGGCGACGTGGTGCAGAGTTTCTTTTTCTCGCCCAAGGCGCCCACCGCATCCGGATGGATCTGGGGAGTGGGCCCGGTAGCATTGCTACCCACCGGCACCGATGAGCTGCTCTCCGCGGAGAAGTGGGGCGCCGGGCCCACCGGCGTGGCGCTGAAACAGCAGGGCCCCTGGACCTATGGCGCACTGGCCAACCATATCTGGTCTTTCGCGGGCGACGGTGACCGCACGGATGTCGATGCGACGTTTCTGCAGCCGTTCGTCAACTACACCACGCCGTCTGCGTGGAGCTTCGTGCTAAACACGGAGAGCACTTACGATTGGGAAAGCGAGGAGTGGACGGTACCCGTGAACGCCCTGGTGACCAAGGTGACCAGTGTCGGCGGCCAACTGGTGAGCGTGGGCGGTGGCGTGCGCTACTGGGCCGACAGTCCTCCGGGCGGCCCGGAGGGGATGGGCTACCGGCTGGTGTTGACCCTGCTTTTCCCGCGCTGACCGATAGCGCGCGCAGGCGCTGCATTTGCAACGCCCGCGTGGCTCATGTTAGAAAATTTCGATACCTAAGCCGTCTCACATCTCGTAGGCGGCGTTGGTTTTGCGGCTGAAGGAGCGTCCCTCCGCTTCTTCCAGTTGAATGAGATCCTGCAGCAACTCGTTTCCTTCCTGTGCGGGGATCGCTTGCCTCGCGCCCTGCAGCAGATCGATCAGGTAGCCGTGCAACTGCTCGCCCAGACGACCGATCTGTTCCAGGCTGAGTTCATCAGTGTCTGGCGAGATGGATGCAATGAATTCCTGCGGATTCAGTTCCCGGGTGTATTGCAGCCGGGTGTCGAGGATGTCGTCGTTTGTACGCCCTACCATGTCTTGCAGTAATGTTGCCATACGCGCTTCGTTGTCCGCCATTTGCGCAAGCAGCTGTTTGTGGCGAGGGTCGCTGGTTTTTTGTTGCAGGCCTTCGTAAAGCGGCCCACTCCTGTGATGAACGTCAATGGCATTGTCGAGCAGACTGCCCAGAGACTTGAAGGTAGCACTCATAAATAACATCTCCTGTCTGGCACCGTGAGCTATCCCTTGCCAGTTTAGTGTGAAATATTTGCGCGGCGACGTCCACACGACCGAAGTCTTGCGACGCTTTGGGTTCCCGCGCCCTGCGGGCATACCGTCCCGAACGACGCCCGCTGTGCCTCCTGCATGTATCGCCGGGCCCGCCGGGAGGTCAGAGGCCAAAAGGATAGGTATCGGGCACGCCGTGAAGCTGCCCGCTAGCGAGCGGCGTGACGGCGCTGCTCTCGTTTACCCAGATGTACTCGTCGAACTGCCGGGTGAGTTGCGCCTCGAAGTAGTGGCTGGCGAGCTCGCTCTGCGGCCGGTAGATGACGCCGATGGCGCGTTCCAGACGGCGCTGTGTGAGATCGTTCCGCAGTTCGGTACTCTCCTGGTCGCGCAACGGCAGTAGCAGGCCAGGCTGCTCACTCAGGTGGAACAGCCGCTCGTAACTGCGTTCATGGGCGGGCCTTACCCGCTTGATTTCCATTTCACTGTCCCAGTTGGAGGCGGCAGCCACCGTGCCGTGGTCGGTGCCGAAGCCAATGTGGTACGAGGCGTCATCGAAAGCCTGCCGGCAGAGTTGGCCGATATTGTGCTCGCCGCGGGCGGACATTTCAGTGGCTCGCGCGTCGCCGATATGCGAGTTGTGCGCCCACACCACCGCCCGCGGGTTGTCCCCGGCTCCGGCCATGATGCGCTTGAGGGTTTCAAACATATGCGAGTCGCGCAGGTTCCACGAGTCGCGCGAGCCGTAGTACATCACCCGGTAGTAGCGCTCGGCGCTGGCCACCAGTTCGGCGTTCTGCGCGGCGTCGAGAAAGCGTGCGCCGTCATTTTCCGCGTAGCGTTGCCGCCGCTCGTAGAGCGACTTGAGCATTGCGATGACATCGCGTTCACAGTCCTGGTAGCGGCCGGTTAGCGCGGCCTGGCCATAGGCGGCCGGATCCGCCTCCCAGGGACTGAGGCACCCGTAGCGCAGGCGCGCCACCTCGGCGAGCTCGGGGTCGATGTCCTCGAGATAATCAATCACGGCGCGGGCGGAATTGTACAGGCTGTACAGGTCCAGCCCGTAGAAACCGGCGCGCTGTTGCCAGTCTTGCGAGCTGTTGTATGCGTGCAGCCAGTCGACGAACTCTTGTGTTTCAACGTTGCGCCACATCCAGGTTGGAAAGCGCGAGAAGGCGGTCCATTCCGAGGGCGTCGCCTCCTTGTGTCGCACGTAGTGGTCGATACGCGCCGCGTCCGGCCAATCGGCCTCCACCGCGACGATCCTGAATCCGTGTTCTTCGATCAGGCGCCGCGTGATGGCGGCGCGCATGCGATAGAACTCCGAGGTGCCGTGGCTGGCCTCGCCGATCAGTACCACGCGGGCGTCGCCGATACGCTGGAGCAGCGCATCGTAGTTCGCATCCGCCGGTGATTCAAAGGTCTCGCCCTGGTGGGCAATGCGCTGGGGCAGGGTTCCATGTCCGCCAGACTTCGCGCTGACAAGCCGCGGCGACGCCGGCGAGGTATTGTCGGGGTCCCAGCCGTGCTGACCGATCAGCGGCACGAAGCGCACGTCGGCCAGTTCCTCGCGTTCGAACTCGCCGCCCTCGCCGCGGGTGACGCGAATCAGTTTCTGCGTGCGCTGGTGAGTTCCCACGGGAACCACCATTCGCCCTCCGGGCGCCAACTGGGAAAGAATGTTCTCGGGCACGGCCGGCGCGCCCGCCGAGACGAGAATGGCATCGAAAGGCGCCTGCTCCACCCATCCCAGGGTGCCGTCCGCGTGCCGTATATGCACGTTCTGGTAGCCCTCCCGGGCGAGGCGCTGCGTCGCGTGTTCAGCCAGCTCGCCGATGCGCTCGATGGCATACACCTCGTCGGCGATGTCGGCCATCACCGCCGCCGCGTAGCCGGAACCGGCGCCGATCTCGAGCACCCTGTCACCCTCTTCAAGAGCCAGGGCCTCGAGCATGAACGCGACGATGTACGGCTGGGAAATCGTCTGTCCGCCGTCGATTGGCAGGGGACGATCTTCGTAGGCATGGTCCGCCAGTTCCGCCGACACGAAGGCTTCCCTGCGCACCCGGCCCATCGCCCGCAGGACCGCCGCGTCGCGTACACCGCGATTTTGGATCTGCTGCCGGAGCATCTGTTCCCGCTCACTCGCAAGCTCGGTCATATGCAACTCCTGCAACGTTGTTGACAGAACCCTGCCGCGTGCATGTGTGCCCGCGGCAGTACATCCATTACATCTGGATATGCAGTAATTAGCGGCAAATTGTATGCCACGGTTGCTGCATCCATGTGACCCGCGCGCCCTGTGCGCGACACTGGCTCAACAGAGCCGCTTCAGCCTGACCGCCTGGGTCCGTCGGATACCGGAACCGGGCTTGGAGCGGCCGTCTGCGGGACATATCTACAAAGCTCTTTGTAATCATTACCAGTGTAGCGGCCGCCCCCGGAGCATCCCGACGCCTTGAACGCGGCGCACGGCAACGGCTGATTGCGTACGATCGGTCATGCCGCACGGCATATCGGTCATTCTCCCCACGGTCGAAGTTGTCCACGCTTGCAGGCAGGCTCTGGTGCGAGACAAAAGCCCTCTCCAGAAGCGTGTGCTCCAGCATGCGGCATATTGCAGATATTCAAACAATAGAATCTCAAGGAGCTCCCTATGCAGGCAATGACAGAACCCAGGGTTATCGATGACGACAAACTTCAGGCATTCGCCGCGACGGTCATGGGCGACATTGCCGGTGCGCTGACTGTACTCCTCGGTTATGTGGGGGATCAGACAGGCGTTTATCGGTCGATGGCGGAGCAGGGTCCCGCCACCGCAACAACGCTTGCGGACAAGGCGGGAGTCGACGCACGCTATTTACTGGAATGGCTGAGCGCGCAGGCGGCTGCGGGGTATGTGCAATACGATCGCGCCACAGAGACATTTTCGCTGACGCCCGAGCAGGCCGTGGTGCTCTCCGCCGAGGGGCACCCGGCGTGTATGCAGGGCATGATCCAGCTACTCACGGCCCAGTTCACCACACACGAAAAAGCAGTACACACCTTCCGTTCCGGCGAGGGCAGGGCGTGGGGCGAGCACCACGCGTGCTGCTTCTGTGGCACCGATCGGTTTTTCCGGGCCGGCTACAACGTCAATTTGCTGGAGAACTGGCTGCCGGCACTGGAGGGCGTGGAAAGCCGCCTGAGAGCAGGTGGCCGGGTCGCGGACATCGGCTGCGGCCTGGGCTCCTCGACCCTGCTGATGGCCCGGGCCTTCCCGAACTCCAGTTTCGATGGATTCGATATTCACCCCCCCTCAATTGAGGAAGCGGGCACACGCGCCGCGGGCCACGATGGCGCGACGAACGCGAACTTCGAGGCGCGCTCGGCGGTGGAGACACCCGCGAACAACTACGACCTCGTGTGCATGTTCGATTGCCTGCACGACATGGGCGACCCTGTCGGCGCGGCCCGGCGCATTCGCGAGTGCCTCGCCGCCGACGGCACGCTGATGCTGGTTGAGCCGCTGGCCGGCGATGCGCTGAGCGACAACCTGAACCCTCTCGGCCAACTGTTCTACGCGGCATCCACGTTGATCTGCACGCCCGCCTCGAAAGCCCAGGAAGTCGGGTTGGCGCTCGGCGCCCAGGCCGGCGAGGCGCGCCTGACAGCCGTGCTGCGTGAGGCCGGATTCACCCGCATCCGGCGCGCCAGCGAGACGGCGACCAACATGGTACTCGAAGCGCGCCCCTGAACAGCGCCGGCTTCCCCCTGAGCGCCACGCCCTGCGTGGCTATTCTTCGGGTATTCGCTTATGCTCAGGCGTAGTAGCTGTCCTTTGGCAGCGTGGGAACCAGTGAAGGATACGGCAATGAGCGTCGATATCGTCTCGGGGGTTCTCGATGCCGTACGCCTCACCGGCGCCATTTTTTTCGACGTTGAGGCGCATGGGGTCTGGGTCTCCGAGGCGCCGAACACCAGAGTCCTCACGCCCTTCGTATTTCCCAATGCAAAACACCTGATCGAGTACCATATCGTTACCGAGGGCACGATCTGGGCCCAGGTGGTGGACGCCGAGGCCGAGCCCGTGCGCCTCGAGGCCGGCTGTGTCATTCTTTTTCCGCATGGCAACGCGCATACGCTGTCCACCCAGCCCGGTATGCGCGCGCCATCGAACCTCGCACTGTTTGAACATCGCGAGGGCCAGACGTTGCCGTACCGGGTAGTGGCCACGGCGAGCAATTCCGCACAGCGCGTGCGACTGGTCTGCGGTTTTCTGGCATCGGACATGCTGCCTTTCAATCCGCTCATTCAGGCACTGCCGCATTGTATCCACATCGCGGGCGCCTACACCTCGGAAAACGGCTGGTTGAAGACCCTGATCGAGGCCATCGTTCGCGAGAGCGCTGACAACCGCGTCGGTGGCGGATCCATACTCTCCAAGCTCAGCGAGCTGATCTTTATCGAAGTCATCCGCCGCTATGTGGAATCCCGGGGGTCGATGCAAACCGGGTGGTTCGAGGCGCTGGCGGATCCGATCGCCGGAGAAGCCATACGCAGGTTTCACGCCGAACCCTCCCGCGCCTGGAGCCTGGAAGTTCTGGCACGCGAGGTGGGAACCTCGCGGACCATTCTGGTGCAGCGCTTCAAGCACACGATGGCGGTTCCACCCATGACCTATCTGGCCCGTTGGCGCATGCAGGTTGCGGCGGGCCTGCTCGCGGGTGGTTCATTTCGCCTGGCCCGCATCGCCGAAGAGGTCGGTTACGATTCAGAAGCCGCCTTCAGCCGGGCTTTCAAGCGCTTTACCGGTACTTCGCCCTCGAAATGGCGCTGCCTGAACCAGGTCTACCACGAACTGCCTGACTGAGGCATGATAGCCATGTGATTTCCACGGGCCGGCAGCCGGCCATTTCAGGTGCTTGCCATGACCGCTTATCTCCCAGGTTTTGTCACCGATATTGCGAGCGTGAAGCCCTTGCAGGCGTGGCGCTCGGTGCGAACGCTGATCGCGGACCCGGATAACACCGGCGAAGTGTTCAAGATCATCGAGGCCCTGAAGGGCGGTAGCCTGGTGCGCGCTCTGGAGCGGCTTGGCGCCACCCCCGAGGGGCGCGAACTGCTGCGCCGCAAACCGGATATCCTGCCGCTACTGAGTGACCGGGATGCATTGCGCGCGATGCCCGAGGGCAGTGTGGGCCGCGCCTATCTCAAGTTTGTCGAGTCGCAGTCGCTGAGTGCCGATGGCCTGGTGGCGGCGAGTGAAGAAGCGCCGCGCGAATTGCGCAGGAATCCGGAGGAACGCTGGCTGGGCAACCGCCTGCGCGATATCCACGACCTGCAACATGTCATGTGCGGCTATGGTCGCGACACGCTGGGCGAACTTTGCCTGTTGTCATTCATGCATACCCAGACACCCAACCGGGGTATCGCCTTCATTATTTTCGTGGCGCGGCGAAAGGCCCGTCAGGCGACACAGTTGTTCTCCGTGGACGCGTGCATAGAGGAGGGGCGCCGCATCGGCGAGGCCGCAACCTGGTTTGCCAGCGTCAAATGGGAAGAGCGGCTGGCGGAGCCGCTGGATGAGCTCCGCGCTGAGCTCGGCATTCAGAAACCGGTGCTCTATCGTGAGGCTGTTCGCAGCATCGCTGCTTCCAATGCCGCGGTGTAGGGTGGCACCTACTCCCTCCCAGGGTCGGCGCGGGCGATAATCGCATCGACATCCACGCCGCGGGGCAGTGTGCCGTAATTGCGCGCGCCGGTGCCGTCCAGGCGCGAGGCGATAAAGGCATCCGCCACAGCGTCGCTGCCTGAGCGCAACAGCAGGCTGGCCTGCAGGGTCAGCGCGAGCTGGTCGACGATCTGCCGGGCGCGGTATTCGGCGTCGGCCAGGTCGGAAAATTCGTCGCGCAGCCGGGCGACCGCGGCGTCGAGGCGAACATCTGCGCCGCGCGTGGTATCGAGTTCCGCGAACCAGGTGTCCAGTACCTCCGGGCTGCGGCCCAGGGCGCGCAGCATGTCCAGCGCCTGCACGTTACCGGAGCCTTCCCAAATGGCGTTGATCGGCGCGTCACGGTACAGGCGCGCCAGGATGAAATCCTCTGTCACCCCATTCCCGCCGAGACACTCCATGGCCTCGTAGCTGTGTCCGGGGGTGCGCTTGCAGATCCAGTACTTGCCTGTGGGGAGACCGAGGCGCAACAGCAGTTTGTCGTGCTCGTTGCCGCCGGCCGCGAGGCTCCTGTCCAGGGCCTCACCCATACGCAGGGTCAGCGCCAGGGAGCCCTCCACTTCCAGTTGCAGGTCTGCCAGCACGTTGCGCATCAGGGGCTGGTCGATAAGCGTTTTGCCGAAGGCGGCGCGGCCGGCGGCGTGGTTCACCGCCTGCGCCACCGCCTGACGCTGTGTCGCCGAGGAGCCGATCATGCAGTCGAAGCGGGTCATCGCCACCATCTCGATGATGGCGGGCACGCCCCGGCCTTCCTCGCCGATCATCCAGCCCAGCGCGCCGCGCAGCTCGATCTCGGAGGAGGCGTTGGATACGTTGCCCATCTTGTTCTTCAGGCGCTGTACCTGGATCGGGTTCTTGCTGCCGTCGTCGCGCCAGCGCGGTACCAGGAAGCAGCTCAGCCCGCCCTCGGACTGGGCCAGCACCAGGAACGCGTCGCACATGGGCGCCGAGGTGAACCACTTGTGGCCCACGAGTTCGTAGGCTTCACCGGAACCGCCGGAGCCGAACGCGCGGGCGCGTGTGGTGTTCGCGCGCACATCGGACCCGCCCTGCTTTTCCGTCATGCCCATGCCGATGGTCAGCGCCGCTTTTTCCGTGTATGGCAGGTTGCGCGGGTCGTAACCCTGCGCGAGGATTTTCGGCAGCCACACGTCGCCCACCGCCGGGGTCAGACGCAGGCTCGGCACGGCGGCGAAGGTCATGGTCACCGGGCAGCCGTGGCCCGATTCCACCTGCGCCTGCAGAAAGTAGCGCGCGGCGCGCGCCACGTGTGCGCCGGGGCCGGGGTCGGTCCAGGGGCTCGCGTGCAACCCCGATTCCAGGGCCAGGCGCATCAGGTTGTGGTAGGCGTCGTGGTAGCGCACCAGGTCCACCCGGTGGCCCTGGCGGTCGTGGGAGAAAAACTGTGGCTTGTACTCGTTGGCACGAAAACCCCATTCGTAAACGTCCGCACTGCCGCAGCGGGCGCCGTGTTGCACCAGGCTGTCTTCGGCCCAGGCGGCGCCGTGGCGCGCCACGCCTTCGCGCAACGCGGTGTCTGTGAGGTAGCTGTTGTAGCCTTCGAGGGGGCGGGGCTGGTTGAAAACCTCGTGGGTATGGGCGAGGTGGTCGAATGAAAAAGATCCGGAGTCGCTGGACATGGATGGCCTCGGTCGCGTTGCGCTACACGGCCGGGCAGTGTAACACGCAGTGCCCGTCCCGCGGCACGGTGAGGCGTCGCAACAATCGGGGGCGATGGATGCAGACGTATTTCCTGCGGCTGAACGGCGAGCATGTTCCTGGCGTAGCGCCACGCCTTGTTGGAGCCGTTAGCAGACTTGGGCCCGGGTGCCTGTCTATAATGGTCAGCACTGGCCGGCGTCAGAATTCAATAACAACCCGGCTCACTTTCAGGTAGTCATCAATAATCGAGGGCCGCCCCATGGCACGACGCGCAAAAATCACCACACTCGGGCTGGGTGCGGTTCTCACCCTCGGCGGCCTCACGGCCTGTGACGACAACAGCGACAACCTCGCCGATTCCGGCCCCGGCATTCTCTGGCCTGCGGGCGCTGAGACGGTCGGGCCGCTGGTGTCGGGCACCTCGTCGGTCATTGACGGTACCTTCGCCTGGACCGATTTCGTGTACGACGATCGCGGCGCGAACACCGACTCAGGCGACAGAACGGATATGGCCAGTGCCGGCGGCGACGCCAGTTATCCGCAGGGTCTCTCCAACGCCGCGGATTTCGTGCAGGTGCAATTCCGCGAGACGGATGACGGCCTGCGCGTGCGGGTGGTGCTGGAAACGCTACTCGACCCCGCAGTGCCGCTGCTGGGCATCGCTTTCGATACCGATGACAACAACACCACTGGCGCCGCGACCCTCCCGGGTTCATGGGCGCCGCAGGGAACCCTCGGCGTCGAGCTGCTCATGCTACTGGCGCAGGACACTGGCGAAATTCTGAGGTGGGACGGCGGGCAGTGGCAGAGCGTTGCCGCTCTTGCGGTGACAGTGGATGCCGGCGCCAACACGCTCGACGCCACGCTGCCAGCAGCCGTGGCAGCGCCGGGCAACGCCACCTGGAACGTGCTGGGCGTTGCCGGTACCGCCGCTGCCTCATGGCTCACCGGCGCCGGTGTGATTCACGATCTCGCCTTTGTTGCCGATGAGCCGTTCTATCAATGGCAGGACTACCGCCAGGCAGACATCCTCTCTGGCAAGGCGCCGGTCGAGGGAGCATTTGCCAGAGTTGACTTCGGGCGGGTGGCCAGGGGAATGGACCAACTGTCCGACGCCACTGCGCCGGGTTTCCACACCTACCTGTACCGCTCCGAACTCAAGCTGGGGGAGGGCATTGCCGAAACCGCCGACGGCCCGGAGTTTCTCGGCCCCTATCAGCCGTACCTGGTTTACGTACCGGAGCCGGGTCATCTGCAGGGCGAAGCGATGACCGTGTTCCTGCACGGCCTGACGCAGAACCACCTCGGCAGCGTGATTGTGGGCGGTACCTATCTCGGTACCGGGCGCGTGCTCTCGGAAGAGATCGGGGCGCTCGAGCAGTACGTGCGCGACGGCACGGATTTTCCGCCGCACAATCTGACTGTATGGCCGCTGGCGCGCGGCGCGGGCCTGTTTTACGAAGGCATTGCCGAGCAGGACGTGCTCGATGTGCTGGCAGACGCGAGCTTCAGGTTCAGGCCCGATCCAGATCGCATCATACTGAGCGGCGCGTCCATGGGCGGGATCGGCACGTTCCGCATCGGGGCCCTCTACCCTGATCTGTGGTCCGTTGCGGTGCCGATTATTGGCCTGGCCCGCGACTCGGTTGAGCCATTGCTGAGCAACTTCGAAAACCTCGAAATTCTGCAGATCAACGGCGCTATCGACACGCTCATCCCGCTTGCCGGCGCACAGGCGACGACCGATCTCCTCGACAGCCTCGGCGTGCGCTACCAGGCGTGGATGCTGGACCAGCGCGGGCATGAGGCAGGTGGCTTCGTTTACGATTGCGTCTACCGCGACCTTGCCGACTACGTGCGCGTGAGCGACCCCGCCCGCGTGCGCTACACCGTGGATCCCGTGATGACTGTTCTGGACCCCGCCACGGGGCTGGAACTGGTGCACGAGCGCGCCTACTGGGTGTCCGGCATCGCCGTGGCCGACCGCGCACAGCCGGGTTCAGTAAACGCTCACAGCCTGGCGCTCACCCAGCGCGAGCTGGAAGAGGTTGTGCGCCGCGACGAGCGCTACGCCAGCGATGCCGCCGGCAGGGACCTTTGCGGCCCCAACCCCGACATCGCAACCGGCGATACCTGGCGCTACCGCGCGACCGAGTGGCGCTTCGGCGATGAACTGCCCAGCCGGAACAGGCTGGAGGTGACACTGGCCAACCTCGCCGCGGCGACGTTTGACCTCGCGCGGGCCGGACTCGGGGATGGCGTGGCAGCGAGCGTGCAGGTGACGACGGACACCCTTGCCGAAATCGTCCTCACCGGGCTGCAGCCCGGCCAGGCCGTTGCGATCGCAGGTTCAACGGTCACAGCCGATGCTGAGGGGGCGGTGAGTGTTCCTGTACAGGCGGGGACTGCCACGATCGACATCAGCGCGGCCTGAGCATTGCAGCCGCGCACCAGCGTGCGCGCGTCAGGCGGCCCTGGGCTGGTGCTGGCTCATGCAATGAATTGCTCCACCCTCCTGCAGAATTTCCCGACAGTCGAAGCCGATGACTTTGCGGCGCGGGAAGCAACGTTTTAGCAGGGCGATAGCGGCAGCGTCATTCGCGGGCTGTGAGTAGGTGGGCACGATCACCCCGCCATTAACCAGCAGGTAATTCAAATAGCTTGCCGCGAGGCGTTCGCCGCGCAGATACACCGGCCCGGGAATCGGCAGCTCGACAATCTCGAAGGGCGCGCCCTCAACGGTGCGAAACGCACGGGCGCGTTGCAGGTTGTCTGCCAGGGCCGCGAAGTTGGCGTCATCTTCGGGCGCACTCGCCAGAAGAATGCCGTCACGCGCGAAGAAACGCGCCAGGTTGTCGATGTGCCCGTCGGTATCGTCGCCTATCAGCCCATCTCCCAGCCAGAGTACTTCCTGCACATTCAAATGCCTGTCCAGTAGCGTTTCGACTGCCCGGCGTTTCACGTCGCCGTTGCGGTTCGGATTGAGCAGCACGACTTCGGTGCTGAGCAGCTGGCCGGCGCCGTTGCTTTCAATCGCGCCCCCTTCGATCACCGCGTCGACCGCGAAGCGTGGAATACCCAGCTCTTGGGCAATCCATGCCGAGGCCGCGTTGTCGCGCGCCTGCAACGGGAATTTGTTGCCCCAGGCGTTGTAGCGCCAGTCCGACATCGCGAGCGCATCGCCCTGTTCGCTCAACAGAAACAGCGGGCCGAAATCGCGAATCCACACATCGTCGCTTTCATAATCAAAAAATATGACCTGGCTGGAATCACCCGCCTGGTTCATGCGTTCGCGCACCGCGGGTTGCGCGCGCAGCGGACACAGCAGGTGCACCGGTTGAAAGCCGGACACCAGCACGTAGAGCTCGCACAGGCGCTCCTGAACCACGGGCAGAATGCCGGCCCAGAGATCCTCACGCATCGGCCAGGCAAACCACACCGCCGATTGGGGTTCCCATTCGGCGGGCAACCTGAAGCCAGCCTGTTTCGCGAAGTTTTCCATCGTGGATTCAGCGCCCGGCTAATCGAGCATGCGCCGGGTGATGTCCGCGAAACTGTCGATGCGGCGATCGCGGAAAAACGGCCAGATCCGGCGCATCGCTTCGAGCGCCTGCAGATCGCAATCCGCCGTCAGCACCGTTTCCTCGGACACCGGGGCCCGCGCCACCACCTGGCCGTAGAAATCAGACACGAACGATTGGCCCCAGAATTCGGTGCCACCTTCCACGCCTACGCGATTGGCCGCCGCCACATAGCAGCCGTTGGCCACCGCGTGCCCGCGCTGCACGGTTTCCCAGGCGTTGTGCTGTGCGGCGCCGAGTTCGGCTTTCTCATCCGGCAACCAGCCAATCGCGGTGGGATAGAACAGGATTTCGGCGCCGCCCAACGCTGCCAGGCGCGCGGCCTCCGGGTACCACTGATCCCAGCAGATGAGCACGCCGATTTTGCCGAAGCGCGTATCCCACACTGTGTAACCGAGATCGCCGGGCGTGAAGTAAAACTTCTCTTCGAAGCCCGGATCCTGCGGAATGTGCATCTTGCGGTACTTGCCGAGATAGCTGCCGTCGGCATCCAGCACCGCAGCGGTGTTGTGATAGACACCGGGCCCGCGCCGCTCAAACAGCGAGGCGATGATTACCACGCCGAGCTCGCCTGCCAGTGCAGCGAATGCCTGCGTAGTTGGGCCCGGTACCGGCTCGGCGAGGTCAAACAGCGCAGTGTCCTGCGTTCTGCAGAAGTAGGGCGTATTGAAGAGCTCCTGAGTGCAGATAACCTGTGCGCCCAGTTGGGCGGCTTCCCGCACACGCGCGAGCGTGTAGTCGAGGTCTGCCTGTTTGGAGCCCTGTTCACTGCCCTGAATAAGAGCGATCCGAACGTTGCGCTGGCCTGCTGACAAAGCCTGTACCTGCAGTGCATGGTGGAGGGCGCCAGTATACGACGTTGTCTGGCCTACATTCCACGGCCCGGACACGCCGCAGTGGGGCCGTTCGCTTGTAAGCTTTACAGCGCGGTCGCAATTCCTTGCCGGGCGACTGCAAGTGTAAGCCCTTGCGCACCCTGACAAATTCGCTGTTGTTGGGTTGTCCAGCCGATTCCGGAAGTCTGGCACGGCTCTTGAATGTCATCTGGCGAGCGCCGGCGAAAGCGCCGGCACACGACAGCAAATAGAGGAGGAACACCATGCAATTACCTAAAAGCAGCTTGTTACTTGCGTCGGTTGTTGCGATCCCCGCATTTGCAGCCAACCCGTATCTGCAACCCGATGAAAGCTGGATTTCCATCAGTGGTGAAGTCTCACAAGTCAACCAGGACAGCTTTATGCTCGACTACGGCGATGGGTTCGTGACGGTGGAAATGGACGATGGAGATCGTGACGCCGATGCCTATGTGTTGACCAAAGGCGACAAGGTCACGGTATCGGGCCGGGTTGACGATGATTTCTTCGAGACCACCTCGATAGAAGCCAGCGCGGTGTATGTCGATTCCATCAATACCTACTTCTACGCAAGTTCGGCAGATGAGGAAGACGAATTCGTGACCATTGAGGCCCCGGTGATGACCTATGGGTCGAGTGTGGTAGGCACGGTTACCAGCGTTGGCGAGGACGAGTTCACGATCAACGCTGGCCTGCGTCGCGTGGAAGTACAACTCGGTGAGATGATCTATGACCCCCTGGACGATGAAGGGTACCAGCGCATTGAGGAAGGAGATATCGTGCGCGTCACGGGGAATCTGGACGAGAATCTTTTCGGCAGCCAGGAGATAGAAGCAGACACCGTGACCACCCTTCATCATGGTTCGTCATGAGTGTGCACGGCGGCCGGGTACTGGCAACCAGCGGCCGCCCATTGTCGACACCGAAGTAGATACATCTGGAACCTGCGTTGTCCACCGGTGACGCAGCTTTAAGGGGCTTGCTGTAGAGCCCCTTTTCCGATTCTTCAACGGTCAATCAGGCAGTGCAAGGCAGGAGTGTCTGGTTGGCGGTTTTCAGGGAGAGGAACAGAAATTGCATCCCTGAATTGATCCAAGCCCCCAGATGCTGCCGAATGACTGAAATTACCCTCTGGGGCGTCACCGTCCCGGTCTGGCTGCTGCAAACAGGCACCGTAATCGTGCTGGCCTGCCTGTTGCTGCTGATAAAACGACTCGTTCTGGTGCGTTTGCTGCGTCTCGCCGATCGATCCCGCTACCGCTTCGATGCGCTGTTCCTGCGCGCCCTGAATCTGCCCCTGAGTATCGCCATTGCCGTGGCGGGCCTGTTCCTGTTGGAATTTCTGCTGCGCCAGAACGGCGCCACAGAAAACGGCCTGGGCGGGAACACAATGACAGTTGCGAAGATACTCCTGATCCTCGCGATACTCATGTTTGTTAACCGGTTTGCGGTGGGCAGCCTGAAACTCTATGCCGAGCGTTCGGAAGCGTTGCGCAGCAGCCGCGGAATTCTCGCCGGCGTGGCGAGCAGTGTCATCATCGCCATCGGTCTGTTGATGGTTCTCGGCACCATGGGCATTTCCATTACACCGCTGATAGCCTCCCTGGGGATAACCTCCCTGGCCGTTGCGCTGGCGTTGCAACCGACGCTGGAGAACTTCTTCTCGGGCGTACAGCTGGTGATGGACAAGCCCATACGGGTGGGAGATTTCATCGAGCTGGAATCGGGCGAGCAGGGGTTCGTGGACAAAATAGGCTGGCGTTCCACCTGGATTCGCATGCTGCCGAACAACACGATTATCATGCCCAATAGCGTGCTTTCGCAGTCAAAGATCATCAACTATTTCTACCCTTCGAAAGAGCTGTCGGTTCCGGTGGACGTGGGGGTGCACTACGCGTCGGACCTGGAGCATGTTGAACGCGTCACCCTGGAAGTCGCACGTGAAACACTGAAAACCCATGAGTGGGGTGTGAGCGATTACAACACCTTTGTGGTTTTCCATACCTTCGACAGCTCCAGCATCAACTTTACGGTGATGTTGCGTGCCGGCGAATACTTCCAGCGCTTCTGGGTCAAGTCGGCCTTCGTCAAGGCGTTGCACCGGCGCTATGCCGAGGAGGGCATCGTGATCCCCTACCCGATCCGCGCGATCAACACCGCGCAGGAACATGCCGAGCTGCGCAGCGCCAGTGCCGCACCCGAACCCGGCTGACGATACGCGTGCGCAAACCGGTTCGCGCGCATGAAACGCGCATGAAAGATGTTCCTAGAAGCCGCCCAGACTGTTTAGCGCCTCGATAGCCGCCAGCGTGTCGCCGATGCTGACGAAGTCGACGGCAACAAAGTTGGCGGGTGTCGCGTACAGGGCTTCACATTCGTTAATTCGATTTGTGAGCAGCGGGTTGTAGTTGACCTGCCCGGCCAGCGCCGGGGAGCCGAAGACGTCCGTCAGGAAGTGGTTGAAGATGAACAGCTCGCTCGAGGGCTCTCCGCGGTTATCGGCGCAGGAGAAGTCGGCTGGTGTGGCGGCGGAAAAGTGGGTCTCGAAGGCGTGCGTCCAGACATTCATCAGCCAGGGGTAGCCGGGGTTCACCGCCCTGTCCTGCAGCACCACCAGCCGCGTGCCCGCATCGACCATGCTGCCCAGTGTCGGCCACGCGCCGCCGGGGTGGGTATAGGTGTAGCTGGTGAGACCGGACGCATCGAATGCGCCGGCGGTCAACGCGTGGCTCAGGTAGGATTCGATAATGAGCGTCACTACCGCGCCGGGGTTCGCATCCAGGAACTCGCGGATCTCGGTCAGCCCCTCGATCAGCGGTTGTTTTCCGATGCCGCACAGCACGTGGCAAAGGTAGGGAGTGTCCGGATCGACCTCGGGCACCTGTACCTGGCCGAACTGGCTGACATCGCCGGCCCGGTAGGTATCCAGCATCAGGCCGCGCACGCCGGCTGCCAACTGGTCCGGTACCGTCCACTGCTGGTTCGGGCCAATCCAGCCACTGGCCGCATTCGACATGGCGTTGTGGGTGGTGGCGTAGCGCACCTCGTCGTAGCGGCGTGCACAGAGCTCGTGGTGCGCGTTGCAACCACTGATGTTAACGCTAAGCGTTGAGGCCGTTGCGGAGGCCCCGTTGTCGGCGACCACCAGCATCTCCTGTTCGCCGGGTTCGAAGCCGGAGATGTCGAGGGTAAATGAGTAGGGTGCGGAGGTGTCTGACTCGACCCAGCTCCCGGGTATGCCGCGCGGAAAAAGCCGCACGCGGGTCGGCGTGAAGCTGGCAAACGTGAGGTCAACGGTGATCGTACCCGCCACCGCCGACCACTGCGTGGACGCGGTGATGGCGGGAGGGTTCGGGGGCTGGGTGAAGATGGCCCGCAACGCGGGCATTGTCTGACCCCAGAACTGATCCACGGTGGCGCCCGCCACGTTCAGTTCGCAGTCAGGGAACTGCGCGCCACAGCCTTGCCAGCCTGAGAAAAGCCAGCCTTCGCGAGGCACTGCGGCATAGGTGACTGCATACTCCCCGGCGATATGGTTCGCACAGGGCTGTTCCTCCAGCGTGCAATCACGGGTTCCCGTGGAGGAACGTATATCGCCCTCGCCGGTAATCTCCAGTGGGTGGGAGCAGGCGGCAAGCAGGCTCAGCAGTAGCGGTGGAAGCAGTGTTTTCATGCGGGTGTCAGTCTCTGTCCATGCCGGTTTCAAGCCGGTCGGTATTATTCGTCTCAGCAACCAGTATAGTGGAAAAAGAAGGTGTCTTATCGGGAGTCGCGATGGGGTTCGGCAACTTCCAGGCCGGGCACCGCCGGCGGCCGTCTATTGCAGAAATTGTCTGCGCGGCGCAGTATGCTGGCAAGCGTAGGAACTCCGCCTGCAGCAGGCAGGGGGATCAAACAGAGCAGGAGTACGGCATGAAGAAAATATCCCAGACCAGTGTTTTCCGGCTGACAGCGGCCGTCATGGCCGGCAGTCTGTTGCTGGTGCTGCAGGGCTGTAGCAGCATTCCCCGGCCCGAGGGCGAAATGGCCAGTGCGAATACTGCGCTGATCAGCGCAGAGAACCAGGACGCGGCGTTGCACGCGCCGGTAGCGATGGATCGGGCGAAAGACAAGCTTCGGCGCGCGAAGCAGGCCATGCAGGACGAGGACTACGCGGAGGCGAGGCGGCTTGCAGATGAGGCTCTGGCGGACGCCGAGTATGCACAGGCGTTCACCAGCAAAACCCGCGTCGAGCAGGCCTTGAGCGATATGCAAACAAGCATCGAGGTGCTGCAAAACGAAATTTCACGCGGCCAGGGCAATTGAGCTCGGTATTGAACCGATCAGGAGACAGCATGAAGATTTCAGTATGGGTAAGATTCGGCTTGGCGGCGATACTGGCGGCATCGATTTCGGGCTGCAGTGGTCTGCAGAAAACGCAGGCGCTTCTGGATGCGGAAGCGCTCTACGAATCGACAAGGCAGAATGAGGATGTGCTGCGCTACGCGAACACCGAGCTCGACCGCGCAGGCCAGGCGCTGGAAGCCGCCGCGCAGGCAGAGGCAGAAAAGGAGATGAACTCCCTGGCGTATGTGGCGAAGGTACGTACCGAGACAGCCGTGGCGCTCGCCGAACGCAAGGCCGCCAGCGAGCAACTTGCCGCGCTGAGCAAAACACGCGATCAGATTCTACTCTCGGCGCGCAATGCCGAGTTGCAGCGCACGAAAACCGATGCAGATGCATTGCGGCGTGAACTGCTCGCACTACAGGCGGTAAAAACGGATCGTGGCATGGTGATGACCCTGGGCGATGTGCTGTTCTCAACCGGCAAGGCAGATTTACAGCCTGGCGCCCTGAGCACGGTTCGGCGGCTGGCGGATTTTCTTGCCGAATATCCCGAAAAGACGGTGCTGATAGAGGGGTTCACCGATAGCACGGGCAGCGCCGAATTTAACCAGGGGCTGTCTGAAAGGCGCGCTCTGGCGGTGCGTTCGGCACTGGTCGATGCCGGAGTCAGCCCGCAGCGCATCAGTACCGAGGGCTATGGTATGGCCCGGCCGGTTGCCGATAACAGCACGCCCGAGGGTCGCCAGAGAAACCGCCGCGTGGAGATTGTCATACAGGACTGACAGCTGCCAGAAGCATTGGCGGGGCGAGTGAGCCGCGACAGCGTGCTTCGAAGTTGTCAGCGGGCTGACGGTTCGGCATCCGGGGTGGGCGGCGCAGTGCCGCCATCACTGGCGCGCGTTTCAATGGCGATGCTGGCATAGTTGATCAGCTTGTCCTTCAGGCGCTGTGAGTAGGTTACGAAGTTGGCGATTGCACCCGCATCGCGGCGCTCCGGATCTGCCAGCAACTGCAGCAGTTTTTCCTGCGTGTGGTTGAGGTGGCGCTGCATGTCGCGCGCCAGCGCGGTGACGCCCTCCTGGTTGCCTTTGGCAACGCAATCCGGGAGTTCCCCGAAAAGGATCAACGTGCGGCTGGATGTGTCGCGAATCAATAGCAGTATGTCACTTTTGAGTTCCACGTAATGGTTTGCCAGCACTTTCTTGGTTTCAAACAGGTCATTGATGGAATCGTGTATCTGAAAAAGATAGTCGTACTGGTTGATTAACGTGATCAGCTCGCGTGATTCCGCGCGGCCGTGCATGCGGGAGATTACTTTCGCGAAATACCCGAGGTATTCGCGTTTGACGAAACCAAAGTAGTCGATGCGGCGTTCCGCGGCGTCAAAGATGCTGCGGTAGTTGGTTTCGATGCTCAGGGTTACCAGATTGTAGTTTTCCTGCAGGAATTCGAGCAGTTCGCCCGACTGGTTCTGGAGCGTTGCGCGCGTCGTCTCAAAGGTATCCTCCTCTTTCGAGTCCGGGAGATCGAGGCGCTTGAAATCCATCTTGCCTTCGCCGATCACGCGATCGATCAGCCGCGTCAGCGGGGTGATGAGCAACATGAAGACCATACTGGTAGCGACATTGAAAACCAGATGTATGGTGGCGAGTGTGATAGCCGGGTCGTATTGCACTTCGGCCAGCCGGTCGCGGTAGATCAACAACAGTGGCAGAAAAAGTATCACGCCACCCACGTTAAACAGCAGGTGGCTCAGGGCTGTTTTCTTGGCGGCGGCGTCCATGTTGAACATGGCGATCAGCGCCGTGACGGTAGTGCCTATGTTGGTGCCCATGATCAGTGGCACGGCATTTTCGAGCCCGAGAATCCCCTGTTGCGTCAACACAACCGCAAGCCCCGTGGTCACCGAGCTCGATTGCACCAGGGCGGTAAACACGCAGCCCAGCAGAACGGCGTAGAACGGGTTCATCGGCTGCGATAGCATTTCTGTCATCGCCGGTGCGTGCTGCAGTGGCTCGAGTGCGCTGGATATCAGGTTCAGGCTGAAAAACACAAAACCAAAAAAGAACACCGTTTTGCCGAAAATCGCATAGCGCGAGCGCATCAGGCTGAGGAAGAAACCGAGCACGATGAATACCGGTGCGAATGCGGTGAGCTTGAAGGCGACGAGTTGCGCGGTGATCGTGGTGCCGATATTCGAGCCGAAAATAATGCCTACGCTATTCTTGAAAGACAGCACGCCGGCGTTGACCAGGCCGATGGTGATCACGGAGGTGGCGGAACTGGACTGAATCAGCGCAGTTACGATGGCGCCAATCAACAGGCCGACCACCGGCAGGCGTGTGGCGCGACTGATCGCGCGGCGAAAGCGTTCGCCGCTGATTTTTTCGATCTCGCGGGAGAAGTTTTCGAGGCCGTAGATGAAAAGAATGACGGCGGTCAGGCCCGCCATCAGGATATGCAGATTCTCGGTCATAAGCGCCCTAGAGGTTGGCCAGAAGCCATTGCACAGCGTCGTTTACGCGAAGTCCTGCTTCTCCATCCAGGGAATAATCCGCTCGAAGGCGCGTTCTATCTCCGCGGTGCTGGTCGCGTAGCTGATGCGTAAAGCGTTGCTGCAGCTCTCGCCGAAGGTATCTCCGCCGATGGTACACACACCCGTTTCGCGCAGCAGCCTGAGCGCCACGTTGCTGCCGTTGATGCCCTCGGGCAGTGAAGGGAACATATAGAACGCTCCCTGCGGCCGATAACTCTGCAGATTGGGGGTTTGCTCAACCAGGCGCATCAGCAGATCGCGCCGCGCCTGGTAGGTTTGCCCAACCGTCACCAGAAACTCCTTGTCTCCGCGCAGTGCGGCAACGCCGCCCCACTGTGCCGGCGTGCTCGCCACCGTGGTGGTGAACATGTGGTAGCGGCGCAGTTTCTTGATGGCGCCCTGGCTCGCGATGAGCCAGCCCACGCGCAGGCCGGGGATGCTGAAGGTCTTGGAAAAGCTGCTGATCACCATCACGTGGTCCAGGTCGCTGCAGCAGGACAACACGCTGGCGTAGTCGATATCGTCGAACACCAGGTGATCGTAAACTTCATCGCTGATCACATAGATGCCGCGGTAGGCGGCTTCCTGCACGATGGCCTCGATGGTTGACCGCGGATACACCGTGCCCGTCGGGTTGCTCGGAGAGTTGAGTATGATGGCATGCGTATTCGCGCTCATCGCATCAATCACATCGTCGGGATCAAGCTGGTGCCCGTTTTCGGCGGAAGTTGGCAGGTAGCGCACATCGCCGCCGTGCATTCTGATCAATGGTGCGTACAGCATGAACGCCGGGTCGACCACGAGAAACTCGCGGCCGGGTGCGGAGACGGCTGTCAGCGCAAGGTAGAGTGCCTCGGTCGCCCCGGTGGTGACCAGGATGTTGTCGGGTGACAGGCTGCGCTGACAGCGCTCGCCATAGTATTCCGCCAGGGCCTCGACCAGTTCCGGGAGGCCCGCATCCATGGTGTAGCCGGTTTGCCCGGCGCGCAGCGCGGCAACGGTGGCCTCCACCACGTGCTCCGGCGCCGGCATGTCCGGCTGCCCCAGCGACAGGTGCACGACATCCTGCATGCTGGCCGCAAGGTTCACCATTTTGCGAATGCCCGGCACGGGTATCGTATGCAGTGCGGGGTTCCACAAGGGATCTTCCGACTCGTAAAAATCCATGTCGAGTTCGGGCATGTTCAGGCCTCCTTGAACAGCGCTGGTCGGCGATCGGTCAGCGCTGCCGCCCGCTGGTATGCATGCCCGGCCCGCAACACCGTGGCATCGTCGAAGCGCCGCCCCACCAGTTGCAGGCCGATGGGCAAATCCCGGCTGTCGAAACCGCAGGGAACAGACAGCGCCGGCTGGCCCGTCATGTTGAAGGGGTAGGTGAAGGGCGTCCAGGACGGCCAGCGGGTGTGCGGCCAGTCTTCGGGTACTTCGCGGCCCGCGGTGAAGGCAGTCAGGGGCAGGGTGGGTGTCAGCAACAGGTCGTATTTGCGGTGAAAGGTGGCCATGCGTTCGGTGATCGCGGCGCGTTTGTTTACGGCATCGAGGTAATCCAGCATCGTAAGCTGAGCGGCTTTTTCCGCTACCTTCACCAGCTGCGGGTCCATCAGTGCGCGCTTGCTGGCGCCCAAATCGCGCATGGCGTTTGCGGCGCCGCTGTAGAACAGGTGCCCGAAAGCGGCCATCGGGCTGGAAAAGCCGGGATCTGTTTCCACTACCGTGGCGCCGAGCGATTCAAACACCGGCACGGCAGCCTGCACCGCGGCTTCAACCTCCGGGTCGACATCGACATAGCCCAGGGCGGCGCTGTAGGCGATGCGCAGTCCATCGAGCCGCTCGCCATCGCGCAGCGCCTGCAGGTAGTCGATACCGCGGCGTGGCACGGCATTGATGTCGCGGTCATCCGCCTCGGTGAGCACATTCATCATGAGGGCGCAGTCTTCCACCGTCCAGGTCATCGGCCCGGCGTGGGCCAGCGTACCAAACGGGCTCGCCGGCCAGTGAGGCACTTCGCCGAAGGTGGGTTTGTGCCCGACAATCCCGCAAAACGCGGCGGGAATGCGTATTGAGCCCCCCGCATCGGTGCCCAGTGCCAGCGGCCCCATGCCCAGCGCAACCGCCGCGCTACTGCCGCCGCTGGAGCCACCGGGCGTTGTTTCGGGGTTCCACGGGTTGCGCGTTACGCCGTCGACGGGATTGTCAGTGACGCCTTTCCAGCCGAACTCCGGCGTGGTGGTTTTGCCCAGCGGCACATAGCCATGACGTGATAGTGCCGCCACGGCGGGAGCTTCCTTGTGCAGTGTTGATGCCCCCTGGACAGTCTTCGAGCCTTTGAGTGTTGGCCACATGGGCGTCAGGAATACGTCTTTCACCGCGACCGGCACGCCGTCCAGCAGGCCCTTGGCGGCGCCCTTCGCGTAGCGCTGTTCCGACTCCTTCGCGAGGGCCAGCGTGGTCTCCTCGTCCACCAGACAAAAGGCGTTTACGACGGGATTCAGGCGCGTTACCTGTTGCAGCATCGCGCGGGTGACCTCAACCGGCGATAGCGTTTTGTCGCGGTATCTGTCGAGCAGTTGTACCGCTGACATGGCAAGAATTTCGTGGTCCATTCGATCCCCGGTGGTATGTGACGTGAATTTTGCGCGAGCTGCCTGACTTCGCGCCGGGTGCCTGTCCGGAGAGGGCCGGCTGTTACGTGGCTGTTCGAAGCGGCGAATGTGCTGCTGCTCCCGGCTCACCCGCTATAGTCAGTGGTTCATCGCAGTTTGTGATTGCGAAGTGCCTGTGTCAACCTTGCCGGCAATTGCAGGCTCGAACAGGACGGGTTTGAGGTGGCTATTCGCTACGATTACACAGCTTTGATGCAATTCGTCGCCGCACTTTTTGAGCAATCGGGGCTGTCGCCTGAGCGCGCGTCGCGCATGGCCGACGTGTTTGTCGAGGGCGACCTGCTGGGGTTTACGACTCACGGCACCAACCGTGTCGTGAGTAATCTTGAATGGCTGGCGCAGGGCGAGTCCCGGGCTACCGGTGAGCCTGTGGTGCTGGCGGATCACGGCAGTGTGTTCAACTGGGACGCAAGCTTCCTGCCCGGGCCCTGGGTCGTCTCCAGCGCAATCGACCAGTTGCTGGCGCGGGTCGCCGAGCGCGGTATGGTTGCCGCGACCTTGCGGCGCAGCCAGCATATTGCCAGCCTCGCGGCTTACTGCCCGAGAATAGTGGAAGCGGGTTACGCGGTGTTCATGACCTGCTCAACGCCCTCCGAGAAAACCGTGAATGCCTTCGGCGGCATCGAGCCCGTGTTTTCCGCCAACCCGGTGGCCTTCGCCGCTCCGGCGGATGATTACCCGTTGTTGTTCGATATCAGCCTGTCTATCACCGCCGGGGGCTACGTGGCCCGGGCGTTGCGCGAGGATAAGCGGTTGCCGCAGCAGTGCCTGCTCGACAACGAGGGCAACGCCACGGACGATCCCGCCGCTCTTTTCACCGAGCCGCCGGGCAGCATCATGCCCATCGGTGGCCTGGATCATGGCTACAAAGGCTACGCCCTGTGTTTGCTCAGCGAGATGCTGTCGATGGCGCTCGGCGGTTATGGACGCGCCGATGATTGCGCGGACGATGGCGAGGCCAATTCAGTTTACATCCAGCTTATTGATCCTGCGGCTTTTGGGGAACTGGCCGCCTTCAAGCGCCAGGCCGCGACCATGCGCGAGATGTGCCAGCGCAGCCGTGTGCGGGAGGGCGCGCCACCGGTGCGCGTGCCCGGCGAGCGGGCATGGCAGCGGCGCAGCGAACAGTTGCTGCAGGGTGTAGAGCTCTACCCTTCCATCCTGCGGGATATCCAGCCCTGGGCGGACAAACTGGGAGTGCCGGCGCCCCGGCCGCTGAACGGGTCGGCAAACGACTGAGCTTGTGCGCCAAGCGCTTTTGCAGCGCGCGTATGACGTACCTATATTCGCCATAAAAGGCGACTAATTACCGTATTAAGCTATAAATCGCAATATATAGCGAAATATAGAGCATAGAATATGTGCTTTATATCGTTAATTCTAGCGATATAAAGTACTATCTGGATGTTTATCGTAATCTATTGCGACTATGAAAATATCAGATACCCTGACTGACGACGCCGTCCTCAGCGAAATTGGCGAGCGCATAGCCCGGCGCCGTCTCGACCTGCAACTCACCCAGGCGGCGGTGGCCGAGCAGGCAGGTATTGCCAAGCGCACGCTGGAGCGCATGGAGGCAGGCCATTCATCCCAGCTTTCCAGCCTGATTCGTGTGTTGCGCGTGCTGGAGGCGATGCCCGGCCTGGAATCCCTGGTGCCCGAATCGACGCCGCGCCCGATGGATCTGCTCAAGCGCAAGGGCAAGCAGCGACAGCGCGCATCATCCCCGCGCACGCGACAGCCGCCCGCCGGGCCGTGGCACTGGGATGATGACCAGACATGAGTTCGCTCGCCGAGGTCAAACTCTGGGGCCGAACTATCGGCGCGGTGTCGCTGGAAGAGGGCAGCGAGGTTGCGGCCTTCGAGTACGACGCCGCTTTCGCCCGGAGCGGCATTCAGGTGTCGCCCATCGTCATGCCGCTCTCCCGGCGTGTGTACCGCTTTCCGGAATTGTCGCGAGAGACTTTCCTCGGCCTGCCGGGCCTGCTCGCCGATTCGCTGCCGGATAAATTCGGCAACGCACTGATCGATGCCTGGCTGGCCGCCCAGGGTCGTGCGCCGCAATCCTTCAATGCGGTGGAGCGGTTGTGCTACACGGGCGAGCGCGGCATGGGCGCGCTTGAATTCGCGCCGGCCATTGGTCCGAGAGCGCGGCAGGCCAACCGTATTGCCGTGGATCAACTGGTGGCGCTGGCATCCGAAGTGCTCACCCATCGCAACGACCTGCAGGCGTCTTTCGCGGATGCGGAAAAAGAGACCGCGCTGCGGGATATTCTGCGGGTGGGTACTTCCGCCGGCGGTGCACGCGCGAAGGCCGTAATCGCCTGGAACCCACACACCAACGAAGTACGCTCGGGTCAGCTCCCCTCCGACGAGGGCTTCGAGTACTGGCTATTAAAATTTGACGGTGTCAGCGGCAACCGCGACAAAGAGCTGGAAGATCCACGCGGCTACGGCTTGATCGAGTACGCGTACTACCTGATGGCGCGCGCCTGTGGCATCGAGATCAGCGAATGCCGGCTGTTTGAGGAAAACGGCCGCCGGCACTTCATGACGCGTCGTTTTGATCGCCTGGCAGGGGGTGAAAAACTGCACATGCAGTCACTCTGCGCGCTGGCGCACTTCGATTTCAACCTGGCGGGCGCGCACAGCTATGAACAGGCGCTGCTGGTAATGCGTCGCCTGCAATTGCCCATGCAGGCGATAGAGCAGCAGTTTCGGCGCATGGTGTTCAACATCGTTGCCCGCAACCAGGATGATCATGTGAAGAACATCGCCTTCCTGATGGACAAGGCCGGTAACTGGTCGCTGTCGCCGGCCTTCGATGTGACCTATAGTTTTAATCCGCAGGGTGCCTGGACGGCCAGCCACCAGATGAGCATGAACGGCAAGCGCGAAGGATTCGTGCTGGAGGATTTCCAGGCCTGTGCGAGAAGTGTCTCCATGAAGCGCGGGCGGGCGCAGGCGATTATCGCCGAGGTACAAAAAGTGGTTTCACAGTGGCGGGAGTACGCGCAGGAAGCGGGTGTGTCGGATAACGTGAGCGAGAAGATTCAACGAACGTTGCTACTGACACCGTTTACCTGAACGCTATTCACGCAGGCTGCATTGCGCTTGCCGGCGCGAGGCCTTGCCAGCTGCAAAACGGCGCCGCAACGAGGGAGGGAACGACTGCATGCCGCAAGAAGTATCGGATACCAGTGTTGCGCTGAATATGACCTGGCTCAGGCGTTACGCCCGGCTGATGGACAGCTCCATCCGTTTGCCCTTTGGCGCGCGCATCGGCCTCGATGGTGTGATCGGCTTGATACCCGGGCTGGGTGACGCCGCGGGGGCACTATTTTCCAGCGTGATCCTCATACATGCCTGGCGCGGTGGCGTGAGCCTGGCCGTCATGGTGCGGATGCTGGCGAATGTTTTCGTCGAGGTGGTTATCGGCAGCGTGCCGGTTATCGGCGATGTGTTCGATATGGCGTTCAAGGCGAACGAGCGCAACGTGCGTATTCTCGAGCGCTATGCGCAAAACCCGGGCAGGGTAAAAGCGCGCAGCCTGGTGGCGGTGTGGCTGTTTGTCGGCCTGCTGCTGGCGTTGTTTGTCGGCTTTTTCCTGCTTGTTTTCGCGATGCTGCAGTGGCTTGTCGGGCTCCTGTAGAACATGGCCGAATTGCGCTAGCACGTCCCGCAACACTACCCTGACAACGAAAAAGCCACCCGTGTCGGGTGGCTTTGAATTGGGTGCGTTGCTGGCTGCCCCGAGTTTGTGGTAGTGACGCGACAATCGAGATTGTCGCGTCCTCAGCGATTAGAGGTCGAAGCGGTCCAGCTTCATCACCTTGCTCCAGGCGGCGACGAAGTCATCCACGAACTTCTCGGCCCCGTCATCAGAGGCATACACTTCAGCAACCGCCCGCAGCTCGGAATTGGAGCCGAACACGAGGTCCACCGGCGTGGCGTACCACTTCAGTTCACCCGTTTTGCGATCGTGCCCCTCGTACACGCCCTCTGCGTCGGACGATTTCTCCCAGCGGGTGGACATATCCAGCAGGTTGACGAAAAAGTCATTGCTGAGCTGTCCGGGCTGATCTGTAAACACGCCATGCTGGGCGCCACCGTAGTTGGCATTGAGCGCGCGCAGGCCGCCCACGAGTACGGTCATCTCAGGCACCGTAAGCGTCAGCATGTCGGCGCGGTCTACCAGGGCGACGGTCGGCGAGTGGCGCGCATCCTCGCTGTAGTAGTTGCGGAAGCCGTCCGCCTTCGGCTCGAGTACCGCGAAAGACTCGGCGTCGGTCTGCTCCTGGCTGGCGTCCGCGCGGCCCGGTGCGAAAGGTACCT